>ERZ1370068.9001-contig-7811_pt1 | contig 25760 bp, 52 predicted proteins | sample MGYA00561227_ERZ1370068 | MGnify/ENA primary metagenome ERZ1370068 (study PRJEB38410, sample SAMEA6850437) | metagenome | study: Metagenomic assessment of the ecological functions of the soil: analysis of the soil microbiota associated with the...
AGTCGAGGTCAAGCGTCGCATTGACGTCCAGCGCGATGCGGCTCAGAACCTCGACTTCCTCCCGACCTGCGCGCGAGCTGTCCAGACAGCGTGTTGTCGCTTTCCCCAGCTGTCATCGGTTAAACCTCGCCCTGTTGAGTGACCCGAGAAAACGACTTCACTCGATAAACATCCGCGGCCCGCAGTTTGAAAATACCCGCCATTCCTGACGCCGAGGCGATGGCTTCGATGCGCATGTCCATCTCGTCAAAGATGGGGCCTTCGGACCTGAATGATCGTACCGGACATCCAGAATCCATTGGCTGCTGGTTTTCAGGTCGTTCAGCGAAACACATGCGTGAGGGTTTTCCCGGACGTTACGGATGGTTTTGTTGAAAAACTGAAACGACAGAGCGACGTGCGATTCATCCATGTAATGCACGTGCGAGATAATGGTCGCATTCGGGATCCCGTCCGATGAGCACGTGACCACTACGGCTGGAATTCCGTTGTCCATGACCGCTCGTATTTCATTGGGAAGCTTGACATTGTCCGTCATGGTTCGCTCCTCCGGCGGAAAGACTCGTCTGGCCTGCGCCCGGCCCGGCGCGTCTGGAGAAAAATTTCTTTAACCGTGAATCGGACGATCACGCTCGGGCGCATGATAAAGGGCCTGCAATGTTCTTCTGACTGGCCAAACAAGCTGTTGACAGCCTTGGCGAACCGCTCGGTCATCGTCCGGTGAGCCGCGAAGTCCGCTTCACTCGGTTCGGCAGAGCCTGCGTAGTTTCCCTTGAACTGGTAGGTCTCGTGGGTGCCAATCTGTTCCACGGTGAGAGAGAATTGGCCGTTGTCTTCGAGTGAACTGAACAGATGGTCGAGGTAGGCTCGATTGATGGAACATCGGATGGTTCGTTGGTCGGGTTCCACGTCCCAGCCTGATACGTAGTGAACATGCGGTACCCGGTTCGCGTCCCTGGTGCCACCAACCGCGAAGGTACCTCGGTCTTGCAAGAAATTCAGGATCATTCCTGGGATCATGGGCGCCCTCAGAGAAAGATTACCGCAAGTGGGACTCGATCATCACCGTTGGAGTGTCAAATCCCACAACGGAACGCCCTGAGCACTTGGCTCGGGATGAGGTGCTCGCCGTCGTTAGCATTCGCAAACACGCTCCAGGCGTCATTGACAAAGATAATCTCGTCCCGGTCGTCCAATCGGTAGAGGATCTCAGCGTCCCCGCCCACGTTTGCTCCCTCTCGCACTCTGGCTGGTTCTGTCGTGCGTCTGGATTGCAACCATCTCGGCAATAATCCTTTCATAAATGCGCCTGGAAGCTTCAGGGCTCAGAGGGGCGACACTATTGGACATAGCGTTGCGCAATACTTCTCCTCGCGACTCCGTGCCGAGGATAGTGGTATTTTCTCCTCGCCGTCGGATGCGTCCGATCTCGAGGGCCAGGCGGGCTCGCTCATTGAGCAGCCCAACAATTTGCTCCAGGACGTCGATCCTGTGCCGGTGCCGAACCAGAGCCTTCTTCGTCCGATTCTCTGTCGGAATTCATGGCTTTGACCCGACGCTGGCAGTAGGTGTCCCAAGACCAGAAATAGGACAAGCAGCAACTGTTTCATTAGTTCTCTACCATATCGTAGATCTGGGGGAGTTGCAGCTCTGGAGGGCGACAACCATTGTATCGCGCTCCTGACTCGGTTCATCGTTGAAGAAACTAACATCCAGCAGGGATTGCGGCTCTACTGACAAAGGAATTCCATGCAACACTCTGACTCGACGTTTTTTGTGAAACAGACATTCTTCCTGGCAGCGAGCGCTGAAGCATTTCCTGAAACAGATGGGGGAGTCGATTGCTTGAATTCGGTTTTCTTGCAAGCTATGCTACTGCCACGAATTGAGCTCCATCGAGCAGACAGCCTAAATGAAACCCATGGAAAGCGATCGCAGGACCTGCAGGGCTGGAAGACTACGGAATCTCAGGACTCGGCGGCCATTCACTGGAATCTGCCCGCGGCAGCGCTGTATGAAGAAGCGCGTGCGCCGCCGCGAGGGGCAGATTGCTCATGGTGGAGCTCTGGCGGTGCGACACCGGGTTGCACACCGGCCGCTCGCCCAACGACAAGTTCATTGTGCAGGAGCCCGACAGCGAAGCGCACGTTGATTGGGGAAAGGTGAACCGCCCGATCACGCCGAAGAAGTTTGACACGCTGTGCAAGCGGCTGTTTGGCTCGCTGAAGGGTAAAGAGCTATTCGTTCAGGATTGCACCGCGGGCGCCGACCCGCGCTATCAGGTGCCCATCCGCATCATCACCGAAACCGGCTGGCACAGTCTCTTTTCACAGAATCTGTTCATCCCTTCGGACGGGAGCATGTCGCCGCGAGTTCACGGTGATTGACGTTCCGAGTTTTCACGCCGATCCAGGTAGCGATGGAACCAACTCCGGGGTCTTCTATCCTCGTGAGTCTTGCCCGCAAAGCTGGTTGTCATTGGTGGAACGAGTTATGCGCCGGCGAAATCAAGAAGTCCATCTTCACGATCATGAACTACCGTCTTCCCTGGCTGGGGTGCTGTCCATGCATTGTTCGGCCAACGCTGGACCGAAGGGCGATGTTGCTCTTTCTTCGGGCTATCGGGAACAGGCAAGACAACTCTTTCGGCGGATCCTGAGCGTGGGGCTGATTGGAGACGACGAGCACGGTTGGAGCGATGACGGCATTTTCAATTTCGAAGGAGGTTGCTACGCGAAAGTCATCCGGCTTATCCGCGGAAGCCGAGCCCGAGATCTACGCCTGCACGCAGAGGTTTGGAACCGTGCTGGAGAACGTTGTGGTCGATCCGGCGACGCGACGCCTCGATCTGGACGACGCTTCGCTCACCGAGAATACCCGCGCAGCTCTATCCGCTGCAGTTCATCGGCAATGCCGTGGTTCCCAGCGTGGGCGGCCATCCGCAAAACATCATCATGCTCACTTGCGATGCCTTTGGTGTGCTGCCACCCATCGCGAAGCTGACACCGGAGCAGGCTATGTATCATTTTCTTTCGGGTTACACCGCCAAAGTGGCCGGCACAGAAAAGGGACTCGGCAACGAACCAGCAGCGACCTTCAGCACTTGCTTTGGCGCACCCTTCATGGTGCTCAAGCCCACGGTGTACGCCAACTTGCTCGGCGACAAGATTGCCAGACACCAGGTGCGTTGCTGGCTGGTCAACACGGGCTGGAGCTGGTGGTCAGTTCGGCGTCGGGCAGCCGAATGAAGATCGCGCACACGCGCGCCATGATCCATGCTGCGCTGGAGTGGCAAGCTGGCCGACATGCCAGCCCAGCCTGATCCGGTGTTTCGCGTCCACGTTCCGCGAAGCTGTGACGGTGTTCCACCTGAAGTACTGCAGCCACGAAACACATGGCTGGACAAAGCGGCATATGATCGTGTTGCCAATGAGTTGGCGGGCCGGTTTGAGGAGAACTTCGACCGGTTTGCCTCAACCGTGCAGCCGCGGGTACGCGAGGCGGGGCCGGCAAGGAAAAGGTTGAATCTGAACTGCGGGCAGCAGCACCGGAACTGCAGTAGGGCACCCAGAAAACGTTGGGCCCCGTGACCCAGGCGGCGGACGACCCCGAGACGGGGAATTCATCGCCAATCGTGGCCATGGCAAGGCGAAGCGCTACGCCAATCCGCCGCACGAGATTGGCGCGGTTCTTGTCGGGCTGCACACCTGGGACGCAAAATATGGTTTGGTCCGAGAATCAGATAAAGCGAGAATAGTCCCCGTTCACCCGAAAATCACGTTGAGGAGCAATATCGCCGGTTCGAGGTCTAGGGGAGAGAGGCTTTCACCCTCCCCGGTGACATGAAACTGACCGCCGATCTGATGGCGAATTTCCGCCCTCGTGAGCGGCTGTCGGCATCAGTCCTTGGACGACGCGGAAGCGTGTGGCCCTCCGCCGAAGGACCATAGATGCCAGAGGTCGTTGTCGGTGTTTGGCTACGATATAAGGCCAATTTCGCCTGCCGCCTTTTACCGTCGAGGTAGACGTCCGCTTTCCCGCCTTCCTGCGAATAGTTCCCCACTAAAGAAATGGCACTGCCCGTGAAGCCTAAGGTTGCTTCTGAACCCGCTTCTGCGTGGTCTTGCGGGCGGAGATGCCATCGCCATCCCAATAGTGCTCCTCGCCATCTGCCTTTCCAAGTCCATGCGAGATCGAGCGTATCGATGCGCTTGTCAGGAATACCCATGTTCCATTGTTCCAGAGCAGGAGGCTTTGGTTCCTGGAAGGGAATAGTCATTCTCGCCTGCCGTCACTGTGCCGCCTGCTTTCGCAACGATTTTCTTTGTTTTCCAGAGTCGCCTTTGTGATGTCGTTGAAAGAAGATTGAGTGAAATCAAACTTTGTATCAGCGATTGTCGGGATGCCTGATTTGTAAAAGTCAGAATGGAGGCATATCTCAAAAGAGTTCCCAGAACTCCCGCCGCATTCGAGGTTATAGTCCGAGTCTTGTCCGGCGCGCGTCGTGACTCCAATGTTTGTCCAAAGCCCTTTCCAGAGCAGCCCCAGCGCGACATAGGCTCCGTTTAGGCGCGCATCAATGTTAAATGGCCGCAATGTTCGTCGGGACAAGACCTCTTGTCCTAATTTGTCCTCAATCATCCGCCAAGTTTGCCTCCAATCGGCCGGATGCCTTCCGCTGACCAATCGAGGACATCGCGAATCATCATCGAGTATAGCCGCTTTGCGAAGGATGCAGGCGAGTCCCTGACCAGGATCTGGCTGCGGACTGCTTTCAGAAAGCGGCAGTATACATCCCGCAAAACAAACATGCCGCCAAAGTCCGTCACCATAGTTCATCACCCGGGCCAACCTGGTCGCAAATCCTGCTGACTTTTGGCAAACCAGAGTCATCAGGCCGATGAAGTCCGCTTCAATTTGAAAGTCGATATCGTCGGCGTGGAGGTTGTATTTCGGGTTTCCAGGACAGTGGCGCTCTTGATGCCGTGATTCAGCAGACGCCGGGCCGCTGCATTGGCGTGCCAGAGCGAATACTTCGAATCTTTAAATGCTTCGCCGAGTTGTTCGGTCGTTGCGTTCAGACCGAGCCGGTCCAAAGTCTCGGCGAAGGTCATCTCAACGTAGAGGTGTCATCCTGCTGATCGAATTGCTGAGGCGATCGGCGTCCATGGTAGTCTCCTCAATGATTTTCCTGTTGATCGGAACTCAGTCGGTGCACCAAACGACACACTCCGATCATCCGCCCAGCCCATCCGCCACGAATCTTGTCCTCCAACGCTGCCAGACTGATGCGTCGGGGCCTGGAGAAGTGCGCGCCAGCAGCAAAGCGGTCAGGCAAAAGCCAAACACTAGGAACACGCCGACCACCCGCTTGTTTGTCATGGGTCCTCCACGTCTCTGCCCAGCAGCACTGGCCCAGAGGAGAAGCTCCATGGCTGCAAAGGAATCCGGAGTCGAGGGATACTGTTGAGAACTGCAGTGCGTACCTGTCGCATCAGCGAGAGATCAAAGGGAGCACTAGCCTCGATGGCGTCCTGCCGAAGGCAGAAGTCTGCAGGCAGGAAGTCGAGAAAGGGCCAAGTACTGGCCTGGCATCGTTCACTGAAGGCGAATGGAGCTCCATACTGAACAGAGATTGTCTGGCTGTGAGCTGATGAGGCTGTTGGCAACACCCAGCTCACGGGATGCGATTGGATCCCTTCGGGAACGATCCCAAATCAGTGGATTTTTCCCGACAGCGGGGACGCCCAGCTTCACGGGTTTGTAACCGCCCTTGGCTTTGTCGTAAATCCAAATAGCGCCAAACACGACTAACAAAATGGCCGGAAGAATTGCGACGTACCGGAAGGACGTTTGAGCCGCAACCGCCAGTACTTGATTCAATCCGTCGCCGGTCAAATTCTTAAAAGCGTCTTCGCCGCCGGAGGCCTGGATCTTTGCGCTGTCGAAGATATGTCCCATCGAGCGGGAGCACGTAGTAGATCGACAACGTGCCGGCGGTTCCCATCAGTCCCATCAGCAGCGCACCGCCACGCGGGAACCGCTCTGAAGCGGCAGCCAGCATCGTGGGCCACATGTAGCAGACGCCGGTGCCCCAAACGGTGGCAGCCAAGAGACCCGTGATGGGCGAATTGGCAATGCTCAGGAGCAGCAAGCCCGGCAGAAGCCAGCAGGCAGGAGAACCAGAGCAGACCGACGGGGGACAGGCGATGCGCCATCGGTCCCGCAAAGTGGCGCATGACAAACATCAAACCGCTAACGTAAATCAACAGCCAGATTCCCTGCATGCCCACGGTTCGGGTCAATGCCAGATCGACCCACTGACCAGGTGCCAGCTCGGAGGCCGCAGTAAGGAACATGGATAAGAACCAGAGGATGAAGAACGGGCGCAAGAGCTCTCTAAACATCTCGCTGTTGGAGACTCCGGCTGCCACTCGTTCACTAGGAGGAAACCGCGTGCCCAACAAGCATGACGCCAAAGGCCGCGGCCGGAAGGATGACGATGCCTAGTTTGATCTGCCATCCAAAGTTCATCTGTCCGAGCGCCAAGCCCAGCAATCCACCGATGATGATGCCGCCAGGCCACCAGGCGTGAAGGACGTTCAGCTTGTGGGTCTTGTCGTCAGGATAGAGCGTCGCGGCCAGGGGATTGATGACGGTCTCCACCAAGTCCCTGCCCAATTCCAATGATCAGCATGCCACCCCAAACCACCCAATAGATTGAGGCGACCCGAAGCCAAACGGTCTGCGAAGATTACGATGAGATTTCCGGTGATGAAACTGAGGCTCGAGAGTCCCAGGAGGCGCCCCATGCCGAGGAAATCCAACAGTGGGCTGCCAATCGCGATCGTGAAGGCGAATCCGAGGAACACCACACCCAGAGCCGTGGCGACCATCTCTGCGCGATCGAAGCTTGTCGATCGGATCAAAGAAATGGCTCTGAAGATCCAGAAGCAATTCCACCTCCGGATGGCGAATCCGACTCCTGCCGTGGCAAGAGCGAGCACGCTGATCAGAAACAGCTTCCCCTTGTCGTAATCAGCGTGGCGGTCAACCTGGCTCGGTGCATTCATAGCGCGTGATGTCCTTTGTCGGAGAATGACTGGAAACCGTGACTTGGCGGGCAATTGGAAGAGGCAGACTAGCGCAACGGCGAAATGGGTGTCAATCGATTTCCCGAGCGAAGGCTGTGTTGGTGGCATGGCCTACAACCGAGAAACCTCTGCAAGAGCGTCTCGCACATCGGACGAAGGATTCTGCCGCGCTGCCGAGTATGCTGCAAGTCAGCGAATACCCTCCTCCGGCTTGTGAATGGGGCTGAATTGACCGAGGCTCCAGTTGGGATGCTGCCTTTGACACCCCTAAAGTGGCTATGCTACTTTGCCGAAATGAACCTTCAGAGCGAGTGGATCTGCCAAACGTCGAAGGAATTCTCATTCTAGGCGTAAGGTTGTTGCTGCTGATTGCCATGGCTGGTTGTGGCAGCAACTCGTCCAGTCGGATCCTCACAAGCCGGTCAGAACGCCACTGAGGCCGAGGCCTACAAGAGCAAGATTGAAGTGTCGAAGGTAGGCCTTGCCAAGGGAGAAAACTATCTGGGCAGTGATGTTTTTATGTGGAGGGTTCGCTAAAGAACATGGGTAACCGCGTGGTTCAACGGGTTGAGATTACGATTTCTTTTCAAGGATTCGCTCAAGCAGGTGGTGCTGAAGGAATCGAGGAAGGCCTTGGAGTACAAGGCGATCGCGGACTCGAAGCGGACAAGATCAACTCGCTTCCAGGTTGCGTTTGATCATTTACCTAAAGAGTGGAACTACGTACTTCCTGATCTCGAAGTGAGCCAGGTTACCCTGAAGGAATGACGTTCGAACGTCGAGGTTCAAACTCAGGAATCTCAAGTTAATGATGCGGCGGCAGGACCCAGCTCCAACAGCACTGAACTTCGCCAGCTTTTCGAACGTGCATTCCCTACCTTCCCAAGCTCAATCGGTCGATCAAGTACTGCGGTAGTTGTGCCGCGACGCATCTTGGCTTGCGTCGTTTCGAGAGGATAGCTCGTCCGGAAATAGCGGACGATCAACTCGTCAGTATCATAGATGACGAATGCAGCTCGTGAATCGTAGTCCCGCGGTTGGCCGACTGCACCGGATTGACGAGATAGCGCTGCTCGGGGTCGATGCGCAGCTGACTCTCGTTCGCACCGCGTTTGATCTCTGGATTCAACAAGCCGGCTCGACCGTCCTGAAATCGCACAAACCCACCCTGGATGTGGGTATGCCCAAAGAACGTTACGGGATGCCGAGCCAGGGGAAGTTTTCCAGGGCGTCTTCCAAGTCGACGAGGTACTGGTCTTCATCGAGGAGCGAACCGTGGACCAGCGTCAGCGGAGGTACATCCAACGGGCCCGGTTGAATCTCTTTGAGATAGCTGCGATTGTCGACGAGTGAGTTCGTCCTGGGTCCAGAGAGCGGCGCGCTTGGCCAGCGGGTTGAAGAGAGACAGATCCACGAGGCCAAGCGCAGCCTTCTCATGGTTTCCGCGGATGACCCGGGGGTTGAACTCGCGAATCGCTTTCGATGACTGCATTTGGATCCGGCCCATACCCCACGATGTCGCCGCAGCACAGGACCTGATCATACTGACCGGCGGCGTGCTCCAGCACGGTGTTGAGTGCTTCCAGGTTCGAATGAATGTCGCTGAGAATTAGGAAACGCATGGTGGAGACCCGCTGCTACCGCCTTCGTCCTTTCAGCTGGCGACAGTCATTCCCCGGCTCGCAGCATGTCGCGCCTGAGCTGGGTCTCGGACTGAAACAATAGCGCTTGAATTCCAGCCCGTTGTGCCGCTTCGATGTTTTCCGGCCGATCGTCGGTGAAGAAGATATTCTCGGGCGCAACGCCAGCCTTCTTGATGGCCAGCTCAAAAATGCGCGCCTCTGGCTTCATGCAACCGGCTTGGTAGGAAAGCAAGCGCTCCTCGATCATCTTCAGGATTGGGTAATGCTGGATCACGAAATCGAAGTGAATCTCGTTGGTATTGGATAACAACATGAGCCGATAGCGCTTCTTCAGGTCCTGCAAAAACGGATTCAGAAAGCAGCGGTTCCGGCAGAAACATGCTACCCCAGAGCTCCGTAAACTTCTCGATTGAGACTTCCATCTGCAAGCGGCGACAGACCTTGCGATAGTGTTCCTGGGACGACAACCGCCCCGTCTCGTACTCTGGAAACCAGTTCACCGTCCGAAAGCACCGCCATGGCCTCCTTCAAGGACAGTGGCGTTACTTTCAGGAGTTCCTGCGCAGCTCGGGAGTGATCAAAGTCGACAATCACCTTGCCGAGGTCGAAATAGACAACTTCGATCATGCGGCAGATGGTATCGGAAAGAAACGACCAAAGGCAAACGTGAAGTACGAGGCAGGAGGTTGCAGAAGCTCGAGTGAGAAGTGATAGAACTCAATCGTGGACGAATTGCAGTGCAAAGCCTTCGCGTTTCGGGCTCTGCACGTGCGACCTTTCCTATTGTGCGCGTTGGAACTCGATTTCCTCTTCCACTTCAACCGCTTCCTGGAGGCTGGCCTCGGCCAGGCGGGCAAGTTCGGCTTTGCTCTCAAACTTGTCGTTGTACATCTGAGAGTCGGCCACCGTGAACAACTGGGTGAGCTCCACGCCGTCCTCCGGATACATCGACATCCCGACGCTGATGCCCAGGCGAACCTCCTTGCCAGATCGAACCTTGAGAACCAGGGCAGTCACCGCTTTGCGGATACGGGTGACGATCTTTTCTGCGGTCTCCCGTTCGGCATTGTAAAGGAAAGCAACAAACTCATCGCCAGCGTAGCGAATGCAGGTATCGTATTTCCGCATTTCCTTTTGGAGAATCTCGCTCACCTTGATCAGAACCTCGTCACCCACCTTGTGCCCATACTGGTCGTTGATCTGTTTGAAGCTGTTGAGATCCATCACCAGCACTGCCATCTTTTCCTTCGTGCGCTCGGCCTTCTTCAGGTTCTGCTCGAAGGCCATGAACATGTAGCGTGAATTCGGGAGGCCGGTGAGCGGATCCGTCAAGGAGTTCTCTTCGTAGAACTCGAATGAGAGTGCGTTCTGGATCGAGATTGCCGCACGCTCACTGACGGTTTCCATGAGGCGTACATGATCTTCCGTAAACGCATCCCTTGTCCCGGTCGGTGGAGTAGAGAGCAATCGCGCCCGAGAACCGCGTCCTTCACCTTGAGGGGAAGATCATGGCGTTCACGAGCTGATGCGGACGTTCCATGTAGGTAAGGTTCTGAAAATCGAGTCCAGGGTCAGTGTTGACGACCTGCTGGCTGAACGCGATGGAGTAGCCAGTCAGATCCTTCACCCAGGTTGATCCAGTTCTTGCTGAGCTGCTCAGAATATTCTCCAGTCACCATCGCCGGGTGAATCATGTCGTTTTTCTTGTTCTTCAAATAAACCACAGCCGCTCGTAAAGGGCACGACGGATTGCAGCTTGGTGCAAATGATGCGCAGGGTGTCTTCCAGATTCAGGCTCTTGCCAACGGTCTGGAAGATCTCGTGGAGCGCATAGATCTCGCGGTGCGTCGAAGCAATCTTCGGTGAATCCCTTCCTTACGCAGCCATAGTTTGTGTTCTTGATCGGTGCCGGGTGCAGTCTGTGGCAAATGCGTCTTCTCGGTCTGCTTGTTCACATCAAGCGCCGCTACTTCTTGCGCTGTCGCTTCAGCAACCTGTAAGAACGCATTGACGACTTCGGGGTCGAAGCAGATGCCCGCTTCGCTTCGGATCAGGGCGATTGCGTCCGCGATGGCCAAGGGTGTGCGATAGGTGCGCTGAGCGGTCAATGCATCAAAAGTATCAGCAACCGCCAAGATTTTTGAGCCTAGGGGGATTTCGTGACCCTTCAGACCAAAGGGATAACCGCTGCCATTCACCCGCTCATGGTGGTAACGGATGATGGGGACCACCGGATACGGGAAGTGAATCGGCTCGAGGATGTTGGCGCCGATCTCCACGTGGCTCTTCATCTTGGCGAACTCTGAATCGGTCAGCTTCCCTGGCTTGGACAGAATGTATTCGGGGATCGCGAGCTTGCCAATGTCGTGAAGCAGTGCGGCGGTGCTGAGGGCTTCCAGATCTTCGTGGTTGTTGATGCCCAAACTCTTGGCAATGCCAACTGCATATACCTGAACCCTGCGTGCATGTCCGTGGGTGGAGTGATCTTTCGCGTCGATGGCCAAGGGCGAGTGTCTCGATAATCGACATCTGCAACTGCGACAGTTCAGATAAACGGCGCGAGCTGTCTCCGAGGTTGACGGAGTAAATCTTGTACGTTGTCAGCACAAAGAGGCCGAACGGCACCGCCAGCAGATAGACGGCAGATCCGATGCGAAGGGCGTAGTGATTGAATAGCGCAGCCCCTGCCGCGACGGAAAGAAATGCCAATGTCGGAACCAGATAGTGTTGTTTGAACTCGGCAATGAAATCGACCGATTGCATCAGCCATGTTTTGGTGGTGGTCAGAATGACATAAAGCAGAAAGTAACTGGTGGAAGCTAGAATCACTGGGAACCAGCCGCCCAAGCAGGGCTGGATTGCAGACTGTGTTGACGACGACATAGACCTTTCCCGCCAGCCAGATCGACAGCAGACTGGGCAGGTATCCAAGAGCCTTCTCGGCTGCCCGCGAACGAAACCGCAGGAACGTCTTGACGACGCCAGATGCGAGAGACAGCACCAGCCACCAACGCCGCGCTCGCGGGTCCCAGCAATACAAAGGTTCCAAGAAATACAGCGTGGTAGTAATGGATCGGCCTTGTCATCAGAGGCAGGGCCATCGTGGCATCGATAAACCAGGCGCCAGCCGCCGCCATGCGGCAGAATCAGCCAACTGGATGGTTCCCGGAGCAGCACGGTCTTCCCACACTCCGATAATGAGAAGCAGCACCGAGCAGGTCCTCAAGATCTGCTTCTCGTACAGCTTGGCTGGGTGTTGTTCGTTCGTCATGAGCATGATTGCGTCGTCTCCCGGCCGGAGTTCGTGGCTGAGCACACTTGGTTGCGTCCAGTGCGTTTGGCCTGGTAGAGATAGGCGTCTGCCATCTCAATCGTTTCCTTCTGCAGGGAGACCAGATCCATGGAGTCTGCTACTTCAGCTTCCTGCACGCCGATGCTGATGGTGATGGGCTTGCCGTCATCGGTTGTGAATGTTTCGCTGACCAGCTTTCGAATCCCATCCATAATCTGGTGTGCCACGTCAATGCGAGTGTTGGGCAGGATCACGACGAATTCTTCGCCGCCGAATCGCGCCACTACGGTGCCTTTGCGCAGATTCGTGCTCAACACGAATCCCAACTTGCACAGAACCTTGTCGCCCTCTGCGTGTCCGAAGGTGTCGTTGATTCTCTTGAAGTGATCAATGTCCAGCAACGCCAGGCAGATTGGATATTTCTGCTGCCGTGCGTTGGTGAGTTCCATCTGCATACGCTCTTCGAAGAAGCGACGGTTATAGAGGTTCGTCAGTTTGTCTGTGATCGCCAGCGTCTGCATCGCACTGAATTGCCGGGCATTACTGATCGCAACGGCGACGTGGCCGGCAACGGTTGAGAACAGAGTCTTCTCCTGTTCGTTCCAGGAAACACTCTTTGAACAGCGATGAACGACGATGAGCCCAATGAGCTCAGATTTGAAGAAGAGCGGGATAGGCCATCAAAGCATGAATCTTGAATTCCTCCAGCTCTGCTCGAAAGTCTTGCAACGTAGCATCTTTCAAGGTTTCGTCGATGACCACAACCTCCAGGCCACCTGAAACTTTCTTCAACAGGTTGAAGTTCAATTTTGCGGTCTTGTTTGCCGGGCAGGAAGCCACACCGTGTTTGCAGAACTCGAAGTACTTGGCTGCTGGATTATCCTTTCCCAGCGTGATGATGACGCAACGGTCAGCGGGAAGGTGCTCTGCCAGGAGTTGCGCGGAGATCTTCAGAATGTCTGCATAGTCAGTGGACTCGTAGACCGCCTTGATGATGGAGTCGACTCTTCTCGACCAGTTTGCGTTTGAGATTCGAGCCGGAGTCTGCTGCGTTCTCCTGAGAGGGTGAGCGCTCGCTGGCGAGCTGAGCAGAGATTAGAGCGATCTCGCGCGACATCTCATTGGCCTTTTCGAACTTCCCAGTCCGGCGAAAGATATCTTCCAGAGTCTTCTTGGCCGGCAAGTAACGAGGGAATCGGTCGGCGACATCTTCCAACAATTCAATCGCTTTTGAGTAGGACTGATACTTTACGTAAAGCTCAGCCTCAACCATGATGTCGAAAATCTCGTTCTCTTCTGCCACTGGAGTCGTCCTCATTTTCGGATCTCACAATCTCCCTGTTTCCGTCGATTCTGTTTGCAGCTTCTCAGCCAAAGTCTAAGTGATCTGCTCCAAAGAGATTTACGCAGGAACAAGTGTCTCTGGATAGCAGTCCTTTCGGACAAAATGTCCCAAAAAGCAGACTCTTCGCCGGATTGAAACAATGAGTGATAGGGCATAGGGTATGGGATGGCGGCAGAATCTGCGCGCCAGGAACGGCGTCTCTCAAAGACGGGAATCGCAAATGACTGCCTAGTGGAAGGAACCCGGCTTTCCCAGTGGGGCGAGGTGAGGTGTGCCGTGGCAGTAAACTACCAGCAACTGACTGGTCGGCTGGCTTTGGCAGAGATGGAACACCAAAAGAAGAGAAATTTGGACTGCTTGCCGAGGGGAGTCAAGGTTTGCGAATGCAGGGACACGACGGTTGGCAGAGTGTCGGCGCTCAACGGCTCGCTGCTCTCGGTTCCTTAACGTCGTAGCACCACAAAACGTTGGAATCGCGGATGTAGAACCGTCCGTTGGCAACCACTGGGTAGGCCCACGCCTTGGATTGGCCTCGCTCCGGTTGGTCTGGCGGCGTGAAGCGACCCTTCTCACGGTAGCCCTCCGGCGTCGCCTCCACCAATGCCAATTCACCGCTCTCGCCGTGCAGGTACAAGCGACCGTCGGCATAGCAGAGGAGCCGGCACCAACTCTCGCTCCGTCCACTTGACCTCGCCCGTTTTGAATTCGGCGCAAGCGAGGGCTTTGCCGGTTGTACCGAACAGGTAGTCACCAAGTAGGACGGCTCCTCCGATGGCAGTGGGTAGTTTGGGCGATGCGTACACTCATCGACCGCGACTGAATCCTGCATCGCACTGAGCTTGATCAGACTTGCCCCCCGCGGCCGGTGGCACTGTAGATGAAACCATCGCGACCCACCGGCGTGGGAATATTAGCAGGGCTGCCCTGAGCTGTCTTGTCGTATCGCCAAAGGAACTTGCCGCTTTTTGCGTCAATTCCGACCAAACCTTTCTGGAGAAACTGGACGTACTGCTTGCCCCGGCAATCGTCACAGCAATCACCGAGGCGCAAGCTGCTTGTTCACCAGCTGGGCACGACCGACTTCCACAGCAGTTTGCCTGTCTTCTTGTTGAGCGCGACGAGAGTGGCGTCAGGCCGCCCGGCGTACACAACTAAGACGCCACCGTCAATCAATGGTGATTCAGCGTAGGCCCAAATGCCGGGTTGCCCTCCGAAGTCCGTACGCAGGTTCTTTTTGCCACCTGACTCTTCCAGAAGAACGTTCAAGACAAACTAGGTCGCCGTCGGAACCGAGGGCGTACAAGAAATCTCCGTCCAAGGTGGGTGTTGAGCGGGCTGCAGGATAACTCGGCTTCTGGTTTGGGTTTCCTACCTTGCCGAGTCGTGTGGACCAGATTTCCTTGCCATCCTTCACGTTTAATGCCTTAACGAACTCGTTCTCCATCCCTTGATTGCTTAGAAGGTAGAGTCGCTCGCCCACCACAGCGGGTGTCGAGTAGCCACTACCTATACTTTTGCCTGCCAAAGCAGCTTTGGTCCCTCTCTGGGCCACTCCTTCAGCAGGCCAGTTTCCCGAGAAACCCCGTCTCGTTCGGGGCCCCTCCACTGAGGCCAATTGGCGGCGGAAGCAGCGACCACCAAGGAACTGAGACATGAGGCTAGCAACACCGGCCATCGAGTTTTCATAGAGCCCTCCGATAGGTCGAAAGTTTCATCAGCACTTCTCCCAGTAGGTCCTTTGATGGTTGTGTCTGCTCTGAGTATCGAAGTGATTTCAAACTACATCTCTTTTCTTCGGCAACCATATCGATGGAGGCTGTTAGCGTAAAGAAATATCGACTACCCGCACAAGCACGAAGATTTGCTTTTGCCCAATCAATATTTCTAGAGCGGAAGGGAGGGTGCCGCGTCGCTGTTGTGGAGATTCCTATATGTTGAGGCTTCTCGCGAGATGGAGCCCAAATGATGTGGTTCCCTTGGTCGCTCCTGAGCGAGGATCAAGGCAGAGCTTTCCAAGAAACAAGGTTAATACTCGAAATAACAGGCTTGACAAGCCATATTCCCTACACTAATGTCCCGAGAAACTTTGCCGATCAATGGGACAAAACCTAAGTTTGGGGTGGAGTAAATGGCCCAACACAAAGAAGTCATGAACATCAGAGAAGCGTCCCAATACCTTGGTATCTCACCCGACACCCTCTACAAGTATGTCTCCATGGAGCGAATTCCGGCTTTCAAGTTAGGCAATCGTTGGCGCTTCAAGAAGACGGTGCTGGATGAGTGGATGGAATTCAAGAGTCGAAAGGGAGCAGTCCAAAAAAGGTAAAGTTTGGCGTTTTGCAGAACGATAGAAAGTCGTTGAATTTCAAGTCAAGGGACACTTCACCGTGCAATTATTTTCAAGGCAGAAGCCTCTGGTAGGTCTGAGACATCGGATCGAGCTCTGTTAAGGCTGTGGAACTTCGCCGCGTCAAGAAAGGCTTTGAGCTAATTCACGCTGGCTTGGAACCGCTCGCCTCAGACACGGTTGTGGACGGCGCCATCATGGATGCCTTGTCTGTGTCCGATTCCATTGAAAGGTATTCACAGGACAGAAGATCAAAACCAAGACGGTTGCGACTTCTGTTTCGGGCCATTCAGTAATCGTCAAGAAAATTCCGCTCCCCGTCATGAGCGAAGAGGAGCTGGAAGAGTCGATTCAGTGGGAAGCCGAGCAGCACATTCCGTTCGATATTTCTGATGTGAATCTTGATTATCAAGTCCTGAACACTGAATCTGCAGCGTCCAGCGACGTCTTGCTGGTTGCTGTGAAGAAAGACAAGATTCTCAACCACACGAACGTCATCACCCAGGCGGGCAAGAGTTCCGGTTGTGGTCGACATTGACGCTTTCGCCATTCAGAACGCCTTTGAGACCAACTACAGTCCTGCGCCGAATGCCACGATTGCCTTGCTCAACATTGGGGCTAGCATCATGAACATCGTGGTGACTCGAGGAGGCATGCCGTTGTTCACTCGCGACGTTTCGGTCGGTGGCAACCAGTTCACCGATGCTCTCCAGAAGGATATGAACCTCAGTTTCGAAGAGGCGGAGCAGGTAAAGCAAGGGAAGTCCATCGAAGGGGTACAGAGCGAGAGTGTGTCGTCTCTTGTTCAGTCAGTTTCAGAAGTGCTCATGCTGGAGATCCAGAAGACTTTCGATTTCTTCCGAGCAACAACCGTCGGCGAGCAATTGCAGCGTGTTTATGTCGAGCGGCGGTTGCGCCAAGGTTGAAGGATTTCTAGACCTGCTGCAAGGTCGACTTGGACTTCCGGTTGAGATGTTGGATCCCTTCAAGAATATTGCCGTGGCCAAGGGCATCGATTTGGCGCATCTAGATGACATTTCTCCTAGTATGGCTGTGGCCGTTGGGCTGGCATTGCGTAGTTTTGATAACTAGATAACTAGATGATTAAGATCAATCTTTTAGGCAGGACCAAGCTGAAGGCTGCCAAGACCAAGAAAATCAGCACAGCCTCGAATCAAACGCTCATGGCGGTGATGGCTGTTGCCGTGGTCGTGATGTCGGTCGGGATCATCTATTTCTGGCAGCGGATCCTGGTGCAACAAGACGAAGAGTTAAGCCGGCAGATCATGCTCGCAAAGAAAGAGAAAGTCCGACAGGAAGGGATGTTGAGAGGAGAACGAAGTTCTTTGAGAAGCGGCGAAAGCTGCTGGAAACACGGATCAATGTGATTGAATCGCTGAAGAAAAATCAGTCGGGACCAGTGCAGGTGCTGGACCTGCTTAGTGATTGCATTCAGCGCTCCGAAGGAGTCTGGCTGAAAGACCTGGCGCAAAAGGGCAATCTCATCACGGTCAATGGCACGGCTATGGGCTCGCCCGATGCGGTCGCCGACTTCATCACCAATCTGACGCGTGTGGGCAATTTTAAGAACGTCAACCTCGTGAACCTTCAAGAGCTGGATAGCAAGTACTCGTTCTCAATCACTTTTGAAGGCAACATCGTTGCTCCAAGCGACTCAGCTTCCTGAGAACGGACAGGGCTCCCCCTTTATGGCCATTGATCTGAATCTGAAGAGTCTGAACAACATCCCCTGGTACGGACAGCTGGGTATCTTCTCTGTCTTTGGGATCATTATTGCCGGGCTGGGCTGGTATTTTTTCATCTCTGGCTTGAACGAGCAAATCGCTGTGAAGCAGAGTCAGCTGGATGGATTAAAGGTCGAGATCCAGCGTGGGCAAGCGGTTGAACAAAAGCATCAGGAATTCCTGACCCAGAACAAGCAGCTCTTGAGCAAGCTTTCCACGTTGAAAATCATTCTTCCGGAGGCGAAGCAGACCGATCAGTTACTTCGGCAGGTGCAGGAGAGTGCAGTGGCTTCGAACCTGTTGATTCGAAAGTTTCAGCCACTACCGGTAAGCCAGAAGGATTTCTTTTCGGAATGGCCTATCAATTTAGAGGTAGATGGATCCTATCACGCCCTCGGGACCTTCTTTGACAAACTCAGCAAGTTCTCGCGAATTGTAAACGTCTCCGAGGTGAAGATTGTTGAGAGCAAGAAGCCGGGACGAACTATCTCCACGACGTGTGTTGCTACAACATTTGTTTACAACGAAGAGAAAGACAACGCAGAAATTCAGAAAGCTCTAACGGCCAAGAAGAAATGAAACAGACAGTCCTTGCAACTTGTGTTTTGGTGTTTGCCTTCGGGTTTGCTCAGGCACTGGCCCAACAGCCCGCCAAATCGATTCCCGGTGAGAAGACTCCGGCTGCACCGGCGCACGCTGCGCCTGCAACGCCCGTTCCGACAAGTCAAGCTGTCGTGGTGCCAACCTACAAGTATGAAGCGAAGGGGCGCAGGGATCCATTTCGGAGTCTGGACGTCTCGGCGACGATTCAGGCTTCCACAGCCCCTACGGTTCGGGCACCCGGGTTGAAAGGCCAGCTGGTATCTGAGATCAATCTGGCAGGCATCGTCAAATCGAAGAACCAATACATGGCTATGGCAACAGGCTATCGTGGCAAGACCTATTTTCTTCAGCCGAATGACGACCTGTACGACGGGAAAGTGATCGAGATCAAAAGCGACGCCGTCGTCTTCAGCCAGACGTTGACCGATAGCCAGGGCAAAAGACTATCCCAAAGAGTGGTCAAGAAGCTTTACCCGACTCGAGGAGAAGGCAATGATGCGAAGTAGATATTTCTGCAGGGTCGCGGTGATGGCCCTCATGACTTGGGGATTGGCGAGTCCGGTTGTCCCGGCTCAAACACTCCGTTCTTCGGATGAGCCTGTGCTGTTGCAGGATCTTTCGTTCACGAGCAGCACCGATCAGACCAATGTCGCTGTTCGTGCCAGCCGACCTTTCGACTACACCTCATACTATCCGAATCCCAGGCTTTTCATCCTGGACATCACGGGTGCGAAATCGAGCTTGGAAAAGAACTTCGTTGATCTCAAGACCAACCACGTGGAGTTTGTCAGCGTGTCGCAAATTGGGGACGGACCGCGCCCCATGGTGCGGATCGAGTTCAATCTTGCCCGTGCTATTCAATACTCACTGAAGCCGGAGGGCAGCAAGCTGTTTTTGACATTCCGTGCTCTAAATCCCGTTGTTTCGGACAACGCGAACCCGGAAAAAGACGTGGCCAGCGCATCCACCGAGACAGTAACCAAAGCCCATCCCAGAGCACAAGGTGAGTTGGAACTGAATGAAGACAGCCAGCAGATCGAGTTGCTTTTGCCGACTGCCAGCAAGGTTTCGGTGAAGCACTTCGAATTGCAGTCACCAAATCGCTTGGTCATCGACGTTAGTGGTTCAGTTTACAATGTGTCGAAACAGGCCGTGAAGATAGACTCGGATCTGATTCGCAAGATTCGGTTCGGATACGGCGATACTGAACAAGGGAAACTGGTTCGCTGTGTCTTCGATCTTTCGCGCAAAACGACCTACGCTGTCCAACCTACGGAAGGAGGAGTGCTGATCCGCCTTCAGAAGGGGTCTGCAGTTGCCCAAGCGACCAAGACGGCAGCTCCTTCCGATTTGGCTAAGGGGCTCCGACCTGCGCCCATCGCGATTCCGGAAGCTTCTCAACCCGTTGCCATGGCCAGCCTTTCCGCGGCGAACCAGCCCGATTCCCTGCTGATGGCAGAGTTGCCGGACTTGGCAATGCCACAGCCTGTCGCGGCGCCAAGGTTCTCAGTGCCCGAAGGGAATCTCACTACGGCCCGGCTCGAGCCTAAAGACGCTCAAGCAGATACCCGCTTGGTCCGAAATTCTCTGCCTCAATGGATTGAGCCACTACCCCCGCAGAACTGGCAGTCAGCCGCCCGGCTCTGATCCAGACAGCACAAACGACACCCCCACCGGCGTTGTTTGCAGTTCCCGAGGTGCCAGAGGAGATCGTTGACACAGTCAACTCCGGTTGCAGAGGAGAAGGCCGAGGTCCCGATGTCGCCGCCCGCGAAGCCAGTGCGGCTGACAGAGTCGGAACAATCTGAGCCTCTTGCGCCATTGCAGGTGGCGGCGCTAGTTCCGCAAAGTCCACAGCCTGTCATTACAGCAAGACCTGCCGCGGCGGCTCCAGGCTCAGCCTGTCGCGCCGGCGACGCCGGTGGTGACATCTGCCAACGCCAAGCGCCCGCGAGCCGGTGATTACCGCCGTGCCCGCAGCGCAGGCGCCCAAATACAGCGGCGAGTTGATCTCGCTAGAACTGAAGGATGCAGATTTGAAGGACTTCTTCCGGCTGATCGGCGAGATTAGTGGGCTCAATATCGTACTCGATCCGGATGTCAAGGGGAGCTTTAACGATCTTCCTCAACGATGTGCCCTGGGATCAGGCGCTCGACGTCGTTCTGAAGAACAACTCCCTGGGCAAGCAACTCGACGGTAACGTCTTGCGAATTGCCAGCAACGCAACACTGGAATCAGAAGAGACCCAGCGCAAGCGATTGTCGGATGCCTGAGTTCTGTCTCGCTGAACTCCAGACCGAAACGCGCGTTCTAAGCTACGCCAAGGCCGCAGATTTGAGTCTGGTGCTGAAGAAAGTGCTTTCGGCCTCGTGGGGACATCATCGTAGACGTGCGAACCAATTCGATGATTATTTCAGATATTCCGGGCAAGTTCGAAGCGCTTGACGCTTTGATCAAACAGCTCGACAAGAAGATCAAGCAAGTGGAGATTGAAGCTCGAGTGATTGCTGCAACGCGTGACTTCCTGCGTGACATCGGCGTGCAGATTGGCGCTCTTTATGGAAACAACGCACAAAACAAAGTGGCAGGTGCGGTTCCAGGAAATCCTTTCAGCCGGACTCCGCCGCCCAGCGTTACCATGAATCCAGGCCAGTCGGGCGGTGCGACCAACTCTCTTCCTTTACTTTATAACTTAGGTGCCAACGCTCCGACCAGTGCCATCTCTTTCTTCGGCGGCTTCACCAATAACTTCCTGGTGGACGTGATCATCACTGCGGCGGAACGGCGCGGTTCAGCCAAGCTGATCTCGAAGCCGAAAATCATCACGCAAGACAACATCGAAGGTTTTGTTCAGCAGGGCGTGAAGATCCCGGTTCAGACAACCATCAACAACACGGTCTCGGTACAGTTTTTCGATTTCTCTTTGAAGCTGACGGTGACGCCGCAGATCACGGACGAGGGCACGATTGTTCTCAAGGTGGACGTCGAGAATTCGACTCCCGACTTTTCCCGTCAAGTCCAGGGCGTTCCCACGGTCAACACCCAGCAGACCAAAACGACTGTGTTGGTAAATAACGGCGGCACTGTCGTTGTGGGCGGAGTCTTGATTGACAACGAGCAAGTCAACATTCGCCAGGTTCCCGGCTTCGGCAGCATTCCGGTGATCGGTAACCTGTTCAAGAACCGCTCCGTGAACAAGCAGACACAAGAGCTCATCTTTTTCCTTTCGCCCAAGATTCTGTAACCTCATCCAACTATGCAAGAGCCAGCGGCTTGGCTGGACAGGGTTTGGAGCGAGTCAACTTGAGCAACGTGCCGTTTCCAAAACATTGCGGCTTGGTGCTTCATCGGGATATGTGATTCCATGTTTTCAGAAGTATCTCGACGGCCTCATTCAGAAAATAGACGGGACTCTTGGAGTCGCCGTTATGGGCATGGATGGCATCTCGATCGAGAAACGCCTCACCGACACCAGCGTCAACATCGAATCGCTGGCCGCTGAGTACACCCTCAAGCTTGAGGACTCTCTCATCGACGACGCAGGATGCCGGTCTTGGTGCCTTGAAGAGTTCGTAGTCTCAACGGATCAGCGCATTGTCGCGATTCGTATGATTACGCCGGAGTACTTCCTGTTCACCCTCCTTCGCAAGGACGCCAATCTCGGAAGGGCGCGTTACGAACTCAAGCGGGGCGTTACCTTCTGGCAAAAGAATTTGTGATCTGAGCTGCCTCCAACTGCTTTCACGTCCTTCATCCGTCTATACAGTCTTTTTCTGAATAGCAGACCGATCTCCCCTGTTGTTGGGAAAAGCCGTACGATCCGCTGGATCATCCTCCAGTTGTTCCTGCGCCATGATTGCAGGCCACGCCTGTGTGGATTGGCTCCCCTTACCAAAAGGAGATTCATGGAAACTTCGCAAAGTCCGGTAGTGATCGTCACAGGAGCATCCTCCGGCATCGGGAGGCCGCATCACGCCGTTTGTTCGGCTACGGCTTTCGCGTGGTTCTGGCAGCACGCCGGGCCGAGCGACTTCAGTCACTGCGAGCGGAGTTGGAACAAGTAATGCAGATCGCCAACAGGGCAGCGGACCGTTCGAGAGTTTTAACCGTGATTGCAGACATCACAAGAAAGGGAGGATCGCGAACGTCTTGTCAACGAAGCTAAGCGCGCTTTCGGCCGCATCGACGGCCTCGTCAACAATGCGGGCTTTGGACAGCGCGGACCCATCGAACTGGTCCCGGTAGAAAGCATCCGGCAGAATTTTGAGACGAACCTGTTCTCTCTAATTGCTCTGACTCAGCTTGTAATTCCAATCATGCGCGAACAAGGCAAAGGACGAATTGTCAATGTGGGCTCTGGTGGCGGGTCGCATTGCACGGCCGTTTTCATCTGTTTACGACGCGACGAAGCATGCTCTGGAAGCCGTTACTGACGGGTTGCGCGGCGAGATGTCGCCATTCGGCATCAGCGTGTCACTTATTCAGCCGGGCTTTATCCTCACTGAATTCCTTGATGTTGCCAACAACATCTCCAGACCAGTCGATCGAACATGCTGGTCCCTACGCTCCCTACCTGAGCGGGTTTGCAGGAATGAGCGAGAAGGCCAGGCGAATTGCGGGGCATCCGGATGACATTGCACAGCTCGTGGTCCGCGCAGCTGACCGACGAGCGGCCGCGCTTCCGCTACGCCGCTCCCCTGCATGCGAAATTGTTCCTGATGATGAAGCGGTTCTTCCGGAGCGGCTGTTCGAAGAGGTTGTTCTCAGACAGTTGCGTCTCAAAGGCGGCCGCAGAAAGCTGATTCGACTCGGTCAGTCACGCTGAGGGTCGAAAAGCCGAACCGATGATTTGCAGCGCGATCTGCGGGCTCTTGCGGACTAGCGCGGCACGGAGGGTGCGGTAATCCTGCCTGCCTGCTACAAAGGCGTTCATGATCGATCGCAACGCGTCGGCTACGGGACGAGCCTGCACCATGCGCGTAATGAAGTCAGGAGCCCAGGAAGTCTCCCGCATAGAATTTTCGAACAGCTCAGCGCCATGAATAAAGTCTGCCGCAAAATCATCCTGCAGCGGTCGGCATACGAAGCGGCCTGACCTTCGGATGATCGCCTCCGCAAGCAGATCGCCGGAGCGAAGCGCATAGTAGATGCCCTCGCAGGTAATAGGGTCGGCAAACCCTGCAGCGTCGCCCACCAGCGCCCAGTTGTCGCCGTGAAATCGGTTACCGTGTAGCGACTGCGGACTGAGAGAAGGGATCAAGGCGCTATACACGGACCAGGCGGCTGCTTCGGCTTCGATCCGACCAGATGCCCTGATTCCATCAGAAAGCCATGCAGGAGCTGCTTGAGACTCTGTGTGTTGTGCTGGCTCAATCTTCCGCAAATGCCGAATGAGGCATGGTTCGGCCGTGGAAACACCCAATAGTATCCACGAAACTTAGGAAAAACTTGATCACGATGCCTTCGTCGATCTCCTTCGGGATCCGATAGCCGAAAGTCATCATCAGATCTTCCTGAGGCAAATCGTTCGCCCAGTCTCTTCCGAACGATACTGTTCACTCCGGTCTGCCCCAACCAGGAAGTCCACAGCATGCACACCCCGGTCGGTCAGCAACTCCCAACGTGCTTCAAGTCGGCGCACATCCAGAACGCGTTCCCTGCAAGAAACGAACACCGTCTGCCAAAGCTCGGTCTAGAAGCAGCTGGTTCAAAACAGTTCTTGAATAAATGCAAACGGGCTCTTCAAGAGTCACCTGCGTTCGCATGCCTCTAGGTGAAATCACTGCCAGCTTGCCGATGCTTCCGATGAGTGTCCACGCAGGTGCGCAGAAAGGGATAGCGCGCAAACGCTCTTCGAGGTCACGCCCCCGCCGCAAGGTTTCTCCCAGGCACCACGAGGGTCGAAAAGCAGAACCTTCTGGCCGTTCCGGGACAATCGCGAAGCACACAGCGACCCGCCGGGCCGGCGCCGATAATGCCGATGTTCATGGGCTAAAGTTGCGTGAAGAAGACACTGAAGAACCAACCCGTTGCCAGTGCTCCGAAAAGCCCCGAAGCGGCAACGCTGCCAGTATTTCGATGAATCCAGGCAGCCAGGCACCAGCAGAAGACTGGCTAGTAGCAAGCCGGGGAGAATCAAAACTACCAAAAACTGCCCATTCCGCAAAACGAAAAACCCCAGCAACAGAGCAATCGCCAGAATGAAGCGCGTAGAGAGGTGAAACATGACAATTCGCGCTGTTCCGAGGCCTTGCAGACTCCGGCGAGATAGCCACTTCGTCGAAAACAAAGAAAGGGAATACACTTAGGGAAATCCAGGGCAACCGCCAGAACCGCGTGGCGCTCAGATCCAAATGAACAAACTCTGTTGTGATCCAGGGCGAGCAACCCAACGACCAGAATGAGCCAGGCCAAGAGACTACACAGGATGATGCCCGCCACTCGCTGTCAAGCGCTCTTCCAATCAGGGCGCAGTGCGGCGAGTCCCACCATTCCAGTAGCACAGAGAAGCCCGGTCAGATAGTCGCCTCCCAGCAGCCTAAGCCGCCCCACGGGTTGACCCGCGTCAAAAACAGAATTGCCAGCGCGGCGGCGAAGGCGTATGTCCAAACTCACTCCGAAGCTCCCCTTTATGGGACTGACGAAGGAGTTACTGCTGTGTTCCATTCTGGCAGGCATCAGCAGGTCAGCCAGCAAAGCGATCAGTGGAAACCAGATCAGAAGCGAAAGAAGACAGAGCAACACTCTGAGTTGGGCTCGCGCCCAGAATGCGCCCGGAGAGAAAGAAGCCTTTGTGATCTCCGGGCTCACTCTGAGTGAGCCAGCTCCTGATCTCGTTTCAAGAGCCCGCCTTGAACAGGGTTTGGGAATGGTCGGTCCACGGCAGAACGACAAGCCGGACTCGACCCTGTGGGAGTTTTGCCACTGGCCCGGCTCGTCAAGTCTGGGCAAGCGAGCACCTGTGACCTGCTCATACAGGAACGCAGCACCACGACGCACGAAAGGAAAATCGAATTCTCCAGTCACGATCAACAGGGGCACCTGCTTCCGGGCGAAAGGCCCTCCGCGGCGGGTGATAGAGCAATCACGGCAGCAATTCGTGGATGGCGTTGGGCGGCACCTCAGAGCGCCCCGCGCCCCGAAGGAGTGACCTATAACGACAAGAGGCGCTCGAAGAATGATCTGCATCGTTCGCTGCGGAAAGGAAGTTCCGAGCACGGCCTGATCGATGGCGCTGACCGTCGCCTCGAGACTGAAATGCTCACGAGAATCCCCATGGCCAGGAAGATCGACTTAGATAGCAGTCACAGCCCCATCGCGCGAGTTCTCCAGCCATCTGCTTCATGGCCGACTTACTGGCAGAAAAGCCCATGTGGATCAACAGTACCTTGATCGGGCAGAGATTGCTCCCGCTGACCCGCCGGACGAATCCCGAACACGCGGGGGCCCTCCCCGTCTGCCGACGGTCTTCGACCACCGAGGCTCGGCCCTGCACCGCAATCATCGGGCTCACAGAAGCGCCCATAGCGCTCCGGCAGGCTGCCAGAAAAATGAGGTTCGACCGTGACATGGAATTCCAGCTTTAGCTTGGAAAACAACTGGCATTTGGCCGCGATGGTCGGAGGCCCATACACTGCCCAGACGTTGCCTCCACGACTGATCAGACCAGCGTGACAATGCGGCAACTTCT
>ERZ1370068.8404-contig-7260_pt1 | contig 25754 bp, 34 predicted proteins | sample MGYA00561227_ERZ1370068 | MGnify/ENA primary metagenome ERZ1370068 (study PRJEB38410, sample SAMEA6850437) | metagenome | study: Metagenomic assessment of the ecological functions of the soil: analysis of the soil microbiota associated with the...
ATTGTACTTCGTTCAGTTACGTATTGCTGTAACTATGATTGCATTTGAAACTGCCGACTCACATCCATTCAAAGTAACTTTTTGTTGTATAATTTCCACTTGAAGTTACATTTAGTGTTGTACTTACTTGTTGAGCCACCGATTGCAACTCCATACTTTTTATACCATTATTGATTGCCGCTGGATGCATTAGAAGTTGTATTACGCTTCCACCATCGCAGAAAGTTGTGTTAGTTCCTGCAGTTATTGCTGGTGTAACCGGAATAGGATTTGTGTAACTACGATTGCATTTGAAACTGCGGACTCACATCCATTCACGATAACTTTTACTGTATAACTGCCGCTTGCAGTTACATTCAGCGTGGTGCCGGTGGAGCCGGTAATAGCAATTCCGTCTTTGTACCATTGGTTTGGATGCATTAGAGAAGTTAAGTTACACTACCGCTATTGCAAAATGTTATAGCACCGCCCGCTGCTGTAATTGTGGCACAGATGGGCAGGGTATCAATATTCAAGTAGTATAAGTATGATTTTACAGGATGTAGATCTGCCCTCGTCAGCAAAGTAGTAGTCAAAACCTGAACTGATAAGGTATTCATTCCGGCATTCAATAACCCGGCAGTGATTATAATGAATCTATATTTGTCACAATTGCATTTCCATTTAATTTCCATGTAACTTTTAAGGTATTTGGAATTGGTTTAATCAATGACAGCTTAAATTTAATGGTTGTACCAATAATTGATATTATTTTGATTTGATGGCAGGTAGCTATCAGCAGGTGATATCAACTGGTGAATCGTCTCTATTGCCTCACTTACAAACAGAGCAAAATGGGTGCCCAAAGAATTTACATTTTACGTAGCTTTGGTGAGGCCTATACCAGTTAGCAGGGGTGCCACAGAAGTTCCGTAGCGTAAACGAGTACCATTTGTGCCAACCCAGTTTTCCATTTCACAGTGGCGGGATTACTGTTAGCTGTCATGTTAGGTTTTTCTGCTGCACTTAAGCGTCACCTGCCCCAATATTCATCAGCAAGGTTTGCGAAAGTGTCCCAGTTCGTGTACCAGTATTTCATAAAAGAATTGTTTGCCGAAGTTGTGACAGTAGATCCACCGGAACCACCATAATAGAAGTTGAATTTACCAGTATACCTTTTTGATCGTAAAGAGGAAAATTATTATTGAAATAGTATTTATTGCAGAAATATTTTGCGGCACCAACAGGCGATGAATAGAAAAATAATCAAAAGTGAGAGTTAAAATATGTTTGCTACAGACATTACTGGTTGCCCGCCCGATGAGCCCTCATCCGAAGCTGTACCAGGATGATTGCTCACTTTGTAATGATGGAACCCTGATCGCAAAAACATTAAAATAGTTTTTATATTCAGAAAATGGAGAAATAGTAAACAAGTAATTACTAAGATTTTGGATTTTGTTTTTATAGTCAGAAAGTTCTGCTTCCGCAAACCATCGCTCATAAAAACCATATTTATAAATTTATTCGGGTCCCCATTTATTATAAATTATTGTATCAGTACAAAAACCTGCGCTTTAACCAGATGTTGTTGTTAATATGGAAATAAGTATAAAAAATAAATAAATGCTGATTTAAAAGATGCTTGCCATATATGCAGTATCAGAGTTGCTGTTAACAATTATTCCAGAGTTTCAGGAAAGTTCAGATGAATTCCAATGTTACCAATCTTTTTAATTTTTTGTCTTTCCCGGCTTTTGCCTCGCAAATATTTCATTCCTGTATTATAATTAAACCGAAGCAGTACTTCATTTTCAGGTAAATCAACTGTCGTGGTACCGATTGTTCCATCTTCATTAGGATATTCGTAGCGGACTTTCAAGGGTTGCGATATTTTCAATGTATCTACACTCCTTTTTTATTTTCCCCTAAAATGAAACAAACAAAATCATCGTTATTTATTTTGCGGTTTTTCAGTTAAAAATCTTCGTAGTATTTACCAAAATCATATTTTTAGTGAAACAGAATAATGACTATCATTTTCAGTTATCCTTAAAGTAACCACTGCAATTTTTAACTGTTCAGATTTTTGTCGGTCGTATTGTGAGAAATTACTGATGTCGATTCCTGCGATTTGGTCTTATTCAGAGATAAAGAAATAGAATAATAATAAATGACTTTTCATTACTTAGGAAGTAGGCACATGCTCTTTCGATTACCATTTGTTATTTGAACTTTTGATCTTAAAGGGAGAAGATTAGTTTATTAAATTACAAAAAATACTAAAAACAGGTGAAAAGAAATAACTCATTAACTATTATTTATTCCGTTTATCACTCCCGGCCTTCTACGAAGAATTTCCTAGATTTGATTAAACTTCGCATTTTTGTTTTTAGTCTGTATACCAAACTAAAAATAAAACCATGAAAAAAATAATTGTATTGATGCTGGCAATGGTAACGATCGTTGCTGCCCAGGCACAGAAAGAAAGGATCCCGGAACAGAAGAGGTCACCGGGATAAAATGATGGCTGAAAAACTTAAGCTTTCTGATGAGCAAAAGCAAAAAGCCAAAGCATTGAATGAAGATTACAGGAAAAAATGGATGAGCTTAGAAAAAGGATGATATCCTGGTAAAAGATTGGAGAAACCAGATGATGGAGCTTAACAAAAAGCATAAGGAAGACATGAGTGCTTTATTAAGCAAAGAACAAAAGAGCCCAGATCGAAAAATATAAAGTTGGAGCGTAAAAAAATGGCCGAGATCGATGCCAATGCAAGAATGGAAAAGATGAAACTTCGGCTTGATCTGAAGCAATGATCAAATGGAAAAGATAAAAAAACAGCATAGTGAAATGCTTGAGAAAATGAAAGCAATTCATGAAAATAAATCTCAGGATATGATGAAAAAAAGAGAAGAGATGAAAGTATTAATCCAAAAGAACAAAGAAAATATGAGATCAATTTTGAATGAAGAGCAATATAAAAAATGCAGGAAATGAGAAAAATCTATGCCTCGAAAAAGGACGAGTTCTTTCCTAAAAATTTGCTTATAAAAGAGCCCTTCCGTAATAGGAAGGGCTCTTTTTATTTAAATCAACTAAAGCCCTCTTATTTCTTATCTTTGCGCCTCCTGTTGTAAAACAGTAAAATCTTCACATGAAAAAGAAAGCATCCCCCTTCGATAAGTTTTATAAGAAGAAAAGCAACGCTGCAATTAAAGAGCAATTTCGCCAGGAAAAGAAAAAGAGTAAAAAAAGAAAGAGAAGAGTATTTTGACAAGAAAAGAGCAGAATTAAGAATTCAGAAAGCTGATCCTGTACAAAAACAATCTCAGCCTACTATCTCGAGACCTCAGAGCACAGAACTCATGCCTTTAAATAAATATATTTCTCATGCAGGTGTTAGTGGCCGTCGTGAAGCTGCAGAGATCGTAAAAAAGGTATTGTAAAAGTGAATGGGAAAATAGTTACAGAACCCGGGCATAAAATCTCACCAAAAGATGAAGTAGTTGTTAATGGTAAAAAATATTCCTGTCAAAAAATCTTGTTTACATCTTACTTAATAAACCAAAAGATTTTATTACAACAACCGATGATCCGCAGGGAAGAAAGACAGTGCTTGATCTTATTCGCCGTGCCACAGATGAAAGAGTTTATCCTGTTGGAAGATTAGACAGGAATACATCAGGTCTTTTTATTACTTACCAACGATGGCGAGCTTTCGCAAAAACTCACTCACCAAGTAATGAAATAAAAAAGATATATGCCGTTACTCTTGACAAACCTCTTGATAAAAAGATTTCGATAATATATTAAAAGGTGTTGTATTAGAAGATGGCCCGGCATCAGTTGACAAACTTGCCTACGCAGATACAAAAGACAAAACACAGCTTGGTGTGGAAATACACAGTGGCCGCAACCGCATTGTACGCCGCATTTTTGAACATCTTGGTTATGATGTAAAAATCTTGACCGTGTAATGTTTGCAGGTTTAACAAAAAAAAATATTGAAAGAGGCAAATGGCGTTTCCTGAATGAAAAGAAGTTCGTGAACTTAAATACTTTGGAAAAGGAAAATAGCTCACAGAATACACGGATGGACACAGAAAAAGCTTACATAAAAATTTCAGATCATATTATTCTTGATCACACCAGATCTTATTGCACTAAATAAGCCATCTGGTTTGCTTTCAATACCTGACCGTGAAGGAAAAGATATTTCACTTAAAAATTATTGATTGAAAAGTTTGGTAACATATTACACCGTTCATCGCCTCGACAGAGACACAAGCGGTTTAATTGTGTTTGCAAAGAATGAAACAACTCACAAACTGCTTTCGCAACAATTTGAAGAAAGACAGACAGAAAAATTTATCTCGGGCTGGTTATCAGGTTCGCTTGCAGATAAGAAAGGAAGCATCAATACTCTCATATCTGAGCATCCCGTGAAAAGAGGATTAATGACTGTGTATAAAAAGGAAAAGAATCTTTAACTGATTATGAAGTGCTGGAAGATTTTAAAATTTTCTCCTGGGTTCAATTTCAAATTCATACCGGCCGTACACACCAGATAAGAGTGCATGCAAAACATATCGGTCACCCGGTAGTATGTGATGAACTTTATGGTGATGGAAAACCAATTTTACTTTCTACACTCAAACACAAATTCAAACTTTCAAAAAATGAATTGGAAGAAAGGACCGATCCTCAACCGGCTTGCGTTACATGCTTTGAGTTTACAGTTTACAAATACAAATGGTGAAAAGATAAAGCTGGAAGCTCCAGTACCAAAAGACCTGAGAGCATTGCTTCAGCAATTGAGAAAAAGGAAATAGAATTTTATAACTCACCTCTCGAAACAGCGTACAATTCATACCAATCCTGCCGGTCAAGATTAATTTTGAAAGCTTCGGCTATGTTTCTTATGCGAAGTTCATCAGTTGTGCCGATGAGCGGCAATGCACCAAGCTTAACCAGCCATGCAATAGCAACCGATTCAAAATGTGAATTATATTTTCCTGCAAATTCTTCGAGCTTTCCTCGTATACGCAAAGGAATTTTTTCATTGCTGTTGGCGATCTTTCCTTCTGCCAATGGCAGAAGTTGCCAATGGCCGCATATATTTTTGCTTTGATATAATCAACCTGGCCATTATCAAATGCAGATGTATTCAGCAAATTCAATTCAATATGGTTGGTAACGATCGGTATCCGCAGATAAGAACTCAATAACTGGTGCTGAAAGACGGAAAAGTTAACGACACCAACATTTTTTATTTTCCACGAGAATCTTTCAGTTTCTCCTGAATGTCAACGCTGTTTCTTCCAAATTAGATAACGGATCAAGCTGGTTTAAGCAAAAACACATCTATATAATCAGTTCGAAGATTGCGCAAAAAGAATTTTCCAAGACTATTGGTAATATGTTCTCTTGAAGTATCATAATGTTTTACACGATAATCCGGACGGGCAGGATGCGGGATGTTGATACCGCATTTTGTAAAAAGAACAATGCTTTCCCTTTTAATACCGCTTCTTTTAAAAACATTTCCGAATATTTCTTCGCAGGTATAATCGCCATAAGTATCGCCATGGATCAAATGTGTTGATATCAAGTTCAAGACAAAGGTTCATGATCTGCTCCATTTTCATCTTCATTCACATAATTGCCTTTCCACCGGTAAAAACCATATACGGCAGGTGATACCTTCGGTCCCTGAATCACTTAAGATAAATCTTTTCCATAGTAATTATTGAAATTATAAAGATGATCTTAAAATTATTTTATATCCGGCGGAGGAAATAAAACACCTCCAAATAAGAGATAAGCCCACAACAATGTCCAAATTATATTAAATAACTGTGCGCCGATAAAAGCCAGTGCCGGTCTTCCTTCCTGTACTTTAAACAGATCTAAAAATCATGCCTCCTAATCCAATAGATACGAATGCCAGCGCAAACCATATCGTACGCAAACTATTAAGAATTCCGCTTACTTGTTTGCGGTACCGGCTGGGATTAAAAAGAAAAATTAATGATGCAGCTATAAACCAAGAACAAATTTTGGAAATGATCTTTCCATATGCAGTTTTAAGGAAGGTTTCTCCTGATTACCCTGTTGCTGTTGATTTCTTTACTACCCACCATGCGGCAATTAAAAATGCAGCGATTCCAATTAATACATTTTGTGAAAACTTGACAATGACACCGGCTTTGGTTGCGGCAGGACCCACTAATTCCGCATGCCGCGGTTACGGATGCAGTTGTATCGAGTGTCCCTCAAGCCATGCGCCACCTACTATTTCAGAAATGCCAAACTTCTTAATTATCCATGGTAATATTATCAGCATAGGTATGGCAACTAAAAGAACCAATGTTGTTACATAAGATAATTTCTTTTTTATCTCCTTTGATGGCTCCGCTTGGCAACAATAGCTGCCGATACACCACAGATAGAAACAGCAGATGCAAGGATCACTCGAATTCATCATCTACTTTTAAGCGACGGCACAACCAAAGAGCGAAAGAACCAAACTGCCGCAGCACAAGCTAAAACTGATTGCAAGTATTCCAGGCAAGCCAGCTTTAATTATATCAGTAAATAAAATTGATGTGCCAGAATGATCAAGCCCGGTTTTAATAAAAATTCAGAACGTGCAGGCTTCTTTCAGCCATGCTGGCAAACTAAAGAGATTGCTTAATAATAACCCGATCAATAAAGCAAACACAACATATTCAATTCCATAATAGCTGATCGATCTTATTACCGATTAGTGATCAATGAAAAGACTGCAAGAATAAAGATGATCCCAAATCCTGCGATATATTTTTTATACTATTTCCTGATGCAGCAACGGCTAATGAAGAAAGAAAAAGAAATATAATTCCAACGACTGCACAGAAGTAAAGATTGCTACCCGTTAGAACTTTTGTTAGTAAATCGTTTCCATTTTCCCACTGGTAAACTAGGTGTAATGAATTTGATATCTAAAAGAAAACTCCGGCAAGAATAATTGCGATCAGCAATCCACCAATGAATACGGCCCATATATCTTCTGATAACCCTGATAAAAAAGATCTTTATTGACTCAATATAATTTTCCCTTGTTCCATAAAATTTCCATCATTACAACTCGATCTTCTCGATCATTACATCCCAATGTGCAATCAATAATTCAAAACGATGCTGTTCGTCCTTTCTTTAATTTTTCAAGATCAGGATATAATTGTTTCTCATATTGCTTTGTAAGATTCGGATCAAAGGCCAGTCTTTTCATTTTTGAAAACGATGGTCACTTTAAAATCAAACCGTGTGTCTTCACCGCTATGCAGTTTAGGCTTTCTGCTTCCACACTTATGATATCACCTTTATCAATTGCTTTTTTCAATAACGGATAGTGATTTACTTTCCAGAGATTGATGAACTCATCAGCATAGCCCCATTTTACTTTGTAATAGTTCTCAATAATGAAATAAGTGCTTTCTTATCCTGTGCATGAGCCAAATTGGCTGCGAGAATGAATAAGACAAGGAAAAAGACTTAACTACAGATTTATTTTTCCTCATACCTATTGTTTTAAAAACTAAAAATTATCTGCTTAATAATCCTGCATCCAAAACGAATTGCGAGCCGGTAATAAACCTGGATTTGTCAGATGCTAAAAAATTACAGCATTTGCAAGCATCCTCCACTTCCACCCAGGGAACATTGATAAGATTTCCTGCACTTCGTTCTGCTATCTCTTTAGGCGTTAAGCCCTCCAGTGCTGCAAGGCCATCATTCATTGGAGTATTTACCCCTGTTGGATGAATAGACACTACTCTTATATTATACTGCGCCAGTTCAATTGCCCATGATTTTGTTAAACCCGTTAATCCCCATTTTGAAAGCAGCATAATGACTCAACCGATTCATACCACGCAGACCTGCTATAGAAGAATTATTAATGATCACTCCCCGATTGTTGTTTGATCATCACAGGAATTATTCGACGGGCTACTAACCATGCTCCTTTCAAATTAATGTCGAGCATGACATCCCATTCTTTTTCTGCCAATTCATGTATTAGGCCATAAGCACATATTCCGGCATTATTAAAAAGTAATATCGATCTTGTTAAGTTGTTCGACTGTTTTTAGTAACAGCATTATTAATATCATCATCAACTCTCTACATCACCCGTAAAAACAAGACAGCTTACTCCATGTGATTCACATTCCTGCTTCAATGAAAAAAGTTCATTCTCAGAGCCGAGCTCATACCCGGGATATTTTAGATGTTTGTGCAATATCAAATGCGGCAATATGAACTCCTTCTTTTGCCAATGCAATGGCAGGTTGCTCTGCCCTGTCCGTGTGCAGCGCCAGTAATAAATGCTACCCTATTTTTAAATCGTTACTCATTTGTTCAGCAATATTTCATGTTTGATCTGTAACCAGACAAATATTCATCAATCTCTGTTTCGATCACATTATTAAAAATATTTGTTGCGATCATTATGCCGGCGAAAGCTGTTAAAACCATTTCTGTTTTCATTATATTTAGTTGCGACAATATTATAAAGACGGTCGGCAATATTTCCTTTATGTTTTGTAATGCTGCTGCCAAAATTCAAAACATCCTTTTCTGATTCGCTCAACTCTAAGCTTTTCTGGTGTTTCACCTGAATCTATAATTATTTTTCTGAAAAATGTTGAACACAGTGGACAATCGGCTGCACAGGAATTGAATGTGCATAGAGAGAAGCCATTCGTTTTCCTAATATCTTCTCCACTTCTGCGTATAATGGATACCATTGCATATAAGCTTCAAATGCGATAGAGGGAATGACCCAATGTCGCTTTCATATTTGTGATGCGGCCACCATACTCCTGCACATGTCGTTCGAAAGCATCTTTCACCGATGGCGAAATTTCTGTTGTTAGCGGTGGTTCTATTCTTGCCATAATTATTTTTCTCAAGTCAAGATTATGAAAGTAAAAAACTCTTGCCACATGATTGCTCCTGTATTTGTTTCCTGCCGCCAGTTGCTGAAAAATATTCATATAGCCAACCTGTAAAGTTATCATGTTTGTTTACATGATAAGCAAATCAAGAAAAAACGGTTCTGGTCAAAATAGTTATATACGATCTCCTTTCCGAAATTGATATGCACTTCATCGTTCACAACAAATGAAAGAGATTTTGGCTCAAATCTTTTTTACTTAATGGAACCATAAAAAGAAATTGTAACGAGATCCTGAAATTAAAATTATAACCCTCCGCCAGTTCGTCGTCGTTCTGATACTTTTCTTCTGAATCTTTCTTCCAAGCCGGAACCACTGCATAAGTCTGAGCTTTGAATACTTACTGTGCCATTGAATTTGCTGCCAGGGCCGGTGTTCGGGCATTGTAACATTCTTATGATTGTCGGCAGGATAATGACTCACATAAGCATAGCCTGCAGTAAGCTTTAGTATCATCATTAAGATAATAAGTTAAACCCAACCGCAAAATGCTTTGCGAAATATCTGAAACAAAATCTTCTTTGGTTCGTAAATGTATATCTGTCCATGTTCCCCATTTATTACTGAAACGTGTTTGATTGAAATAACCAACCATATTTGCTGCACAGTTTCGGTTTGCTTTGTTTGGAAAATAAATTTGAACTGATCAATAAAGAATATACAAAGCATCATTAATTCTTTTGCATGTGCTGCATAGCGAAACTAAACCTTGAAGAGTGCGACGCAACAGACGATGATAGTAGTAATAGAGCCCGGCTCATAAAAATTATTTTCAGTTTAAATAGACGCCCCGGTCGGACTCGAATCGCGGGTTACAGTCCTTACCTGTCCTGCGGACCACAGGGCTGATATGTGGGTTAAGTAAATAAAATTCTTTTACATTTTAAAAAGGCATCCCGAAGAATCGGGACGCCATCTCAACGATTGCTGCCATATGAAAATCGTTACATGCTTATTCTATTGTTTAAAAAACATTGAAACATCTTTTAGAAAGAATATCGTAAGGTTATACCATACGTTCTCGGATCTCCAAGCACACCTGCATACTGCCCAGCATTACCCACACCTGCCACCAGCAATTGTTCATAATAAGTTCTTATCAAACAAATTGCGTCCCCATATAAAAACAGAGAGACCGTTTGCAGACCTGAAACCCAACCTTCCATTGACAAGTGTGTAACCATCTATATTCAGATAAGCAGATGGAGACGGACTGGAAGAAAAGAAGAACGATAATATACCATCTGATGCTATAGAAGAGTTTTCCGGCTTTGCCTAAAAAAGCAGCCGCGGTAGTAAACTCACCACCCAGTGATCCTGCCCATTTGGAGATACCAGGAAGCTCACCACCTGAAATATCTTTGAATGATTTCTGTACTCCATTTTCTGTTGACAGCCAGTTTCTTCCAAGCGGAAGATGGTGCATTGGTAAATTTTACATATTTAGCATCAGTATAAGCCAGCGGCTCCATAGAATGAGAAATGATTATTGGCTTGATATTCGCATCAAGCTTCAACACCTTTCACATTTACCTCTTCAGCATTGGCGATATAGCCACGATTAACGCCCAACTCAGGTGATTGAACATTTGTCTGGTAATCTATTAATGTTGGTGTTAAATATGCCAGGTTCAAGGTGAAATTATCAATTGGTGTTGTCTTAATACCAACTTCTATATTCTTTACATCCTCGGGTTTTATTACCGCCAGGTCGGTGTGCCGCTTGGCCGTTAACGGTTGGCAGACCGGCCACATTATACACCTACGGGCTTAAAGCTGGTGGAAGTAAGTTGCAAAAGCATTAATGCGCTTATTGGCCCTGTATTGCTAATGTAACCTGGTAGGTCAGGTTATTTTCATCAGCATCGGCAACATAAGCCTGGCTGGTGTAAACTCCATTTTTAAAACCCTGCAAGGCGATCTTTTGCGCAGTTGTTCCGTTATAAGTGGCGGTATCTAACCCACCTGCTGCTACCCGATCGTAGATCCACATCTTTCTTGTCGTAGTTGAAACGAATGCCTGGCAATACATGGAAACCTTTGCAATTTCCCAATCAACATTAGCGAATGCTGCAGCACTCTGTTGAATTTGATGGAAGCCTTTGTACTAAATACCATATCCTTCAAAAAGACCTGGTGTTTGCCACAAGGTTACTGATCGAGCTTTTGTGAAAACGCCATTGAGCTGAGCCAGATTCTTCAGTGCCATTAATTTTAACTTCCTGGTCAATGTAGAACAAACCCAACTACACCGCTTAAACGAGAAGAAATTTCACCAGCATAACGAACCTCCTGCGACCAGTTCCGGTGCTTAGCTGGGTTTTGCGATTTTGCCAATGCCTGCAAACCAGTAAAGTCCCTGTCGTTTGAAGGATCCCAATCCCAGTAGCGCCATGCTGTGGTGGAAGTTAGTGTACCGGGCCCTATTTTGGTGTCAATATTTAATGATGCACCACCCAGGTCAGTGCCTGATCTCCAGGGAGTGTCATGATCTATCTACTCTGTCGAAATGCATTATTACTTGGTAGTTTGTAATTGAGGTCAGCAATTATCGCATTGAATTGACGGTATGCCGCCCGCTTGTGTCTGCACAACACCTGCAACAACCTGCGCATACCCATCAGGACGCTGCGCGGAATCATCCGCTGCAAGTGTAATGGAAGTATTATCTGATGGTTTGTACAATAACTGGCCACGAAAGCCAAGGTTGTTAATGTCATTTGTATATTTTCCTGTACGTATATTCTCTACCACTCCGTCATCGTTGTGTGCCGGAGAATGAAAGGCGTGCAGCGAATTTTTTACTTAAAGCACCTGTAACGAAGCTTTAGCCTGGATGTATCCATAGTTACCATAGCTCACTTCAAAGTTGGCACCCGGTTTAAAGCTCGGTTTACGTGTTGTTATATTAATAGCACCTGATGTTGTGTTCTTACCGAACAATGTTCCCTGTGGACCACGCAATACTTCAATACGTTCTACATCTATGAAATCAAACGTTGCTGCAGCTGGACGGGCATAATAAACGCCATCTACATAGAAACCTACTCCAGGATCAAGACCATCATTGGTAAGGCCGAATGGTGAGCCAGAGGCCCCTGATATTGATCCCTGTGTTGCGGGGATTAGAAGTATAAAAGCTGCACAGATGGAACAAACTCTTTCACACGGTTCACATTAAAAGCTCCTGCATCATCGATCTGCTTACCTCCTATTACCGAAATAGGAATAGGAACATCCTGCAACACCTCACGGCGGCGGCGAGGAGGTAATAACAACCGTATCTACCTGGAATAGTGCATCAAGAACAATTACTACATTGTTTTTCATTGTCCCTGATCACCAGTTCGTTTTTACGGAATCCAACTGATGTAACCACTAATGTAAAAGGAAACTTGTCAGGAGCAGCAAAAGAAAAATAACCAACAAGAATCCAGTATTAACTCCTATCGTGCTATTCTTTACTGTTACGCTGGCAAAGGGAACGCCTTCATTTCTTTCGTTAATAACTCTGCCTTTAAATTGTGAGAATGCCAGTACTGGCACTAAATCCTCCCTAAAAGTAAAATAATCCGTTTCATGAATTTGGTTTGATTATAAGTCTATCAAAATAGTGAAGACTATTTAGATAAAAATTTAGATTGATATTTGGGTTATTAAAAAATTTTCAGGCAGGCAACTATCGTTGAGATTTGATAAATACGTAATGCATAAATAAAATTTTTGTATTATCTATTTTGCAAACATAAGGTGCGATTATTATCCTACCAAATTGAGTAGACTAATTTTTTATAAAAATATTTTCCATTACTGAACAGTCATTAGTTAAACTATTTTAATAAGGATCTCGTATGCTCCAGATCACTACTACGGATGCCCAATAATAGATAAATGAAGCTTTTCGTGGGAAGCTTTCCGGCAAGCTTTGCAGCAATTGGTGCAGCTACTAACCCGCCAATTACTAAAGCAAGAATCGTTTGCCAGTGGCTTGTACACCGATCATTGTAAAAAATGTAAAAGCACTGGCGAGTGTGACAAAAAACTCTGTAAGGCTTACTGAGCCTACTGCATATTTATGGCGTTCTTCCTGTATGTGATTAATGTAGATGTAACGATCGGTCCCCACCCGCCGCCACCAAATGAATCGAGAAATCCACCTGCACCAGCCAACCAGCGATATCGCTTAAATTTCTTTGGTGATGTTTGGTCACGGAAAGCATTGAGCAATAAATTTTACTCCAAGTAATAATGTATATCACAGCCATAACCGGGCGTAAATAATTTCATATGTGTATCATCTAATGATTACCAAGTAATATTGCACCCAACAATAGCACCCAATATTCCCGGTATCAACTAATGCTTTAAATAATTTCTTATTTACATTTCCAAACCTGTAGTGGCTATAACCCGATGCACCACTTGCAAACATTTCTGCTGTATGAATACTTCCGCTGATAGCAGCAGGGTTTACATCAGCAGATAATAATATTGATTGCACTTGTTACACCATAACCCATTCTTAGTAGCACCATCTACCATTTGTGCTAAAAACCCGGCAAGCACCATACCAGTGAAAAGCTTTATCTAAGTGTTTGATACCATTTACATAGAATCATCTAGTCATTTGTTCGCAAGGGTAGATAAAGAAAAATAAAATAACCGATCAGCATATAAGCAAAAGCCAATTAAAGAATAAGTGGCAATGTGGCTCCACACGCTTAGCATTGAAACTATTATCATTTTCAATCAAGTCCTCAGTAAGCTTATTCAGCTTTTTTACTTTGTATTCAAAGTTGCCATTGAGTTTGCTTCTTACTTTATGTAGATTCTCGATCACATGCATCCAACTCACCCGGCAATGCTTCATGCAATACTTCCTTTATACGTTTGGCTGCAGTGGGAGATTTGCCATTAGTTGAAATAGCAATTTTCAAATTCCCTTTTGTACAATGCTACCGAGATAAAAATCACAGAGATCAGGAGTATCCGCAACATTTACTAAAATTCCTTTTTTAGTAGCCTGTGCTTTTATTTCTTCATGCAGTTGCCTGTTATCGGTAGCAAGGATAATAAGGTCTTTACCATTTAAATCTTCATATTGAAATTCCCGCTGAATATATTTTGCAGGAAGGATGTCTCAAAACAAGTTTTCTTATTTCATCTTTTACTTCCGGTGCCACAATTGAAACCTTTGCTCCGGGAGAATTCGCCAGTAAAGAATGCAGTTTTTCCAAACCAACATTTCCACCACCAACTAGCAATAATTCCAACTGATCCAATTTTAAAAAACGGGATAAAGCTGATTTTTTTATCAAGCTCAGAAGAATTTTTTTGTATATACTCGTTACTATCCATCAGCTTGTTTTAATATTCCATTTTATCGATCCACTGCTTTGCATTCTTCGCTGCATAAGAAATAATAATATCAGCACCGGCCCTTGTCAATGCTGTCCATACTTCGAGATGTGCTGCTTCACGATTCACTCAAATTTTTTCGGCTAATGCTTCTATCGCTGCATATTCACCGCTTACATGATAGGCAGCAATAGGTTTCAATGTTTGCTGCTTTCAGCTTTGCGATCACATCAGTATACAAGTGCAGCAGGTTTTACCATTAAAATATCGGCTCCTTCTTTTTCATCACGAAGACTGCTTGCAATTGCATCATTCATATTTAATGGAGACAACTGGTATGTTTTACGATTCTTTAAACCATTTGTATTCGGAGCAGAATGACATGCATCTCTGAATGGTCCGTAAAATTGTGAGCTGAACTTTGCCTGAATAACTCATGATGCTTACAGTATCATAATTCAATGCATCGAGTGAAGTACGAATGGCTGCGATACGTCCATCAGTCATATCACTTGGGGCAATACAATCAGCGCCGGCAATAGCAAGTTGAGTTGCATACTTGCTTAATACATCAACTGTTTTATGATTCACCAGTTTTGAATGATCATCATTTAAAATACCGCAATGTCCATGCGTTGTATAACTGCACAAACATAGATCAGAGGCGATCCAAACATCATTACCAAAATTCTCTTTGATCGATCTTACCAGGGATGATGCAAAAGAAAATCAAAACCTGTTTTCTTTCTTATTTGCAGGAACAGGGAAAAGCAAAAACTTAGTTGCTCCGGCTTTTATACTTTGTTCAATTGTATTTAACACACTTGATGCAGTATCGACTTCAACATCGGTTAATCCATTAACTGCTCTTGGTTCAGTAATTGCTTCATCTACAAACAATGGCTGAATAAAACTTTTGTGAGAAAGTTTTACTGAAGCTGTGAGCTCTCTTATATGCGCATCGGCTCTTAAGCGACGCTGCGTGATCGGATAGAAGATCTTCTCCATTGTTCAAATGCTTTAATTGTTGGAAATATTACCGGCTCTACTCCTGCTTGCTTTAATAACTCCGCAGTTTCTCCTCCAGCACATAAATGTTTTGCATCCGGCTTTTGCATATTTTCCATAAAATTCATATTGTGAAAAGCTGGTCCAGAAGATTGCTTCTGCAACAACAATTGATTCCCGGATCGTTTCATCATTTTTAGGTAACTGTTTATAATTGCTCACAGCATTATAGCCTTTCAATTTCCATCTTTCTGCTGCCGCTTCATGTGTGAGTATCGAAATATCTTCAGCCTGTATATTTAATAAAGGCATAGTTTAATGATGCCAATAAAAATTCAAATCCCAGTGCATCGGCGCTGGCCGTAACCCAATAACCTTTTTTCGAAAGCTCAAACCATGTTTTGGTTCCAGAAGCGATGATTGTTTTATTTGATAAATTCTTCACTTCTGTTTGTCCTTGTATGGCTTTATAGTTTGCAATAAATACAACCGGTGTTATCAATCTTTACTTCTTGATCACTCCATTCATAATCAAAAAACCTTTCATTACATTCTGTTGATGAAAACAATGAGCCTTCTAATTTTTATATCTGGCAAAGGATCCCATTTTACAAACTCAGTTCCTTCTGAATCTTTACCGGCTGCATATAAATATTTACCATTTTTTGTATGCAGTGTTGTTACTCCAAATTTTTGAATACAACCTGCACCATATTTTATAGCTTCCTTTTCTCTGCATAACAATCAGCAAACAATTCTTCTTCATTTATTTTCTGCAAAACTTCAATTGCTTTTGTATTTAAATGATGTGCTTCAGCTACAATTGCTCCCTGGCAAGGCGCTGGCACACATTCAATCAAGGGAGCAGCATTAATTTTTATCTGCCAGCAATTCTTTTATCAGATCAGCATCTTCCTGGCTTTTCAACAAACGATTTAATCCTGCTAGTTGCTAAAATTGTTGCATCATATTCTCCGCTATTTAACTTTCTTAATCTTGTTTCAACATTTCCCCGAATATCTTTTGTTTCAATTCTGATTTCGACTATTTAATTGTGGCAATGCTTTTTCAGAAATACTAGTCGCCATTTCTTCCTCTTCTCGGAGAACAAGTTCCAATGATGATCGTCTCTCCTCGTTTTATCTTTTCCTCAATATCGCTATTGAAAATTGCCACATCTCTTGTATCGTCCCTGTCAACTACAGCAAATTTATTCTGCACCAAAAAATGTTCGCTGCTCATATCTTTTAATGAATGAACAGCAATATCCGCTTCACCAATTGCTAGTGCATCAAAAATATCCTGCGTAAAAAAATCACTTCCTTCTACGGTATGTAATGGAATATTTTGTAAAGCATCACCTTTACTGCTGCGTGCAATCACTTCCACCTTCATATCGGGAAATGCGCTTTGAATTTTTCGCTTTACAATATCAATCTGCAAGAGCGACAGCCGGGAACTCCTTCCAATCAGTTTGATTGTCTCCATGCAAAATCTTTTAAGGCTATACGCCAGGTGATTGATATGTTTCGGTAAATGTCTTGCTGTAATGATGATGCGCAGGCATTCTTCTCCAACAGGCACTGTCGGATAATTTATCGGCTGCAAGTAAACACCATGCTTTTCTAATAGCTGGTTTGCGATCTGCCTGCATTTTGTAGCATCTTCCATCGGTATAATAGTAATATGTGAATCGTTTTGCCTGAATCCAATTTCATTATTTGTAAATACAGTTCTTAACTGCTTTACATTTTCAAAAAATGTTTTCTTAACTGATCGTTCTGCTGAATGAATTGAATACTCTTATTAGCAGCAGCGCAAATAGCCGGTGGTAATGAAGTAGTAAAAATAAATCCGCTGCCAAAGCTTCTTATAAAATCAATAATGGTTGCTGATGCTGCTATATACCCACCAAACACACCAACAGCTTTTGATAAAGTCCCATTTACAATATCAATTGAATGTTGTTGCCCCTCCTGCTCTAATATACCTGCACCACTTTCACCATATAATCCTACACCATGAACTTCATCTATATAAGTAAGAGCACCATATTTTTTGCCAGATCAGCAATTGCTTTAACCGGTGATATAGATCCACTCATTGAGTAAACTGATTCAAACACGATCAGTTTTGGGTTATCAGCAGGAACTGATTGCAGTAACTCTTCCAAATGCTCCACATCATTATGCCTGAAGATCTTCTTTTCGTTCTTACAGCCACGAATGCCTTCTATAATAGAAGCATGATTTCTTTCATCAGAAAAGAAAACAAGACCGGGAATATTTTTACCAAGTGTTTGAAGTGTTGTTACATTAGCCTGGTACGCTCCATTAAATAACAATGCAGCTCTCTTTCCTATGCCATGCCGCCAATGTTCTTTCCAATTCTTTATGATGATTGGTAGTTCCTGAAATATTTCTTGTGCCTCCGCTTCCTGTACCACTTCTATGTGTAACAAATCCAAGTTTAGAGATCACCTCTTCATTTGTACTCATGCTCAGGTAATCATTACTGCACCAGTTAACTGCTGCATGTTGCTGTCCTTTTTCATCACCATAATAAAAACTGGGGAAATGCTGTGCACTCTTGTTCACTTCAAGGAAATAACGGTAAGCGCCGCTGTCTTTCCAGCTCCTGAAGTCGTTGATTTAAGAATGATTGATAATCCATAGCTAATATGAGTGGTAAAGATAATAGATTTCCCTACTTAATTAGTAGACTAATTAAAATATTTTAACAAAAATGTCACTCAAAAGTCATCATACTTACATTCGTTCTTCAAAATAATATTTGACAAAACAGCTTTCCAGTCTTACTTTTGTTTAGTCTACTTAAAAAGTAGGGTTTTTACCACAAGAGTTGCTGCCGGCGATATATGTTTATAAACGAAATCAACGACTATGCAGAGTTTCCGCACCGAGTTAGAGAATCCGATTGTTGAAAAAGATATTCTTGAATTAGAAAAAAGATCCGTCTTTTCCGTGAAGGAAAAATGGATGAAGAAAAATTCCGCAGCCTGCGATTGGCCCGTGGTGTATATGGACAACGCCAGCAAGGTGTGCAGATGGTGCGTATCAAATTACCTTATGGTAAAATGACATTGGCCCAATGGAAACGCATCTCCGATGTTTCTGATGAATATTCCACCGGTAATCTTCACTTAACAACAAGACAGGATATCCAAATACATTTTGTAAGTCTTGATCGTACTCCTGAAATGTGGAGTGAATTAGAAAAAGATGATGTAACCATCCGTGAAGCATGCGGTAATACAGTTAGAAATATCAACGGCATCAGATATGGCAGGTATTGATCCTGATGAGCCATTTGATGTTACTCCTTATGCGCATGCAATGTTTGAATATTTTCTTCGCAAACCTGTTTGCCAGGAAATGGGACGTAAATTCAAAATAGCATTAAGCAGCAGTGAAAAGATACAGCACTAGTATTCATGCATGATCTTGGTGTTATTCCAAGAATAAAAATTATCGATGGTAAGGAAGTAAGAGGGTTTAAAGTTGTAGTTGGTGGCGGACTTGGCGCACAGCCTCATCTTGCTATTGCCACTCTATGAATTTTTAGAAGAAGATCTGCTTATTCCCTATCTCGAAATCTATATTAAGAGTTTTTGATCGTCATGGTGAACGCAATAGCCGTCATAAGGCAAGAATAAAATTCCTTATTCAAAGATCGGTATTGATGCATTTAATGAACTGGTAGTTGAAGAGCAGTTGGCATTGACGCATCAGAGATATAAAGTTGATGTGGAGAATGCGTCGGCAAGTCGGTCAGATCGAGAGTCCACAGCAATCAACACTCGTGTCAGACTATATCGGACCACTGAACTCACATTGACCCATTTCGATTCCAGCTCTGGAAAGCCACCAATGTCTTTGCACAAAAGCAACCTGGCTATTTTGCTGTTTATGTTCGTGTAGCAAATGGAAATATCGGTTCTCATACCAGCCGCCGGCTGATCGAAAAATTAAAAGATGTAATTGCAGATGATGTTCGTGTTACTATTAACCAGGGTTTACAATTCCGTTTTATAAAACCGGAGCATCTTGAATATGTGTACAGTGTTTTAGATGAAGAAGGTTTTGCTGCTGCAGGTTTTGGATCCGTAGCCGATGTAACAAGTTGCTCCAGGCACTGATACATGTAATCTCGGTATCAGCAATAGTACAAGCACTGCACTTGCTTTAAGTGAAGTGATCGAAGAAGAGTATTCCGGAATTCTTATACAATAAAGAAATTACGATCAAGATAAGCGGCTGTATGAACAGTTGCGGGCAACATGGTATGGCTTCTATCGGTTTTCATGGAAGTTCACTGAAAGCAAAAGGACAAATACTCCCGGCGTTGCAGGTGTTGATCGGTGGCGGTGTTTTAGGTAGTGGTGAAGGTCGTATCGCTGATAAAGTATTAAAAGTACCAAGTAAACGTGGGCCTGATGTAATAAGAGTTGTGTTGAATGATTATAAAACCAATGCAACAAACGGTGAAACATTTTTAAATTATAGTCAAGCGTAATGGTGAGAGATATTATTATGATCTATTAAAACCATTGGCAAGTCTTGAAACATTACTTGCCGAAGATTATATTGATTGGGGACAGGAAGAAAAATTTGCAACTGCAATTGGTGTGGGTGAATGTGCTGGTGTAATGATCGATCTTATCTCCACGTTGATAATGGAAGCTGAAGAAAAAATTGCAGCAAGTGAAGACTGTTTATCCAATTCAAAATGGGCTGATGGGATCTATAATGCCTATGCTGCACAAATACATACTGCAAAAGCATTATTACTGCAACAAGGCGTGCAATGCAATACACAACATGGTATATTAAAAGATTTCGATACACATTTCAGCGATAAAGGATTATATACATACCCGGAAGCTTTAAGACCGCGGTAATGTATATGAATGATGTACCACCTTCTGAAACATTTGCTAATGAATATTTACAACAGGCAAAAAAGTTTATTGAATTTGCAAAGTTTTCGTGAGCAAACTGTATTAGCTGAGAAATAAAAATTTAAACTTAAGTTCTCAAGTTTTAAATTTATTTCACCTGCAATCTAAATTTCTCTGTACTCTGCCAGTCATTACCATAAAAAGTCACCAGGTACTGTCCCCTGCTTAAAACAGGAATAGCAACCTCGTGTAGTACCCACCATACCACCAAGATCTTTTGCCATTACCTGTTTGCCATCAGGAGAAATAATACTCATTCGATTAACAGGAAAAGCCATTCGCAGGTTGAGTGTATTTCCTTCCACGATGGTCGGATAAATTTTTACTGGCCCAATATCAACTCCACCCAGTAAAAACCTCATCGAGTTAAAAAGCGACCATCTTTTTTTCCATCCTGATACGGTAAAGAAATGTCCTGGTATCAAGTGTATAATGTTTCAAACTATAATTACCTGCAAGTGGTGTTAGTTCGCCGGCTGATTGATAGTTTATTCCATCAACACTGTATTCAACAATAAAACGACGGGTATCTTCTTTTGCAACGGCCGACCATTGTATCTCATTATAGCCATGCATTTGAACTGCGCTTAATTTATAGATCTTAGCCGAACTATATTGTTGAGCAGCTATTTCAGGATGTGTATCATCTTTAGCCAGCAATGATATTTTGCTGAGAAAAAGCAGGGCTTATAAAGGTGGGAAAACCCTGCTACAATTGGAAAGGTGGAAGCTTACTAATTGTAAATCACTTTCCACATAGTTGTACGCTTTTGCTATTAAGTAAAACAAATACAATGCCTGTAGAGGATAAAGCAAAATAAAAAAACTTAGTGATTGATTTATAATAAAGAAAAGAATAAAAATAATAGTTGTAATTTTTATTGCTTGAAGAAACATATTGCTACTATTAAGCTTTTCTTGCACAGTTTACCTGAGTAGAAGCGGGGGCTCGTTCAGGATCTGTTCAATATCAGCTCCATTATTTTTTAGCTACGCAATTATTGCGATTGTAATCATTAAAATTTCCAGAACTGTTTTATAATTCCATCAGTCAGCATATCTGCCATCATTAATATTTCCTCATGCACCTTGTCATATGCTTTCACGTCTGCTGCATAATCTTTTTTTAACCGGGCCACTGCTTCATCCTGTTGCTGAATGCCAAATGATCATCACATCATCTTTTCCATATCATTCAACTTCCAGTTTGGATTTGCTTTACTGAGGGAAACCGGATATTTCATCTGCATTCGCAGACCATTTTTATTAGCTGCATCAAATGCGGAATTATTTCCTGTTTTGGCGGCTTTCAGCAGGTCGGCTGCTGTTGTGATATGCTCCCTCAACAAACGGGTCAACTCTTTCCACCCTGCCTCGCCATAAAAGAGCTTTACGGCGTTGCCGATATCATCCTGGTTTGCTATGGCAATAACCTGTTTACCGCCTGTTCGGTACCCGGCACGGTCATCCCATGATATTCGGTATCACATTTCTTGTCCACACAATATGATCTTCCCAAAGTTTATGCATGGCCATCCTCAAATTGTTCACTCTTTGATGAATTGGTGGTTCATGGCCGTTTGTGCCTGCACAGGAGATAGAAGGAGAAACAACGCAAGAAATGCTGCCTGAGCTAATCAGTGAAATTCTGAATGAATCGATTTCATAATAGCACCTCCTTGTTTTTTAATTATGAGTACCTCAAAAGGACTATCACACTATCTAGTTGGAGTCAGGAGGGTGGAGATTGGTTACAATATTTTTAAATTAAAAACCGTTCTGATCTGTAACGTTTTTGATACCTTGTACGCCAATGGATGAACAGTTCAAGTAAATGGCCGAACATTTGTTATATTGTTTCAGACCCCTTAAAATAGTTGATTATGCAGATGACCAAGGAGTCGGAACAACGACCTCAGAAATAGAGGCTGATCCAACAGGATCATAAAAGGAGAAATTGAGTTGTTCGAGATCCTGATGAAAAATAACCCTTATATATATAAACTTGGGATGTCATATGGCTATAAACATGAAGATGTAGGAAGACCTGATGCAGGAAACATTTATTGCTGCCTACCTGAATCTTAAAAGAATTTGAGGCACGTTCTTCTTTTTAAAACATGGATCACACGTATCATGCTGAATCAATGCTACCAAAGGCGCAGAAGTTGAGTTTTAAATTTGAAAAATCAATGACATTCTTAATGAAAAACAACTCCTATGTTTGAGAGCAAGCAATCCACAACGGATACTTACAGATCTGTCTGAATAATGAACTGAACAATGTTATCGTAGATGCTCTCACTTCGATCCCTCTTGAATACAGGATGGTGTTTCGCTGAGGGAATTAAAATGGAATGAGTACCGTAGAAACTGCAGAGACGCTGGATATTTCGAAACTAATGTCAAGGTCCGCCTTAATCATTACAAAAATAATGCTTCGTGAAAAGGTTGAAAAAGGCTAACGCACCCCGGGAAGATATTTTTGAATTCAATCTTATTGTGTGATAGAATCGTTAGCGAAGTAATGAAAGCGATCAATAAATTGTAAGAAAAACTCTTGTTGTAACTCAATCAACATTCTCCCTCATTTTTATTCTTGTGAGACTTGGCACAGTTTTTCTATAGAGATTAAAAATCAGCTATGAACAATTTCTGGAGATCTATTGATAGCCGGCTATGCCGGATGGAAATGGGGAGGTGGTTGCCTTGGAGGTATTGTTGTTTTTATTATCGTGTTTTGGCTGCTGGGTTATATACACTGCTAAAACTGTTGAAATTTTTTCTCACTATTAATAAATGAATTGAGATCACGGCGGGCAAGGTAGTGACAGGATCTTTGCCCGCTGTGGTTATTTTTAATAAAATAGCTATTCAGGATTATAAGTACAAGTATACAATGGAGATTATTCTATGACGTCATCAATCCCTGCACTTAAAAAGCACATTTAAAGAAGCTGGCGCAGGACTCAAGTTGCTACCGCTAAAGCAATACAACTGGTATATGTAAACAGCAAAGATGAAGGAATTGAAAGAGCTAGGTGCAGGAAAAGGATTCAAATATTTGTTTCGCAATAAAATTATAAAAGATAAATCAACACTAAAACGCATTCGTTCATTGGTCATTCCTCCAGCATGGAAAAATGTCTGGATATGCCGTATTGCTGAAGGTCACCTTCAGGCGACCGGCTTAGATGTACATAAACCGAAAGCAATATCGTTACCACCCGATGTGGAATGAGCTGCGCAACAAAACAAAATTTTATCGCCTGCCTGAATTAGGAAAACTGTTGCCAGCAATTCGTAAGCAACTTGATGCTGATCTTGCCTTACCAGGTTTGCCAAAGAAAAAGTATTGGCTGCTGTTGTGAGCCTGATGGAAAAAACAGGCATTCGCATTGGCAATGAGTTTTATGAAAAACTTTATGGTTCATTTGGAGCTTACGACATTAAAAGATAAACATGCGGAAATAAAAAGGCAGCCAGTTGAGAATTTTGTTTTCGTGGTAAGAAAGGTGTTGAACATACAGTATCGCTTAAAGAGCCATAAACTAGCGAAGATCGTTCAGAACTGTCGCGATATTCCCGGAAAAGAATTGTTTCAATACATAGATGAAGAAGGCAATCGTCAATCCATTGATTCAGGAATGGTGAATGAATATATCGCAAGCTGGCTGGTGAAGATTTTACAGCAAAGGATCTGCGTACATGGTGCGGTACGTTGGCAGCTTTAACGGCAATTACTGAAAATGGCCTTGCAACAGATGGTGATTCAAAGAAAAAAGTAATTGCAGTGTTAGATAAAGTGTCGGAACAATTAGGCAACACAAAGAACTGTATGCAAAAATATTATGTGCATCCCTCACTGCTTGAACTATATGAAAGATTGTAAGCTGGATAAATGGTTATCCAAAAAGATAGTAATGTTAAAGATGAAAATTGGCTTATCCCAGGTTGAAAAAACATTGGTGAATATTTTGGAGAGCTTATGATCTATTTTCTGACTGTATCATTCATCTGTACTGAAGCAGAGGCTTTGTTCCATCCTTTTTCAATAGCTGATAATCTCGAGATTTTTTGATGGATGTGTACGGGATGCCTTTTCTCTTGCTATATAGTAAATTACATTTTGTGATTGCTTAAGTGTTGCGCCAAGTTTATATAAGAATAAAGCCTGCAAATTCATCCGCTTCTAATTCCAGTTCCGGAGTACTTCCACCTCTGTGTATAGTATGACCATTCAAATGATGCCCTACTTCATGAGCTAATAAGGTCATTACTGCCCATTTGTTTTTGTAAGATTATTTACTGTTGTAATGTACAGTTGGGTTATATAAAATAAATCTCTTTCTATGAGACACTGATGCTTCAATGTTCAGAACATTTGCCTCTTTTAATTCAAAATCAGTTTGCAATCCGGTTATACCTATTATTTCCTGTAGCATTTCCCGTACATCCGAGATCTTCATCATTAGTATCGACTGGAGCTTTTATTGTGTTTCTTGTTATTACTTATCGGATCAACAAAACTGACGGATACAATTGCAATAAATACTGCAAGAAGAGTGGCTTGTTTCATGAATGTATAAAATTGGGGAATTGACATCAAATATAAATGAACTCATTTTAATAAAATGATAAAAAAATCATGCTCAATGTTCACACATAGAATTGAAATGATGATGTTGAAACAAAATTGGCTGGCATGGTTGTGGTAAAAATGTAATAGCTGCCATATTTTGTTTACTATTTAAAATTAAACACATGCAACTAAAAACTTTTATAGCAGTGGCAGGAATAGTATTATTTACTGCCTGTAGTTCAACTTATAGGGCAACAGATACCGGGATTGTAATATCAACAGATGCCACAAGGGCTTTTGAACTGCAATATCCGACTGCACCGCCAATGTAGTTTGGACCAGTTATGATCAAATATTGTGATCCTGAATGACTGGGATCGCAGGTTGGACTGTTATCGATGCAGACGATTATGTAGTTCAATTTGATATGGACAATGAAAAGTATTATGCCTGGTACGACACGAATGGTGAGTGGATTGGTACAGCTTACGTGGTAAATGATTTTACCACATTTACCCGACATGGTGAGGGGGTACCATCGATACAAAATATCCCGGCTATAGCATTATTAAAGTGAACAAGGAATTTCATAAAGACCGGATAGCTTATGAAATTGTATTGAAAGATGGAGATGCAAAACAGGTTGTTCTAATGGACCTGAATGGAGTTGTACTTAAATCAAAGATGAAATAGTTGTAAAAAAGTAAGTTTCAATCTAAGTTCAATAGCTGTGATAGTAAATGCTATCACAGCTTTTTGGTCAGTTGCAGCTGGTTCTGGCGTTTGTCATAGCTAATATACCGCCCAGCTAAAGCAAACAGAGCTTATAACAATACGTAA
>ERZ1370068.8695-contig-7529_pt1 | contig 25748 bp, 43 predicted proteins | sample MGYA00561227_ERZ1370068 | MGnify/ENA primary metagenome ERZ1370068 (study PRJEB38410, sample SAMEA6850437) | metagenome | study: Metagenomic assessment of the ecological functions of the soil: analysis of the soil microbiota associated with the...
AGTTACGTATTGCTGCCAAATCGATATGGCGATTCTCTATGACCTCCAGGCGTTCGAAATCGTCCTGCTCAGCTTTGGTGCCGAGGAAGTTACTGGCCGCCATCGAAAAGCCGTCCGCAAACAGGTTGGCAAAGCCGAGAGCCAGGATGATCCAAGGAGCAAGCTGCGCGCCGCTACACGCCACTCACAACCGCGAACGTGTGACTCGCGCCATCGATCCCGCCGTAGATCCAATCGCGCAGATAGTTATGCGCTGGTCCGGCGGCCAGCCGTTCCTTAATCGCTTGTACCGAATGTTCATGCTCCATCCCGGTCACGCAGGCTCTTGGATCTTCGCTTAGCGCTCTTCCACACCAGTAATCCGATCGACAATTATCCGAAACACGATGGTATCCGGCGGACCCGCATCTCGCGCCGTCACCGATTCAACCGGAGTCAGGAGCGGAAAACGAACCAGCAGCTTGTTTAGGATGAGTGCTCGGTTGCTCGGCACACGAATTTCCTCGTAGTTGCCATAGGCGATTGCGCTTTTCCACTCAAGATGATCGTGGATCTCGTCGACCTGAAGGCAGACGCGTGGATGTGTCCTCATGGCCTCAATCTTCGGCCTGGCAAAGAGTGGCTATAGATCGACCCGTCCTCAAACAGGTAATTGACTGGCACAACGTAGGGCTCGCCGTTATCAACACAGCCGAGTCGCCCGATCTTGCCGTTAGCGATTAAGTCTCGCGCTTCCGCCTCACTTAGTGTTCGTGTCATAGCACACTCCAACCAACTGGCCCGGAACTCTGACCGGTGCACAAACTGGATGAGTTCGCAACGCGTGTGCCGTTAGAGATTTCGCCGAAAGGGCATTGACCAGGAACCGTGGCTGAGTGTTTTTCCGAATCCATGAGTAGAAACACTCAGTGCGGGGCCGATCGTTTACGCGCTGGACCGCGCATTTCCTACTGCTTAGCTTTCGGGCACAAGGCTTGCGCTTCGAATGTCCGACAAACATTGCGAATGTCCCACAAACTTCAGTTTGTCGTTTGACCTCGACAAGCTAAAGCCTGTCGGACATGGCAACAACAATTATTTGAGGGGAGATTATCCCATGAATACACGCAAACATACTCTATTGGCGGTGGCCTTCGTGCTGCTGCGCCAGTCTCGGAACTGCAGTTATGGCCCAACGCATGGATCAGCAAGGCCTCAGCTCTTCAATTGCCTCCGGAACCCATCGGGTCAGCCGTGAGAAAGTCAACGCCATCGAAGTCACGGACGGAACGATGGGTTATGACGGTCAAACAAAAGAAGAAACCGCGTTCGGCTACAGCTTCCTGGGACGGACCACGGGCGCCTTCCCCGGATCGTTCACACTTTCGATGAACTGCGCCCCGGCCAAGGCGATCGCTGAAGGGAAAAGTGAGTTGAGGGGCGGTTCGTGGACGTTGCCGGTGTACATGACCGAAGTCAGGGGCGGTTACGCGGGCTCGCTCTACGGCACCATTGAAAAGGGCTCTATGACCTGGGACGCAAAGGAACCAGTGCCACGATATACATGGTGCTTAACGTTGGTGGCGGCACCCAGGCTTGGGCCGGCGTCGGCGGTTATGCCACATTCGTGGGCACTTTGACTGTCGACGAGAAAACCGAAACGACGACGCTCAGCGGCGACATGGTTTTCAATACGATCAGCGCGCCGCCGATTCTGTGAGAGTTCTCGTCCGTATGAAGCCGTTTTGCTAAAACGAGGATGCACCCGAGGTCGAGTGCGTCCTCGTTTCTGCTTTACTTGCGGCTGAGTCTACGACTCTGGTCAGGCTTTCAAAACTTGCGCCAGGGCTTTGAGTAGTTTCTCGGCCGTGTAGGGTTTGCTGAGAAACAGCCTGACGCCTTCCAATGATGTCTTCACCTGGTTTATGGACCGCTGTCAGACCGCTGGCGGCAATGATCTTGATCTCAGGGTTCATCTTTCTTAGCGCGCGAATGGTGGCCGGGCCATCCATGAAAGGCATCATCATGTCCGTGAGGACAACCGCGATCTCGTTCTTTCTATCAGCATAGAGTCCCACCGCTTCAGTACCGTCGCTTGCTGTTAGAACCGTGTAGCCGAAAGTTTCGAGTGTGCCGCGAGTTATCTCACGAATTGATTCCTCGTCATCGACTACCAGGATCAACTCGCCATTGCCGAGCGGAAGATCCGTTTGCAAAGCGCCTGCTTCGGTCCTTCCGGGAGCGTCGAGCGCTGGAAGATACAACGCAAACTGACTTCCCTTGTGGAGCTCGCTATACACGTTCATGAAGCCGCCATGGCTTTTTACAATTGTCAGCGCAGTTGAAAGTCCCAGGCCCGTGCCTTTTGACATCTCCTTTGTCGTGAAGAATGGTTCGAAGATTCTGCTCTGGATTTCCGGTGACATTCCCGGTCCGGTATCGGAAACGGTGACAAGAACAAACCGGCCGGGCTTAGCCTCGATGTGGATTCGGGCGTAGTTTTCGTCCACCAAAATGTTCTCTGCCTTGATCGAGATGGCACCGCCCTCGGGCATGGCGTCGCGAGCGTTGACGCAAAGATTCATCAGCACCTGATGCATCTGAGTCGCGTCGGCTGAAATTATCCACAAGTCGTCAGGTAGCTGGTAATTAATCTCAATCGACTTAGGCAAGGTTTCGCGCAGGATCTTCACGATCTCTTTGATTAGGTGCTTGGGCTGTAACGCCACGCGTTCGCCTTCGACGCCTCTCGCAAACGATAGCACCTGGCGCACCATGTCGCCACCGCGCTCGGCATTGGCGCGCAAAACTTCCAGCCACTTCCTGGTCGCTTCGTCAGTTGCTTTCAACTGCAGCATATCGATCGCCATCAGGATCGGTGACAACACATTATTAAGGTCGTGGGCGATACCGCCGGCGAGCGTGCCAATGGACTCCATTCTCTGAGCGCGAAGAAACTGCGCCTCCATGCCTTTCTTCTCGGTGATGTCGGTATTGATCACGAGTATGGAAGTCGGCGCTCCTTGATCGTCGCGCACCAACGTCCAGCGACTTTCCACCATAATCTCGGCGCCGTCGCGGCGGAGCTGACGAATATCACCTCTCCACTCACCCTTGTCGATGACGGCGTGCCGGGCATTTTCAAACTGGCGAGACGGCTCTTTAAGGAGTAATTCCGCAGCGTTCCTGCCAATCGGCTTCTTCGGCGGTCCAGCCATAAATACGCTCGGCTCCTTTGTTCCAAAACAAGATGTTCTGCTCGAGATCGCGAACCAGAATTGCATCCTGCGCTTGATCCAGTAAGGCCGCTCTGCTCGCGTATTCGGTCCTCACCAAGTTTGCGTTCGGTTATGTCACTGCGGATTGCGACATACTGGTAGGGCTTTCCTTCGGAGTTGAGAAACGGGACGATGGTGGTATCGACCCAATAGTAGCTTCCATCTTTAGCGCGGTTCTTTATTTCACCGCGCCAGACCTGGCCACTGGCGATCGTGGTCCACAAGTGTCTAATAAACTCCTTCGGATGATAGGCGGAGTTGATAATGCGGTGGTCCTGACCCAGCAACTCTTCTCGGGAATACTTGGAGATCTCGCAGAACTTGTCGTTGACATAATTAATTATGCCGCGCTGATCCGTGATGGCTACAATCGCGGACTCATCTAGCGCAAACTTGATATCGGCTAATTCCTTGAGCGAGCGCTGCAACGCTTCTTCGGGGAGAAGTATCCGCATCGAGTGATGTTGTTTAGTCGGAGTCATCAGATATTACGGCATGACGCCTCGGAGTCGGCGGTGAGGCCGCGGGCTTCCTCAAGCTTCTTGAGACGGTATCTCAGTTGGTCGCGCGAAATCCCCAACAGTTCGGCGGCCTTTGTCTGGTTGCCACCGCTGCGTTCGATGGCCTGACTGAACAAATGAGCAGTTCCGCTTCATCCAGTGAGATGCCTCCGGTTTGGGAGCACGAACTGTGCAGCCGGCGTCTCACTACTACCTGAAGAATGTAGCGCGGTGCACCAACAAGTCCTCCAGGCAAGTACTCTGTAGTGATTGTCTCGTTGTCTTCGAGGATCAGGGTGCGCTCGATAACATTGCGGAGTTCACGAACGTTACCCGGCCAGTTGTAGTTCCGAAAGACTGACACTACTTGTGGCGACAAGCTGGTGATTTTGTTGTTCTTGCGAAGTCGTGCACCGATTGTATCGATATAGTGTTGAGAGAGAAGCAGGACATCGTCACCTCGTTCGCGAAGCGGCGGGATGTCTATTTGGATTATTGAGAGACGATAGTAAAGGTCGAGACGGGAAACGACCCGCCTCACTTTCCGTCTTCAAGTCACGATTGGATGCGGCGAGCACTCGCACATCAAGCGGGATGTCTTTTAGCCGCCCACACGCCGGAAAGCCCCTTCCTCCAGAACACGCAGTAGTTTCGCCTGTAGAGCCAGCTCAAGCTCTCCGATTTCATCCAGCAAGAGCGTGCCGCCTTCCGCCTGCTCGAGTAGACCTTCCTTCCTGCGCCTTCGCGTCAGTGAAGGCCCCCTTTCGTAACCAAACAGTTCCGATTCGATTAGCGTTGCCGGAAGCGCGGCGCAGTTGATCGCGATAAAGGGATTGTCAGCGCGTTGCGAGCCATAGTGAATGGCCTTTGCCACCAGGTCCTTGCCGGTGCCGGACTCGCCCCTGAAGGAGGACGGAGAGACACTTCACTCTCTGCCACTTTGGCGGCAAGCCCTAACATCTTCTTCATCGCAGAAGACTCACCCACGATCTGCCGGAAGTTAAATTCTCTGGCTCGTTCTTTCCTTACCTGCTCCACTTCACGCCGCAAATGACGAGCTTCGATTCCGTTGCGGATAGTGACCCGGAGTTCTTCCAGACTTATCGGCTTGCCAGATGAAATCGTAGGCGCCACCACGCAGGGCGGAGATAGTGTTGTCAACCTGCACGTTGCCAGTGATCATGATAACGATCGATTCCGGCTGCTCCTGCTTTATCTGGCGCAGCACGTCCAATCCGGAACCATCTGGCAGATCGATATCCAACAATACCGCGGCTGGCGATTCCCCGTTGAATTGGATTATCGCTTCGGCAACGGTGCCTGCTTCAATGGGCATAAAGCTCCAGCTCCGCAAGGCTTCGCTCAGCGTCCAGCGAATCGCCTGATCGTCATCGACTACAAGTATTTTCTCGTTGGTGTTTTTCAGCGGGAATAGCCCCCGTCCGAGCCTGAAGGACGAAATGTCAGAAGTAGACCGCGTTTATTATATTCGTACGGTCGGAAATTGAGAAAGGACTGATTCCTGTCAAGTTTTACCTCCGTCACTGTAACTATTGACAGGTACCTTCCGTTTAGCCCCCGCGCTAGTCTCCCGAAAAGGTCTGAGTTCGATGTTTGTTCCCTTACAGCAACTGAGGTCGTATGAGAGCTAGTCTGCAAAAAGCCTCCGAGCTGCCGGAGCAACGCCAGGGCAAACAGCAGTGGCGGGGGCGTAGGCCCAAATGATGAACAGGGCTACCGTCAAGCGGCTTAACTATTTCGTCAGTCTGGCTGCGACCATGCGACACTGGTTCATCTGCACGCTGCTTTGTCTTCTGCCGATACCAGTACTCGCTCAAACTGCACGCGTTCACTCCCTCAGCCGCGCCAAGCCAGGGGTTCGGATCTTTCCAGCAACTCCGCCCGGGTGCCTGACTGGGAAAATCGCCTGATGGCCAACGACCCGAAGGTCCGGGCCATCGCCGAAGCCGCCCTGGTCCAAGGGGCAGGGCGTTCGCCGCCTTTGCTGAGACGATTCCTCAACCGTCGCGAATGAAGACCTGCATCTGGAGACTTTGAAATCATCCGGCGGATCGGTCCGCCCGCCATTCCGTTGCTGGTGGACCTGCTTCGTGATGAGCGGGTCTCGGTCCGGCGCAGCGCCGTTGATGCCTTGATTGACCTGGCGCCCGATACCGAATCGATTCAACCGGCGTTGAGACGGGCATTGAGAGACGAGGATTCGCTGGTCGCGGGCGATGCCGCACGTGCCCTGGGCGCTTTGGGCAAGAGGGCCAGTCCTTCGGTACGCGCCCTGGTCAAGACTCTCTCGCACGATGATCCATACGTTCGCATCTACGCTGGCGGAGGCCCTGGCGTCCATCGGTCCGAAGGCGGGCGCGGCGACCAGGGACCTCGCCAGAGCCTTGCGCGATCCGATTCCCGGCGTCCGCTGGGCGGCGTGTGAGGCCCTCGCAAGCATCGGCCCGGCCGCGCAGTCCGCTGTGCCGCAGTTGATCGAAGCTCTGAAGGATGAATTCCTCTATGTGCGCATCACCGCGGCCGCCGCGCTGGGAAGCCTCGGGCTGAAGGCGCCGAAGGCACAGTCGGCCTGTTGAGGCGCTGAGAGCGGCCGCAACCGATCCCGCACTGCGTAGCGAAGCTGAGTGGGCGTTGAATCGAATCGCCGGCGTCGAGTCTCGGAGAGCGTGTCGTCTCACCCCTTGTGCCCGCGCCTTCCGTCGCGCCCGCGTCTTCCGTGGCGCGCGTCGAGCCTGGGGCGCAGATGACGGACCGGGGTCCCCAAGCGGGCAGCCCGCTTGGGGTGGTGGTGGCTCAAACGGGCAATCCTCCAGTTGACTGGGATACGTACCACTGGGCGGAACATCGTCTGGAGCGTCGAGTTGGGAAATCAAACGTTTGGCCGTCCCGTGGTTGCCGGCGATGCGGTCTATGTGGGTACCGACAACGCCAGGCAAATGAACCCCGCCTTTCAGGAAGAGGGCGGCGTGCTCATGGCCTTTCGGGTAACGGATGGCGCGTTCCTTTGGCAGGACGTGGCCCCGCGAGTGGAGCGCGGCCTGCGGGAGTTCCTGCTGCCTTCGACGACAAGTGCGCCGTATGTGGAAGGGAACCGGTTGTACTACGTCACCGCCGAGTGCCAACTCCGTTGCCTCGACACGCAGGGTTTCCGCGATGGCGACAACACTGGTCCGTATCGGGAAGAGGTACTTCCAGGACAACGCTGCGGCCGACATCGTCTGGGAGCTGGACATGTGCGCCCGCCTGGGTGTCTTTCCGCATGAAGCCTCCAACAGCGAAGTGTTGCCCGTGGGTGATCTGCTGATGGTCTCTACCTCCAACGGCCAGAATGAAGGCCATACGCGCGTCCCATCGCCGCGCGCCCCAAGTCTGATCGCGGTGGACAAGCACTCGGGCGAAGTGGTCTGGCGCGCCATCGGCGCCGGCGGGCAGGTGCTGCACGGCCAGTGGTCCAGCCCTGTGGCGGCCAACGTCAACGGGCGCATGCAGGTGCTCTTCGGCGGAGGAGATGGCTGGCTGCGCGCCTATGACGCGGCGTCGGGTCACGAAGTCTGGCGATTTGACGGCAACCCGAAAGACGCCCGCTGGCTTCCGCGCCCCGGCGTCCTTTCGCGCAGCTCTATCATTGCTTCACCGGTCTTCGCCGACGGCCGCGTCTTCGTAGCCATGGGGCAGGATCCTACGCACGGCAACGGACCTTCGTTGATTCATGCGATCAGTCCCAACGGCCAGGGAGACGTCACCGAGAGCAGGCTCCTCTGGACTTCTCGCGAGGTCGGCCGCGTGGTGGGAACGCCCATCGTGAAGGACGGTCTGCTGTACGTTGGGGACCTGGGCGGAACGGTTCATTGTCTGGACGCGGCAACCGGCGCCCACGTCTGGAAGCACGAGACGAACGAGGCCATCTGGGGTTGCCTCCTGCTGGCCGGCGACCGGCTTTACGTTGGGAACGTTGAAGGCACCATGACCGTTCTTCGTGCCGGACGGCGAAAGGAATTGCTGGCGCAGATCGAGATGGATGCGCCGCTCTATTCGCGTCCGGCGCTGATCGGCGATGCGCTTTATCTGGCCACCGCGCACCGGTTGTACCTCATCGCGGCAAAGCCTTGATCCTAAAAACGGCAGTTAAAACAGCGCTTGGTCAAGACGCCAAACTATCACTAACTTGGTTGAAAGAATTTTAACTCTCTGCTAGGATGACGAAATTCCCCGACGTGCCGCAACAAAAGCCGAGTGTAGAAACCCACGCTAAGGCCATTTTCACTAAGAAATAAACGCATTATGAGACTGCCCACCTCTGTTCTCTGGAGTACCTGATGAAACGAACTCTGCTCGCTATCCTCTTCGTCGCATGCTTAACCGTCTCATCCTTCGCGGGTCTAATCTCGCAGGCGAGCATCACGCGTGCGCAATCGGTGCCGAATCACGGTCAACGCCGACAAAGCGTCTGCCGACCTGAAGGAGAAAATAAGGAGAGGACAGGGCAGTGATCGGGTGCGCGTTATCATTCAACCCACAAGCGAGGAGTCAGTACACTCAAAGCCAAGGTTCAGGATTCTGGCGGCAGCGATGTCCGAGAATTCCAGAACTTGCCCTTTCGCGTAGCGACTATGTCGGCTAATGCGGCACTGAATTTGGCTTCGCGGAGCGAAGTTTCCCATATTTCCCTGGATCGGGAAGTCAGGGTTCTGGGGCACCTCTCGCTGACCACCGGAGCCGATACAGTTCGAGCCGGCAACGGTGCATCAAGCAACCGACTCGACGGCACAGGTATTGGCATCGCCATTCTGGATTCAGGTGTAGATACTCGAACACAGATCATTCCTTGATCGGAACGGTAATCTGCGCGTAGTTATGAGCCAGGATTTTACCGGCGAGAACCGCACCGACGATCCGTATGGTCATGGTACTCATGTCGCCTCAATTGCTGCGGGCAATGGCCGCATCTCGAGTGCCCGGTACATTGGCATTGCGCCGAACGCGCGAGCATACTTAATCTCCGTGTACTCAATTCACAGGGGTAGGAACAACGGCGGGCGTACTTAGCGCATTGGACTGGGTGTTAACCAACAGGGACTCCTACAACATACGCGTTGTTAACCTTAGTCTCGGCATGGCGGCCGTGGACTCATATCGAAACGACCCAGTCTGTCTAGCGGTGCGCGGACTTGGTCGACGCCGGGATTGTTGTCGTGTGCGGCGGCCGGCAACAATGGCAAGGATGACGATGGCAACAAGGTCTACGGGCACATTCACTCTCCGGGCAACGAGCCTGCTGCGATTACTGTTGGTGCTTCCAATACCTTTGGAACCGACTCGCGTGAAGACGATGAAATTACCACCTATAGTTCGCGTGGTCCCACACGCAGTTTTTGGACAGACGAATTCGACAACAAACACTACGACAACTTAATCAAGCCGGATCTGGTGGCCCCCGGTAACAAAATCATCGATGCTGAAGCGGTCGACAACGCTCTCAGTTACTGAACACCCCGAGTTGGACGCGGGCGTGAGTCAGAATCCGGCGAGGAAAATGATGTCGTTGAGCGGCACGTCGATGGCAGCTCCGGTCGCTGCCGGGGCAGCAGCGCTCATGCTGCAAGCCAATCCAAGCCTGACCCCAACCTGATTAAGGCTTTGTTGACTTATACCGCGCAGCCTCTGTCGGGATTTAATATGTTCGAGCAGGGTGCCGGCGAGATCAACATTGAGGGCGCGGTAGACCTCGGCCAAACTGGTGCGGAAAAATTTCACGGCAGCAACTACTCTGGGCGATCCGCTGCTCACAACGAATAAGATTCCTGCCCCGGAGACGACCGTCGCCGGCCATACCTTCACCTGGTCCCGCGGCATCATTCTCAATTACACATATGCGACTGGCACTGACCTCATCACAAAGTATCAAAACATCTATGGACTGGGTCGACTTCTCGGCGAGGGCGTGATTACTGGAGACGGTGTCATCACGGGTGATACGACGATGATTTCTGATGGGGTTATCACCGGAGATCAGATCATGACCAGCAACGGGGTCATCACTGGAGACGGCGTGCCCTTTCTTCCCGTGAACGTGCTCTTCGGTGATGGGATACTGCTTCCGGACGGTTATTTCCTGGGAGACGGAGTTATTACCGGAGACGGCGTAATTACCGGGGACGGCGTCATCACCGGAGACTTGTTCCCGCTGGCTCTCGCCGCCTCACTCAATGGCGATCCTACTTCCGCGATGTTGGTTGATATGGACGACGGAATTGATTTCATTGACTATTGATGACTGTTTCTGATGTTAGCAGCACGCGGCTTTTGGCCATTCAACTCATAACGGGCCGAAAACCTAATTTCTAACCCGGCTTCGATCCATTAACCAGTACAATGCTCCTCGGATCCATACCGGGGCAGCCCGGCAACTGGTTAGCCACCAGGCAAATTCTTTCTTAAGTAGCCAAACCGACTGCCACCGCTGGCAGCCGAGATTGGAAGGGAACTATGAATCAACACAGTTTCGACGGGTTATATAGGTGGTCGATTGTGGTTTTCGGTTCAGTGATCACTCTTCTCTCCATTTCTCAACTACCTTTTGCGCAACTTGACCTTCGCTTCCTGCTGCTTGCCTTGCTGGTTGCCAGCCAGTTCGCTGGTCGCGGTGCCAATCCCCGCGTCAGCGGACGGATCACTGTCGCCGACACCTTTATTTTTCTGACTTTGTTGCTCTACGGAGGTGCAGCGGCAGTCGTGATGTCGGCTCTTGAGGGTGTGTCCAGCACCTTCCTCATCAGCAAGAAGCCTCGCACGATTCTCTTGAATTTGGCTGTGTTGGCGACCTCAACCTTCCTTACGGCGACGGTCGTCCGCCTGGCTTTCGGATCGCCTTTGGCAGTTGTCGCAGCGGGCTTTTCCGCCAACTTTCTGGTCGCTATTTGCGTCATGGCACTCGTTCAGTATGTCGCCAATACCACCCTAATCGCTGTGGAGAAGGCCTACAGGGTCAACGAGTCAGTTTGGCGAACGTGGAAAAAGTATTATCTCTGGACGTCGATAACTTATTTCGCTGGGGCATCGGCTGCCGGCATCAGTGCGCGCCTCATTAGTACCTTTGGGTTTTATGCGGTCATCATCACAGTTCCCATCATCTTGATTATCTTTTTCACCTACTGGTCCTATCTAAAGAATATTGAGGCTTCAGAGGCGCAGGCAGAAGTGGCCCAACGCCACGTCGAGAGAGCTTTCGGGATATGTTGCCGAGCTCAGACGCATGGAAAATGTGCGCAACGACTTATTGCTCGGCGAGCGGCACGCTCGGGCCGAGGCCGAAGCAGCCAACCGAGTCAAGGATGAGTTTTTGGCGACCCTCTCACATGAGCTACGGACGCCTTTAACGTCAATGTTGGGTTGGGCGAATATTCTGCGCGGGAATTCAATCGATGAGGCCGATGCTTAAGCAGGGACTGGAGGCGATTGAACGCAACGCCAGAGTTCAGACGCCAACTAATCGATGACCTGTTGGACGTGTCGCGTATCGTATCCGGAAAGCTACACCTGGATGTCCGCCCGGTTGGATTGTCTTCGGTGATTGAAGCCGCCATCACAGTGGTACGTCCTGCCGTCGATGCTAAATCTATTCGACTGACCTCCACGTATGAGCCCGGCATCGGACCTATCTCTGCTGATTCAGCGCGCCTTCAGCAAATAGTTTGGAATCTGCTGGCCAACGCGGTCAAGTTCACTCACGAACACGGCAGTATTGATGTGCGTCTTGAGCGGGTAAGTGAACACGCCAGGCTTACAGTTAGCGACACTGGTAAAGGAATCAGTCCAGAGTTTTTGCCTCGCGTTTTTGATCGTTTTCGGCAGGCCGATAGTTCTTCTACTCGAAACTATGGCGGCCTTGGTCTGGGTTTGGCTATCGTTCGCCACCTGGTAGAACTTCATGGCGGCACGGTTCAGGCTGAAAGCAAGGGTGCCGAACAGGGCGCGAGTTTTTCGGTGACGTTTCCTATTCTCGCAGGCTGTATCGAACCTGTCCTCCTCCAAAGCGGTGAACATGAGCGCGCCGGTACGCGACCGAGCTCCAAGGATTGCGTGTGCTGATAGTTGATGACGAAGCTGATGCGCGTCAGATCATAAGCACCATGATTGCGCTAACGGGAGCGGAAGTAAAAACGTGCGAATCCGCGCGCGAAGCGCTGCAGACCCTGGAAGAATGGCGGCCCGACGTCCTAATGAGCGACATCAGCATGCCTGGCGAAGACGGCTATAGCCTCATCAATAAAGTCAGGTCGCTTCCATCTGAGCGAGGAGGACATACCCCCGCTGCCGCATTTACGGCTTATGCCCGAGACGAGGATCGCAATCGCGCTCTCGCCGCCGGGTACCAGATGCATGTAGCCAAACCGGTTAGCTCAAGCCAGCTGGTAGCGATGATCGCTCACCTTGCCGGCCGCGCCGTTTGAGGGTAGAGTGACCGAGCGAGAACCTAATTTGCCGGAATTTTGCCGGCATGCACGTGGCGTTCATGCGATGTTAGCAGCATAGGTTGACTTCTCTGACCTGCTGAATTTGATTTTGCGCCGCAAAACACATTACGCGTCATACCCGGCACCGCCACGTATTGACACAGCAGAGCGTCCGGGGCCAAAATCCCCACGCACCTACCACATCTCGCAACACTGTCAGTTGTTCTTAAAGCAAGGAGTCTAGATCATGTTCATTCGATTCTTGGCATCAGTCGTACTGCTCGCTGTGCTTGGCTCTGTCGCACTGGCCCAACAACCAGCCGCGCCCAAGCAACCAGCGCCGCCGAAGACGAATTTGAAGGTCGGTGACCCGGCTCCTGATTTCACGCTGCGGGCCACGGACGGAAATACGTACAAGCTCAGCGACTTCAAAGGCAAGAAGAACGTGGTGCTGGCGATCTATGTGCTGGCCTTCACCGGTGGTTGAACGAAGGAAATGAAAGCGTATCAGGCTGATATCGCCAAATTCGAAGTCAACCGACACCCAGGTTTTTGGCATGAGTGTAGACAGCGTTCCCGCCAACCGTGAATTTGCCAAACAGATTGGCGTCACCTTCCCGCTACTCAGCGATTTCAAACGCACCGTGGTGAAGGATTACGGAGTCTTCAACGAGGAGCAGGGTTTTGGAAATCGCGCCACCTTCCTGATCGATAAGGAAGGGATCATTCGCCACATCGACGAAGGAAACGTAGCAATCGATCCCAATAGTGTGGTCGAAGCGTGTAACGTGCTCACGCACAAGAAGGCCGCATCACCCTAAGGCCCGGCCCGATAGTTCTTCCTCGGAACCTAAAATGTAGGCCAGCGCCGACTAAACTGAAGGCGGGAGGCGATCGGTTTTCACTCTTTCGAATTGCGATTGCCTCCGAGTCCCAGTCTCAGCCTGGTCTAAACAGCGACACCCCTTCGCCGCTGCTGAAGATCCCCGCCACACATCCGGTCATCAGCGTCGCCAGCGTCGCCGCCAGCAAGGCTCGTAAGCCGAGGCTGGCGAGATCGTCGCGACGCGAGGGAGCAAGTGCGCGCCGTGCCTCCGACAAAGATTGCCACCGCTGCCACGTGTGCGAATCCGCAAAGCGCGTAACTGAGGATCACCACGGTTCGAGGATCGGTGATCTGTCCGCTGGAAATTAACTGTGCGAGATGGTTGTACGAGAAGACCTCAGTCAGGATGACTCGCTCGCCCAACAAGCGAGCCGCTATTGGTACATCGCTCGATTGCAGTCCAAGCAGAAAGGCGAACGGATAGAAACACCCAGCTCAGGATTCTCACCAGCGAGAGCGGTTCGCTCATTCCCAGCCACGAACTGCCGGCGCCGAGTAATTTGTCGACCAACGCTACGATGCCCAGGATCGCGATGAGTAGTGCCGAGACTCCTGCCGCCAGCTTCAGCCCGTCCATAGCTCCCTCAATGATTGCGCTGATCAGATTTTTCGACCGGCGTCGACTCGTCTTCCGGAGGAACCGCCGCGAGCGTCTCCGGCGTTTCGGTTTCGGGAATGAGCAGTTTGGCCACCACCACGCAGGCACGGAATCGCCAGGATCGAAGCCGAGATCAGGTGTCCTGCTATTTCGTGGAAATACTCCCGTCAGAAAGGCCACATAGACTCCGAGCGTGCTTGATGCCACCGTCGCCAGACCGGTAGTCAGCACCAGCAACAACTCTGAGCGCGTCATCTTTTCCAGATACGGTCGGACCACGAGCGCCGATTCAATGCCCACAAAGATGTTCGCCGCACTGGAGAGTGATTCTGCGCCGCTGATTTTCATCGTTCGGTGGAAGAGCCTGGCGAAGAGTCGCACAAATATCTGCAGCACGCGCAGGTGATAGAGCATGGAGGTGAACGCGGCAAAGAAAATTACCACCGGCAGAACCTGAAAGACGAGGATGAAGCCAATCGAGCCTGACTCTCCGGGACTGGCCGCCAGTGGTCCAAACAGGAACACCGAACCGCTCTTTGACGCGCTGAGTAAGACCAGCACCGCGTCGTTCACCCAGAGTAGGATTCGATGCGAAACAGGTAAGCGAAAAATAATCAGACCAATCAGAAGTTGCAGGGCGGCTCCCACGCTATCGTTCGCCAGGCAATCTTTCGTCGATTACTGGAAAGCAACCAGGCGATTCCCGCGAAGATCAATGAAGCCCACGAGCGACACTGCGTGATGAATCATCTTGTTCCCATCCTCTTATTGGTTTTTATTGGAAGGCGGGCCGTAAGATACGAGATGAAGCGGCGCTAGGCAAATCGGGCTGGCCCAGGTCGTCCGTCCCAGGCTTGGGAAAGAATCGAGTCAGTAAGTGGGGTGACAACATTACCAACTTCCTCGTTTCTCCAAAGGGGAACGCCTCTGCTTGTGTTCGAGGGTTTTACAATTGGGGGTTCTCGGGTCATGTGCTGAGTTGTGTTACAGAAACCCTGCAATTAAACAGATCAATTGATGGAGCGATATATGGGCGCAGCACTCTGGTTATTGATCGGCGGTATAGGAGTGGCGACAGCATCCTTTTGTTCAAAAACGGAAGCTTCCGGGACTTCCGGACGTAAGCGATGAGCAATTTCTTAGGCTCCACAAAACCAGGTTTGATACTTCCGGAAAATAGGATCCTGGTGGGCAGACATTTCGTTGCCGAACATTTGGGATTGCCGGATAACAAACTATCTCCCGAGCAGGAATTTAAGTCGCTGATGCAGTTCACCGGCTTTGCCACTGAGTATGAAGTTGGTATGGGCGATTTAGAGGATGAGCTCAACGAAATGTGTACGGATGCGGGCTTGAAGGCGCCTTCACCATTCCCGGCTACTGTTGGTCATCTAATTCATGAGATAGCGAAAGCCGAAGATAAGGGTTCTCAAAAAGAACAGTAGCCCCCGATGCATCATTGAGGACAAAGAAGGTGAGATGGCGATGAAGATCAATAATAACTTGCGTATTAATGCACTAGTCATAACCGTGCTGTTTTTGGTGACGGTTGCGAGTCTGGCAATTGGCTCATCGGCCAAACAGCCCTCCGCTTCACCGCCGCGGCGAGCAAGAACCGCGACGTAACGGTAACAACAACTGAATCTGCAAGGGCAGAAGTTCTATTCGATGACTTTAGCTATACCAATCAGAGAGAACTGAAAAAAGCACGGCTGGATTGTTCGCACCGAAGCTGGCTGGCCAGGCGTGCCCGGCGCAACCTGGGCTGAACACGGCGTGTCATTTGTGCAGGACCAGAGCGAGCCTCGCAACCGCATCTTGCGGATGACATCATCCACTGACGGCTCGAGCGCAAATACCACTCAAACTCAAATATGTCACCAGCGAAAATATTTGGAAGGGACTTACGCAGCTCGGGTCCGGTTTACAGACAGTCCGGTTTCAGGGCCGGCTGGCGATCAGGTTGTCCAGAGCTTTTACACCATTAGCCCGTTGAAGGCTGCAATGGACCTCGATTACAGCGAGCTGGATTTTGAATATCTCCCCAATGGCGGCTGGGGAATCAATGGGCCAACACTTTATTCAACCACTTGGGAGACTTTCAGTCCCGAGCCGAATTGGAAGAAAGACAATGTTCTTTAAGACCGTCGGTGGCAGCCAGGCGGATGGCATACACTGATTACTCAGGTTGCCGGCGGCATGGTGAGATACTTTGTTGATGGCAAACTGTTTGCCGAGCATGGTGGCGACTATTACCCTGAAGATACCATGTCGATAAATTTCAATCTTTGGTTTATCAAAGATGGAATGGTCAACGCTTCAGGAGCGCGCCAGTACCAGGAAGATATCGATTGGGTATTTTATGAAGCGAAATCCGCACTGACGCCTGAAGAAGTCGAAAAACAAGTTACCGCGCTGCGCAGGAATTCCGTGAGATTTCGCGATACGGTACCAGCGAAGGTGCCTCTATTAGCGAGTCCCTGCAATTTCTGAAGCTGCAGTTTTAGATTCCTCTCAAGCACTTCTCTAGTTACTCCCAGGTCAACCAGCCAGATGTCGGCTTCGGTTGAGAGAAGCGTGTAGTACAGTGTGCGATTGTCGGCGGTCAGCCCGTATTCGATAACAGGGTTTGGCGAGTGCAGTGAAATCTCCTGGACCTTCTTGGTCTCGCTGTTAACGAGAAAAAGTTTTCCGGCGTCCCTGAACAACAAGCGGCGACTGTCGCGCAGCCAGATGGGTCTCAAGCCGAACTCGGTGATCCGTTCGAAGTTGTTCGTCTCGAAGGTGTAGATCAGAATGCCGTCATGTTCGTCAGGGGCGTTCATCCAGCCGGCGAGTTTGCGACCATCGGGAGACCAGGAGAAGGCCCGAAAAGTGCCGGACCTCGTTCGGAGGGTCAGGCACGCGTTGCGGCGTTTGCTCGCCCCATGGCTTTCCGGCCTCAATGATCCAGCAGGACCCCTCTTGCAGGTTATAGATGAAGCGCGCCCCGTCGGGGACCAGAAGCGAGTAGATGACAGTCAACCCGTTGGTGAAAGTCATCTGCTGAAGGCCACTGCCGTCACTGTTAATGGTCCACGCTTCGTACCCGCCGCTCCGGTCCGAGTAAAAAACGATGCGCTTGCCGTCAGGTGACCAGCGCGGGTGGCGGTCTTTGAAGTGATCGTCGGTTAATTGACGCGGCGGGCCCCGGCCATCCTTGTCGATGACAAAGAGATCCTCCTGTTGTTCGCCTTGAGTGCTATAGACAAACCACTCGCCGTCTGGCGAAAGGTTGGGTTGGGCCGTGATGCTTGAAGCCTTGAGTGACCGCAACCGGTTGCCTTGTCAGCGCCGCAGTTTCAGGGTTGAAGTCGGCCTTCAGAATACTCTTGCTACTAACCTCACTGACGTACACCGCGCGCCGCCCGTCGCGTGAAAAGCTGAGGTGTTTGGCATACGGCGACGGAGTCGTGATTGATTCCGGCGATCCGGTGACGATGCCCGTCTTCTCCTCAATCGCGACGCGCCAAAGGTTCATCTGACCGCCACGATCGCTGGCGAAGTAGAGATACCTGCCGTCGGGTGACCACACCGGATTCCAGTCGAAGGCGGCATCGTCGGTAACGGCGATGGGAGTTCCGCCCGCTGCCGGGATTGTCCAGAGGTCGCGTTGCCCGCCTTTGCGCTTGCTCCAGTAAGCGATGCGTGCACCGCTCGGAGACCAGTGCGGCTGTGCCGCGTCGCCTATCGACTCGCCGGTGAGTTGTCGCTTCTGGCCGCTGGCGGTATTGACGATCCAAATATCGCTCCGCTCCAAAGGGCGGTCGTTGGGGTCCTGGATATTGTGTAGTTGAGCAGGCGATTTCGCGACCGTCAGGAGACCAGGTCGGGTGATAACAGAAGTCGGTCAGGCGCTTTACTGACTCACCGGTAGCGCCCATCAGAAAGATGCCGCCACGCTCTCTTTCGGAACGAAAAGCGATCCGCTCACCATCGGGAGAGAAGGCGGGTTGCGTATCGTCGGCGGTTGACTCGGCGGTCAGGTTGCGTGGATTGTTCCCCCGACTCTTTGAACGTACAAATCCCAATTGCCGGAGGCCTTGCTGGCATAGACGACTGACTTGCCGTCAGGCGACAGACTCGGGAACAACTCCGTTCCCGGTTGATCCGTTAGCTGCGTGAAGCTCAGATTTCTGACCTGCGTAGTAGTTTCCTGACGTGGCCAGAGCGATGCGCCAGGCGACCAAGCGCCAAAGCCGCGACCGCGATCAGCGCGACTAGCGCGATATACCGGCTTTCACGATCCGAGCACGGCGAGTTGCGGGTGAGTACGCCGCTCTGGGCGCGCGCTGATTCGCGACGAAGTGGTTGGCGACGAGTCCACCGTGCGCTGCCAGCGTTTCAGTTCCGCGCGCAGATCAGAGGCGGTTTGATAGCGTAGCTCGCGATCTTTTCCAGCGCCCGGCTGATAATGCGTTCCAGTTCAGGAGATATCTCCGGGTTGGAGATGACTGGAGCGGGCGGCTCGCGGTTTAGCGGGGCGTCGAAGGTGGCGGCGGCGGTTGGTCCCCTGAACGGATGCGCCCCTGCAGTCATTTCGTAAAAGCACGATCCCGAGACTGAAAATGTCTGTGCGGCGATCGACTTCCTGTCCGAGCGCCTGCTCCGGCGACATGTAGGCAACTGTCCCCATCACCGCGCCGGTGTCGGTGTGCTGGTGTCACAGTTGTTTTGTCAGAATCGTCGTGAGCAGAGGGCGGCTCGGTCAATTTTGCCAAACCGAAGTCGAGAACCTTCACGTAGCCGTCTGGCCGGAGCATGATGTTTTCGGGTTTGACGTCGCGGTGAACGATCCCGGCGGCGTGTGCGGCCGAGAGCGCTTCCGCGACCTGAGCGATGACGTTCACCGTCTCTTTCATCGGGCCGCGAGCAGAGCATGAACGACGCGCAGCGTCTGGCCTTCAACTAACTCAGTGGCGATAAAGTAAGAGCCGTCGATCTGGTCGATCTCGTAAATGGTTACGATGTTTGGATGATTGAGGGCAGAAGCGGCGCGAGCTTCGCGCTCGAAACGCCGGATGCGGTCCGTGTCATGCGTAAATTCCGACGGCAGTAGTTTGAGCGCTACGCGGCGACCCAGCCGCGTGTCTTCGGCGAGATAAACTTCGCCCATCCCGCCCGCGCCGAGCAGAGACAAGACGCGGTAAGGACCCATCTTTCGTCCCAGCGCGGAGAAATCATAGCCTCCGGCCGCGGCGGCCTTCGCAGCCACTTCAATCGCGGGCGTTTCGATGAAACTGTTGGGCGCGCTCGTGGGCTGCGAGCGAGCGATTCCACTTCGCGGCGCAACTCTTCATCAGCCGACGCAAGCTTCGGCGAGGAAAGAAGCGCGCTCCGCCGGCTCGCGGTCCAACAGTGCGTCGAAAAGCCGTTCAATTTCCGGCCACCTCTTAGCTTGCATTTTCTTTCTCAGCGCTCAATTCACGGTAGAGCCATGCTTTCGCCTTTTGCCATTCGCGGAGCGCTGTCGCCGGCGAGATGCCGAGAAACTCGGCCGTCTCGTCCACACTCATCCCGCCGAAGAAGCGGAGCTCGATGATCCGCGCCTTACGCGGATCGAGTTGCGCCAATTGGACCAGCGCCTCATCGAGAGCCACCAAATCGGTATCGGGTTCGGTTGCAACCGACAGCGCCTCATCGAGCGAGACGTGACGCACCGAGTCACCTTGCACTCGCGGTCGGCGGCGCGCGAAGTCCACGAGGATGCGCCGCATTAACTGCGCCGAGACTCCGAAGAAGTGCGCGCGGCTCTCGAAGCGCGCGGTCTTCCAGTTGATCAGGCGGACGTAAGCTTCGTTAACCAGAGCGGAGGTTTGCAGCGTGTGCCGGGGCGTTCACGCTTCAGGTAATGTTTGGCAAGCCGTCGCAGTTCGGCCTGAATGATGGGGACCAGTTGTTCGAGCGCAGCCTCGTCCCCATCAGTCCAGGCTGCTAGTAGTTGCGTGACTTCATGTGGCGAGGCTGCGGTCATTGCGGAAACCTCCTCGGCCGAGCACTCCGCTTCGAGTAGCGCAAATTTACCATACCCGCAAGCCCAACCTTTAGCCCTGGCCCCAATCCATTCGCCGACAGCGCGAAAAAATATTTTAGTGAACGGTGACGGTTTTTCGGTTCGATCTGCGCACTTTAGATAGGGCGGCTTTGAAAGCTGCCAAGCGAACAAAGGCGGACCGGCTACAACGGTCAGCTCGCGAGACCCGATGTTGAGGGTTCGCTTTGAACAGTCTGATTGACTGAAGAAAGAGGAAATATGAGTACAGCAATGGAAATGGTAATGGAAATGGAAACGACCAGGAGCCAGAGTTATTCGTATCAGACGGCTTTGGCCGCTTCACAGAAGGTTAACTGGCGGATTGAAGACATCATCGGCGGTGACAAGCGGCTCGATTTTTCAAAGCCGTTCATGCCCGAATCGCTGGCCCGGGTGGAGTCGCTCGCTTTTCTCAGCGCGGATGAAAAACGAACGCTGAATCAGATCAGGGGCAACTCCTATCTCTGCATTTTCGGAGTGGTTGAAGAATTCATCCTGCCGTTCCTGATGGATCACGCGCGGCCGCACCTTAGCGGCGACGACTACCGCGTGCGGGCCCTGCTGCAATTCGCCGGCGAAGAGGCCAAACACATTCACCTGTTCAAACGATTTCGCGAACGAGTTCGAGAACGGCTTCGGCCACGAAATGCGCGGTGATAGGCCCGCCCGAAGCTATCGGCCAAGGCAGTTCTGGCTCACGATCCGCTGGCGGTGGCGCTGGCGATCCTGCAAATCGAATGGATGACGCAGCAACACTACCTCGACGGTGTGAAGGATGATCAGGAGTTGGATCCGCTATTCAAGAGCCTGCTCAAACATCACTGGATGGAAGAGGCGCAGCACGCCCGGCTCGACGTGTTGGTGGTCGAAGCACTGGCTGAAGGCCGCAGCCTGCAACGGCTCAAGCAGGCGGTCGAGGAATACATCGAGATCGGCGGGTTCATCGACAACGGCTTGAAAGCGCAGACGCAATTCGACCTCGAAGCCTTTGAGCGCGCGACCGGGCGATCGCTGACCGTGAGCGAACGCGAAGAGTTCGTAGCAGTGCAAACGCAGGCGAATCGTTGGACCTATCTCGGTTCGGGCATGACTCACCCGAATTTTCTGGCAACGTTGCAAAGCTTGACACCTGAAGCAAGAGAACGCGTCGAGCAAATCGCTCCTCTGTTTTGTTAACGGGAGATACCACTGAGTCATTGACTGCTAGGAGAAACAATATGAAACGCAAACCTGAAACAACATCTGCAATCAAAAGGAGAGAACTAATGCACCACTTGAAATCAAAACGGGTCATCGCGCTGGGACTGCTGCTGGCAGTCGTTGGGCTCGGCACCTATATTTAATCAACCGCACGAGCTGACGAGAACAACCGCTCGGTGGATTTACCATCCCCTCTCTGCGACAGCGTGCAGGTGCCGGCGGGAAACACCCTGGCGTTACGCGTGTACGCGCTGGGCGTGCCAGGTCTACAAATGGAATGGCACCAGTTGGGTGTTTGTCGGGCCAGTGGCGACGTTGTTTGCCAACGCTCGCTATCAAGGGTGAAGTCGGCAAGCACTACGCCGGTCCCACCTGGGAGAGTAATAGCGGCAGCAAAGTGGTTTGCCGCACGGGTTCCCGGTACCGGGTGCACTCCGGACTCGTCCGCGATTCCGTGGTTGAAGCTGCAGATGGTCACGACTGAAGGTGCCGGCATTTTCAGTTCAGTGACCTTCATTCAGCGAGTGAACACGACGGGAGGCACAGCCCCAACAGCTCCCGGCATCGATCGACGAAGTGAGGGAGGTGCCTTACACAGCCAGTATTACTTCTACCGCGCCGCGGAATAAGTCGTTGCGTCACGAATGGCAGTAAAGGGATACGGGATACGCAGGAGTGACTGCGTATCCCGTATTGCCGCTTCTAACGTCGGCTTCTCACCCCAGGACTACTACCTGTCAACACTGACAGTATCTTCCCACGATCTGCTTGTTAGGATTCATATTGAGAAGGTGTGTAAAGGCTCCATCGTTTCGAGCCGGAACTCCAATCAAACAACGAATGGCCATCGCACAGGGTATGAGGCTCGGGCGTTACGAGATTCGCGCGCTGCTGGGTGCCGGCGGCATGGGTGAGGTGTATCTGGCCAGCGACCCTACCCTGGCCAGAAAAGTGGCGATCAAAGTTTTGCGCGCCAATATTATCAGTGACAAGGATCGGCTCCGGCGCTTCCAGCTGGAGGCGCTTGCCGCTTCAAGCCTGAATCACCCAAACATTCTGACGATTTTTGAGATCGGCCACGAAGGCGAATACGACTTCATAGTCACGGAATTCATCGATGGCGAATCGTTGGGGCAGCGTCTGAAGCGCGCCCCCTTGACCCTGCGCGAAGAGTTTGAGAGGTTGGCAGCCAGGTCGCTTCGGCGCTGGCTGCGGCTCACGCTGGCCGGCATCGCCCATCGAGACATCAAACCCGACAACATCATGCTGCGCCGCGACCACCTGGTTAAGGTGCTGGATTTCGGCCTGGCGAAACTGAGCGAGCCTGAACTCGCCGACTCAGATCTGCGCACCAGAATCCTGGATCTCACCGGGCCTGGCGTAGTAATGGGCACAGCCCACTACATGTCTCCGGAACAGGCACGCGGCCTGCCGATAGATGCACGGACGGACATCTTCAGTCTGGGCGTGGTGCTCTACCGGATGGTGTCGGGGTCGCTGCCGTTTGTCGGCAAGACGATGCCGGATGTCATCGCCTCTATCTTGAGAAACGAACCGCCGTCTCTGACTTCATATCAAACCGGACCTGCCGGTCGGGTTGGATCGGATTGTTTCGAAAGCACTGCGCAAAGATACCGAAGAGCGTTATCAATCAGTCGCAGACCTCTTAGTGGATCTGGAAACGTTGAAGCTAGCGATTAGAGTTTGAGGCAGAGCTCGAGCGGCTAAAATAGTAAAGAAGGAATCAGCCGTCCGAGGCAAACCTCGACGGATCGACCGCCGTCCTCACTGCCGGCCGGTTACTGCGGCCAGGAATCAATAGCGAAATAACCCGTCGTGCGCACAACCTTCAAGCGGTGAAGACGTGGTCACAAGAATGAAGCGCACAAGCTTCGCGCTTCGTTGATACTCGCATACGATTCTGCTGGCGGCAACTGCCGTCGCATACTTCGCCTACACACGCTATTTTCGAAGGCCCAGCCAGCAGTGGTCGTCGCTTCCCTGGCAGTCCTGTCCTTCACCAACACCGGCTAATGATCCTGAGAAGGAATATCTCTCCGAAGGCATTAGCGAGAGTCTCATTACTCGTCTCTCACAACTGCCCGGCGTGAGGGTCATTGCTAACAGTTCTTCATCCCGGTTCAAAGCGAAAGAGGCCGACCCGCACGAAGTGGGAGCGGCGCTGGGAGTGACGGCAGTGTTAATCGGAGAAAGTCCTACAGCACGGCGACAACCTGTTAATCAGCGTCGAATTGATCGACTCGCGCGATCGGACTCTGTTATGGGGCCAACAGTACACACCGCAAGGCCAGTGATCTGCTTGTGGTGCAGGGAGACATTTCGCGTGAGATTGCTGAGAGGCTTGCAGGTGCGCGCTGACCGCAGGGCAGCAGCAAAAGCTGACTGACGAGCGAGACGGCAAAGCCTGAGGCCTATGAACTATTGCTTAAGGGACGTTTCCATAGTGCCCGGGGCACGCTCGCAGACCGGAAGTTAGCCGGCGAATATTTCAATCAGGCGATTGCGGCAGATCCTTCCTACGCCCTCGCCTATGCCGGAACTGTCCGATATCTACCGCAGCCTGGTTAACAGCGGCGCGCTCGACCCGAACGAATATCTGCCGAAAGCACAGTTGGCAGCGCAGAAATCGCTCGAGTTGGACGAGGGCCTGGCTGGTCGGACATTACTCGCTGGCAAATCTGAAAACATATGCCTGGCAATGGGCCGATGCCGAAACTGAATATCAGCGGGCCATAGCGCTGGATCCAAACCTGGCACTGGCCCACCGCTGGTACGCCTCTTATCTCAGACTGGTCGGAAGAAGCGAACAAGCGGTCGCCGAAATCAAACGCGCCCGCGAACTTGATCCGCTCTCACCGGGAGTCAACGCAACGGTAGGCTATCTACTCTTTGGCGCGCGCCAATACGATCAGGCGATCGAAGTGTTAAAGAAGACTATCGAGTCGAATCAGACCTACCCCTACTCACTACCTCTTTCTGGGCTTCACTTATGCAGGGAAGGGAATGCATGCTGGAAGCGATCGCCTCTTATCAGGAGGCAATCAAGCTGGGCCTGGATACTCCGAGCACGCAGATTCACCTGGGCGTGACTTATGCGCCGTGCGGGAAGCCGCGAGCAAGCGCAGGCGATCCTCAAACGTTTACAGACGAGCAAGGATCATGTCTCGCCCGGTGAACTGGCGATGCTTTACACGGCACTGGGCGAACGCGAAAAAGCTTTAGCGTTGCTTGAAACAGCCTATCAAGCTCACGATCTGCAGTTGCAGTATCTGGGGGTTGCTCCGGAATTCGATCCCTTGCGCGCCGACCCGCGATTCCGGACCTGGTGAAGCGGGTTGGCCTGATGCCCCTGAACAGCCAGTGGAAAGTGAAAGGTGAAGGGTAAAAAGTGGGGAGGCTGCGGACGGCGTTTCAGGCCGTGAGCGACTTCGCCGTGGTGGAATTGGTGACTCTATTTCCCATTTTCCGGCCTTTCTAAAAACCGAAAGGCCGACATAGTGCCGGCCTCTCAAGGTTTTGGGCGGAGACATTCAGCCTCCAGCGGTTGCTGTCCTCTACCCCAGCAACCATTCCCGATTAATCGGCATTTTACTCACCGTTATTAAATCTGTCAAGACCTCTAAAACCGGTCTGAGTCGAAAAACGGTTACAGGTGAAAGCGGTTGCGGTATTCACCTGAGACGATGAATGCCTTGACCATCTCCGCCTGTTCAAAGTTGCCGCCAAACTCGTTCAGTTTGTTGAGCCAGAAGCGATAGCCGGCCTCGTCCGGATCCCGGCGGAGATAGCCGAAGTATTGCATCATCACAAACATCTCATTGCGCTTTGCGCTTACGAAACGTTCGTTTTCCGCGATTCGGGCTGAGCACTTCTCCGCGCGTGGCGGTCCCGCTCGTCAGGCTGCTTATTAGCGCGGTCCGCTCACGGGCGCCGAAGCTGATTCCGTGTGGGCAATCAGCGTATCCACGTAGCCTTCAGGCGAGAGACCTCCGTATGCAGCCACGAAGTCCGGACGCTGCAGCCAGGCACTGATGAAAGCCTGTTTGTTCGCCGCTAATTGTTCCGGCCAACCGCTGCTGCCTACGACCACATCACGCGCCACCGTCGCCGTGTCGGGCATGAATTCAGTGAACCGTGGCGCCCGGCCGTAGCTGGTTCGGTAGAGTCCATCCACAAAGCCACCGGTTGATCCGAACTCGATGGACAGGAAGTAGGCCGCACTCACATTGATCGTGCGCCGCTGAATGCAGTCGGCATCTCCGCCGCAGGACCGTATCTGATTGCTCCAGAAGTTGAAGCCGCTTTCATCCGGCTCGCGACCGAGAAAGTCGAGATAGTGTTGCCGCACGAAGTACTCGGGCGTGTCGATCACATTGCCACTGATGACCGTGTCACGCGTGGCTGTGAAGGTCGCATCTGTCTTGTTTGCCGAGCAGCGAGAAGGCTCAGCTCCGACGGATTGAAGTGATGATTTACGAATGACGGCGTGACGACGTAGAAGCTGCCGGTCTCGACGTTGTTGAAATGATAGTTTCCACTGCTATCGGTTATCGACGTGGCAGTACCGGGCGCCGCTCAGGTTCATTACCACCCCAGCGAGGGGCGCGCCGTCCGGACCGGTGACGCTGCCGCTAATCGAAGCGGGCGCTGCGGTTGGCGATAGGATCGCGAAGTTGCTGTGGTTCACGTCAAAGAATACGTTACCGACGGCTTGCAACCTTGATCCGCGCCTGGGCCGT
>ERZ1370068.1562-contig-11468_pt1 | contig 25743 bp, 46 predicted proteins | sample MGYA00561227_ERZ1370068 | MGnify/ENA primary metagenome ERZ1370068 (study PRJEB38410, sample SAMEA6850437) | metagenome | study: Metagenomic assessment of the ecological functions of the soil: analysis of the soil microbiota associated with the...
TGCTGGAATTCAGGTAGTAACTGAATTCGGCGCGCGCCTGCCGGCAGATCGCGCCGCTCGAATCGGCGTTCGGCTTCGCGCGACAGTTTCGGGGCGGCTTCTTCCGCGGCGTCACCATAGATCAACAGGACTTTCGGCCGCAGGGGTGAACGTGGAAATAGATCGAGGAATATTTTTGCTCGCGCCACGCGATCAAATTCGTCCGCGCTTTCGAGCAGCCGGGCCAGCCGGCCATCATCCCCGGCACGCCATGACGAAATGAGCGCCTCGCTTTGCAACCAGCCCGATGTGCGGCGCGTGACGGCGACTTGATAGAAGAGCAAACCATCGCGGCTGCGGCCCGAACCGCGAATTGAGACGAAGTGGCCGCGACTCATCCGTCGCAGCAAACGGGCTGAAAGGTCCGGGGCCGCACGCAGGGCAGCGAGTCTTTCATCCGCGATGACGGCAAGATGGCCGCCGGGTGGGACACGAGGTTTTTGAGCCAGAGCGCTGAAAGCGCCACCGGCTAAAAAGACGAAAACAAGACTTGTAACCCAACGTCCGAGAAATTCAGCAGACATGCAAAACATAATCTGGAAGGCTCTTGGTTTCGCTGTGTAGCGGCGGCTTGAGTTTGGCCCAACCTTTCAAGGGCCGGGATCAGGCCGGCGCGCCAGACGTCCGTCGCATTAGCGACGGCTGAAGGCATTGATTCAATTGTCGCTGACGCGTGAATTCGACGGTCTCTGCGATCCCGGCCCTGAAAGCCAGGGTAAAATCATCCGTCGCGCAGCGACGAAGCAGAACTCTTAACCACGCTGATCGACTTTAGGGCAAAGCCGCGCCTGCCGACTACGCGCGGCGGCGAGTGGCAGCCGCGACCATGGGATTGAGTTTTGTCCGGGTCTCAGCTGCGATTATTCGCCGGCTCACGCCCGCATGATGAAAGTGGCAAATCGCAACTGCCAGCGCGTCGGCCGCATCGTGCGGCTCCGGCACCGCGCGCAGAGACAAGAGCACGCGCACCATCTCCTGGACCTGGGTCTTGTCCGCGTTGCCGTAACCGGCAACCGTTTGCTTTATGCGTCGCGGAGAATATTCCCCGATTTCCAAAGCTGCGGTTTCGGCGGCCAGCAAAACCACGCCACGCACCTGGCCCAACTTTAAGGTGACCTTGGGATTGACGGAATAGAAAGCTTCCTCGACGGCGCAGGCGTCTGGCTTGAATCGATCGATAACGTCCTCGAAGTGCCCGGCTGATTTTCAAAAGCCGGGAAGCGAAAGCTGGCGGACGATGATAGCTTCACCACCCCAAATTCAATCAGGTGATAACGCTGGCCGCTGCTATCGCCCTCAACGACACCCCCAGCCCGTCTTTTCGCTGCCCGGATCTATTCCCAGTACGCGCACAATGGCTCAGAGTGTACAGCATTGTGCAAGAGGAAGATCGGAAATGTTTGGGAGTTTGCCGCAGCAGGTGGGTTAACCGAATTTGCAAATTTGAGTCAATCGGAGAGGAGACGAAGATTGCGCCGCGGAGACGAGTTGGGGAGAGAGTGAGCGATCATCCAGCGTTGCTTTGACCGAGCAGTCTCCAGAACCTCAGGCCGATCTTTGCCTAAGAAGGTAAACAGCGCTTCGCAGTCGGCTCAATTCACTTTCGACGTGCTCGAAGCGAGATGATAGGGAGTGCTGAATACCATCAAGGCGTAAATGGATCTGCTCGATGTCACCCCGAATGCCCGTTGTAGAGGTGTCAAGCCTTTCACTAAGCCGACCTTCCAGCCGAGCCAAATCCTCCCGCGTGGCCATCTGCATTCGCGCATCTGTACCGATATCGTCGCGCATCGTCTCAACCGTGCTGGCGATAAAGCCGATAACGTTATTGTTGTTCGATTCCGTCACCAGGCGCACGCTAGCACTTCACTCGATTCGATCAACGCAAAGATCTTGCAAGGCAAATTTTTCACGCCGCGGCCATATCCGCTTCGCTAATATCAAAATTCGCCGAAACTTTCTGCACGTCGTCGTGGTCTTCGAGCGCTTCCATCAACTTGAGCATCTGATTCGCCTGCGAACCCTCAAGCTTGATGTAGTTCTGCGGAACCATTTCGACCTCGGCGACCTGCGGCGTTATCCCGGCTAGACTTGATGGCGGTCTGCACTGCTTCAAAACTTTCAGGCGCGGTGATGATTTCCCAATTGTCTTCGTCGTCGCGAATGTCATCAGCGCCGGCTTCGATCGCCAGATCGAAAAGCTCGTCTTCGGCCCTGGCGGACTTCTCGACAACCAGATAGCCCTTCTTATCAAAAATCCAGCCTACCGATCCTGACTCGCCCAGGTTGCCGCCATTCTTGGAAAAGATGTGACGAATCTCGGCGACGGTGCGATTGCGATTATCGGTCACGGATTCAATCAACAAAGCGACGCCCCGGGACCGTAACCCTCGTAAGTAATCTCTTCGTAATTCACGCCTTCTTCTGCGCCGGTCCCGCGGCGAATTGCGCGATCGATGGTGTCGTTCGGCATGTTGCCGGCCTTGGCGTCGGAGATCGCCTTGCGCAGGCGCGCGTTAGCGTCAGGGTCGCCGCCGCCGGTGCGCGCCGCGACAGTCAATTCCTTAATGAACTTGGTAAAAAGTTTGCCGCGCTTGGCATCGAGCGCGCCTTTCTTATGCTTAATCGAATGCCACTTCGAATGTCCGGACATTTTGAAATAGTGATCCTTACTTCAGATTTTTATTGATTTTTAGGGGCCAAATATATCACATGCCTGGCGTAGTGATGCAGTTGCCGAGGTGACACGGGCGGGCCGCTGAGGTACGCAGGTCATTCCAAAAAAGGAGGCAACACTCGAAAATGAGCATTGCCTTCCCAGATAAGGTTTTGGTGCAAACGTAGACTGGAATCTACTTTGCGTTGCCCGGTTTTCCGATCAGCGTACTGTTGATGGCCAGGTTGTCCACAAAGGTAAAGCCGGGACCAACGTCCGTGCCTTCATCGAACACCAAATCGATGGCGGCTATTTGAGCGTTTCCAAAGCCGGGCCACGTGCCTCCGTTAGCCGCGAAGGCGTCCGCATCGGTGAAGCGAATCCGGGTCCAGTTCGGATAACCGAGGATCGGCGTGTGAATCCCGTAGGCACAGCCAAAAAGAAATAGAAACTGTCGCCTCCGACGAGCGTTACGTTATAGCGAGGCGCTCCGGCTCCGCACCATCCGTCGTTGCGAACATCGAAACCCAGCGTCGATAGCTTGATGCCGTTCACGCCTTTGATGCTCGCACCGGCAGCGGCCAGGGTGGTCGTCGAGGCGAATTTTGTCAGGTACAAACCGTGATTCGAATTACCGGCGTCCGGAAGTCCGGAGCCGGGTTGCCATTGTGAGACAGAGACTCCGGTGTGCCCCGGATCATAGACCCAGGTTTGCGCCACGAAACCACTTTGCGCCACTGCGGAGCCGAGAGCTGCCAATACGAAGATGGCAGCAAGCGAGAGTTGAAAGAGAATCTTTTTCATCACTGACCTCCGTTTGTTTAAGTGTCAAGGTTTTCTTGCCTTACTCACAGCACAGAGTAGGAGCAAGAGGATGTTTGAGTGGCGACAAGATATTGCGCATTAATCGAAGAGTCAAGGAGCAGGCAGGCCAAACAACTTGTTGAAGTTTCACAACCTCGAAGAGATAATTACGAAAATTGTAAGGGCTCAAAGTCGCTACCTCTGGCGAATTCCAGATTTCCAATACTTGCCATGGGCGACTTGTACACGTGCTTGCCAATCTGGTACGGCGAACGAGGAGGAAGCATGAAAACCTTTAGGCCGCCTATCCGCCAACGCACGTTATTCCGCGCACCATACATGGCGGACCCTACTCAAAGGGATTTACCTGCTGGCGATAATGACGCTGGCTCCCATCACAGGAAGTGCCGCCGCCGGGGACATCGATCCGAGTTTCAACCCGGGGCTCGGCGCATCAGGGTCCTGCAGCCACAGTGCTTGCGGTTGCGTTTCAGACGGACGGCAAAATTGTGATTGGAGGGACTTTCAGTCAAGCAGGCGGTCAAGCGCGCGGGAACATCGCGCGCTTTAACTCTGACGGCAGTCTCGACACGACATTTCTTTCGAGTGGAGTCGGGCGCAAACGGAGATGTGTCCGCCCTGGTCGTGCAGTCGGATGGCAAGATAGTTATCTGCGGCGACTTCACCACCGTCAACGGCACGGCGCGCAACCGCATAGCGCGCTTGAACTCTGACGGCACGCTCGACTTTACGTTCCTCGCCACGGGCAGCGGGGCGAATTTCGCTGTGAACGCGGCGGCTTTTCAATCTGACGGGAAGATTGTTATTGGCGGCCGCTTTACCACGATCAACGGCACGACGCGTAATCGCATCGCCCGGCTCAATTCTGACGGCACACTCGACGCCTCGTTTCTGGCCGCGGGAAGCGGCGTCAATGGAGATGTGTTTTCGTTAGCTCTGCAATCTGACGGCAAGACCGTGATCGGCGGTTTTTCACCAGTGTCAACGGTACGGCGCGAAATGGAATTGCGCGTCTCAATTCGGACGGAACAAACGACGCCTCGTTTCTGGCCACGGGATCGGGTGTCAATAATTCTGTCTTTGCGGTAGCGGTCCAATCTGATGGCAGAATCGTGATTGGCGGACTGTTCACGAACGTAAACGGTACCGAGCGCAACGGCGCGGCGCGTCTCAACCCCGACGGTAACCTCGACATGTCGTTCCTTGCCACCGGTTCAGGCGCAAACGCACCTTTGTACGCTATAGCTCTGCAATCCGACGGCAAGATTGTAATCGGTGGCGCCTTCACCAATTTCAGCGGCACGGCGCGCGACGGCATCGAGCGACTTAACACGAACGGCTCGGTCGATACCTCATTCCTCGCTTCAGGTTCGGGCGCAAACAATATTGTGCGCTGCCTGGCTCTGCAAAGTGACGGCAAAATTCTGTTGGGCGGGGTCTTCACAACCGTCAATGGAGCGGTGCGCACCGGAATTGCCCGTCTGGATAACATCGGGAATTTGGACAACGCGGGAACCGGAGTCGCCAGGAACGATGTCACAGCCGTAGCCTTGCAATCCGATGGCAAGATTGTAATTGGTGGCAGCTTCACCAGTTTCAGCGGTACGGCCCGAAACCGTATTGCGCGTCTGAATGGCGACGGCACGCTCGACACGCACTTTCCTCGCCGCAGGTTCGGGCGCGAACGGTGACGTATCGGCCGTCACGCTTCAGGCCGACGGCAAGATTCTGATTGGTGGAATCTTCACCAGCGTTAACGGTACGGCGCGCAACCGCATCGCGCGGTTGAACGCTGACGGTACGCTCGACACGGCGTTCCTGGCGGTCGGATTCAGGCGCAGATTCTGCTGTAAGGAAGATCGCTGTTCAGGCTGATAACAGGATTCTTAGTCGGCGGCAGTTTTGCCAACATCAACGGCACAGCCCGCAACAGCATTGCCCGTTTGAATGCCGACGGCTCGCTCGACAATTCTTTCCTGGCCTCCGGCGCCGGCGCGAATGGTCCGGTGTTTACTCTGGCAGTGCAGTCTGATGGCAAGATTTTGATTGGCGGAGACTTTACCAGTTTCAATGGGACGTCGCGCAATCGTTTCGCCCGTCTGAATTCCGATGGCACGCTTGACACAGCGTTTCTCTCCACCGGTACCGGTGCGAACGATCAGGTGTTTGCCGTGGCCCTTCAATCCGACGGCAAGGTGCTGATTGGGGGCTTATTTACCACCGTGAACAATGCGACACGCAACCGCCTTGCGCGATTGAACACCGACGGCACGCTCGACACTCGCGTTCCTCGCTACTGCCGCGGGCGCGAACTATTCTGTGCGGGCGATAGCCGTCCAATCTGACGGCAGGATTGTGATCGGGGGTGACTTTGGCAACTACAATGGCGCCTATCGTGGCAACATCGCGCGCTTGAAGCCTGACGGTTCGCTCGATGAAACTTTCATTAATTTCAATTCAGGAGCAAATGGTCGTGTTAGTGCGTTAGCCCTCCAAACAGACGGTAAGGTAATCGTCGGCGGTTTTTTCAGCACCGTTAATGACGCGGTGCGCGGCGGTGTAGCGCGCTTGATAACCAATCTATCGCCTAACCCAATTGACACAGCCGCTAGACCTGGTTATCCAACACTACCGCGACTTTCTTAGCCGCGAGGCCGATCCCGACGGTCAGGCTTTCTGGACCAATCAAATAACTTCTTGCGGCGCGAATGTGCAGTGTATTGAAGTCGCTCGCATCAACGTTTCTGCGTCATTCTTCCTCTCGATCGAATTTCAACAGACCGGCTATTTGGTCGAGCGGATGTACAAGAGCGCCTACGGCGATGTAATGGAAACATCGACGTTTCCATCAACTCACCAACTGCCCGTTCCCGTAGTTCGTTTCGACGAGTTTCTACGCGACACGCAACGCATTGGTCAGGGAGTGATCGTGCTGGCGCCAGGGTGGGAACAACTGCTCGAGAGTAACAAGCAGGCGTATGCCGGAGAGTTCGTGCAAACGGCGCGCTTCGTGACGGCATTTCCGACGACGCATGACCCCCGAGCAGTTTGTCGACAAGCTCAATCAGAACGCGGGCAATGTTCTGTCGGCTGCGGAGCGCACGACCGCCATTAACTTATTCGGCGGCGCAGCGAACAGCAGCAACACGACAGCGCGCGCCCAGGCAGTTCGACAGGTGGCCGAGGACACTGACCTATACAACGCGGAATTCAACCGAGCCTTCGTTCTCGCGGAATACTTCGGTTACTTGCGACGTAATCCCAACGACGCTCCGGAAACCACGCGCGACTACACCGGCTATGATTTCTGGCTGACGAAGCTCAATCAGTTTAATGGCAACTATATCAACGCTGAGATGGTCAAGGCGTTTCTCTCTTCGATTGAATATCGGCAACGGTTCGGGCCCTAAATCGCAGACGCTACCGTGCTCCCGATCCTGTGGCAGCCATTCGAGATTAGGCGTGACCATTTCAACCAAGCTGCGGAGCAGCGATCAGAGTTAAGCCCAAGGCGAGGCTTTGCGAGTCTTGGGTCAGCGACCTCTAAGAGATCGAGCCCCGAAGGGGCGATGAGAAGTTCGTCACCAGGAGTCCCGCCGATTACTAATCATCGCTGTCGCCCCTTCGGGGCTCAAAGGTTTAGGGGCGTTGACCCGAGGCTCGCAGAGCCTCGCCTTGGGCTTAACTCTGATCGCTGCTCCGCAGCTTTGTTGAATGTTCACGTCTCATGTCGAGCGTGCAAACCGGATCGGCACGACGGTGCCCGGTACGGTTGCGCGACGACACCGAACGATTATCTTGAACCTCGGTGCGTCAAGTATACAAATCCCGATGAATCGGTAGGCTATTGTCATTCGTCGGCTGCGCCGACTTTTGAGGCAAAGCCGTTATGCTATTTCAGCTTTCGTATTCCGCACGCGCCGCAACCAGAGCGGGAAGTGAGGCGTCTGCATCTTTCCAAAGGCACAAACAGATCCTGATAGGCTTTGCGCGCAGTGGGCTTATCGCCGTTCAAGGCGGCGGCGCGCGCATAGCCGAGCTGGGCCAAAGGATAGAGCGGCGAAACGGGATACCAACCGCGGTGATCGAGAATTGTCTTGAATTCAGTGGCGGCCTGGGTGCCGTTATTGTTTTTGAGGTAGGCCTGGCCGCGTAAATACTGCGGCCAGAAATCACCAAACACTTCGTATTTTCGGGCCGACTCGAGCAATTGAATTGCGGCGGTGGCGTTGCCCCGGCTCAGCGCAGACTGAGCCCCAATGATCGCCACCGAATTCGAAATCATCAGCGTGTCCAGCGGAAAGCGTTTGGTCAAATCGTCGACCAGAGTTTGCGCCTCGCCAGTCTGGCCGCAGGCAGCGTAGGCGTTGGCGGCATTGACCAGATTCGCCTGTTCCCGCGACAGCGTCAAAGCTTCTTTCGCCAATTGGGGCACCCGGCCACAATTGCTAAACGTAGCGTCGCGCACTGCTTCCATCAGCATTGCCTGGGCCATGCTTTCCTTTGGCGTCGTTGGTGCGAAACATCTCGACGACCCGATCACTCATTTGATCCGCACTAGCCAATTGTCCTGAAAAGCCCGCGGTGCGCGCTTGCCAGATCAGAGCGTCCTCAGCCTTCTTACTGGCATTCGCCCAATCGATCTGTTGCTTCATGGTCGCCGCATCGCCCTGCACAAAGGCGATCTGGTAAAGGCGCAAATGCATGTTGATGCTTTCCGGCTTTAACGTCTCAGCCTTGCGCAGGATGTCTTTGGCTTCATCAAACCTGTTAAGTTGAATGAAAGACACTCCGACATTGACGTAGGCGCGCGTTTCCCTTGGATTCATCGCGATGGCCTGATTGCCTTCCTGTATCCCCCGCTCGAACGGGCCGACCAGCGAATACTTGCTCGCGAGCAGGTTCAGAGGCTCCCAATCGCGCGGATACGTAATTGCTCCAGGACTCGAGTTCCTCGATTTGCTTTTCCCATTGTCCGAGTACGCCGCCATAGTAACTTGACCTGATGAGGAACTTCTCGCGCTCGCTGACCCGGTCAACCAATTCGTAGGCTTTGGTGAATTCGACGCGCGATGCCTCTAACTGACCAGTGTTGTTATAGCAGTTAGCCAGCCGCACGTGGGCAATCGCAAAATTTTGATCGCTCTCGATCGCGCGCTGATACAGCGGAATAGCATTCTTGTAATCGGCTTTCGAATGCTGCTCAACCCCGAGAGAATATTGACGCAACGCCTCCAGCGATGGAGTGGTTACCTTCTCGATAGGCGCGTCGTACTTCTTGATGTCATTCAGCGACTCGCCCAGCTTCTCACGCAGTCGCGAGGCTGCGGCGCCCAGCGACTTCAAGACCTGTTCCTTGCCCTCAACATCAAATTGTTCGGTGGCAATGATGTCGCTGGTTTGGGAATTCTCGGCCAAAAGCACCACCGAATAGTGCGACCCGACACTCGAGATCGTTCCCAACAGCATCGCCTTAATTCCCTCGCGCGCACATATGTCTCTGGCCACGTCTCGAGTCACGCGCGTATCCTGCGAAGCGCCCATAAACTTCAGCGTGTCGCGCACGCGGTCCTCGGAAAAGATATCCAGGAACGGAGATTGTCCCAGTTGCGCCGCCAGGGCCTGCTTCAGCGTTTTATCGAACACCGGCTCGCCGGTGGTATTCACAAACTCGGCCAGCAGGATCGTGTCCTTGTCGGTCAGCTTGGGTTTCGAGCCCCAGGGAATAAATATGAGCGCGATCACTCCAAGCACTACGACCAGGGCCACGATGGCGGCAACCGTCTTGTGCTGCCTGATGCCGTTGACGATGTATTCCGCGCTCGACGCGCGGGTCTCGGTGGTGGCGGTGGAAACCACGCTGGTATTCAACGCCTGTGAAGCCCTGGACTGTGTGCTCAGCCGCGGCGCGGTGGCGTGAATCTCGGTTTCGGCCATACCGCTCATTGCCGATCGATATTGTTCGGGCGACATCGACCGCTCCAAGCTCGCTTCTGAAACTCGATTCGTTGTTTCAGCTTTTTCAGATCCGATTCGAGTTCTTTGACCGTCTGGTAACGCTCATCGACGTCTTTGCGCAGCGCCTTGAGGACGATCCATTCAAGCTCCGGCGGAGCAGTTGGGGCGAAGCGGGCCAGGGCCGGCGGCTCAGACCTGGCGATCGCCACGATCACATCGGTCTTGGTTTCACCGGAAAACGGAGCGCGGCCGGTCGCCATTTCGTAGAGGACCACGCCAAGACTCCAGATGTCTGTGCGTTCATCAATCGGCTTGCCCCGCGCCTGCTCGGGCGACATGTACTGGGAAGTCCCCAGGACCATTCCGGCATCGGTCTGCACCAACGCGCGGGTCACCGCTTCCGTGTCCGTATCGTCTGAGGCCGGCCGCTCAGTTAGTTTCGCCAAACCGAAGTCCAGCACCTTGACGTGGCCGTTGCGCCGAATCATCACGTTCTCTGGTTTGATGTCGCGATGAACGATGCCCGCGGCGTGCGCCTCTTCCAGAGCGCCGGCGAATTTGAATCGCCACATCCAGGACTTCCGATAGTTCCATCGGCGCGCCTGACAGATGAGTTCTTAAGGTGTGCCCGTCGACGAATTCCGTCGCGATGTAATGGCGGCCGCCTTCGTCACCCATCTCGTAGATGGTGAGTATGTTCGGGTGATTGAGCGCAGAGGCGGCGTATGCTTCCTGATCGAAGCGGCTTAAACGATCGCGGTTTTGGGTGAGTTCTTCAGCGAGGAGTTTGAGCGCGCACCTTGCGGCCCAGGCGGGTGTCCTCAGCCAGATAGACTTCGCCCATGCCTCCGGAGCCGAGCTTTTCGAGAATTCGATAACGAGAGATCGACTTCAGTTCTTCTTTGGGGGACTCGTCCATTTCAACTGCAACGGTGCCAGAGCGGTGACGGGAACGCCCTTCAAGCGAATGATCTTATTCTTTGAGCTTGCGCCCGAAATTATTTCCACCGCATTCTGCGGCACTCTTAGTTTCTTTGCCAGCAACCGCACCAGTTCACGGTTGGCAGCGCCTTCGACCGGTGGTGCCGCAATGCGAATTCGCAGCGCGCCTTCGTGATCGCCAACGATTTCAGTGGTCGAGGCCCTGGGGACGATCCGTACTGTAAAGGTTATGCCACGGTCGTCCTCGTTGTACTGAATCACGCGAGCCCATATTAAATCCTAAATCGAAAATCGCAAACTGATTAGTTCGACCCCTTCCCCGTTGGGAGAGGTTTGGGAAGAGGCCTGGCCGAAAAACTGTAACCACAACGTTGCCGCGGGCTTCCGCCCCCAATCCGTTCAGGAATTTCCCGGCCCTTTCCCAAGGGAGAAGGAGGCAGGCTTTTCGCTAAAAGAAGCTGATCGGCCACCCGTGCAGCAGAGTTGCGGCCACGGCGGTTTGACAGATCCAGACGATCAGAAAAGCGACAATCGGTGAAACGTCGAACATGCCAACCGTGGGCAGCATGCGCCTGAGCGGAGCCAGCAGCGGTTCGGTCAGCCGAATCAGAAAACGCATCAGCGGATTTGCATAACTCGTCCCAAACCACGCCAGTATGATCCGAACGAATATGGCCAACGTGTAAAGCCCCAGAAAGCCAAACAGCAGATAGCCGGCAATGCCCACCGGAGCCTGCAGCTTGCGTTCGGTCACGGCATAAACGATCCCGGCAATCGTGTTGAGCAAAGTGCCGGAAATCTGCACGATCAGATAGCCAATCACGATCATCAGAATGATAACGATGAACGGCGCCACCTTTGGATCGAGCCGAAACGCCATCAGCATCCGCCGCACCGGCGCTAAGAATCGGCTCCGTGGCCCGACGGACATTGCGCGCGTGCCAGGTGAAGGGATTCACATCGATGTAATTGAACAGTGACCGCAAGAGGATCAGCACGATTGCGGCCATGACTACTGCGGTCACGGCCCAGCGGATGAACGAATAAACTAGAGCTAGAGCCAGCATATGTTTTCGGTCTCCGAACCGTCGAAGGTCGTTATTCGTGGACTCACTGCCCTCGTTCACCAAAGATTGCCGTCCCGACGCGCACCGATGGTCGCGCCCTTCCTGAATTGCAATCTCGTAATCGTGGGTCATGCCCATCGACAGCTCACCGGGATGATCGCCAAAGGCGCCCTGTGCTTTGAGTTCGTCGCGCAGCTCGCGCAGCCGGCGAAAATAGGGCCGCACGCTTTTCGGCTTCGTCAAAAAACGGTGGCAGCCGTCATCAGACCCGACAGACGCAACCTCGGGACATTCACGCAATACTGCAACCAAATCCCCGACGCCATTTTCCTCAATTCCGGTCTTGGTGGCCTCATGGCCCAAATCGACCTGGATCAGCACCGGCAATTCCGGTCGATCCGAGCTCCTCACAAATGCGATTCAGTCGTTTCGCGAGGTCGGCAGAATCCAGCGAATGAATGCAATCGAACAATTCGACTGCGCCGCCGCGCCTTGTTTGATTGCAGAGTGGCCAATCAAATGCCAGCGCGCTGCTGGTCCGGCCGACCTCGGGAATTTTGGACTCGGCTTCCTGTACGCGATTCTCGCCAAAATTATCCAAACCGGCGGCGATCGCCGCGCGCACAGCTTCGGCAGGATGTGGTCTTGCTGACCGCAACTAAAGTGATCTCTTCTGGTGATCGCTCACTGCCTGCAGCGCTGCCGCCCGGATACCGTCGCGCACCTCTTCAACGCGTTCGCTCAAACTCAACGCCGCCTTAACCTTCGCCATATGATTGGTACGCACGCGTCCGGGCGTGCTAAACGGATACATTGATGCATGCCAGAGGCATGCGTACCGTGTGAAATGCAACTATAACAATGCCGCAAGCGGAAGGCTAACAACAGTCGCTATAATGAATTTACGAAAAGTGCATCTCTCCTCTTAACGTTTAAATGCATTTAGGAGGATTTATGAAAAGAGGAAGTGTTTCAACTTTGGCCCGAATTGCGCTGCCGGCGTTGTTCGTCATGATGTTCCTGCCGGTCAGTACTTTTGCGCAGAGGACGCTGGGTGGTGAGGCGGCCGTATCGAAACCGCGTCGTAATTTATCAGCCCAGACCATCTGTGATTTACCAGCGACGCCCGGCCTATAGTTATCGCTACAACGCGTATGGCTATTCGCAACCGTATTACTCGACTCAATACTATTCCAACGGTTATGACCAGCCGTACTACACGAATCAGTATTACTCGAATGTTTACACGCAACCTTATTACGGCAACCGGTACGCGTGGTCCGATTCAAACTATCGATACCAGTACTACGGATATCAGCCCCGCTATCGCCGCAACGGATTCGGCCTCCGAATTCGGTTGAGGTAACAAATGACTCTCCCCACTTACACTCTTACCACTTAAAACGGGAGGTGCTATGAATAAAATCTTACTAAGACTGATCCTATTAGCGGCAATCAGTTTGCATGGCTGCCGCCACCGCGTTCGCACAGGGCAGAGGAAGAGGCAATGGGCAATGGCAGAAGGAATGACGTCTTCGCTGATCGTGATTATCGTTATGACCGCGGACGAAACCAGAATTGGAAATGCGGCAAGTTCGTGAACTGTCATGACGCCCGCGACGGCCGTTTGGATGGACGTGGGCCAGGGCGGACGACCGGTTTCTGGCGGAACGGGACTTTCTTTCCGCGCGGGTCAAACGTCGGATATCGAACGGTATAACACAAACGATTACTGGCGGCGTCGCCACCTGACGAGTACGAGATATCGGGTGTGGCGCTAGAGATAGTTAGGTTTCCACAATCGAACTGCTTGAACACCGGAGAATCGAGAACCAACCAGGCAGCAGCTCTCGATTCTCCGATCTGCCCGATATCGGGCTGGTCCTGACTATATCGTGTGCTCGAAATCTGCAGCTGGGGCCCGCGCCCGGCTCTTGTAAAAGGATCCGTGAAGCGGGATGGCTGGCACGCCAATTGTCACGCTCTGCTCGAGCTTTCCCCGACTTAGGCTCACCAAATCGAATTCAGCACTATCTACATTTGAATCACCGGGAGGGGTTTATGTCGATCCTTAGAACGAGAATGAATGCGCCCGTCGCAATTCTGTTTGCGCTAATCCTGACGATGGCGTTGCCGATTATTTCGTCTGCCCAGGGACGCGGAAACGGCCGGGGACGCGGGCCAGGGTCTAACCTGGACAAGAAATGTGCGAAATTTGTGAACTGCCACGATGCTCGCGATGGTCGTTTAGACGGTCGCGGACCTGGCGCGAATTCAGGTCGGACAGCAGTCAGACGCCGATATCTTTCGCAATCGTCGCCATCGACGGATCGTGATGATGAAGTCTTCTATCCTCGGTCGAGAAACCGAAGAGTCGATCGCGACGGTGACGGGGATGTTGATCGCGACGACGAAATCCTTGGTCGGCAGGGAAGAAACCGCAGAGTAGATCGTGACGGAGACTGGAGACCGGCGGCGCGGCGCGACCGGCAGGAACGAATCGAGGGCCGTGAGCGGCGCGCGCGTCGAGACGGCCGCTTCGATAGCAACGATTGAACCTTGAACTCGCGGCGGTGCGCTTGTCTCCGGCGTGCTTGCGTACGCACGTCCGGCCTGGTAAACGGATTCGCATTGCATGCCAGAGGCATGCGTACCGCACGTACGCGTTTGACAGTTTCGAACCGCGGTTCGTATAGTGAGTTTCCGCGCGGATGTGGCGGAACTGGCAGACGCGCAGGTCTCAGAAGCCTGTGATGGTGACATCGTGGAGGTTCAAGTCCTCTCATCCGCACCATAGATTCAGGGCGAGTGCCGTTAACTTCGGACCTCGCCCTTTTTAATTGTCAGGAGTGTCGTGTCAGAAGCCCGACCGTCGGGAGGGCAGGCCTGGCAGCGACGTTGTTGGAATAACCGGGTTTAAGCAATCCAGGTTGCTCCCTCACGGTCGGGCTTCTGACACTTCTGATCACGGGCTCGATTAATCTCGCCGCTTCAGTTTCCCGCCGACCAGAATTCCAATCGCGCTGGTAAGCGGAAACGTAAACGGGACCCAGACCGGCCAGTACGCTTTCTGCACCGCTTCCAGGTTTGGCGTGTTGGGGGTGCGAGCCATGCCGGCATTAATCTTTCCTTTATTCATGTCGGCAATCAGCCACCCCTAGTCCCAGGACGACCGCCAGGATCGCCAACGCTAACGGCGCCCTTCCCCTCTTCGCTATTAAGGCGCAGACAAATCCGCCGATAATCGCAACGCGCGATATTGATCACGAACGCGATTCCAATCCAGGTGGTGGACGCTTCGTAGATGCCGGGTTTGAACGCAACCTCGGGACCTACGATGAGAAATGCGCAGGTGAACGCAATGAACGCCAGCCCGAACATCGCCACATAACTCGCAATCACTGCAATAGTCGATCTAACCATCTTCATTCATCCGTTGAACATCACCTGGCAACTTCATCAACAACTGAGCCGGCAAAGCCCTTGTGAGCAGTGCCCAGCGGAGTCTAGCCGCGACGCTTGAGTTTTCCGGCGATCAGGACTCCCGGCTCCGATAATCGGAAATGTACACGGCAGCCTACGCGCTCGTTAACTTCTGTATTGCCTCAACAATCACCGACCTGGCCATGCCACGACCTCCTCGTTAACAGATTTCGATCGATCGCACCAGACTTAAGCCTGGTGACGTTACATGAGACAACGACGGAGCCGTCTTTAACGGTCTCTCATCTGACCGCGGAAACATCGTTGAGACTCGCGCCCAAGTTGCATGACTTGCGAGATGGAAACCGTTGAAACGGTTGTTTGAGACTTCTACAGACGCTAGTCACGGGCTCGTGTCGTGTGAATGCAGATGTTGATTAACATTTTGAGGCAAAGCCCTAGGCCAGCCTGACCGCGTTAACTACTGCGCTTCAGCTTTCCGCCTATCACGACGCCCACTGCGGCAATCACCGGACCCAGGAAGACAACCCACATCGGGTGTCTGGCTTTGCTCATCGCCTCCATGTTGGGAACGTTCCCGGTTCGCACTTCATGAGTATCGGCAGGTCTCATCGCGGTACCGGCAACTCCGAGCGCGAGTCCGAGCGCCAGGGCGACGCCCGCCAAAACTATTGGCGCCTTGCCTCCTTTGGCAATGACCGCGCAAACCAAACCAGCGATCGCCGCGGTAACCAGAATCACAGCGAACTGCATCATGGTCCATTGCGTTGAGGCTTCATAGGACGCAGGCTTGAATGACCAATCCGGTCCCATCATCGTGTAGATGGTCATAAAGACAGCCACCTGTAGAATAAACATCACGACGTAGCCAACGATCACTCCGATAATCGATCTCGCCATGCGAAAGTCTCCCTCGCCTACTCCGGATTCGGATATCCAGCACCCGCGTTTATCTACAAAGCTGTTGAGCTGGCAACCTTGCGACTACCCAAACCAGGATTGTTAATTACGAAATGCGTTTGGCCTTCCCGTTCGCCCGACAGAAACGCGCCCGGTACTGTCGCGGGATACTTGCGTGAGGTCGCTTCGCCGGCAAAGAAGATTCGATTCTGGACGGGTTCGGCGAGCGCATCGTAGTCTCTTCCGCTCGCTCCCGGTGGAATGCACGAATACGAGCCGCCGGCAAATGCGTCTGAGGTCCAACGCGTGATCAACGTCTCTTCGGGTTCAGGGATCGAACTCCCATGAATCGTGCGTAGCACTCTCATCGCCGCGTCGACTATCGCTCGATCAGAAGACTGTTCGATGCGCCGGCCATATTCGCCTCCGTTAAAGGCCAGCAGAATCGGCTGGCCGGAATACTTAAAGACGTTCAGCCATTCAGTCCATTCGCCCTTGCGCGCCGACACGTATCCAATCCGGTCGTGTTCTTTGGACCAAAAGACTCGCGGAAAACGCAAGTAGGTCTTGTTGAGCGTTCCCATGCCGAGTCTGCGAATTGCGGCTAACTTGCGCTCGGGCAAAGGCGGCACAAACGTCACTTCACCGCGTTTCAGAACTCCCAGCGGCAGCGTAACGATAGCCCGCTCGCCCTTGAACTCGCCCTGGTTGGTTATGATCGTGACGCCATCGCGATCATATTCAATTCGCTCGACAATCTGGTTCAAGCGGATGTCCAGATTTCGCGCCAGGCCTTTTACAATCTGGTGGTAGCCTCCGGGAAGAGGACGTAATCTCCGCCAAACTCGCTATCCTGGTCCCATTGGAACAGTGAAAGATCGGCTACGTCTGCGCCATAATCCAGCTCGATTTCGGTGCTGATCGAATAATCAAAGGTGGCGCGTTTGGGCCGCGACAGTGCGCGATTGGCGAGTACTCGATCGAATCCTGCACCCAAAGAAATATCAGGCGCGTCTTTTTCTCTAAACGACTTCTGAACGTTCCAACCTGGTCCAGCGCGCTCTGATAACCTGACGCGATCCTTTCGATCTCAGCGTCATCAAGCTTTTGCCGCCGGCCTCGTAGATTAGCCTGTTATCAAAATCGGTGACGGCGGTGGGCACATTGAATCTGCGGGCCAGCGCAGAGATTGGATTACCATTAACACCTTCGATCCAGGACGCGCCGAGATCCAGCGGCACACCCTGAGTTGAGGCAGCGGTCCAGACTCGACCGCCGATGCGATTGCGACCCTCGACAATGACCACCGCCGCGCCCTTTGAGTGAAGCGCGCGAGCCGCAGCCAGCCCGGCCATGCCGGCGCCAATCACGATACAATCGTATCGCGAGCCTTGCCAGAGCGATCTCGCGGAACAGCCTGGCGACGCTCGATTTACCGGTTAGCGTCAGCAGGCTTGCCGAAAGCGAAGTTTTAAGTATTTCTCGCCGGTTAATTCTTTTCATCGCGGGCCGGGGCTTTGCCTCAAAAGTCGGCGGAGCCGACGAATGATAATAGCCCACCGATTCATCGGTGGGATTGGGATCAAGACAAGCATGCAGTCCGCGAAACGGACGGCTGAGCGACGCGTCAGAACCCGGAGCGGCACCAGCGCAACCGGTCAGCGCGCGACTAACGAGAACGTTTCAAGCTGCCGCCGGCCAGAACTCCCACTCCTGCGATGAAAGGAGTAACTAAGACCAGCCAGAGCGGATGTGTGGCCTTGCGCATTGCCTCCGCACCGGGAACGGGTCCTGGCGGGCGACTGTCGGCGGATCGGGCTGAGTGGCTCAAAATTCCCAGCGCCATGCCGATTACCATTACGAGACCAGCCAGCGCCAGGCAGGCTTTGCCTCGTCCCGCGATGAGTGCGCAAATCAGTCCGGCGATGGCTGCTGTAAGCAGGATTACCACGAACTGCATTAGAGTGCCACCGCGTTGAGGCCTGGAACGAGTGCGGTCTTAAATGACCAGTCCGGCCCCATCAGGTTATAGATGCTACATGAATGCCGCGACCTGTAGAGCGAACCATTACGATATAACCAACGATAACTCCGACAATTGATCTCACCATACAGAGCCTCCTTAGACTGCGGCACAGACCTGAGTCCGTACCGGGAAACGAGCAATCGGCGACTGATGGCTGTAGTGACTTGAGTTGAAGGGTAGCACGAGCGTCCCGCCCGTGAAATCACGCGCAAGATGCGCAGGGCACACAAAACGGGTCAGTATCACCTGACCTCGACGGCAAATTACTGTTTGGCAATCGCACTCCGCCCGCCGCGCAAAATGTATTTCTGAATCTTGCCGGTGGCCGTTTTAGGCAACTCCTCCACGAAGGTAACGCCGTGCGGAGCCTTGAAATGCGCCAGATGCGCGCGGGTAAATTCGATCAATTCGGCTTCCCGCACGTCGGCGCCGTTGCGGAGCACGACAAAAGCATGCGGCGCTTCGCCCCAACGCTCGTGCGGCAAACCAACTATCGCCACTTCCTGCACGGCCGGATGACGCAACAACGCGCCTTCGACTTCCACTGAAGAAATGTTTTCGCCGCCGCTGATGATCACGTCCTTCAGGCGATCGCGGATTTCGATGTAACCGTCCGGATGAATCACGGCGGCGTCACCTGAATGAAACCAGCCGTCACGCATCGCCTGGGCGGTAGCTTCCGGATCCTTGTAATAGCCGGCCATCACCACGTTTCCGCGCACCACGATCTCGCCGACGGTCTCGCCATCGTGCGGCACTTCATGTCCTTCATCGTCGAGCGACGGTCGTCTCGCCCGAAGTGATCAGCTCGACGCCCTGTCGGGCCTTAATGATGGCGCGGTCTGCGGTTGAGAGTTGCTCGTGTTCAGCGCGTGGCTCGCAAACAGTGATGAACGGCGTGGTCTCGGTCAGGCCATAGACGTGCGTCACGGTCCAGCCGAGTTCACCTTCCAAACGTTCGATCGTCGAAGCTGCCGGCGGCGCGCCGGCAGTGATCACTCGCGACCCGCGACGCGCCTCGCGGCGCAGTTCTGCATCAGCATTCGCCAGACCTATCAGCACGGTCGGCGCGGCGCAGAGCATCGTGATTCCTTCTTTGTCGATCAGTTCAAATATCCGACGCGGATCAACTTTCGGCAGGCACACATGGGTCGCGCCCGCAGCGGTGACCGTCCAGACAAAGGTCCAGCCGTTGGCATGGAACATCGGCAGCGTCCAGAGATAACGATCGGCACAAGTCATGTGCTCGTGAACGAGGGTGCCGATCGAGTATTCATCCAGGCGTTGCGGTGCGTAATCATTACGCCTTTCGGACGCGAGGTCGTGCCACTGGTGTAGTTGATGGTGAGCAAATCACTTTCCTGAATTGGAGGTCGTGACAAAGTCAGCCGCACCCCGGGATAGCAGGCACTCATAATCAAGCCAGCCTTCGCGCGAATCATCGAGGACCACGAAAAACTCAACCGCTGTTAATTGAGGGCGAACACTCTCGACCGCAGCTGAGATAGTCCGAATGAACGCAGACAACTTTGGCGCCGCTGTGATTGATCAGGTAAGCAAAATCATCAGCCGTCAACCGGTAATTAATCGGCACGAGCACCGCGCCGATTTGCGGCACGGCATAAAACGACTCGAGTTGCGCGTGCGTATTTGGCGCGATGTAAGCGACGCGATCGCCCTGGGCCACGCCCATGTCCTGCAGCGTTGCCGACCAGCGATCGCAGCGATCGAAAAACTGCTCGTAGGTCAGATGCAGATTGCCGTCGATGACGGCTTTGCGGTCGCGGTAAAGCTTGCGCGCGCGCCGGGCAAATTCGATTGGAGTGAGCGGAGTTTCCATTCGTATCTCGTTGAATCGGGTGAGACTCTATCAACGGCGAATAGAGCGAAGCAAGCGCTAGATGAAGCAGCTCGATATCATTCACACCCGGCTTCAGCCTGTGTGTTCGGAAGTGATCAGAAGAAGGAAACCGTTTAAACGGCAATCAAATACTTCGCTCCGCAAGCTCAGTTCGTTCAAGGTTCGCGGCTAACATCGAGTTGCTGCGATCAGATTGGTACTACCTGCGGGCTCTGCCCTCGAGGTGCGGAAAAGCTCCGCTTTCCCGTTTCGTCGATCTTAGATTGTCGCGGCTATGCCGCCTTTGCGGATCCTCTTCGCGAGCGCTACAACAGCGGCGTAGCCGCAAGAGATAATTTCTAGAACCTGTCGGAAAAGCGGAGCTTTTCCGCACATCGACGGGCAAAGCCCGAAGAAGGCTCTTGATAAATCTGCCGTCAGATTCGGTGCCTGTCCCAATCAATTTGTTTCAGGTGAAGGCAATTAAGGACGAAAAGTGAGTCAAGTATGTTATTGCCGTCTAAACGGTTTCACTCGTTAGCGTGCAAGACTGGTTGCTCTCATTTTTTGCGCCATCAGCGGTACGATTTTTCGCGGCACGTCGATGGCCGCTTTGATGTGCCGGGCGTGAGTGAAGTGGCCGGCGACATAAATTCCCGCAACGTTCGTCTCGAAGGTTTCCGGATCGTAGAACGGAACTTCGGTAAGTTTGCCCGGTTCCGTTTTCACGCCCAGCTTTTTGAGCTGCGTCAGATCCGCGTCGCTACCAATCAACACAAACACGACGTCGTTCGGAATATGTTTTGACTCGCCTTCGATCGGTCGTCAGCGGTTACCGATGAATTGGTAATCTCAACGATCTGTTTGTAGAGAATCACCTTCAGACGACCTTCGGCAATTTCGCGTTCGAGCGGGCCGGCGCACCCAATGCTTCATGGCGCCGGCTTTCGGATCGCGATTCTCCCAATCCTCGCGCCAAATGGCCATCGTCGTGCGCGCGCCTTCCTCCGACAGAAACAAGGCCGCTTCGGCGGCGCTGTTGCCACCGCCCACCACCAGGGCATCACGGCGCACATATGGATAAGGCTCGACGAAGCGATGATGAACCTTGGGCAGGTCTTCGCCGGGAATGTTCAAGACGCCGCGGATGCTCCATCGCGCCCATCGCGAACAGCACGTTGCGGGCGTGATAGGTTCTGCTCTGCGTGCATCCTCGACGCTGCAGCGCGTTGGTGCGAACGATGAAGCCATCGTCCTCCGCTTCAACGTCCACAACTTCTTCAGCGGTGTTGATGTGCAAGTCGTGATCGAGAACGAAGTGAATGTAGTGCGAAAGGAGTTCTTCGCGCGTCGGTTTTTCGCGCACCGGCTGCAGCGATCCTTCGCGCATCTCCAATTCGTTCGGCGTTGAGAACATGGTGCGGCCCACCGGATACTGGCGAATCGTGTTGGCGATAGTTCCCTTCTCGATCACGAGATAAGAAAGACCTTCGGCTGGCCGCGGCGTCGGCAGCAGACAGACCGGCCGGCCCGGCGCCGATGATTAGGAGATCGAGGGTCTCGTTATTCATCTCTTCGTTTATTTCTGTAGCCCAGGCGTTTACGCCTGGGCTAGGACGGCGGAGAATGCTTTGATTAGCCTCGTTCACGAGGCTTCTGATCCAGCTTTAGCAGAATTGCACTGATCCCAGGAAGGTAAGCCCATGAATGGCTCATCAGCCAGGACCATTCTGAGACCCAGGCGTAAACGCCTGGGCTACATAAAGATCTCCTCAGGACTTAAAACTCCAGCGTCCCTCGCGCCACCACCACCGATGGACCGCCAACGCGCACCTCTTCAACCTGTCCGGGCGCGCCTTTCACTTCCAACTCGAGCCGGCTGGGACGATTGATGAAATCACCCTGTTCGATCACGAACTTATAGACGCCATCAATCGGATCAACTCGCGTCGCATCGTGATAGACCAGGTAGCCGCCCAACGGTCCGGCGGCGCTGCCGGTAGCCGGATCCTCGCCAATGTTCTGCCCTACGAAGAACCGGGCGTGCGCGCGCGCATCGCCAATCTCAATCGTCTCGCGAGAGAAGGCGTAACATCCGGTCACGCCTCGAAGAGTTTCGTTGCGCTGAAAAATATCATCAAGCAGAGTCTGATTGACGCGGCAATTTCCCAGGTCCCGCGAGCGAGCGCACCGGCACCAGCAACATCGTATTCCCCGTTGAGACTGCCTGGATCGGCAGCGCCTCGTCGAGATCTTCGCGCGCCAATCCCAGCCCGCGCGCGATGTCGGCCAGCTCCTGGCCCTCATCAATCTCGGCGCGAATCTCGAATTTTCCCTGCGTCATCACCACGCGCACCGGCTCGCCGTCCTTGAATTCGATATCGACCGGCAGGACCCCAATCCCGACTTCATGCTTGATTCGAGTCCAGCCACTTCCACCTTCAGGCAGCGGCACGACGCCTTCGCGCGCCAGGCAATTCCAGGTGCCGGCAATCGGGATGGCCGGCAAACGGAAGCTCGCTGGTCGGCGTAAAGATGCGCAAGCGTCGCAGCACATCTTCCTTTTCAGACGGCAACACAAAAACTGTTTCGCGAAGATTCATCTCGCGGGCGATCTGCTGCATTTGTTCATCCGTCAGACCTTCGCGCCTCAGGAAACACAGCCAGCGGATTGCCGCTGAAGCGCCTTGTCGGTGAAAACGTCGAGTTGAATGAAATTGTAAGTTGGCAAATTGTATCTCCTGACTGGAGCGCAAGCGTCCTCGCTTGCAATCCTGGTTGTCACGCAATGCAACCGGGACGGTTGCGCTCAGTCGTACAGCACGCTGACGTGATCAGCCGGCCCTACCTAAGGCGCTGCTTGATCCGGTCGCTACCGCTCGCGGTTCTGACACGCGTCATAGCTCACCGCACCAGCGCGCGACCTCGTCCATCACATCTTCATAAACCTGCGGCTGAGGCTTCACACTCTTGGGAACTTTGAATGAATGATCGCCGCTTTCAATCACGTAGAGGCGTCGCCGGCAGCCGGTGCTTCTTGATGATCGCTTTGATTTCTGCTTCAGTTCCAAACGCGTCACGCGCACCCTGGACAGAACAGCATCGGCGCGCTGATCCTCTGGCAAATGTTCGTCGCGCATTTTGTCGGGCCGTCCGGGCGGATGCAGCGGATAACCGAGAAAGACCAGGCCGGCCACGCGTTCGCCTTCAGCCTCGGCCACCTGTGAAGCGATCCGTCCGCCCATCGACTTCCCGCCGATCACCAGCTTGTTGCCTTTGAGTTTCTTATGTTTGAGTCGCGGCATCGATGACTGCCGCGATAGCATGATTCCAGCTTTGGTTTTGGATCAGGAACGCTCTTGCCTTTCTCTTTATAGAGAAAGTTGAACGTCATCGCGTCAAAGCCCCTGGCCGCAAATCCGTCTGCGACCATCCGCATGAAACCACTTAGCTGATCGGCTCCCGCGCCGTGGCCCAGCAGAATGAGCGTCACGCCTGAGCGATTGCCTTTCGCGGCTGGATAAAGCAGCGCCGTTACACTCTCGGCGTCGTTGACGGCGATCTTTAGTTCTTGTGGTTCGGCCATTGATATTCAAACTCCAAACTGCCGCAGATGATGGTCTATGTGCAGGTAACCCCAACGCATCCAATCGCGTTCAGACATCTCACCGAACAGAGGGTGTCGCTGCCACTGAAAGTCGCGCTGCTCGCTGGTCAGGCGCCCGATCATTGTGACCAGCGCATCGAGGTCACGCTTGAAATTTTCCGGTGGAGTTCCGTCGCGCTCCTGATCGTTCTCCGGCATCGTCGGAACTCCATGCGGCCACTTAAGCGGCGCATAGAAGGCCAGCCATCGCACGAGCGTGCGGGTCACCGGGTTGCTCTACGGGCGCCTGACCTTTCGCTCGCCAATCACTGATTTGAACGAATCATCAAGATGGCAAATCATCTGATGGGGCGTCATTTTCCCCCAACGCCGCTCGCAGCTCGCATTAATTTTCTGTAGGCGTCCCAGTATTTCGTTTTTATCGTTTTGGTTTCCGAGTGTCTTCACTTCTACCTCAAGACCGCCCGCAACAAATTGATTAGTTCGAGATGGTTCGCCCAGCATATTCTGACTTTGAACCGTCTCTGTACAAACCAGCAAGACCCGCAGCCGGAACTGAATCATAGCCGAAGCTTTCGACTTTTCTAAGGAGAGACCCGGAGCCGTATCCATCTAACCGCATCAGTCCTCGACATTAGACGTGAATATGCCACCAGCTGCGAAGCAGCGATCAGAATTAAGCCCAGGGCGAGGCTTTGCGAGGGCAATAATATACCTGGCGCATCAGGTATTGTTTCATCGCCCTCTCCCTTTTAGGGAGAGAGGTTGGTGTCGCGCTGGTAAGCAGTCCTCATCCCCAACCCTTCTCCCAAAGGGAGAAGGGCGAAAGACTAACTTGATCTTTCACTTCACCTAAGCCTTCTTCGACCCTTCTCCCAAAGGGAGAAGGGAGATAAGCCTTCCGTGGTTGCCATTCAATCGGTGCGACAGTGTGAGTCAACTATATGATTGCCCTCCCAAGTGGACAGGGCCATAGGAAGCTCGAAGACTAAGAGCCGTGCAGATCTCTGGCACCTCTCACTGCCATGTCTTGTACTTCGCTAGCGGAAAATGTTATTTACTTCCTGGTTTTTATCCTGCTGTAAGACATCGGCCCCCAAATGAAAATACAGATCCGTTTGCTCCTTGCCGCCTTACTGCTGTGCTGCATAGCTCGCTCTCTAACTGCTCAGGCACAAAAGTGCGCGCCGCTGGTGCCACTGCCCACGTCAACCGAAGCGAATTTCTTCGCAGATGAAAAGGAAGTCTTCCTCGGCGACGCGATTGCGGAACACATACAGAAGAATTATCGGGTGATCGACGACGAGTCGGCGACGAAATATTTGAGTCCAGATCGGCGAGAGGCTGACGGCGAACCTGCCCCTGACGAAATTGGCGATTCCAGTTTTTCCTGGTTGACCTGCCCGATGCCAATGCTTTTGTGTTGCCTGGGGGCCGAATCTATGTCTCACGCAAACTGGTGGCGGCAGCTCAAACCGAAGATGAATTGGCAGGCGTCATCGCGCATGAGTTAGGACACCTGGTCGCGGCACGAAGGCGCCATAGACATGACGCGACGCATGCGCGAGGTGCTGGGAATTGCAGCTTCATCACCGATCGCGCGGACGTCTGATGACAAGTACAACCGCTGGATCGAAAGCGCGAGGCGTAAGCCCGCAGAATCGCGTGACCTGCGAAAAGGTCAGATGGTCGCCGACCAGGCGGGTCTGTATGCTTTGATTCGCGCGGGCTATGACCCGTCCAGGCATTGACGCGGTTCTGGGATCGCCTTACCGAAACCAAGGTAAGACCGGCAGCTGGCTTTCGGATCTCTTTGGCACCACGCGACCGGAAGAAAGACGTTTGCGAGAAATGATCAAGACCGTCGGGGCCTTGTCGCCTGAGTGCCTGCCGGCACCAGCTCGGCGACGCAGGCAGACGAATTCAAAGAGTGGCAATCTCTGGTGGTTGGATATACGGGCCCGGGGCGGCGCGAATCATTGCACGGGGTGTTGAGCAAGCTCGAACTCTCGCCCCTTTGCGCAGTGACATAACGCGCATTCGCTTTAGCCCTGACGGTAATTACATCCTGGCCCAGGACGATTCGGGAATTGACGTACTCAGCCGCGAACCCTTTACGGGACTATTCAGAATCGATGCCGCTGACGCTGCCAAACCCGCGGTCTTTAGCCCGGATTCGAAAGAGCATTGTTTTCTCGAATGACAACTTGCGGGTGGAAAAATGGAGCGTTGCCGAGCAGAAAATGCTGGAGGCGAAAGAACTGGTCCAACTCCGTGGCTGTCTGCAAACTTCGCTTTCGCCCGACGGAAGTTCATGGCTTGTCTCACTCCGACCATGGATTTGAATCTTCTTGACGTGGCGACCGGGCAGCCGGCTATCCATCGAAAAAGAGTTTTCGAGCCCGACTGGTTTCATTACTATCTGTATTTGGCAGCCCT
>ERZ1370068.1227-contig-11119_pt1 | contig 25742 bp, 37 predicted proteins | sample MGYA00561227_ERZ1370068 | MGnify/ENA primary metagenome ERZ1370068 (study PRJEB38410, sample SAMEA6850437) | metagenome | study: Metagenomic assessment of the ecological functions of the soil: analysis of the soil microbiota associated with the...
CGCACGCCCCGCCGGCGACGGAGGCCGCCGCAGCTGGCGCAGCCAGCGGGCTCGACACCGATCGAGGCCGTCTCCGGGTCGCCGAACGCGCGTTGAACTCGACCACCCGCACCCCGGCCGCGGTCAGGCTCAGCCCCGCGTACAGCAGGCCCCGGTACGGGCTGCCGCGTCACGCATCTCGTCCACGCGTGCGGCTGGATGACGCCGGCGCAGACCTCGTTGCGCCAGCGCCGGGCGGCGCCCAGCCGCAAGCGGCGCGTAGGCGCCCATCCCGCCGGTGTTCGGCCGCTGTCGCCGTCCCCGGCCCGCTTGAAGTCCTGCGCGGGCAGCAGGGGCACCGCCGTGGTGCCGTCGGTGACCGCGAACAGCGACACCTCCGGGCCGTCGAGGACTACCTCGATGACCACCGTGCCCGCCGTGCGGGGCGCGCCAACGTGGCCCCCAGGTCGCCGGTGACTACGACCCCCTTGCCCCCGCGGCAAGCCACGTCCGCCTTGACCACGAACGGCGGCCCGAACTCGGCCAGGGCCGCCACCGCCTCGCCCTCGCTGGTGCAGGTGCGGGCCCGCGCGGTCGGGATGCTTAAGCCCCGCCTGCGCATGATCCTGCTTGGCGAACGACTTCGATCCCTCCAGCATCGCTGCCCAGCGGCGGGCGGCTGAAGCAGGCGATGCCCGCTGCGGCCGCAGCGCGTCCGGCCGAGCCCGGCCACCAGCGGCGCCTCGCGGGCCGACCACCACCAGGCCGGGGGCGATCGAGCGGGCCAGCGCGGTCACCGCCGCCGATGTCGGCGAGGTCCACGGGGTGGGTGGCCGCGATCGCGCGCGATGCCGGAGTTGCCAGCGCCGCGTGCAGGTCGCCGACATCGCGCATCGGCCGCGAGCGCACCGAGCCAGCGCGTGCTCGCGGCCGCCGGACCCCGGGAGGAAGGACTCGCACGGCGCGAGGCCTGCCGGGGCGGGCTGGTGTGGCGCTTCGCTGGCTGGAGAGGGCTGCCGCGTGGGGTCGTTTTGCCGGATTCGCCCGGGGGAGCCGGCACGGCTGGCTGAGTGCAGGGCGGGCGGCGCTGGCCGGTCACGGGCCCAGGCTGGCGAGGGCGGTTCGGCCCGGGCTGGCGGAAGGAGCGGCCCGGCCCGGGCTGGCTGGGCTGGCCTCAGACGAGCGGGCGCAGCTGCAGGGTTCTGGTCGCGGCGCGGGCCGGTGCCGACCGCGGCCACCGGCGCCCCGATGATCTCCTCCACCGCCGCCGCACGTAGGCCTGGGCGTTGCGCGGCGGCCCGGCGAACTCCGCGCCCCGGACAGGTCCTCCCACCAGCCGTCGAGGTACTCCGTAGACCGGCGTCGCGTGGTGGAACTCGGTCTGCGTCATCGGGATCTCGTCGTGCCTGGTCCCGGCCACGTCGTAGGCCACGCAGACCGGCACCTTCTCCAGGCCCGACAGCACGTCGAGCTTGGTGATGAAGTAGTCGGTGATGCCGTTGACCCTGGTCGCGTACCTGGCGATCACCGCGTCGAACCAGCCGGTAGCGGCGCGGCCTGCCCGGTGGTCACGCCGCACTCGCCGCCGGCCTTGCGCAGGCAGTCTCGCCGCTGCTCGTCGAGCAGCTCGGTGGGGAACGGCCCGGCTCCCGACCCGGGTGGTGTACGCCTTGACGATGCCGATGACCTCGGTGATCCGGGTGGGGCCGATGCCCGAGCCCCGCGCAGGCGCCGCCCGCGGTGGGGAGGAGCGAGGTGACGAACGGGTAGGTGCCGTGGTCCACGTCGAGCATGCGTCGCCTGGGCGCCCTCGAGCAGCACCGTCCGGCCGTCGTCGAGCGCCTGGTTCAGCACGAGGGCCGGTGTCGGCGACGTAGGGCCGCAGCCGCTCGCCGTAGCCGAGGTATTCGGCCACCACGGCGGCCGCGTCGATGCCGCGCCGGTTGTAGACCTTGGTCAGGACCTGGTTCTTCTCATCGAGCACCAGGTTCGAGCTTCTGCTCGCAGGATGCCGGGGTCGAACAGGTCCTGGACCCGGATCCCGGTCCGCGCCACCTTGTCGCCGTAGGTCGGCCCGATGCCGCGGCCGGTGGTGCCGATCCGGCGCTGCCCAGGTAGCGTTCGGTCACCTTGTCGAGCGCCCGGTGGTGCGGCATGATCAGGTGCGCGTTGGCCGAGATGAGCAGCCGGTCGCAGGACACTCCGCGCTGCGGCTGAGGCCGTCGATCTCGGCCAGCAGGACCTCCGGGTCGATGACCACGCCGTTGCCGATGACCGGCGTGACGTCCGGCGAGAGCACGCCGGAGGGCAGCAGGTGCAGCGCGTAGCTCTCGTCGCCGATGACCACCGTGTGGCCGGCGTTGTTGCCGCCCTGGTACCTGACCACGTAGTCGACGCGGTCGCCGAGCAGGTCGGTCGCCTTGCCCTTGCCCTCATCACCCCACTGCGCGCCCACCAGCATGAATGGCTTAAGATCAGACCAGCCCCTTTCCGGCTACGCACTCGCGCGTCCCAGGCTACTTCGATCGCCCGCCACCCCGGCTGACTACCCCAGCCCGCGCGACTGACCCGCCGCCCTGGCATTTCGGCTGCCGGCCAGTGCGCCAGCGCTGGCTGTACCTGTGGCGACGGCTGGCATGGGTTCCGACAAGGGCTGCTCGGCTGTGGTCGCAGCTGTGATCAGAAGCCACGGCCGGAAGCCGCCAGTCGGAAGCCGTGGTCGGAAGAGATGGTCAGAAATCCCGAGCTCGGCGGCGGCCGTGGCGCTGGCATCGCGCAGGAAGGTGCGGCAGCGTTCCGCCTCGTCCTCCTCGCCGAGCGCGGCGGCCGCCTGGCCCAGCGCGTGCAGCGACCGCAGGAAACCCCGGTTCGGCTCGTGCTCCCACGGGACCGGCCCGTGACCCCCGCCAGCCCGCCCGCCGCAGCTGGTCAAGGCCGCGGTGATAGCCGGTCCGCGCGTAGGCGTAGGCGCATGACCGTTTCGCCCTTAGCCAGCGCGAGGTCGGCGAGCGCCGCCCAGGCCGCCAGGCAGCCGGGGTGGGCCGCCGCCACCGTGGCCGGGTCGACCCTGGCCGACAGTTCCGCCGTGGCCGGGTCCTCGGCAGCATGGTGGCGGGCGGCCCTCCCAGCAGGTTCTGGTGCTCCATGCATGCCCATCCTGCCACCCGGCCCGCGCGCCGGGCCGCCCCTCCCCAGGGGCCCGCGCGCCGATCCGTCCCGCGCCATGGCGCAACTGCATCGCTGATGCCCGGCTCCGGCAGGCGGGTTTCGAGGTGGTGCATTTCACCTGGGACGAGATCATCCGCGAGCCCGACCAGGTGGCGGCCTCGATCAGGGCGCGCGTTCCGCCGCCGTGCGGCCGCCTGATGGCGCCGCTCAGCTCATGCGCTTGCCCGCCGACATCAGGTCCTCGCACGCCTGCGACGACCCGGGCGGCCATCGGCTGCCTCGGCCCGCTTTGCCGTAGGAGCGCGGGTCGTACGCCTTCTTGTCGCCCACCTCACCGTCGACCTTGAGCACGCCGTCGTAGTTGCGTGAACATGTGCCCGGCGATCGGCCGGGTGAAGGCGTACTGGGTGTCGGTGTCGACGTTCATCTTGACCACGCCGTAGTCGAGATCGCCTCGCGGATCTCCGCCAGCAGCGAGCCCGAGCCGCCGTGGAAGACCAGGTCGAACGGCTTGTCCGTGCCGTACTTCGCGCCGACCGCGTCCTGGATGTCCTTCAGGACGCGCCGGACGCAGCGTGACGTGGCCCGGCTTGTAGACGCCGTGCACGTTGCCGAAGGTGGCGGCCAGGATGTAGCGGCCGCGCTCGCCCGAGGCCCGAGCGCCTCGGCGGTGGCGCAGCGCGTCGTCTCGGTGGTGCTGTACAGCTTCTCGTTGATCTCGCCGACGACGCCGTCCTCCTCGCCGCCGACCACGCCGATCTCCATCTCGCGATCACGATGCGCGCCTGCGCGCACTGCGTCGAGGAGCTCGGCGGCGATGCGACAGGTTCTCGGCCAGCGGCACGGCCGAGCCGTCCCACATGTGCGACTGGAACAGCGGCTCCCCGCCGCGGGCCACCCGCTCCTTGGACAGGGCTGACCAGCGGCCGCATGTAGCCGTCCAGCTTGTCCTTGGGGCAGTGGTCGGTGTGCAGGGCGACGTGCACCGGGTACTTGACGGCCACGCTGCGGGCGAACTGCGGCGCAGCGCGACCGCCCCGGTGACCATGTCCTTGACGGCCTGGCCGGACAGGTACTCGGCGCCGCCGGTGGAGATCTGCACGATCCCGTCGCTCCCGGCGTCGGCGAAGCCCCGCAGCGCGGCGTTCAGCGTCTGGCTCGACGTCACGTTGATCGCCGGGTAGGCGAAGCCGTGCTCCTTGGCGCGGTCGAGCATCTGCGGCGTAGACCTCTGGCGTGCGCGATAGGCATGACGGTCGGCTCCCTGTCCCCGGTGCGTGCACTCAGTATCTGCGACGGCGCTCGTTCCCGGCACGGCAGGGCCGGGGCGCGCGATAAAGAGTGGCGGTTGGGCATGAGGCTCGGCCCGCGTTCTGCCCCGAGCGGTTCCGGCCCGGGGTGAGTGAAGGGGCGGCGGGCCATGCCGGGAAATGCCGGTCGTGGGGGTAAAAGTGTGCCTAAGCTGGGCGGCCAGCGGCCAGGGCACCCGCGATCATGCTGTACAACAGTGACCTATGGGAGAGCTTTCTCGCCCAGTGGGGTTACGCCGCGCGTCTTCCTGTTCGGGTTCCTTGAGGCGTGCTGCGTCCCGATTCCTCCGAGATCACCTTCCGGGTTCGCGGGGGGGTACTGGCCGACGAGGGACACCTCAACATCGTCGGCTGGTGATCGTGGTGGGAACGATCGCCGAGCTTATCGGCTCGTTCGTTGCCTACGGCATAGGGCGGGTGGGCGAGCGGCCCGCTCGTGCACAGGTTCGGCCGTTACCCGCTGATCACCCAGGCGGACATCGACCGGGCGGGACGCTTCCTCGCCGGGCGGGGCATAGCGGGCGATCCCGGTCGGCCGTGCGCTGCCGGTGGTGCGGCCTTCGTGTCCATCGTGGCTGGCTTCAGCCAGGTGCCGCCGCTTCTGCTTCGGTGTCCTCAGCCTCGTCGGCACGGCGGTCTGGGTGACCGTGATCTCGCTGGATCGGCTACGGGGTCGGCAGTGCGTGGCAGAGCGTCGCGCACGGGCTCGCCGTCGCCGGATACGTGATCTTCGCGGTGGCGGTCGTCGGAATCGCCGCCTTCATCGTGTACCGGGTGCGTGAGGTCCGCCGGAGGGCAACACCCGGCTCCGCCAGCTGGGGGCGCCAGGACCACGCCGCAGGGGGCGCGGGGACCAGGCCGCCGGGGGCAGCCGGGGCACGCCGCCAGGGCCGGGAAGCACGAAGCCAGGCCCCCTGGGAGCTCGAGGACGACGCCGCCGGGGGCGCGAGGACCACGCCACCGGGGGGCGCGAGGACCACGCCACCGGCGGGCGCGTGAGTCTCAGCCCAGGCCCAGGTCGCCCATGTCGTAGGCCGCGCGAAAGCGGGCAGCCCGCGCTGTGCCACGCGATCCCGCGCGCCCCGCTCCACGATCACCGCGACGCCGACCACCTCCGCTCCCGCCTCCTGCAGCGCGTCGACCGCGGTGAGAACGGAGGTGCCGGTGGTCGAGGTGTCCTCCACCGCCAGCACCTGCCGGCTACTGCGCGACGCCCGGCCCTTCGATCCGGCGCTGGAGCCCGTGGGTCTTCTCCGGCCTTGCGCACGACGAAGGCGTCCAGGATCCGGCCCTGGCCGATGGCCGCGCGCAGCATCGCGGCGGCGACCGGGTCGGCCCCCAGCGTGAGCCCGCCGACGGCGTCGTAGCCGAGGTCCGCGGTGGCCGCCAGCATGACCTGCGCCGCAACCAGCGGCGCAGCCTGCCCGCTGAGCAGCACCCGCCGCAGGTCGATGTACCAGCTGGCGCGCTGCCCGGACGACAGCACGAAGTCGCCGTGCACCACGGCCTTTCCTCGATCACGCGCAGGAGATCGTCGCGGTCGCTCACGGTTGGCGAGCCTACCCAGCGCCCGCCGCGAGTGCGGGGGTGCGGGCGGTGCCACCGGCGGAGAGCAGGGCCCGTCCGCCGGTGGCGGGCGGCGCGACAGGCCTGGGCGGGCCCAGGTTTGCCGTGGCCGCCGGAGCGGGCCAGGCAGGCGGGTCAGAGCGTGGCCAGGATCTCCTGTTCGCGGCCGGGATCAAGGCCGATTCCCGGTGTCCGCGCGAATGCCGAGACTGGTGGTCCAGGCTGGCTGCCTCCCTGCGTCAGCCAGTGCCAGGTGTCGCGGACGGTGTCCATGAGCGGGCGGTAGCGCATCCCGGTCCGCAGCGCCCGGTCCCCGGAGACCTGCCAGATGTCGGCGAATTCGGGGGTGTCCGGTGCCCACATCGGGAGCTCCATCCAGGGCTCCACCCCAGCCCCGAGCAAGACCGGGTCGGCCATCGGCCGCAGTTCCAGGCCGTCGCCGCGCGTAGCGCCGTGACCTGGGCACACGTGCGGTGAGCAGCTGTCGCCGAAGGTCGTTCCCTCCGGCCCGGGCACGTTCACCACGCCGGGTATGCGCCGCCGGGTGTTGTCGGTCAGCCAGGCGGCCAGGTCGCGTGCGTCGGTCATCCGCAGCCCGCTGTCCAGCAGGCGGCCAGCACCGGGCCGCCCCGCGCGATTCTCGTCAGCCACCAGGGAGCCTGCCCACGTTCTCGTGCGGCCCGACGATCAGCCCAGGCCGGGTGATCAGGTTCCGGCCGGGCATCGCCTGCTGCACCGCCAGTTCGCCGCTTCACCTTGAGCCCGGGTAGCCGAGCGTCTCGACCGTGCCCGACGCGTCCGGAGAGCCGTCGACGACCGGCGATCCCTCGGTGATCGGCTCGCCCGGCCGGTCACGATAGACCGAAATGGTGGAGACGTAGGTGTAGTGGCCCGACGTGGCCGCACGAGCAGCTGGGCGGGAGGCCGCGACGTGCACGGGAGCGATGGTGGAGGTGTCGATGACCGCGTCCCAGTCCCGCTCGGCCAGCTGGCGCAGATCCCCGGCGCTGGCGCGGTCCCCGTGCAGCACCTCGGCACCAGGACGGGGATGGCCGCTGAGCCCCCCGCGAGAAGGTAGTGACGTCGCAGCCACGGCTGATCGCGTCGTCCACGATGGCACGCCCGAGGAAGCGGGTGCCCCCGAGAACAAGAAGTCGCATGTCTGGGTATCCTGCCGGGCGGCCAGTCATAGCGACGATACCTTCCGCCAAGAGCTGACTTCGGCGGCGGTCCAGGTAGCTCGCGATCTGCGCCAGTCCAGCACGGCGGCGGCCGCACGCTGGTAACGTCTCGCGTCGACCAACGTCTCGCGTCGAGCGGAGGACGGTGCCGCGTGGATCGGTGTGCGCTGTTCGTGGACGCGGGCTATGTGCTGGCCGATGGTGCGATGGCCGTCCATGGAACTCCCGTCACCGGGAGTCCGTTTCCTGGAACTACGCTCTACCTGCTCCAGTTCCTGGGGGAGTGTGGCCAGTGACCGGACGGGGCTGCCGCTGCTGCTGCTGCTACTGGTACGAGGCGACCGTGGAGGGCCGCCGGTCAGCCGAGCATGACGCGCCTCGCCGACCTTCCCGGGCGAAGCTGCGGCTGGGCCGGATGAGGCCGGGCCGCCGCGAGGGGTAGAGAGCGAGATCTCACTCGCGATCTGACCACTCTGGCGCGTAACGGCGCCCTGCAGGACGCGCTCGTGGTCAGTGCCGAGGAGGATCTGGCGCAGCGTCATCGCCGACGTCCAGGATCTCGGCCTCCGGGTCACCCTCGTCCACATCACGGTGGACGGCAACTGGACCATCTCCCGCGCCCTCCGGCAGGAATGCGACGACATCGTCGAGATCGGTGAGGCCCACCTGCGGCCTTACGTGGAACTGGTGGTGGGCGCGGAACCGCTCCGGGATGACGAGCGCCACGGCGTCGGCGCTCATCCGGGCCGGGCCCTGACCAACGGCCACGGGCCGGTCGGCCCGCTGGGCCACCAGCAGGCGCTGCCCGCCGGGTCGAATCCCGCACCGCCCGAGATCTACACCGCGCCCGTCATCGCGGAGTACCAGCGCACGGCGCAGCCGGGCATGAACGGCCAGCCCGGTGCCCAGCAGCCAGCCAATCCTCCGGCCCGATCGGCATGGCGCCATCCGAACAGCAGGCGCCGCAGCCAGGGCGGGCCCAGAACGCACCGCCTGCCCCGGCCGGGGACATCCCGCCGGGCGCGGGGTCATGCCTGGCATGCAGCAGCCTGCAGGCATGGCAGCCCCAGCCCGCCGTCCAGCCCGGGCCGCCCGCTATGCTTACTGGTCAGCCAGCGCCCGCGCAGGGCCAGGCGGCCCAGACCTCCGGGCCACCATACCGGTGCAGGCGGGGATGCCACAGCCCGGCGCCGCACCCGGAATGGCTTACCAGCCAGGCCCCCAGCAGCAGCTCAGCCGGGCAGCAGCCGAGCTGCTTCACCGCCAGCGGAGGGGGCCGCGTCGCCGCCTAGCCAGGGTCCCGCCAGCATGCCGCCCGCGGCCCACCCGGGGCAGCAGTTTACCGCCGCAGGCCCCCCCATGGGCCAGCAGGTGCCCGGCCAGCAGGTGACACCGGGCCAGCAGGTGATGCTGGGCGCAGCAGGCGGTACCGGGGCCAGCAGGCTGGTACCCTGTCCAGCAGGCGGTGCCCGCCGCAGGCGGTACCGGCCAGCAGGCGTACCGGGCCAGCAGGCGATGCCCGGGCAGGCGATGCCCGGGCAGCAGATGCCCGGGCCGCCTGGGATGCAGGGACCTCCGGTCCAGCCAGGCCATCCGGGCATGGGACCACCCCCAGGGCGGGCCCGCAGGCGCCCCCCAGGCCCTCCCCAGGCCCCGCCGGGCATGCATGCGGAGCAGCCCATCCATCCCGCGCCCCCGCCTACCAGGGTCCCGGCCCCGGAAGCCATGGCCGGGCCGGGTGGCGGGCTGTGCGGGCCTGGGCAGGCAGTCCCGCACCAGGCCCAGACCGGCCCGCAGCCCGCCGGGCCAGCTGGGCCGCCGTCCCAATGCAGCCGGGCGGCCCCACCGGGACCGGGCGGCGCTGGCACCCGCGCGGTGCGCCGCAAGGGCGGGGCGCGGCGCGGGCCCCGGCCGCCGCCACCGGGCGGTTCACGCGCGGGCCGCAGAACCAGCCCGCGGCCCAGGCCCAGCAGTACCCGGGCCCGCCGCCCGACCAGCCGGAGGCCGTCACCGGGGCGCCGTACCCGCCCCAGCGGCAGGTGCATGTACGCCGGGCCGCAGCCCACCGCATCCCACCTGGTGCCGCAGCAGACGTCGGTCTCCCCTGGCCGACGCGGTGCAGGCCGCCCACGGCGAGGGCTTCCAGCTTCGGGCAGGCTGTCGCCCGGGACGCGCCCGCGCTCTGGCTGGAGGCCGTTCTCCGCCCGCAAGCCGCGCATGCCCTCCGACCTGGAAGCCAGGCTGCTGCAGGATTCGGCGCTGCCGATCGATTCGCTGCTGCACGACGAGGTCCGCCACGCGCTGCGGCGGGGTTTCTGGGGACGCCCCTGGAGAGAGCCCGTCATTGAGAGCGGCACGTGACCGCAGGGAAACCAGCGCCGCCGCGATCTTCCCGCCATCTGGCGGCACCTCCCGTCCCCCGGGAGTTAGCATGCCAGCGCACAGATCTGCCAGCGGAACCCTCTTCGCCGCATTGACCGCCCGCCACGGTGGGTACGTTGTCTGACGTGGTACAGCTAAGCCGCGAGGCATTTGACGCGATCGAATTCGACGCCGCATGCACCGGCGATCACCAGGCAGCGGCGCAGCAGATGATGCTGCTCGCCGATACCGTGACTGCCAGACCCCGGCGATGCCGCGGGCCGAGGCTTACACGCGGGCGGCGGAGCAGTGGCTGCTCGCCGACGAGCCCGCCGCGGCGGCCAACGGGTTCAGCGCGCGCTGGAGGACGGCGGCCCTTCCGATATCGATCCACGGCGACCGCTGGCGCGGGCGCTGTTCATGTTGGACCGGGCCGCGGGAGGCCGAGACAGCTGATCCAGCGGCTGGCCGCCGAACCGCCGCGCGAGCCGCGGACGTGTGACCTGATGGCTGAGCTGCTGGCGGAGCGCTCCGACCTGATCGGCGCGCTGGCCTGGGCGGGCGCGGGCGTCGAGCTGTGTCTGGCCGGTCACCCGGCCCGGTCGCCACGGCAGGCGATGCGGATACCGAGCGAGCCGAAACGGGCCAGCGCCTACGAGCGGGCAGAGCGGCCACCGCCAGTGGTGGCGGCGCGCTGCCGCCCGCCAGCCAGGCCGAGCTGAGACTCGCTGCTGACCCTGCGGTTCCGGGATCCGCAACGATATCGGGCTTCCTGAGGACGCCTACGACCGGCTGCTGGACGAGCTGCCGTCCGAGCCGGGCGCCATCTCCGGCTCCTTGTAGGGCGCCCTGAGGACGAGACGACGAGCGCATCGGCCGCCTCGTCCAGATCCACTCAGCACCGTGTCCCCGTCGGCGATCTCCCCGGACAGCAGTTCCCTGGGCCAGCTGATCGCCGATGGCCGACTGCGACCAGCCGGCGCAGCGGCCGCGCGCCGTACACCGGATCGAACCCGGTCACGGCCAGCCACTCGCGCGGCCGCAGGCGGTGACTGTGAGCGTGAGCCTGCGGTCGGCGAGCCGCCGCGCCAGCCGGTCCACCTGCAGGTCGACGATCTGGCGCTAGCTCCTCGGTGGTCAGAGCGCGTCGAAGACGATGATGTCGTCGAGCCGGTTGAGGAACTCCGGCTTGAAGGTGGCCCGCACCGCGCCCATCACGGCTCGTCCCGCTTCGTGCTCGTCGAGCGCGGGGTCGGCGATGACACCGAGCCCGAGGTTCGAGGTGAGGATCAGGATCGTGTTGCGGAAGTCCACCGTGCGGCCCTGCCCGTCGGTGAGCCGGCCGTCGTCGAGCACCTGCAGCAGGATGTCGAAGACGTCCGGGTGCGCCTTCTCCACCTCGTCGAGCAGGACCACGCAGTACGGGCCGGCGCCGGACCGCCTCGGTGAGCTGGCCGCCCTCCTCGTAGCCGACGTAGCCGGGCGGGGCGCCGACCAGCCGGGCGACCGTGTGCTTCTCGCTGTACTCGCTCATGTCGATGCGGACCATGGCCCGCTCGTCGTCGAAGAGGAACTCGGCCAGCGCCTTGGCCAGCTCGGTCTTGCCGACGCCGGTCGGCCCGAGGAACAGGAACGATGCCGGTCGGCCGGTCCGGGTCGGCGATCCCGGCCCGGGCCCGGCGCACCGCGTCGGACACCGCCGGCGACCGCCTCGGCCTGCCCGACCAGCCGGCTGGCCGAGCTCGTCCTCCATCCGCAGCAGCTTGCCGGTCTCGCCCTCGAGCAGCCGGCCCGGCCGGGATGCCGGTCCAGGACGAGACCACGTCCGCGACGTCGTCCGGGCCGACCTCCTCCTTGACCATCGGCGCACCTCGGGATGGCCGGCTTCTGGCCGTCAGCCGTGCGCCCATCGCCGCCTCGCTCGGCGGCTGCGTCGAGGCCTCGGCGAGCTCGGCCTCCAGCGCGGGATCTGCGCCGTACATGCAGCCGGGAGGCGGCTTCGAAGTCGGCGTCGCGCTGCGCGCGCTCGGCCTGCCCGCGCAGGTCGTCGAGCCGCTGCTTCGAGCTCGCCGACCTTGTTCAGGCCTGCCTTCTCCCTGCTCCCAGCGGGCGATCAGCGCGGTGAGCTGCTCCTGGCGGTCGGCCAGGTCGGCGCGCAGCCGCTCGCAGCCGCTCCTTGCTGGCCGGGTCGGTCTCCTGCGGCCAGCGCCATCTCCTCCATCTTCAGCCGGTCGACGCTGCGCTGCAGCTCGTCGATCTCGACCGGCCGCGAGTCGATCTCCATCCGGAGCCGGGACGCGGCCTCGTCGACCAGGTCGATGGCCTTGTCCGGCAGGAACCGCGCGGTGATGTACCGATCGGACAGGGTCGGCCGCCGCGACCAGCGCGGCGTCCGAGATCTGCACCTTGTGGTGCGCCTCGTAGCGGCCCTTGAGGCCGCGCAGGATGGCGATCGTGTCCTCGACCGACGGCTCGCCCACGAAGCACCTGCTGGAAGCGCCGCTCCAGCGCGGCGTCCTTCTCGATCCGCTTGCGGTACTCGTCCAGCGTGGTCGCGCCGACCATCCGCAGCTCGCCGCGGGCCAGCATCGGCTTGAGCATGTTGCCGGCGTCCATCGGCGCCCTCGGCCGCGCCCGCGCCCGACGACCGTGTGCAGCTCGTCGATGAAGGTGATGATCTGGCCGTCGCTCGCCCTGATCTCGTCCAGCACCGCCTTGAGGCGCTCCTCGAACTCGCCGCGGTACTTCGCGCCCGGCCACCATCGCGCCCAGGTCGAGCGCGACCAGCCGCTTGCCGCGCAGCGACTCGGGCACGTCGCCGGCCACGATCCGCTGGGCCAGGCCCTCGACGACCGCGGTCTTGCCGACCCCGGGCTCGCCGATCAGGACCGGGTTGTTCTTGGTCCGGCGGGACAGCACCTGGATCGACCCGGCGGATCTCGGCGTCCCGGCCGATCACCGGGTCGAGCTTGCCGTCGCGGGCGCGCTGCGGTGAGGTCGACGCCGTACTTCTCCAGCGCCTGGTAGGTGCCCTCCGGGTCCTCCGGAGGTGACCCGGGCGATGTCCCCGGATCTTCTCGAACGCCTCCAGCAGGCACGTCGGGCCCGGCGCCCGCCTTGCGCAGCACCTCCGCCGCCTGCCCGCCGTCTGAGGCCAGGCCGACCAGCAGATGCTCGGTCGAGACAGTACTCGTCGCCCAGTTCCCAGCGCCCGCTTGCTTAGCCGTGGTGAGCGACGCCAGCACCGGCCGCGACATGTCGGGCGCGCTCAGCGTGGGCACCGGCCGCGCTGGGCAGCTTCGCCAGCCGGTCGCGGGCGCTCGGCGAGCACGGCGGCGGGTCGGCGCCGATCGCCTGCAGCAGCGGGCGGCCGTCCCGCCGCTCAGCCCGGATGAGGGCCACGAGCAGGTGAAGGGGGTCAACGTGTGGGTTGCCCTCGGCGGTGGCACGGCGGACCGCGTCCGCCAGCGCCTCCTGGCTCTTGCGTGTGAACTTGTCGGCCATCAGGTTGTTTCCTGCAATTCAAAGATGAGGGGTGCAGTGTAGGTGGTGAGCGGCGGCCGTCATCCGGTCTCCGCGGGCGGATCGTCGGCTGTTCCGGCGGCCACAGGTCCGGCTCCGGCTCGTGGGCGACCGGCGCGCCTAGCAGGCGCGGACGGCCCTGGTCCTGACTTCCGGCCGGACGGCTCAGCTGTCCCGCACCGGGACCAGCGTGCCACCCGCCCTGCGGCTGCGCAGCAGTCCGGCTGAGCCGGGCGGCCACCGCCCGGGTCGACTCGAGGCTCGGTCCGGAGCTGCGCCATCTCGGCGGTCAGCTCGGTGAGAGCGCGCGCGGTACCGGTCCAGCTCGCCTTCCAGCTCCATGATCCGCTTGATGCCCGGGAGGCTGACGCACCTCGCCTGTGACAGCCGCTGCACCTCGCGCAGGACCAGGATCGTCGCGCAGCGAGTACCGGCGGCCGCCGCGCCCGGCGGAACGGCCGGGCGAGACGAGCCCCAGCCGGTCGTAGGAGCGCAGGCGTCTGCGGGTGCATGCCGGAGAGCTCCGCCGCCACCGGAGATCACGTACACCGGGGTGTCGTCGGATATCCGATAAGGGTTGGTCATCGTGTCACCTCCCGCGCCCTGCGCTGCGGGCACCGGGCCGGGGCCGGGCGGGCATACCGCGCCCGCCGGGCCCACTGCGCCTTTAACCGCTGCTGGCCATCACGCCTGCTTCGCCCGCTGCAGCAGCTCTTCCCGCGGGTCCTCACCCGCGGTCGCGTCGCGGAAGCTGTACAGCGCTTCCTGGTCACCCGGTCAGCTTCTGCGGCACCTGGACGGAGACGGTCGACCAGCAGGTCCCCGTTGGTCCCGTCCTGGCGCCGCACGCCCTTCCCGCGCACCCGGAACGTGCGGCCGTTCGGGGTGCCCGGCCGGGATGCGGACGCTGACCGGCGCGCCTCGCAGGGCCGGCACCTTGACCTCCGCGCCGAGCGCCGCCTCGGGGAAGGTGACGGGAACGGTCACGGTCAGGTTGTGGCCGGTGCGCCCGAACACCGGGTGCGGGGTGACGTGGATCTTCACGTACAGGTCGCCAGCTGAGCCCGCCGCGCTCGCCCGGGGCGCCCTTGCCCTTGAGCTTGATCCGCTGCCCGTCGGCGACCCCGGCCGGGATCCGCGCCTGGATCGTGCGGCTGCTCATGGCGCGCCCGCTGCCCGCGCATTCCGGGCACGGGTCATCGACCACCAGGCCGCGGCCCCGGCACTCCTTGCACGGCTCGGAGAACGCGAAGCTGCCCAGGTTCTGGCTGGTCTGCCCGGTGCCCTGGCAGGTCGGGCAGACCCTGGGCACCGTTCCCGACTTCGCCCCGGTGCCGTGGCAGACCGGGCAGGTCCCTCCCCGGTCAGCCGCAGGCTGACGGTGACGCCGTCGATGGCGTCGCCGAACCCGAGCGTGGTTTCCGTTTCCACGTCCGCGCCGCGCCGGGGCCGCGTCTGCGTCCCCTGCGCGGTGCCGCCGCCGCCCACCGAACATCCCGCCGAGCAGGTCGCCCAGACGGCCGCCGTCGGCGGTGCCGGTCCCGGCCCTGCCGCCGAACAGGTCGCCGAGGTCGAACCCGCCGAAGCCGCCACCCGCGCCACCCGGGCCCGGCCGCTGGAAGCCGCCGCTGCCGAAGAGCGAGCGCGCGTCGTCGTACTCCTTGCGCCGCTTCTCATCGGACAGGGTGTTGTAGGCCTCGGAGATCTCCTTGAACCGCTCCTCGGCCTTGGCGTCCCCCTTGTTGGCGTCGGGGTGGTACTTGCGCGCGAGCTTGCGGTACGACTTCTTGATCTCGTCCGCGGTCGCGGTCTTGGAGACACCGAGGACCTTGTAGTAGTCCTTCTCCAGGTAGTCCTTGGTGCTCACTGCATATCTCCGTGCGTCACTCAGTCGTCGGCACTTGTCTCCCGCTACTAGCCGTGCGCGCGCGGTCCGCCGCCCGCCGCTGGGCTGGTGGTGGACCCCGCCCGCTGACCGGCCTGCCCGTCACCGGGACTCGTCGTCCGGCTCATCCGGCGGCCTCCGGCCTCGCCGGGCTTCGGCCACCTCCACCCGGTGCCGGGCGCAGGATCTGCTCCCCACCCGGTATCCCGGCTGGAGGATCTTGATGCAGGTCGGCTCGGTCACGTCGGGGAGTAGGAGTGCATCAGGGCCTCGTGCACCTTCGGGTCGAACGGCTCGCCGTCCTCGCCGAAGCCTCGAGCCCCAGCTTGGTGACGGCGGCCTCCAGCGACTCGGCCACCGACTTGAAACCGCCGACCAGCTCCTCGTGCTCGCGGGCCCGGCCGATGTCATCGAGCACCGGCACCAGCCCGGAGAGCACGTTGGCCACCGCCTGCTCGCGCACCGCCGCCCGGTCGCGCTCGACGCGCTTGCGGTAGTTGGCGTACTCGGCGGTCACCCGCTGCAGGTCGGCCGTGCGCTCGGCGAGCTGCCGCTCGGCGGCCTGAAGGTCAGCCGCGCGCGCCGCCTCGTCCGCCCGGTCAGCGCCGGCCGGGCCGGAGTAAGTCGGTCAGCGCCGAGTGCCCGCAAGGCTCCCCGGCTCCCAGCTGGCCGCTACCGCCCGGCCTGGTGGCCGCGTGCCTGCCACGGGGCTTGCTGGGCCCGCGGGAGCCCGGCTGCGCCGGACCTCCCTGGCCGGAGTCCCTGACCTGCCCGGTCGCCGGGTCGATGCGCCTCAGGTCGCGGATCACCGGCCCCCCATTGGTTTCCTCCTGGAGAGCTCATCAGGCGGCGCCACCTCCTGCGGCTTGTCCGTCGTCGACGATCTCCGCCTCGACGACGTCGTCGTCGGCCGGTCCCTCGCTGGCGCTGCCACCGTCCGACGCCCCGCCAGCGGGGCGCTGGCCTGCGACTGGGCGTAGATGGCGGTGCCCATCTTCTGGCTGACCTGGGCGGCGTTCTCGGTGGCCTCCTTGATCGCCTCGACGTCGGTGCCCTCGAGGGCCCGCTTCAGGTCGGCGATCGCGGACTCCACCTCGGCCTTGACGTCCGCCGGGATCTTGTCGGCGTTCTCGGCGACGAACTTCTCCGTCGAGTAGGCGAGGGTGTCGGCGCGGTTGCGCACCTCGGCCTCCTCACGCCGCTGGGCGTCCTCCTCGGCGTACTTCTCCGCCTCGTCCACCATCCGCTGGATGTCGTCCTTGCCCAGCGCGGACCCGCCGGTGATCTGTCACCGACTGCTCCTTGCCGGTCCCGAGGTCCTTGGCGGAGACGTTGACGATCCCGTTCGCGTCGATGTCGAAGGCGACCTCGATCTGCGGCACGCCGCGCGGCGCGGGCGCGAGCCCGGCCAGCTCGAACATGCCGAGCTTCTTGTTGTAGGAAGCGATCTCCCGCTCGCCCTGGAACACCTGGATCTGCACCGACGGCTGGTTGTCATCCGCGGTGGTGAAGATCTCCGAGCGCTTGGTCGGGATGGTCGTGTTCCGCTCGATCAGCTTGGTGAAGATGCCGCCCTTGGTCTCGATGCCCAGCGACAGCGGGGTCACGTCGAGCAGCAGGACGTCCTTGACCTCACCCTTGAGCACGCCGGCCTGCAGGGCCGCGCCGACCGCGACGACCTCGTCCGGGTTGACGCCCTTGTTCGGCTCCTTGCCGCCGGTCAGCTCCTTGACCACGTCCACCACGGCGGGCATCCGGGTCGAGCCACCGACGAGCACCACGTGCTGAATGTCGCTGAGCTTGACGCCGGCGTCCTTGATGACGCTGCTTGAACGGCGCCTTGGTGCGGTCGAGCAGGTCGGAGGTCATGCGCTGGAACTCCGCCCGCGTGAGCTTGGTGTCCAGGTGCAGCGGGCCCTGCTCAGAGTGGGTGATGTAGGGCAGGTTGATCTGCGTCTCCTGCGAGCCGGACAGCTCGATCTTGGCCTTCTCCGCCGACTCGCGCAGCCGCTGCAGCGCCATCTTGTCCTTGGACAGGTCGATGCCGTAGCTGTTCTTGAAGTCCTGCACCAGCCAGTCGACGATCCGCTGGTCCCAGTCGTCACCACCGAGGTGGTTGTCGCCGCTGGTCGCCTTCACCTCGACCACGCCCTCGCCGACTTCCAGCAGGGACACGTCGAAGGTGCCGCCGCCGAGGTCGAAGACCAGGATCGTGGCGTCGTTGTCCTTCTCCAGGTGATAGGCCAGCGCGGCCGAGGTCGGCTCGTTGATGATGCGCAGCACGTTGAGCCCGGCGATCTGGCCGGCCTCCTTGGTGGCCTGCCGCTGCGCGTCGCTGAAGTACGCCGGGGTGGTGATCACCGCGTCGGTGATCGTCTCGCCCAGGTAGGACTCCGCGTCCCTCTTCAGCTTCTGCAGGATGAAGGCGCTGATCTGCTGCGCGGTGAACTTCTTGTCGTCGATCTTGACGTTCCAGTCGGTGCCCATCTGGCGCTTGACCGAGCGGATCGTCCGGTCGACGTTGGTCACCGCCTGCCGCTTCGCGACCTCGCCGACCAGCACCTCGCCGTTCTTGGCGAAGGCGACCACGGACGGCGTGGTTCGCGACCCCTCAGCATTTGCGATGACCGTTGGCTCGCCGCCTTCGAGAACAGCGACGACCGAGTTCGTGGTCCCGAGGTCGATGCCTACAGCACGTGCCATGAGTTGTCCCTAATCCAATCGTGGTTCTAAGTTGAGTCCTGACGACGCAAGCTTGCCAGGGCCACGTCGCGCCATGCGCAAATTACTTGAGTCTAACTGGCTCAACTTCTCTGCGCGCAGATACATTCCCGCCGCCCAGGATCTACATTCCCGCAGCTCAGGGTCGTCCTGTCGGCGCCTGACCGGCCTCCCGGGCGGCCCGGAACGAGCCAGGAGACGGCCCCGGAACGGGTCAGGAGACGGCCCCGAACGAGTCAGAGAGGCCGTCCCGCAGCGGTCAAGGGGCGGACCCGGCACGGTCCGTGGCCGTGGTGCGGCACCGCGAGCGCGTGCCGCCACCCTGGTGATCAGCGCCTGACCACGCGCCGGCGTACGCTGGCAGCCCGGCACCATCGCCAAGATCTGCCTGGCACCATCGAGGAGGCCGGAGTGGCAGTTCGCATCATCATCGGGCTGGCCCTGACCGTGGCCGCGTTCGCCTTCGCGGGGCGCCGCTGTGGTGGCTGCTACCGGGTGGCCCGCACCGGCCAGCCCGCGCCCGAGCGCGTCGCCGCCGTCCGCGGGCACCCGGGCCGGGACGTCGGCGTCGAGGCCACCGAGGTGATCGGCCAGCGCAAGCTGCTCCAGTGGTCGGTGCCCGGATCGCCCACGCGCTCACGTTCTGGGGCTTCATCGTCCTGCTGCTGACGATCATCGAGGCCTACGGCGACCTGTTCAGCCGGACCTTCGCCATCCCGGTGGATCGGCCACTGGCCGGTGATCGGCTTCATCGAGGACCTGTTCGCGGTCGGCGTACTGGCTCAGGCATCATCACGTTCGCGGTCATCCGGCTGCGGCACGACCCCAAGCGGGAGGGCCGCGACTCGCGGTTCTCCGGCTCGCACACCGGCGCCGCCTGGCTCGTCCTGCTGGGGATCTTCCTGGTGTCATCGCCACCCTGCTGCTCTACCGGGGGGCGCAGATCAACACCGGGGTGTTCCCCTACGCCCACGGCGCGTTCGCGTCGCAGATCGTTGCGAACTGGCTTGCCCCGCTGGGAACGGGCGTCGAACAGCGTGCTGGAGACGGTGTTCATCCTGGCCCAGCTCGCCGTCATCCTCGGCTTCCTGGTGTTCATCACCTACTCCAAGCACCTGCACATCATCCTGGCCCCGGTGAACGTGCTCTACTCCCGCCGCCCGGACGGGCTCGGCGCGCTGCCGCCGATGCGGAGCAACGGCAAGGTGCTCGACTTCGAGGAGGCCGACCCGGACACCGACGTCTTCGGCCGCGGCAAGATCGAGGACTTCACCTGGAAGGGCTTCCTCGACATGGGCACCTGCACCGAGTGCGGGCGGTGCCAGTCGCAGTGCCCGGCCTGGGTCACCGGCAAGCCGCTGTCGCCCAAGATGGTCATCCTGGACCTGCGCGACCACGCGCTGGCCAAGGCTCCCTACCTGCTCGCCGCCACGGACGAGGAACGGGACGCACTTCCCGATCACATCAAGAAGGAAGCCGAACGACCCCTGGTTGGTGATGCCGATTCGAACGGCGTGATCGACCCGGACGTGATCTGGTCCTGCACCAACTGCGGCGCCTGCGTGCAGGAATGCCCGGTCGACATCGAGCACATCGACCACATCGACGAGCATGCGGCGCTACCAGGTGCTGATCGAGTCGGCCTTCCCGATCGAGGCCGCCGGGATGCTGAAGAACCTGGAGAACAAGGGCGACCCGTGGGGCATGGGCGAGCCAGCGGCGGGCGGAGTGGATCTCCGAGCTGGACTTCGAGGTGCCGGTCGTGGACGGGAAGATCCCCGACGACACCGAGTACCTGTTCTGGGTCGGCTGCGCCGGGGCGCTGGAGGACCGCGCCCGCAAGACCACCAAGGCGATCGCCACCCTGCTGCACACGGCGGGGTGAAGTTCGCCGTGCTCGGGCCCGCCGAGACCTGCACCGGCGACCCGGCCCGCCGGATGGGCAACGAGTTCGTGTTCTCCATGCTCGCCCAGCAGAACGTCGAGACGCTCAACGAGGCGGGCGCGCGCACGATCGTCGCCAGCTGCCCGCACTGCTTCAACGCGCTCGCGAACGAGTATCCGCAGCTCGGCGGGAACTACCAGGTCATCCACCACACCCAGCTGCTGTCCCGGCTGGTCGCCGAGGGGAAGCTCACCCCGGTCACCCCGGTCGAGGAGAAGATCACCTACCACGACCCCTGCTTCCTCGGCTAGGCACAACAAGGTGTTCTCCCCGCCGCGGGAGATCCTGGAGCAGGTGCCGGGGTCACGGCGCAGGAGATGCACCGCTGCAAGGAGCGCGGCTTCTGCTGCGGCGCGGGCGGCGCCCGGATGTGGATGGAGGAGCGGATCGGCAAGCGGATCAACATCGAGCGGATCGAGGAGGCGCTGGGCACCGGCCCGGACACCATCTCCACCGCCTGCCCGTACTGCCTGGTCATGCTCGGCGACGCGATCAGCGCCAAGAAGAGCTCCGGCGAGGCCAGCGAGTCGCTGGAGATCGTGGACGTGGCGACCCTGCTGGCCAGGTCGGTGGCCCCGGCCGCCGCGCCCGCACGGCGCTGCCCCCGCCGACGGGTCCCGCTCCGCCCGGGCCTGCGGCCCCGCCCGCCGCCGAAACCTGACCGGGCGCGGCTAACCGGACATGGACAGCCGACGGGCAGAGGCGTTCAGCGACGGGGTGTTCGCGGTGGCGATCACTGTCCTGGTCTTTGACCTGCTGTCGATCGGCACTCACGAGCTCACAGCCGCGGTGCTGTTGCACGCCTGGCCTACCTACTTCGCCTACGTGGTCAGCTTCCTCACGATCGGGATCATGTGGATGAACCACCACACGATCCTGGCCCACGTCAACCGGGTGGACCGGCCGCTGCTGGTGCTCAACCTGCTGCTGCTCATGGGCATCGTGGCGGTCCCGTTCCCGACCGCGCTGGTATCCGAGCACCTGCGCGACGAGGGCGGGACCGTGGCCACGGTGACCTACGGCCTGGTCATGATCGTGATCTCTGCTGGCTTCGCCAGCGTCTGGATATACGTGGCCACCCACGCGCCCTCGCTCGGGGCGGTGGTGCCGCAGGGCGCGCTGCGCCAATCCATCCCTGGCTTCAGCCTGGGCGGGGCCGTCTACGTGGCGGGAACCCTGATCGCGGCGTTCTGGTCGCCGATCGCCGCCCTGATCATCTTCGGCGCGCTGGCCGTCTACTACCTGTTCGAGCACCTGCCCAGCCCGGCCGAGGAAGCCGCGGTTTAAGCAAGCCGTCCGCTCAGCTGACGGCGCCTGGCCGCCCGGCCCCTGCAGCATGCCCGCTCCCGGCCGCCGGGGCACCCGTTAGATGTGCGCTAATCAGTTCATGACCTATTGAACGGTGTGATAATCCCGCCCATGGAGCCATCGGCGGCCGCGGAGATCCACTTAGATCCCTCCCGGCCGGGCGGCCTCGCTGCGCGGATCGTGCGTGCGCTGGCGGATCTTCGCGGTCGTCGCCGTCGTCATCGCCGTCGTGGCGGCCGTCATGCTGGCCGGTGGCCATCGCCCGTCCATGGGGCTGACCGGCCGCGGCGCCGGTGTCGCCTCGGTGGCGTTCAGCCCCGACAGCAAGATCATCGCTGCGGCCGACGAGGACGGCTTCATCTACCTCTGGCAGACCGCCAGCGGCCAGCGGGTCATCACCCTCCGCAGCCCGGGGGCACCGCCGTCAATGCGATCGCGTTCAGCCCGGGCGGCCAGCTCCTCGCCGCCGGGGACGACACCGACGGTGACACCACCCTGTGGCGCGTCGTGACCGGGCAGCGGGCCACTACCGTCCGCGATCCCGTCGGCCAGGCCTTCGTCGGCTCGGTCGCGTTCAGCCCGGACGGCAAGCTCTCGCCACCGGCGACACCGGCGGCACTCTACCTATGGAACGTGCCGCCACCGGCCGGAGGATCACCACCCTCCGCGACCCCGGCCCGCAGCCCTACGTCAACTCGGTCGCGTTCAGCCCGGACGGCGCGATCCTCGCCGCCGGTGACAACAACGGGTTCACCAATCTGTGGGAGATCGCCACCGGCAGGCTGATCACCAGCCTGCCCGACCCTGACCGCCCGGCGGTCGCCGCCTCGGTCGCGTTCAGCCCGGACGGCACGCTCCTCGCCACCGGCGGCAGCCGCGGTGGGCGCACCTACCTGTGGAGCACCGCCACCGGCCGCAGGATCGCCACCCTGCCTGGCCATGCGAACGGCCTCGCACGATCGGTGGCGTTCAGCCCGGACGGCAGGACGCTGGCCGTCATCGAGGGCATCGGCGATGGCAACGGCACCATCTACCTGTGGAGCATCGCGGTTAGCGAAGCCGGACGCCATCCTGGCCGACCCCCTCGGCTACGACATCGATGCGGTCGCGTTCAGCCCGGACGGCAAGATCCTCGCCACGGGCGACGACCCCGACGCCGACCAGTCCGCGGGCATCTCGGCCCGCACCTACCCGTGGGATGTCACCTGGCTACCCTGAGCGGCCTGGTGGCGGCGCTTTCGCGCGCTTCGGCTGCCGGGCAGCCGGATTGTACACGGCATGGCAAGCGGCAGGACGACCCCACCCGGTTCGTCCACCTCTTCGAGGATTCGCCGATGAGGCCGCCCATCAGGCGCACGGCAGCTCGGACGCGGTGCGGCAGTTCGAGGGGCCGTCTCATGGCCCCGAACTCGTCGGTGAAGCCCGGTCGTCTCTCACCGAAACGATCACGTGCTCATCGCCACCAATCGCGGGCCATAGCGGCGGGTCGCGGGCCATGGCGGCGGGCGGCCGCCCCGGGGAGCATGGGTGTGAGCTGCCGCCGGTAGCGGGCCCGCGGGGAATCGGGCGTGCGGGGCGGTCAGGACCGTGGCCTGTCCTTGCTGGCGAGCTGCAGCGCCCGCGGGCGCTGGTGGCTGCGGCACATGCTCCTTCCTCGGCGGCCTCGATCGGCACCGCCAGCTTCCGGCCCGGTTTCCGGCTCGGCCGGGTTTCTGAGCGGCGGCGCCGAAATAGTCGCCGCCCTTGTAGCGCGGGTTATCTGTGCCCCAGTGCCGGACCGGGACTGCGGTACCAGCTTGGGAATGTGCTTGGAGCAGTGGATATAGGCCTCAGTGACCTTCACGAGCACCCATTGGACCGGCAGGCGGCGGGGACGCGGCCTGCCCGGGCAGGCCACTATCCAGTTCCTGCATGTGCGCTGGCGTGAGAATCTCAGCGGTGCCGTTAACGTGCAGGCCCGATCAGATCATCGGTGAAGTCGACCATGAACATGCCGATGTGCGGGTTCTCCAGGATGTTGCCCAGGCTCGCCATGACGCCATTGCCCCGGAACTCCGGGTAGGCGATGGTGCGCTCATCGAGCACCCGCAGGAAGCCAGCCGTCCCGGCCCGGAAGCTGCAATCGCATTCCTCGAGCCGCGTCGCTCGGTGGCGATGAACGCCATCTCCATGCGCCCGATGAACTCCATCATCTTCGGGGTCAGCTGGCCGCTGAGCTGAGCGCTGTAAGAACTGGCTGGCCCGGTCCTTCGTGCCGTGCAGCTCCTGCAGGATGTGCTCGCCCCACGATCCAGGCCGCGGCTGGTCATCGCGACGCCAGCGAGAACCCGGAGGGTTCTGGCCCTGGTTCAGGCCCATGGCGACCTCCCGGTAGCCCAGCATGTGCCGCGCCCGGGGAAGGGCTACCAGCGGCTCCCGCCGCCGGGGCTACTGCCGGGGACTGCAGCACCCATCTGTGCTACCAGGCTGGACGCTCACTCTTGCACTGGCCTTGACGCTCACCTTGCATCCCAGGTCACGGCAGCGACCGCCACTGGCTCGGCGATGTCCCGTTCGCACTGGCCCGGTGATGTCCCGTTCGGCACGACGGCCTCGGCAGGGCACCAGGCTCACCGCCACGCCTGGCCAGCGGCCCAGGTCAGGCGCTGGACCCGGCCGGGGTGTCCGGGTCATCGAGCCCGGGCTCGACCCCGCCCTCCCGGTGCTGCTCCTGCGCCCGAAGCACCTCCGCATCAGGGCAGCTTCGTGGGTGTCGTCCAGCGCGCCCGGCTCGCCGTTCGGCTCATCGCCGGAGCTGCCTGGCGCCGGTGCCCGCTCACTCATGGTCAGACCCTCCTCACGGCCGGGCAGTGCGCTCAGCACCGCCCCACACCATTGTCCAGCCAGCCGCGTCTAACGCCGGCCGGGCGGTAGCCGCCCGGCGGATGAGCCGCCGGTACGCCCGGCTCAGGGGCGCGCCGCCCAGCTAGCCTGCGCCCAGCCGTCCGCCAGGTCGGGCTCGACCGTGCCCGTGCCGACCAGCCAGATCCGCAGCGGTTTCACGGTGCGGCCGCGCCGGGCTGGTTCGGTGACGAAGACCAGGGTGACGGACACCGGCAGCTCGTATCTGGCCGTCCCGGCGCTGGATGGTCCGGGCCCGGCCGAACACGTCGGTGATGGTGGCGGTGGCGGCGGGCCACGGCCAGCTGATGGTGACCGGCGGCTCGTCCTCGCCGCCGAAGGTGTCGCGGTGGTCCCAGAGCACGAGCAGGGGCCCGCGCCCGGCGCGGTCGGCCTCGAAGGCGTACAGCGTGGACAGGCCGGTGGTCTCGGCGCGGGCCACGGTCCGCGCACGCCAACGAGCTGCCCGGCGAGGAGGGCGCGAAGGTGTCGGCGGTGGGGTGGCGCTGGTCGAGGCGGCCGCCCTCGTATCCCAGCAGCGGAAGCTTGCCGATCAGCAGGTACATCATCTGGCGGTCGTCGACCGGGCCTAGGTACTCGGGTGCGAGGTTCCAGTAGGCGGTCCGGTGGACGCCACCGGCCAGGCCAGCAGGGTACGCATCACCAGCTGGCGGCAGCTGATGCGGTCCCGCCTGGCCTCCAGCTCGGCCGGGCAGTGAAGCCAGGAACATCTGCAGCGTGGGCGGGAGGGCGTCCATCTGGGCGTAGAGGGCGGACATGGCCCGCCGTTCGGGGGTGTCCTGGCCCGCCTGCGCCGCGAGCTCGCCGGTGCTCTGCAGCGGCAGCGTCCCGGTGAACGCGGCGGCGAACACCTGCTGCATCACCGCCGTGGCGTCGGGGAACTCGAACGGCTGCGGGCCGCCGTGCTCACCAGCGATGACCGGTTTGAGGTACCCGTGCGACCGCATGAACTGCCGGGCGGTGTCCAGGTAGTCCGGCACGTCGGCGGGGTCGCCGTACAGGTGCACGCTGAACAGGTCGAAGGCGTCCCGTCCGGCGGCGGCGAGGTGGTCGAAGAACCGGCGTGGTGCGCTGCCAGGCTCGCTGCTGAACACGTCGTAGCCGCAGCCGCCGAGACGACGACCGCCACGGCCGAGGTCGGCGTCCTTGACCGCGCGGTAGAAGGTCGTCAGCTGCTCGATCGTATTCGGGCGCGGTGCCCGCCCACAGCAGGTCGGTGTTGCTCGGCTCGTTGTTGCACTGCCAGTAGCGCACCCGCCCCGCGCGGCGCTGCACCACCTGCGCGCACGAATTCCCCGTACGCGTCCTGGTCGTGGGCGGGTGACTGGGGCTGGAAGTCGGTGGGCACCGGGTGCCTACGGTGAGGCCGAGCACAGCGTGATCCAGACTCCTCGCCGCCGGTCAGCTGGCCCAGCAGGGCGTCCACCGCCTCCCACCGGTAGCAGCCGGGCTCCGGCTCGACCTGCCCCCAGTACAGGTACGCCCGGATCAGCTCCGCCCCCAGCGCGCAGGCCTGCGGGACGAACTCCCGGGCTTGCCGAACAGGCCGTAGCTGATGCCGCGCACGACGCCAGCCGGATCCCCGGCGGGTCGAAGGCACTGGTCATGGTGATGCCGTCGGTCACCGCGACTGCCTCCCTTGGCTTCGTCATGCCATGTGGAGACCTGGCCAAGCTGCCCCGCCGATCTGGGCCCAAACGCCGCCGCCGGGGAGCTAGGCGTGGGTGACCGTGGGGAGCCAGACCCGCACCCGGGTGCCCATGGCCGGGCCACGACTCCAGGGTGGCCTGGCCGCCGTGGGCGACCGCGATGGCCTGCACGATGGACAGCCCCAGCCCGCTGCCCCCGCCGCCCGAGCCGTTCAGCCTGGCGCCCGCCGCCGCGTCGGCGCGGTC
>ERZ1370068.3839-contig-2939_pt1 | contig 25742 bp, 39 predicted proteins | sample MGYA00561227_ERZ1370068 | MGnify/ENA primary metagenome ERZ1370068 (study PRJEB38410, sample SAMEA6850437) | metagenome | study: Metagenomic assessment of the ecological functions of the soil: analysis of the soil microbiota associated with the...
GCGCTCGGCCTGGTGCGGTGGTCTCGACATCGGCGGCGCGAACACCCGGCTGCCGGGCATCGACATCGTCAACACGATGGAACTGGTCGTGAAGCGGCACCGAGCGACATGGGCGGCCGCGCGGTGAAGACCGGACTACCACGTCGCGCTCGGCTAGCAACCCGGCGGCGATGCGCGTGGAGATGACGCGGACGCCCGATGGCGGCGCCGCGCAGCAGCACACGATTCAGACTCGTCCGGGACACCTGGCGTGGGACGAATCAGAACTGGGCGCCGGCCCTCGTTCCGGGGAAAGGCACGGCGACGCCCATGAACGCCGGCGGCCCAGGAACGGCTCCTGCAGCTCTGGACGCTTCCGTACGGCGTCGTGAAGGCCGCGCAACTTCGCCGGCGACAAGACGATCGTGTCAACCGAGGGCGGCGCGACGGTGATCACCTTCCGTTCGAGCGGACCGCTCGGGGCGTGACGCGTGAAGGCGCACGCTCGACGCGCAGAACCTGGTGACGAAGGTCGAGGCTGTTGCGCGGACAGCGCGGCGCGCGCCGACCCTCGCGACCGAGACGACCTATTCGACTACGCGGATCGCGCTGAGCTGCTGACTGACATCAAGACGCCCTGGCACATCGTCGGAAACAGCGGCGGCGCGCACGGTGCTCGACATCCAGGTCAAGAACTGGGAGACGAACTGACCCTTACCTCGTGTTCCCGGTGCCTTCAGAACGTGAAGAGCGCCGCGACCCGCTGAGCGTCTCCGACACCTCGTACGCCTCCCGCAGCCAGTCGGTGATCGGCGCCTCGACCTCGTCGCGGTGCGTGATGCGCATGATGTTCGCGACGCTTGGTCTTCGACGCCTCGATCGACGCGCGCACCTGCGGCGCCTTCACCGCGCGGCCGAGGAAGACGCACACCTCGAGGTAGCTCTTCTTCGGGCGCACGAAGAAGTAGCACGACTTGCGCGAGAACATGATCGAGCTGTGCGACGCGTAGATCCGCTGGTCGCCGAACGTCGGCGGCGGTCTCGCGCAGCCGCTCCCACGGCGTCCCGCAGATCCTCGGACAGGTCCTGCGTGAGCGCCGCTTCGGTCGTCGTCCAGCAGTCGTGCGCCTCGCCTTCTTCGACCCACTGCTTGCAGTGAAAGCACTCGTGGCCGCGCGCGACCGCCTTCGGCCGCGAGATTTTCCAGCCACTAGTCCATGGTATATTCGCGATCCTACTGATGATGGCCTTTCCTGACCGCGCTGCACGACAGCGCCTTTTCGACCTGGCTTCGCGAGGCAGAAACCGTCTGGGCGTTTCCGACCGTGCTGACTGTCCACTACCTTCGGAATGATGCTGCTCGTCGGCTGCGCCTGGGTCGTCGACCTGCGGCTGCTCGGCATCGCCCGCAGCATTCCGATCGGACCGCTGCGGCCGCTGTTCCGCATCATGTGGGCGGCGTTCTGGATCAACCTCGCCACGGGCGTCCTGCTCTTCATCGCCGATCCCGAGCGGAAAGCGACGTCGCTGCTGTTCGGCTTCAAGATGCTGCTGATCATCGATCAACCTGCCGCTGCTGCGCGCGCCTCGAGCGAGCGGTCTACCGCGACAGAACCGGAGCCCGCCACCGTCGACGGCTCGGAACACGGCGGCTCGCCGCCGCCTCCGCCCTGCGTCGTGGGCGGGAACGATCTTCGCCGGGCGCCTCCTGGGCTACGTGTAGCCGAGCCTATGGCATCACTCATCACGCCGGGAAACCTGTCGCACCTGCACCTGCTGCTCAATCATTTTCCGACCGTCGGCCTCACCGTCGCGTTCGTCCTGCTCGTCGATTTCGATTCTGAGCGACAGCGATGCGATGAAGCAGCGACACGATGAAGCCGACGGCGCTCGGCGTGCTGCTTCGGCATCGCGCGTGATGACGCTGCCCGTGTTCACCACCGGCCTCGCCGCACGAAGTGCGCGATTCAGAAAATGGCTGGGAATGTCCCAGGCAGGCGATCGACGCGCACGAGAATGCGGCGCTGCTCGCGTTCATCGTGCCTCGAGCTGACTGGCGCCGTCGCGTGGTTCGGGTTATGGCGGTGGCGGCGCACGCACCGCGTTCCGCCGAGCGCCACCGTGCTCGTCTTCGTCCTGTCAGCCGTCTCGCTCGGTCTGATGACGGTCGCGGCGCGCATCGGCGGCGGCATCCGTCATCCCGAGATTCTCAGCGGACCCGAGCGACCGCCGGCGCGCAGTCCATGTTTTCGATTTCCGCCGACGGCGGTTGCGTTCTTCGTCAACGGGCGCGGCCATCAGTGGGTGTGGCCGACGCTCGAGAGCGCGCATTTCGTCGGCATGACGCTCTGGTTCGGCGTCCTGCTCGCTCGCGAACCTGCGGCTGATGGGATGGTTCACGCGCATCCCGTATCCGGCGCTGCACCGCCCTGCTGCCATGGGCGCTGCTCGGCTTCGGCGTGAACGAGGTCAGCGGCATGATGTTCTACATCGCGACGCCCGAAGGGATACGACCAACGTCGATGTTCTACTGGAAGCTGATCTTCCTGATCATCGCGGCGGCCGACCTGCTCTACCTGACCGTCTGGCCCGCGGCGTGGAAAACCGGGGCGGATACGACGACGCATGTTCGCGAGCGGGCGATCGGAGCGGCGGCGCTCGTCAGCTTCGTCGCCGTCGATGTATTGCGGCCGCATGCTGCCGTTCCTCGGCAACTCGTTCTAGTCAGGAGGCAGGGGGCAGGTGGCAGAAGGAGGGCAGGGAACAGGGAGCAGTCAAATGTCGCTAGGGTGGACGGTCGTCCTCGTGAACTTCGGGATCATCATCGTCGTTTACCTGCTCGGCAAGCTGATCGACGGCGCCGCCGAGCGTACGATTCGCGGAACGACCACGAATAACGACGAACGCGGATCAGCCAGAAGATCATCGGCAGCAGCGGCAGGAAGACCATGACGTCGAGCACGTGGGTCGTGCGCAACACCGCCGGAACAGCGCGATTGCCGCGTGAAGAACGATGCCGACGCGATGTGAAGAGCGCAAAGCACATGCGTCCCGGGTGGCGCGCGATGCGCCGCGTGCCCGAGACGCCTCCGCGCGACAGCATGCCGACGTCCGATGCGGCAAAAAGAGCGCCAGCGAACCAAAGATGAAGTACGCGAAGGCGGGATATCCCTGCAGCGAGCCGGTCGGGGTGCTGGCGGCGCGGAAACGCGTAGAACGCCAGCCCCACGGAAACGGCCAGCGGCACCAGAAGAGGCGACGTAGTCGAACGGGGACGTTTGCGCGTCTGCCCGCCATGGCGGCCAACCATGCGGTGGCCACCAGCATTACACGGTCAGCACGCCCATCGAGCCGTTCAATATCTGGTTGCTCGCGAATCCGATGTAGCCCCCGGTCGCGCCGGAGTCCGAGCATCGACGCGACAAACACGTGTCCGGTCTCGCGATGCCGGCGCGAGCCCTTGCGAGAACAGCATGGCCGCCGCATCGGCCAGGAGTGCCAGCATCCCCGCAAACACGCGCAGGTAACAGATTGACCGTCGTCATAGAGGCGCCTCACGAGATCGAGCGGGCGGCGGTTTCTCAGGTCCCGGCGGACTTCAGGCTTCCGCCGTACAGCCGATGCCTCGCGCTTCGGGAACCGACACCGGCGCCGGGACCGGCTGGGCGCGGGCCAGAAGCGCGGCGACGAGCCCGCAGACCGCTGCAAACGATAGCCACAGGCCAGGCACGGCGCGATTGCCCGTGAGCTGAATCAGGCACGTGCTGATCGCCGGCGTGAACCCGCCGAAGATCGCGGTGGCGAGGCTGTAGGCCAGCGAGAAGCCCGCCGTCCGGACTTCGACCGGCATGATCTCGGTGAGGAACACCACCATCGCGCCGTTGTAGCTGCCATAGAGAAACGACAGCCACATCTCCACCGCCAGCAGCTTCCAGAACGTCGGCCCGTCCACGAGCCAGAGCATCGCTGGATAGGCCGTCAGGATCATCCCGACCGTGCAGGCGACGAGCAGCGGGCGGCGGCCGACGCGGTCCGAGAGCGCGCCCATCACCGGCAGCCAGAACAGGTTGGATGCACCGACGCATAGCGTGACGATCAGGCTGTCGCCGCTCGTCAGGTGCAGCACCGCGCTGCCGAACGTCGGCGTGTACGCCGTGATCATGTAGAACGACACCGTCGTCATCGTCACCATCAGCGTCCCGATGACGACGAGCGCCCAGTTCGACGCAAGCGATCGCAGCACTTCCGACGGCGTCCGGCCGCCGCCGCGCGCGAGGAACTCGTCGGTCTCCTCGAGCGACCGGCGCAGGCGGAAGAGAAACGGGATGATGGCGCAGCCGATGAGCAGCGGCACGCGCCAGCCCCAGTCGGCCATCGAAGCCGGCGTGAGCGTCGTGTTCAGGATGACGCCAATCAACGCGGCGAACATGACCGCCATCTGCTGGCTGGCGGACTGCCAGCTGACGTAGAAGCCCTTGTGGCCCGGCGTCGCGATCTCGGAGAGATAGACGGAGACCCCGCCGAGCTCCATCCCCGCGGAGAAGCCCTGGAGGAGCCGGCCGCCCAGCACCAGCAGCGGCGCGATGCAGCCCGATCGTGCCGTAGCCGGGCGTGCACGCGATCGTCAGCGATGCCGATCGACATCAGGCCGAGCGTGAGCACGAGGCCGGCGCGGCGGCCATGCTTGTCGGCGTAGGCGCCGAGCACCAGCGCCCCGATCGGACGCATCAGGAAGCCGGCGCCGAACGTCATCAGCGACAGCATCAGCGACGCGAATTCGGCTTGCCGCTCGGAAAAACGCCGCGGCCGATGGCCGCGGCGTAATAGCCGAACACCATGAAGTCGCACATCTCCAGGAAATTGCCGCTGGAGACGCGGACGACCGCCCTGACCTCGCCTGTTCACACCGGGAATCCTATCCCGAGCGGGCCGCCTTCCGTTCGGCGTAATATCTGGCCTGCCCGCCGCAGCCTTCGGCGAAGGCGGGTGCCAGCGGAGGAGAAGTTATGCGCCTGATTCGACTCGTTCCGGCAGCATTGATTCTGTGCATGGCGGCCCCGGCCTTCGGCCAGGAGTGGATCGAGTACTACAGCCGCCCCGACGCCTTCCTCGTGAACTTCCCGAAGCAGCCGCAGGTGCGCGACATCCCCTACCCCACCGAGTTCAGGGGTGACGTTGCCGGCCCACCTGCACATCGACCAGGAAGGCACCAGCACGCTTCTCGGTCACCGTGGTCGACTACAGCAACATCGTCGCACTGCACGCGGAGCGGGTGAAAGGATGCACCGCGTATCCGGACCAGTGCACAAACCAGGGAACAACGAGGTGCGCGGCGCGCTCGAGTACGCGGTGTGGAACTTCCTGAAGCGAGACGCCAAGGTCACCTACTTCGGCTACGCCAACAGCGATCGCATCGAAGGGCGGCGCGTGCAGCTCACCAATCCGGACAAGTCAAAGACCTTCGCGTCGATCTACATGCACCAGAACCGTGTCTACATTACGGAGGCGACGGTACTGGCAATGCTCCGCCGCCGGCGCTCTTCAATCAGTCGATGGGATTCCTGGACAAGGACGGCGTCAGGGTGCGCTACGCCGAGATCTACTCGAACGCGTACCCCGGCGCCTGCGCGCATCCCGGGCGGCCTGAACCGTCCGATGGGATGTGAATAGGACAACTCCCAACTCCCAACTCCCAAGGGGTTCTCGCGAAGCAGATCTCGCTTGGGAGTTGGAAGTTGGAGGTTGGAGTTGAATCTCTCGGCGTGCTCGAAGATGGCCACGCACCCGGTTCCCTTGAACCCGAACTGCGCGCACTGCTGTCGTCGGTTGCGGGAGCGGCAACAATCGCCGCGCGTTGATCTGCACGATCGTGAAGATGTGGTTGTTCTCCGCGAACGCGGCGGCATTCTTGCCCCTCACGTCACGCACGGTCTGAAGCAGCGTGCTGGTCTCCGCGTCGATCACGCCGAGCGACTGCACCGGCGGCGTGGCCTTCATGTCCAATCCGGTCACAAAGAACCGCCCGTCGCCGGGGTTGTGCCAGACCTCGTCACCACCCCGATGTCGCCCGATGACGTTGAAGACATGGCCGGTGAGCGCGCTCAGGATCATCGGGAAGCCGCACGCGGACACGAGAATTGCTGGAACGGTCCAAGCGCAATCCCCGTGGTGCTGACGCTCGTGACGCCGGCGAGCGCCTGGCAATCGAGGTCGTGCGCCTTCTCGACCATCCGGGTCGTGGGGTTGATGACGGCGACCGACGGCTCGGTCGCGACCAGGCCGTTGACGATCCTTCCGGGGACGGTAAGGAGAAAGCGGCCGATCTCCGCGTCCCACAACGGCTGCTCAATCCCCCGGCGTTGGGGAACGATACGTGGCCGAGCACGCTGTAGGGTGGCACCGCGGAAATGAACGTCGCGTACGGAGCGATGGCCGCGTGAGTACGTTGACATTCAGCGGCGCGTTGTTCGCAATCAGAATCAGCCGATGCCGGGGTCATGCCCCAGTTCGTCAGCACGCCCGCAGTAGTGCGCGGTCGCGCTGTCGCATTCCGGGATCGAGGTGCTCGCCGAGCCGATGATGTTCAAGTAGCTGAGCGAGTCCGGATTGACGTCCGCGATTCGCACCATGCTGTTGCCATCGCCGGCCCAGAGCTCACGCTTCGGAGCAACCAGCACTCCGTTCGGGCCCGGCCCGTTTGTCGTCGCCGTTCCTCCACCGCTCGGCAGCGGGCCGGCCATGCCGGTAACGCGTCCGACGAGACATCGTCTTCAGCGTCGATGATGTCCACTCCGAAATTCGATCGGTCGGCGAAGTAGTACCGCTCGGTCACCGGATCGGTCCACGAGATGTCAGCGCTCGTGACGGGATTGCCCGGTGCAGGGAATGACTCCGACAAGACGAACGGGAGTTCTCACATTGTGGTCGTGATGCTCGTTACCCCGGCCGCCGCGCTCGTCGCGATCCCGATCGTGATCCCGTTGATCGTCGTGATCCCGTTGATCGTCGTGATCTCGTTGATCGTCGTTGTGTGCTCGAATGGTCCCAGGCAGCATGAGAGCGAGACCCAGTAGCAGGAACATGACTTTCTTCATGATGTCCTCCTCAGGCAGGAAAACCGGCGAGGAATGACGATTACGCGTAAGGATGTCTACGCGAATTGCGGGGAATGACTTACGCGAGCGCGAGTGTATGCGAAGCCGGCCACGGCGAGTCACCAGGACTCGCCGCGGTGGTCACTTTGCGTGCAGGAGCGGGGTGAGTCCTGTCATCTGTTGTTAATGTTGGTGCCGTTTCCCGCGCCGGTGCCGGGCTTGAATCCGCCGGCCGACCCGTGCTGGTTGTCCTCGTTGCAGATGAACTCCATCAGGTCGCCGGTGCCGGTCTGTCGATCCGGACGCATCAACCTCGCGCTTGAGTTGCAGCTTCACCGGACGCGCCAGCGCGCCGGGATCTTCGAGAACGACGTCGTTGACGAGCGTCCCGTAATTGGGGCGCGTGTAGCGCTCGACGATGTGCAGCTGCTCGGTGTGCGGCGTGCCGCGGCGATCGAACCAGAACTTGTCGTTGAAGCCCACCGTGTCCACGACGAGCGCGTCGCCTTCCCAGCGGCCGATCGAGTGTCCCAGCCACGACGGGATGAAGCCTTCCGGATGCTTGCGGCCGTCCATATAGACGACGCGATGCGCGCCGTCGTCCATCAGCTCGTGAAGGATGTAGATGTGCGACAGCCCTTTCGCGGTGTACGACATCGCGAACTTCCACGGATAGGGATTGGTCCGCAGCACGCTCATCGGAAGGCAGGCAGGTATGCGGATCGTCCTGCGACTTCCGCTTGTCGCGCAGCTCCTTCGCCCACGGCAGCAGCGGCAGCTCGCCCGGCTTGAGGCCGCCGCTCGCGCTCGATGTCGGCGACCGTCGCCACCGCCGACCCATGGTCCGGTCAGATCGATCTTTCCATCGGGCAGCCGGGGAATCGGCTGGCTGTTCACTTCCGCGTCGCGCAGCACGGGCGTTCCGGGATTGATGAACGACACGCCGCCTTCGACGCTCTGGCCGTTGGCGGCAGGCTGGCCGGTGCTGAGCGTCGCCTCCTGCGCGCCTCCTCCACCTCCTGCCGGCCGCCGCGGCCCTGGGCAATGAGCTGTGTTGCGACGAGCACGCGCACGCAAGGGCAATCAGAAGTTGTCTCACACACAAACCTTTCGAAAACTGCAGGATTATAGCGGACAAGCCTCAGGGATGCCGTTCGAACTCCAACCCACGCTGACGGGCACGCTGCTCGAGCTCCGGCCGCTTCGGCCTGAGGATTTTGACGATCTGTGCGCGGTTGCGTCTGATCCGGGAATCTGGGAACAGCACCCGGCCAACGACCGCCATCAGGAAGGACGTCTTCGAGGGGTTCTTCCGCGACGCGCTCGCATCGGGCGGCGCCTTCGTCGTCATCGATCGCACGACTGGCGGGATGATCGGTTCGTCCCGCTACTACGGACTGGACGAAGCGCGCAGCGAGATCGAAATCGGCTGGACGTTCCTGGCGCGGGCGTACTGGGGTGGCGTCCACAACAAGGGAGATGAAGGAGCTGATGCTGCGCCACGCGTTCCGATGCGTGCGCTCCGTCGTCTTCCTGGTCGGCCCGAACAACGTGCGCTCGCAGCGCGCCATGGAGAAGATTGGCGGCGTGCGCCTCGGCGCGACGAGACGTCAACCGGACGGGCGCGAAAGCGTGGTCTTCGAAATCACCCGCGCATTGTTCGACACACATTTCGGCTAGCCACGCGGCGTACGATCGACGGCCATGCGCCTCTTTCAGATCGACGCGTTCACCGACGCTCCCTTCAAAGGCAATCCCGCGGCGGTCTGCCTGCTCGACGGCGCCGGCGTCGATGACGCGTGGATGCAGAACGTCGCGGCGGAAATGAACCTGTCCGAGACGGCGTTCGTGCGCCGCCAGGGAGACGACTGGTCGCTGCGGTGGTTCTCGCCGACCATCGAGATTGCGCTCTGCGGTCACGCCACGCTCGCCACGGCGCACGCGCTGCTCGAGGAAGGCCTGCTTACCGCTGGAGCCACCGCGAACTTCCACACGATGAGCGGCGTGCTCACGGCGAAGCAGGACGGCGAGCTGATCGAGCTGGACTTCCCGGCCAAGATTGCCGTGCCGTCCGCGCCTGCCGAAGGGTTGATCGAGGCGCTCGGCACGCAGCCGGTGCGCGTGTCGCTCAACCAGTTCGATTACCTCGTCGAGATGGCCAACGAAGACGACGTCCGCTCGCTGATGCCGGACTTCGCGCTGCTGCGCCGCATCCCCGTGCGCGGCGTGATCGTCACCAGCCGCGCCTCGACGCCCGGCTTCGATTTCGTCTCCAGGTTCTTCGCGCCCGGCTCCGGCATTGACGAGGACCCGGTCACGGGATCGGCGCACTGCGCGCTCGCTCCATACTGGGCGCCGCGGCTTGGCAAGACGCGGTTCATGGCGTACCCAGGCGTCGGCGCGCGGAGGCGTGCTCCGCGTCACCCTCGACGGCGATCGCGTGCGCATGGCGGGGCGCGCCGTGACGGTATTTCGTGGTGAACTGAGCGTATGATTCCGCCATGAAGAGAATGCTCGTGCTCAGCGCGCTCCTCGTCGTGGGCGCTCTCGATGACCGCGGCGCAGCAGACCAGGCAGGTGATCGACGTCCAGAAGGTCTCCGACAACTACTACGTCCTCACCAGCTCCACGCCGGGCAACGATGCCACGTTCAGCGGCGGCAACGTCGGCGTGTTCATCACCAACGGCGGCGTCGTGCTCGTGGATACGAAGCTCGCCGGCTGGGGCCAGACGTTCCTCGAACAGGGTGAAGTCGATCACCAGCAAGCCGGTGACGACCATCATCAACACGCATACGCACGGGGACCACACCGGCAACGACGACATGTTCGGGACGAGCGTCGAGATCATCGCGCAGGAAAACACGAAGGCGAACATGACGAAGATGGACGCCTTCAAGGGCGACAAGGCCGTCTTCCTGCCGAAGAAGACGTTCAAGGACAACCTGTCGCTTCGGCAGCGGCAACGAGCGCATCGACCTCTATTACTTCGGCGCCGGGCACACCAACGGCGACGCGATGGTCGTACTTCCCGGCCCTGCGCGTGCTGCAGACGGGCGACCTGTTCGCGAGGAAAGACGCGCCGCGCATCGATCGCGCCAACGGCGGCAGCGGCGTCGCGTACCCGCAGACGCTGGCGAAAGCCGTTGCCACGGTCAAGAACGTCGATATCGTCGTCCCGGGCCACAGCCCGCTGATGAAGTGGAGCGACCTGCAGGAGTATCAGCGATACACCGCGGATCTGCTTGAACGACGTGCAGACCGCACGTCGCGCTGGCAAGACCGCTGACGCGGCGGCGGCGTCGATCACGACGGACAAGCTACAAAGGTTACACGTCGGAGGGCCTGAAGCTGGCCGTCCAGGCCATCTACGACGAGCTGAACGCCGCGGTAACGAATTGGGTTCAGTAGGTTCAGAAGGTTCAATAGGTTCAGAGGGTTCGGGAACCACCGCAACCTCACGACCCGCGCGTCGGACGGCAGCATGTGCAGTCCGAGCGCCGAGCTCAACGACATCCGCACCGGATGCCAGAAGCGCGAGTAATCGCGATCCATCCTGCGGTCGATCCACAACTGGAGCGCGTAGGCCAGCACGAGCAGGCCGCCGCCGATACCGAGGATGACCGGGTGCGCCCACAGCGCCTGCGCCGCGCGGCCAACCCACTCTCCCTTGAAGAACCTCCCACGATCGCGCCAAGCCCATCCTCGAGCGTCGAATGGCTGGTCCACTCGTCGCTCACGTGCAGGAAGAGGCCGGCGACCGCGACGAGGAGCGTCGCAAACAGCAGCGACCAGCACGAGACCTGCGCGAGCCGCAGGAGTGACCGGTTGCGGCTGACGAGCGACCCCTGGCCCGCGTGGGCATCGAAGATGTGCGCCTCGATGGCGCGGACACGCCAGTCGGTCGCGTGCATCGAGGAACTGACCACGGCAATCCCGGACGGCAGCGAACCGGGGACGTAGCCACTCGGTGTTCGCGCGCGATGCGCTCGAACACGCTGCGATGGACCAGCGCGGGTCCGGCCCCGATGCCGGCGCGGAGCGCGTCGACGTCGCGCGGCTGCCACCGGTAGAAGATGCCGAGGCCGGCGCGCGGGTCGTGCATCTTGTCGTTCACGTCCGCGTGAATGTAGTAGTTCTCGCGGTCGCCCTGGACGAAGCGCAGGCCCTGCGCGTGCGCTTCGGACATCATCCATTCGAGCGGCTCGAGCGACATCCCCTGGCGCGGGTAGCCGCCGCCGACGTTGGAGTGCACGCCGGCGAACCACACCTGCTTCGATCTGTCCCTCGGGGCGCCCTGCTCGGCCCAGAGCACCGGCTCTGAAGGCCTCGCGCTCTTCGTCGAGCGCCAGCGCGTGCCGCCCGCATGCCACGCGCTCGTCGAGCGTCGTCGTCCGGAACTTGAACGCGTAGATGTAGCGGTTGATGAAATCGGCGATGTTGAACGGCGCGCCGACGGCATCGACGGTGTCCCACACGCCGATGAAGCGGACGCGCGCATCCGTCGGCGTCACGGCGAGGTTCAGCGGAACGGGCATGCGCTCGCCGCGCGCGCGGCGCACGAGGCCGGCGAGCCAGTCGAAGAGCAGCGACTGGGTACTTCGAACGATACGCACGGTATGCCTGTCTCACCGCCCAGACGAAGTCCTCGTTCGTGCCGTGCGCGTCGGCATCGAGGATGCCGCAGCCGAGGATCAGCCCCGCGAGCGTGCGAACCGTGAATGCGCCACGGCTGAACCCGAACAGGTAAATGTCGTCGCCGGGTTTACACCGCGCAGAGACTCGCGTAGAGGTTGCGTGGACGTTATGCGACAGTCCGAAGCCGGTCGCGCCCGAGAAGATGCGCAACCACTTCAGCGTCTCGGTGCCGACCCCGTCGTGATAGATCGCCAGCTGCGGCCGCAGCGAGGATCCTTCCGGTGCGCCGTTCTGGTCCACCGCTTCATAGAGCTTGAAGACGTTGGTGCCGCGATCCGTGATCGTCGTGTTACCCGTGCCGTCGGCGCATACGATGATGTTCTTCCGCTGCGTGTCCTGCATGCCGACCCCATGGACCGATCTTTCACATTTGCAGCGCCATGCCGGCTTTCGGCTGCACGCGCGCGCGCGCTCAGAATCGCGAGCTTCACGGCGAAAAACGTCACCGCACCCCATGCCGCGAGCGCCAGCACGGCAATGCCGAGGAGCAGCAGCGGGCGATTGAGGATGGAGCCGAGCGCCGCGAGCTGCGACATCGGCTCGTCGAGCGCCGCGACGCGCTCGAGCGGCTCACGGAGCCCGCCAACCTGCTGCAGCTGCGGACTGAGGTCCGAGACGGCGGCAAGCCGCACGTCCAGCGCGGACACGCGATCGAGCGCCGGGCGCAGCGATGCGACGGCCTCGAGGCTCGGCCTCATCGCCGCGACGCTTCGCATCGGCCCGTCGAGTCCCGCCACCGCGTTCATGGTCGAATCGAGGGCCGCGACGCGCAGCATCGGGCCGTTCAGCGCGGCAACCGACTGCATCGGCGCGTCGAGCGCGGCCACGCGCGTCATCGGCTCGCGGAGGTTCGCCACGCCCTGCAGTGTCGGGCTGAGCGCCGCGACCGATTCGAGCGGCGCGCGCAGGCTGTTGACGCCGTCCAGCGCGGGAATGAGCGCGGTCGTGCCTTTCGTCGATTCGGCGATCGCGGCGCTGTTGGTGCGGATGGCATCGGTGCTCGCGTTGATGCCCACCGTGTTCTGGCGGATCGTGGCTGCGGTGTTGCACCCGGCCATCATCGCCGCCGCCATCATCACCGCGGTTGTCCTGGTCGTCATTGCATGCTCCTTGGATAAGCGTCCGCCTGAAGGCGGACCCCACAACAGCAGCGTCCGGCTTTAGCCGGACCTAGCTCCGCGATGATCGCATCCGCCGCCTTCTCACCGACCACGTAGACCGCGCTCACGATGAACAAGCCGGGCACCCGTGGAAACACCGATGCATCGACAACGCGCAGGCCCTCTACGCCGTACACCTTGAAATCGCCGCTCGAGGACGCCGCCACGGTCCTCGGGGCCGATGGGACAGGTGCAGGAGGCGTGATGACCCCAGGCATGCGTGCGGACAAATTCCGGCAGCGACGCTTCCGAGGGATAGTCCGGTCCGGGCATCTCTTCGACCATCCCGAGCGATTGGGTCAGGCCGGCGGTCATCCGCCGGACGAGCGAAGATGCCCTTCACGACCGCGGTCAAATCCTCGCCTGCCGTATCGGTCCCTTCCTCGAAGTGACTGAAGTTGACCGCCGGCCGGACGTGGATCCTTCGACGTCAGGCGTCACCTCGCCGCCCGTGTTGTTGGTGTGCCCCTTCAACACCACCCACGTCAGGTAATTGGTGTGCTCACGCACGACCTTCGAATAGCCAGGCTTGTAGCCGCGGAAATCGGTCAGCAGCGCGTAGCAGAACAGGTCGGGTGACGGTTGCATGCCGCTCGACCGCGCAATGAGCGGAGATCGGAATGCCATTGCTCGTATAGACCCCGCGCCGGCTCGACTTCCACTCCTGATACTGCTGGTCGGCGTCCGTGAACGTCGCGCCGCGCAGCATCTCCCAGGGGCGCGTCATGGCGGTTGACGACCGCGACCTCGTAACGGTCCTGCAGGTTCTTGCCAACCCGCTCGAGGACGTGCACGGGCTCGATGCCGTTGCGTCGCAGCTCCGCTTCAGGGCCGATGCCTGACAACATCAGCAACTGTGGCGAGTTGAACACGCCGCCGGCCAGGATCACTTCGCGCCGCGCACGAACCTGGCGTGCTTCACCAGGCGACGTGCTCGGTGTCGCGTGCGCCTGATACAGCCGCTCGCCTTTCAGTGCTCGACGCCTATCGCGCGCTTCCGCTCGTCGAACACGACGCGGGTCGCCAGCGCGTTGAGCTCGATCGTCAGCAGATCGGGATGGCGCTCGCGTACTCCATCAAGCGCTCGCGCGCGCCGACGCGCTGAAAGTTGCGCGTCGTCATCGGCGTATAGCAGGCGCCGAACTCGTTTTCCGATACGACGCGCCAGTCGTTCGGATCGCCAAAACTCTCGAGGCGCGCCTTGGTCGGAAGGCCCACTTCCTTCAGCACGTTGCGGATGGACGAGGCGAACAGCCGCCGGATGTTCCGATCGCTAATAGCCTCGGCCGGCGCCGCCTTTTCCGTGGAGAGCCACCCGTCGTAGCCATGACGGCTCGGGTTCACCCCAGCTTGTGGCGGATACGGCCGATCTTCCGATGCCCGCAGTCTTCGAGCTTCTCGAAGTAGGACCGCATGTTGCTCGCGCGCCACGACCGGTCGCCGCTGATGTCCGGCAATCTGATTCCAGTCGTGGTTCGACGGATGCACGAAGATCATCGCGTTGTGCGATGTGCACCCGCCGAGCGTGCCGGCCCGCGGATACCAGACGCCGCCCTTGTCGGCGATGTAGCTCGGATCGCTCCGCCTCGTGTCGGGATTCGAGTAGTGATGCACGAAGAAATCCCACCGCATCGATTCGTTCTCGGTGGCGAACGGGTGGAACGCGGGAACGTCGTAGTCCACGCTCCGCGGATCGCCGCCGGCTTCCAGGACGAGCACGGAATAGCCGGCTTCAACCAGACGCGCCGCCACGGTCCCGCCGCCCGCACCGGAACCGACAACGATGAAGTCAGCGGACGCCGGCGGTTGCGGAGTCGACTGCTGTCGGACGGCGGGACGAGCGGACCCTCGACTCGCTTTCGCTCGCTCGGGGCAGGCGCGCGAGCCCGCGAAACCCGCCACGCGGGCAACGCCAGCGCCGCCTTCAGAAGGTCGCGGCGCTTCACCTAAAACGTTTTCAGCAAGGCGATCAGCGCGCGCTTGTCGTCGTCGCTGAGGCCGGGTTCTTCCGCGAAACTACGACGTCCCGAAGTAGTGGCCCTTGTTGACCACGAAGTCCTTGCACTTGCTGACGGCGAGCATGTCCTCCGCGAGGTTGCCGAGGACGGTGCCCAGGTCGTCGTGCGCCCTTATCTCTTCCTTCGTGCGCCGCAGAGCGACAGGACTTTCTTCCGGTGTTCCTCCTGTTCGGCGGGAGTCAGCTCCGAACCGAGCATGTCCATGTTCGTAATGAGCCCGACGGGCATGCCCTTGGGAAAGGGACCAATCTTGATTGAATAGTCGCCGCCGGTGATGAAGGGAAACAGCCGCCGGCCGATCGTGACGAATGGCCGCAGGTAGTCGGGGATGTAGTTCTCCGAGACCTCGAGGTAGCTGTCAACGGTGATGCGGTCGATGATGCCGACGCCCGGACCGGTCTCGTTGAGGAACAAGGCGTCCTTCTGCCGCTTTTCCGGCCACAGCATCTGGTCGATCGAATCGTCGAACGATTTCATCCTCGCCTCGACCGAGGGACTCCACTCGAAGTGCCCGACCGTGTTGTTCTGCGAGGAACGGCGCGGTTGACCAGAAGGCTGATGAGGCGACGCCGGACGGATGTAGCCGCGCCCGCCGCCTGCCAGCGGATAGTCGTACTCGGCGCCCGTGACGGGGTGACGGACCTTGATCGACCCGACGGCCGGCAGCTGCTGTATGACTGCGACGAGAAGTTGTCCCAGACGTTGCCGGCGAGGGCGTTGGTCGCCAGGGGGCTGCAGGCGTTGATGCCGAGGAGCGTGACCGGCACGCGCAGCTCGGTCGACAGGAAATTGCCGTCGAGGAAGTCGTCTCGTCGATGACGATCTGGCGCATCGACGCCTTGAACGAATCGGTCTTCGTCCAGGCCCAGTACTCGGTTCCACTTCGTCAGGTAATCGGGCCCGTTGGCGTTCTCCAGGTCGATGGCCGGCCGGCACGTCCGGCAGCTTGCTCGAATGGCAGCGCGCACAGCGCTCCGCGAACACTTCCTTGCCGCGCACGAGCGCCGCCTGGTTGCCGTTCAGGTACCGCGCCGCGCCGGGCGCGTCCTTGAGGTGATGCGGCTCGGTGCTCGCGAAGAAGAATCGCGCCATGTCGGGCGTCCGCATCTCGGTGGCACGCCAGTAGACCGAGTTCTTCTCCGCCGTCGCGATGGGAATCGGCGTAATCGGCTTTCCGCCGATGATCGCGCGGAAATGCAGCAGCCACTCTTCGCTGAAGAGGCCGATGTTGAGATACACGCGGTTCAGCGCGCCGAGCGCCGCCGACCGAGTCGGAGCCGTCCTTGAGCACACGCGGTGTCCAGACGGTGCTCGGGCCAGGCGAAGAACTGTGACAGCGGATCGTTGCCCGGCAGGTAGTCGTTGAACTGCTTGTTGTCGCGCTCGCCGCCGCCGATCGCCTCCTTGCCCCATTTGCGCGCCTCCGCCATGCGCGGGGCAAGGTAGTAGACCGCATTCATGGTGCGAGGATTGTTGATGCTGTCGGTCGAGACCAGCGACGTATCCAGCGTGCCGGGGCGCGAGACGTGGAGCGCCTGGTAGAAAAGCTCGCCTCGTTCGCGTCTCCCATCCAGTTGAAGATGCGGTCCCACCAGAAATACTGCGCGCCGACGTTCGAGCTGAGGTTCTCCCACTTCGGCGCTCTCCGGATCGGCAGGCGGCCTGATCGGGTTGGGCCCGACGTGACAGAAGCCGCACGACATGCCGATGCGATACGGCCGCACCAGCTTCGGGTCGAAGTAGTAGGTCGGCATCGTTGTAGTAGCGCTCGGAGTCCCACCGCTGCCGCGCCTTCTCGTCGAAATCGGGGTTCGGAAACAGGCGCAGGCCGACAACTCCGGTGGGTTCGCCGTAATACGAGCCGACTGGCACGGTGGTGCCGCGCGCGCCGATCCTGATGCCCGGATACTTGCTCGCGTCGGCGAACGGATCGGGCTGGCACGCCGGGTCGCGCATCGTCGAGCCAGAGCCCGAAACGGTTCGGGTCGGGACCGGTCGGCTCCTTGAAGCACGGTTCGTTGACAAGGCCGAGGTAGCGCCAGCGGTTGCGCCGGGTACTCGACTTTGTAGTCGCCGGACGGAGGATGCGAGGAAATCGTCTTCAGGAGATCGAAGGTGCCCAGGCTGTCGACGGTGAGCCGATCCCACATCCGGTCGTTGCCGCCGGTCCAGACGATCCACATGTTGCGTCCCTCGATGGCCTCCTGGGAGAGCGTGGGACGCGGCACGTTGTCGTCCATGTCGCGGAAGTAGTCAGGAGTCGCCTGGAGCAGCTGTTCGGGCTTGACGCCGGCACGCATCGCCTCGTCCTGCACCGCACTCGGCCGCGGCTCGCGGGGACCGCAGCTGAGGACGTTAACGGCGATGATGGCCGCGCAGAGCACGGCCGCACACCGGATCATCGTGACGCTCCTTGGACGGGGGTGAGGGATGACAACCCTAACTCATCGTCACCAAAACTGAAAGTATGTGTGCACAAATTCCGCGCAAGCGGCGCCAGAATGTCGTTGTGCTGGCACGCTTCTCTGTAGTTAGCATGCGCCGCATGCCGGACATCCTCTTCGAGCCACTGAAGTTCCGCAACCTCACCGTGAAGAACCGGATCTTCCGATCGAACATCTCCGGGCCGCTTCGACAACTACGACGGCTCCGGCAACCAGGCGCGCATCAACTGGGAGACCAAGTTCGCGCGCGGCGGCGTCGGCGCCATCATCTCGTCGTTCGTCCCGGTCCACCTTCGCGGGCGGATCATGCCGAACTACGCGACGATCGATCGCGACGAGCGCATCCCGTTCTGGCGCAAGGTCGGCGAAGCGGTCCACCAGCACGACTGCAAGTTCATCCTGCAGCTCAGTCACGGCGGCCGCCAGCGCGACATCCCCGGCATCGAATACGCGAAGGGCCAGAGCTCCACGAGCAAGGCCGACCCGCTGCACGGCTTCGAGTGCAAGGCGATGACGACGGCGGAGATCACCGAAACCGTCAACAACTTCGCCGAAGGCGCGCGGCGCGCGCCGCGAGGCCGGCCTCGACGGCGTCGAGCTCCACGGCGCGAACGGCTACCTCATTACGCAGTTCCTCAGCTCCGCGCATCAACGATAGAAACGACGAATACGGCGGTTCGTTACGAGAACCGCGCCCGGTTCGTGATCGAGATCGTCAAGGCCATCAGGAAACGGGTCGGCAACGACTTCCACCTGCAGATGAAGATCAGCGCCACCGAGCACAATAACGACCTCGCCTTCCTGGAGTTCGAGGGAAGGGCAACACGGTGGACGACTCGATCCAGGTCTGCCAGTTGGCTGGTGGACGCGGGGATCGATTCCGTCCACGTCTCGACGGGCAGCTCGTTTCCGCATCCAAAGAACCCTGCGGGCAGCGGACCTGCCGGTCGACGTGCTCAGCCAGGTCTACGAACAGCTGGCGTCCAGTGGTGACGCATACGTTCCGCAACCTGCTGCTTGTTCCGGGGCGCGGTGACCGGGCCGATCTTCAGGGAGCAATGGCTCCACGCCGGCGTGCCGGCCGACAAGATCGAGGGCGCCAATCTGCCCGACGCGCGCAAGATCAAGCAGGCGGTCACGGTGCCGGTCCTCTGCACCGGCGGGTTCCAGACGGCGTCGGTCATCCGCAACGCCATCACGCGGGGCGACTGCGACGCGCGTCAGCGCGGCGCGCCCGCTCGTCGCCAACAACGACCTCGTCAAGCAGTTCCAGGCAGGGAAGGACAAGCCGGACAAGCCGTGCACCTACTGCAACAAGTGCCTGGTCCATGTCGTCGAGCACCCGCTCGGCTGCTACGAAGAAAGCCGCTTCCCCGGGGGCCGCGAGGAAATGCTGGCCCAGGTGATGTCGGTGTTCTCGCCGGCGCCGTTTGCCTGAAACCGTGGCTCGTCCGCGTCGCGCTGGTCGCGGCGCGGATCACTTCCTAAAACAGCACCCTCGCCAAGAACGAGAAGAGTCCGCGCGGGCGCTGCTTCGCCCTGATGACGGCGCAGTTCTTTCGACGATGGCGACCTCGTTCTTGACCGCTTCGCTCACCGGCACCGCATTGGCGACGAGGACTGACACCTTGCTCTGGTCCTGCTCGACGTTCCCCAGAATCCGCCCGGTCGTCCGCAGTGTCGCGGTCAATTCCGAGTCCGCGACCAGGTGGTCCACTCGTTCGAGCAGTTGTTGCGAGGTGGCCAGCAGTGGAGTCGCGCTGGTGTGCGCGTCACCGACGAGCGTGGTCGTCTGCTCGAGCAGCGCGCTGGTCTGACGCACCAGCCGATCGACATCGGGCAGCCTGGCCCCCTCGATGGCCGTGCGGGCGGCCTTTGGCCGTCGCCGCCGTTTCGGCGATAGCCAGCCGCGCAGTCCGCGTGGTGGCCTCCGTTTCGGCGATGGCGGGCCGCACGGCCTGCAGCGTCTGCGTCGTTTCGTGGAGCACCAACTGTAGTTCACCCGCGAGCGACGCCAGCTTGTCCCCGACCTTCGCGCCCGCCAGATTGGCGGCGATCTGCTCGTTGTATTCGGCCGTTCGCTGACCGGATCGCAGAGTCGCCAGGAACACGTCACCAACCTGTTTGACGAACACGAGCACCAGATACAGCGCGACGACGAAGATCGCCACGCCGACGATCAACAGGCCCACCTTTAAAGGCTCTCATGTTCGCCAGCCTTTCTTCCACCACGCCGACCGCCGCTTCCTATACACGCTATAGGCTTCTTCGAACATCTGCTCGCGGCTCGCGAAACGGCTCTCTTCCCAGCAGGCCAGCGGTTGCAACAGGGCGTTGACCAGGCACTTGTTGCAGTGCGTGCAGGGCCGCTCCGGGAGCGTCGTCGCCCTCCTCGAACCGGTGCACCATGTTCGGATTCGGCCAGCAGGCCGCGCGCGATCGTCACCACGTCGCAATGCCCGCCTGGAGCGCTTCGCGGATCCGGCTGGCTGTTTGCCAGCCGCCCACGCAGAAGACCGGCAGGCCCGATGCGGACTTGATCTTCGCCGCGTCGCATCTGGTTCATGCCTTCGATCTTCTCCGGCAGCAGGCGTGCCGTGGCGTTTGAACGCCATGCGCCGGCCCCAGTTCCATTCGAAGATACGGCGGAATACCGCGAACTGCATCAGGAAGAAGGTGATCGGCACGCGCGTGCCCTCGTAGAAGAGGCCCGCCAGGCGTAATCTCGAGTCGTCCGCCGGCAGCAGCCCGGCGGGCACCAGCGGATGCGGGAACGTATCGCCCTGCGACACATGGATGGCGTCGAGGCCCGCGTCGGCCAGCCAGCGTGAGAGCTGCATCGTGTCCTCGATCGTGTTGCCGACGTCACGGACAAACGGCGCCATGAAGGCGTTGTGCTCGTCCCGTCCGCTGAGTTTCATCGACACGAAGAAGTCGCTGCCGACCTCGGCCCGCACGGCGGCCAGGACTTCCAGCAGGAGCCGGGCGCGCGTCTTGAGGTCGCCGTTGTACTCGTCGCTGCGATCGTTGATGGCTCCGGACAGGAACTGATGGAGGAGGTAGCCGTTGCAGGCGACGATCTCGATACCGTCGGCGCCAGCCTCGCGTGCGCGCCGCGCCGCAGCCGCGTAGGCCCGCGGTATCTCGTGGATCTCGGGAATCGTCATGCGCCGGGCGCGCAGCCCGCAGAGCAGATCCGGCCTGTCCGTGGAGCTCGGAGGGTTGACGCCGAGGAACTCCTTGCGCGGAAGGTCACGCTGCCGGCCGGAGAAGTGGAGCTGGATGACGTAGCGGCAGTCGTGCCGGTGCACTTCCTCGATCAGCCTGCGCCACGAAGGGACCGTGCGGTCGTGGTCGATGCTCGCGTAGCCGGGCACTGCGATGCCGTCGGTGCGGGATGCCCACATTGGAGGAGATGATCGCGCCGATGCCACCGCGCGCGAAACGGCGCTCCCAGGCGATCCGGGCTTCCGACATCGAGCCGTCGTAATAGTCGGCGCGACCGCCGATGCTCGAGCGCACGACGCGGTTCTTCAAGCGCAAGCCGTTGATGGTCAGTGGCTGAAAGATGGGGTCGGCTGTGGACAGTGTCACTGTGCCCTGCCTCGTATGCGCCTGGCGTGATTGCACGGATCATCGGGATCGTTGTTGTCCGGGGGGTGGTTACTCATATCATGTCCTGCCCCCTGCTCTCTCCATCGACATCAAGGCGGAACCGGATGGCCAAAGTAGCCACCACTGTGATCGCGACCATCGCGATACCCAGACAGGCTTCTCTGGACATGGCTCGTCCCCGGTGTGTTCTTACGACCAGCTCGATAGCGTCGTGCGCGACGAGGCCGGTCTTCCGGGTTGCACCAAAACGACGGGAACCACCGGTCCGTGGGACGTCCCCGGCTCGACCCGCATCGTCCATCTGTCGGATGAGACCACCTGTCGCGAGACGGTCAAGGTCGCGACCGCACCCGACTACTTTGCGTACCGGCTCACCGAGTTCTCGAGCCGGCATGGTTGGCATGCTGGTGCGCGAGGCCGGGGGCCAGTGGTGGTTCACCGACGAGGGCACGGGCACGCACGTGAAGTGGACCTACACGGCCGAGCCGCGAACCTGCTCGCGATGCGTGATGCTCTTCCCGGTCATCAGGATCCTCTGGAACCGTTACATGCGTAACGTCGATGCAGGTGATCAAGACGAGGGCGGAAAACGAAATCGGACAGCAGGTCACGGTGGCGGCGCGATGACACAGTGGGATTTCGATCTCGTCAACGCTGCACGGGCCGCAGGAGATGATCGGCCGAGGACCGCGCCTATCGCGGATCCCGGTACGCGGAGGTCCGCAAGGCCCTCTACCAGAACCCGTATCGCGGACGGCGCCAGCGGGCAGAGCCTGGTCCTCTGCCGCTGTTCCGGTCCACGATCCGCAACGCGTGGCGAGGCTTGTTCTCGGGTGAGAACAAGTTCAGGCAGGCGTCAGCCCGGTCCATGGATTCGCAGGCCGACCTCCGCTGGGGCGCCGGACGGAAAGGGATGGCGGCGGATCATCGCGCCCAACGGCATCTGCGTCCTCGGCACGTGGGAGATCACCGAGACACAGCCAGTACACCGGCTACTACGCCCGGGGATCGAAGGGGCTGACCATCGGCCGGTTCTCGTCCGACGGCAACGAGACCAAGCGCGGTCAGCGCCGGTCCGTTCAGCCTCGGCATGAAGATCTACCCGACGACGGATCCGGAGCACGCCGACGCCGCTGATTCCGGCCAGCGTGATCGTGCAGGAGGATCTCGGCGGCATGCGCACCGACTACATCAACGACGCCGAGCTCGTGAACACGCCGAGCGTGCATGCCTACCGGCGCGGGATTTACTTCCTCATCATGCTTCGCGCCGGCCCGATCTTCCAGCGACTCGACAAGGTGGCAAACGCCCGCCAGGTCTACCAGCCCGCGGAGCTCGGCAAGGATCCCGCCGATGCCGATCCAACGCACCCAAGCACCTGATGTTCAAGATGGCGCACGGGCAGCGCCGGGTTGAAGGCCACCATCTCGATTTCCGCGACGAGATCTACGGCCACATGTTCAATCCGGGCGACGCGGCGCCGACCGGTTCGATGGTGTTCGACATCTGCGTGTCGAACTACGGCCGCGAGTCGGGCGTCCAGGGGCTGTCGCGCGTCACGGTCGACGACTGGCAGCGCATCGGCACGCTGCGATTCACCGAGGCGATCTGCTCGTACAACGGCGACCACGTCATTCAGTTCCATCACCCGCGCTGGCGCGACGACCGTAACGATTCGTCCACCTACGTCCGCGTCAGCGAGGAACGCGTGCGCCGCTGAGCGCGCGCCGATCGAGCGCCGGCTATGCCCACCATCCTTCGACGTCATCGTGATCGGCAGCGGCTTCGGCGGGGCGATCACGGCGCGCCGGCTGCGCCGAGAAGGGCATGCGCGTGCTCGTGCTCGAGCGCGGCCGCCGGTGGGAGCCGCCAGCAGTACTCCGAGGAAGCCCGGCGACGCCTGGATCTTCAGCCACAACCATCCGGCCCTGCTACAACGGCTGGCTCGACATGCGCTTCTACCGCGGGCATGACGGTGGCGCAGGCCGCCGGCGTCGGCGGCGGATCGCTGACCTACAGCAGCGTGGCCGTGGAGGCCGCATCCGGACGTCTTCACGCAAGGGGTGGCCGGCCGAGATCACGCACGCAGGAGCTGAAGCCCTACTACGACACGGTTGCGCGGGAGATGGACCTGCAGGTGATTCCCGACGGCCAGCTCGACGCGGCGCTTCGAGCTCGCCCGCGACGCCGCGCGAGGAACCTTGGCTACGCGCGATCGATTCGCGAAGGCGCCGCTGTCCGTCAGCTTCTCGAAGGACTGGAACTACCAGCTCGAGGATCCGTTCAATCCCGAAGCACTCGCGCCAGTTCACCAACGCGCACGGGCAGCGCCAGGGCACGTGCATCCACCTGGGGAACTGCGACATCGGCTGCGACGTGCGCGCGAAGAACGGCCTCGACGTCAACTACATTCCGCGAGCCGAGCAGAAGGGCGCGGAGGTGCGTCCGCTGCACCTGGTGCGGCTGCATCGAGCCCGCGCCGGCGCCACCTACCGGGTCGTCTTCGACCGCATCGAGCAGCGGCCGCCTGATTCGCGGCGAGGAGATCGCCGACGCGCGTCGTCCTCGCCGCCGGGAGTCTCGGCACGCACCGAGCTGCTGCTGCGCTGCCGCGACCAGTACAGGACGCTGCCCGCAATCAGTCCGCACGCTCGGCGCGCGCTGGAGCGCCAACGCGAACTTCATCTCGATGGCCGTCTATGCTCGGACGAAGAGCACGTCAAGCAGTCGACGGGCCCGACGATCTCGAGCATCCTGGACTTCGCGGACGGCGGCTTCGGGAACCAGCGCTTCGTCATCGAGGACGATGGGTTTCCGAACGCTGCTGCTCAACGCGATCAAGGCCTCGCTGGACAACGGCATGAGCACGCGCTTCGGGCAGCATCTCCTCAACGAGCTCGAAGAGCATCTGCGCGACGACACGCCGCTTCCGCAACCTGCTGCTCTGGCTCGGGCGCCGGCATGGACGCCGCGCGACGGCACGCTGCTCGCTCGAAGCGGCGCTGGTTCATGCCGTGGAAGCGCGTGCTCGAACCTGGCGTGGGAGTCGAGCAGTCCGAAGGGGTGCTCAAGGCGATGGAAGCGATGCACCAGAGCCTGACGGAGGCGACCGGCGGCCGTCCGCGCGCGCTTCCGACGTGGAGCCTGCTTCAAGAGCCTGCTGACGCTGCACCCGCTCGGCGGCTGCGCGATCGGCACGTCCGCCGCACGAACGGCGTCGTCGATCACCTCGGCCGGGTCGTTCGGCTATCACGAACCTGATCGTCGCCGACGGCGCGGTCCTGCCGACGCCGACGGTGCGCAATCCGTCACACACGATCGCCGCGCTCGCCGAGCGCATGGCCGCTCACGTCCAGTAGCAGAGGAGACATCGATGCCTCCATCCCACAAGGGATTGCGCGAGCTGTTCACGTATCCGCTGATGTCCGCGATCTTCGATCGGCGCACGCGACGCGTCGCGCGCGGCACGTCGATCGTCGTCGGGCCCGATCAGCTACACCAGCCCGAACAAGCCGGCGCCGCTCAGCCCGCTCGAGGAAGCCGTCCTCGTCGTCTCCACCGGGCTGACCGGCAAGATCGACGATGCACGACGTGCCGGCGAAGAACGACGACGGCAGCGACCGGTTCTCGGCGCCGCTCATCAACATCCTGGCGCGCTCGGCCAGCAGCATCGACAACGCGCACGCCGTGTCGTTCTTCCTGATCAACGACGAAGGCACGTTCCTGATCAAGCACTGCGCGCAACCAGGAAGCGCTGGCGCTTCTGAGCCAGCTGCCGCCGCGCTGGGAGGACTGGACCGAGGCCGACTGGTTGACCGCGGCCACAGACGCTCAAGCACCGGCTCTACAAGGAGCGGCTCGATTTCCCGCGGCAGTGGCCCTACTACTTCATCTGGAACCGGCAGATCTCGAACCGTCCCGGCACGACGATCCTTCTGCCCGATCGTCGATCTCACGCGGCAGTTCATCAACGTGATCATCAGCCTGCTGTCCGAGGAAGATGGCCAGCGGCCGCTGTTCGTCGGACGACTGGTCGAGCTTCCGGCCGCGGACGCTGCTCGACTGGGGCGCGTGGATCGGCCAGCCTGCTCGGGCTCGTCCCGAACATCTCGTATCAGATCATCGGCGGCGCGTCAGCGCGCGCGCGGCAGCTGGCTCAACACGGACTATCCGGCGCCGATCGGTTACGCCAATACGCTGCGCACCGATTACGAGACGTTCTTCCAGCTGCAGAACCTGATGCTGATCGCGCAGGGCGATGGGGCTCGGCGGCGTGGATCCACGCGGCCGTCGGCGCGCCGTACGTGTTCGAGCGCGATCCGGCCAAGGGGAAGTTCGGCATCGAGTTCCGCATGCAGAAGCCGAAGAACTGGCACCGCTGGCAGCGCTCGCCGCCGCTGCCGACGACGATCGACAATCCCATCGGCATCGACGGCGTGCTCGAGTCGCTGACGCCGCCGTACGTCAAGTCGATGGACGACGCGGTCGACAAGGTGATCGAGGAGAAGCTACGGACCGGCTGGGCACCTACGGCGACCACGCGATCTTCGATCGCGCGTACAAGAAGAGCGAGAATACGGTGACGCCTTCCTGAAGATGGCGAGCCGCCGCCCGACGCCGCAGGCCGTCGAGTACGCGAAGGAGATCTGCAACTACATCTACGACACGCTACGGCCGGTTCCCGGCGCACGTCAACGCCTTCCACGTCAGCAATACGTAACTGAACGAAGTACAA
>ERZ1370068.5219-contig-4250_pt1 | contig 25728 bp, 49 predicted proteins | sample MGYA00561227_ERZ1370068 | MGnify/ENA primary metagenome ERZ1370068 (study PRJEB38410, sample SAMEA6850437) | metagenome | study: Metagenomic assessment of the ecological functions of the soil: analysis of the soil microbiota associated with the...
AAGATTGCCAGTGCCCCGCTGACCAGGAGAAGCAGCGCCGCTGAAGGATAGGCTGCACCGAGAATGCAACGACGCTCGCGGAGGCCGAGGGGCTCTCAGGGGACGAGAAGGGAAAGTTTCTGACCTGGGTGCAGGATGGCAAGAAGGGCTTGTTCGCAAAGTATGGCATGAACGAGGAAACTGCGACCGGGTTCCTGAATCAGGACGCACGTGCACGACTTGTATGATCGGGTAGCGCAAAGCATTTACGACCCGATGAGCCTGCAGGAGTACGGGGAGCGTTACTTGAAGATACGGGTGCGTCAGCGGAGCAGGCCAAAGCGCAGACGGGATAAGGCAGTGGCGCTGGCGGGGCGTGGTGAAGCATTCACCGAGGATTTGCTGAAGAGTGCGCCGGTGCAGCCTGAGGTCACGAAGGCGCAGGGAGACATGAATACGGCGTTGACGGCCAGCCCTGAAGCACAGGAAAGGTTGAAGGGCCGACTGGATGAGCTGGGTCACCCTGACATAGATGAGCTGTATAATTCGATTGTCCGGGGCGAGCCGCTCGAGCATGAGGGCGCTGGACCAGCTCGATACCGAGGTGGCGAACTATCTTTATGCCAAGGCTAGGGATCACCAGCAGACGCTGGACGTGCTGAATGCCGCCGCGCACAAGGATGTCAAGGCGGATGTTCCCGCAGGGGACGTTGCAGACCACACCGGGGTGCCGACGATTGCGGTCAAGGAGATCCTGAAAAACGGGAATGAGCGGCAGATACGTGCGGCGGCGAAGTTGGATGGGCTGACTTCGGTAACACCGGCGACTTTCCTGAGCAAGCTGTATAACGGGTGGCTGGCTGACCCGGTGGGGCGGTTACCGACGTGCTAAAGGGTGCCAAGGACTGGTTCAAGACGCCAAACTATTACGCTCGAGACGGGCGGACCGGAGACCAAGGAGTTCGTGGCGAAGTCGCAGCAGGTGGAGGCGAACACCAGGAAGATGGAGCGCGAAACGCTGAAAACGTTCTGGCTGGACAATGACGGCAACGCTGAGAGCCAAGTATGTGGACGCGCTGAAGAATCCCGCGAGTCAGGAGGGCGCTGAATCAGTGGATCGACATCAACATGAAGCGGGGCCAGGCCACCAATGCCGTGGAGATGGTTTCGCCTGACGATCCGGCGGTCGCGAGGGCGCTGAAAGGCTTGAACGAGGAGCAGAAGAGCGAACGTTACGGCGCTGATGAACAGGGTAGTGGCATCGAACAAGGTGAATGCCGCTCAGACGCTGGAGAAAATGGAGAATATTGCGGTGGTTGACGGGGCGCGGATACTTAATCCGGTGATGGGCCTGAAGACCGAGCAAAACATTGCACTGTCGAAGGCGGTGGTGGGGATGATGAGCCATCCGGAAGATCCCGCCCATGGCGCAGCAGGGTCAGATGGCACTACAGAGGATTTTTCAGCTTAGCCCCGAGAAGGTTGGTGAGATTCAGGACCACTTTCAAGGAGGCGCTCGGAAAGATAAAGGAGGAGCGGGCGCACTTCGAGGCGAACCCGGCGCAGGTGACGCAGGAGATGTACGGGAAAATACGACGTGACCTATCAGAAGAATGGGCGGGAGTATTTCACAGAGGGTGGATACGCAGGCGGCGGCGCAGGGACTGGGCGATCGGATCGTCGATATTCGGCGGAACGATTCGGACGGGGATACGCGGGTGGATTATCGGGCCAAGGTCGCGGGCGGGGCACGGGAGCCTGACGATGTGGATTCGATAATCATTATACCAGCGCGAAGAAGAATGCGGCGTATTGGTCGAGGGCGCTATTCAAGGCCCAGACCAAGTTGCTGCGGGATAGCGCGCGAGATTTCGCAGCGGCCGGATTTGCAGCGATTCGTCGATATGCATGCAGGCAGAATATGATGACGCCCCGACCCGGCGATGGGCCGGGGAATGACCAAGGCCGCTTCGATGTGGTACCTGGGAGGAACTTTGCCAGTTCGCTGGTGAATGGCACGCAGATGTTCACCAGGGGCGCGGCGGAGCTGACCAGGCTGCACGGGCAAGCCGATTGAGTCGTACAGGAAGGTGCTGGATGCGGTGCGAGAGGTTGGCGAGGTGGCGCTCGGGCAGAGCAAGTGGCGGAGTCCGGACCACGAGTGGCTGATGAATCGGTTCGAGAGCGACAAGACTGGCTCGGCGTATGATGTGGCGGGGGAGAAGGAGAACGATATTACGCTGAAGATGCAGTGGGCGCTGAACCACGGGCTGCCGAGGACTGCCGCTCAGAAAGACTGACAGCTTGCTGCATCGGGTGAATGATCTGGCGATGCTTGGGTACAGGGGCGTGGAGGCCGTTAATACGAAGAGCGCGATGATCGCCGCGTTTGATCACTTACAGGTCAGCGAAGGGTGGCAGTCTTTCGAAGGAGGAGGCGTATCGGAGGGCGGAGGAGTTCAACGGGGCGGTGAACGGATGTGGGCGGCAAGGCGAACAGGCCGGTGCTGATGTTCAATACGATGCCCAGGAGCGCGGCGATGATCATGCACTCGATGCAATCGTTCAATATTGGGACGGTGGGCCAGATCGTGAAGTTCATCAAGGAGGGGTGGCCAGGGGCAACCTCACGCCGGCGGAAAAGTGGAATGCGAGAAAGAGCCACCGCACAGCTTTTAACCGTACAAGCCGGGTTGGCCGGAGTGCTGGGGATACCGTTTGCGGGTAGCGCGGTGGCGCTGGTAAATGGCGCGTTTCCCGGTCTGGAGATAGATAAGAACCTCAGGGCACTTACGCAGAAGCTGTTCCAGGAGGACGATGATCACAATACACCGCTCTCCGATTTGGCGTTGAATGGGGTGCCCAGCATGTTCGGATGGGATTTTAAAAGCCGGTTGAGCATGGGCAATACGCTGCCGGGGGTGAGTGAGATCAATGGGTATCAGCACGATATGGTGCACGCCCCGCCGATACAGCTACTCACCACATTTATTGAGGGTGGCCAAAAGGTGATGGGCGGCGATTATTTGGGCGGGGCGAAGGACATGCTGCCGCCTGCAGTCAAGAAGATTATTGATATAGCCAGGGACGATCACGGGTCGGATGCGCAAGGCGAAGCCGCTGGCTGGGGGCGACCGGACATGGGGTGAGTTGACGGGTCAGGTGCTGGGATTCCAGCCGGAACGGCTTACCGAGCATTACGAGCTGAATCGTATCAAGAAGGCGAGTGAGGCTGAGCACAACAGGCAAGAGGCCAAATTCCACGAGGATCTGGCGAATGATGTTCTGACCGGAAATTACGGGACGGCGAAAGAAAGCTTAGGGAACGGCAGGCACAAGATCCTAATTACGACATGTTTGCCGGGGGCCGGAAAGCGGTGGATGCCGCGTTGGAGAAGACTTACCCGCGTGACCTCAGGCAAAAGCTGAATAGGGCCGATACCCAGCTGGCCCGATTGCTGCCGGTAAATTATGGACTGCCGAAAGAGTCAGACAGGATTGATTACAAGCTCAAGCAGCTACAGCAGTTGGGGATACCGACCAGGAAGCAGGATATGCAGAAGTACGCGATGCGTGATGCAGTAGCGGCCGAGAATCCTGAACTTACCACGGCCGAGATTTATCGTGAGGCCGACATGCGCCTCAATAAGGTCAGGAAGGTGCAGACGCTCGCTCCTGATGTAGCAGATGCATCCACGTCACAAGCTCTGCCCTAGCCTCAATGCGCTTGCGCTTCAGGCGGGCGCTGGTTCGCGGCTTTGAAGGCCGCCATGACCGTCGGGCTGCCGATGTAGGTGGTGGGCGTTCCGTTGAGCGGCAACATTCAGGGTGCTGGCCTCGCCCTGGCTGACTAGGTGGGTGACGCACACGCTGAAATCGTTGGGTGGTTTGCACTCGTGGAAAAAGTTGTTTTGGACCACCCGGATCGGGAGGGCCCGCTCCTGCTGACGAAGATAGTTCGAGATTTTGACCGCCACGCCGGCCAGCTCATTGCGACCCGCGCCCCCGAAAATCCCATAAAGATTTTGTTCCATCTGGGCCAGGAAATCGAGGGCGATATCGATGTGCGTGGTCGTGATTTCCAGGTCATGGCTGAAGCTCAGTGGAAGTGAGCATGACTTAACTTCAAAACCTGCATGGGTTTTGAGGTTAGCCAGGAGCGCAGGTGCGAGGGGCCTTGGTGCAATTGTGGCTATGCTCGATGTACCAGTTGCCGTAGTAGTCCTTGGTGGCCTGAGGCATCCGGAATTCGCCGGTGAGTTGCTGGAGCGAGCGGCACTGGTGAATGATGCTCTCCCGGAGCGTGAGTTTCCCGGGGCCGCCGGGCGGGAAAGGGCAAGGCTGGTCGAAGCGGCGCTCGCCGTATTGGAAAATGCTGCGGCGGGCGAATCCGGATTGAATGATGCGGTTCTTGACCATGTCGAAGCTGGTCTCGGTGGTGAGGGCCCCGAAGAGGACGGAAATAGGGCCCGTGGACCATGTCCTCGCCCTTGCTCTTGGTGAAGTAGCCGAATTTTTGTCGGTGTCGTAGATATCGTTGAGGAGGTGGATCCAGTTCTCCGGGGCCTTGTTGATGAAGTTCGACGAACTCGTTGGCGATGATGGTGATCGGGGTGACCTGGGCCATGGTGTCGTTGGGGGCCAGGGTGGTGAAGGATCCCTCGAAAATTCCGGGGGTCTTTGTCCGGGTCGCCGGCCAGGCGGCTCAGGAGCCCTCCGGGGTTTCGATAGAATGAGCTATAGGGACGTTTTCGATGTCGACGAGCAGATCGCGGACTTCACTGAGGGCCAGCGATTTGCCATTGCCGGCATCGCCTACGAGCACCGCGTAGATGTTGGCGTAGATGGCGTCACGGCCGTGGATCGAGCCAGACCCGGCGACTGACCGAAGAGGAGATGAGGACGTAAGCGCCCCAGACATTAAAGAGTTCCGGCACCTCGGTGCCTTTGGTCAGCTCGATGTAGTCATGGAGGATACTCACCGCTCCTTCGCCAGGCGGAAAAGTGATAGATGGAGAAGAGGCGGTCAACATTGTGCTGCTCGTCGTATTCAAGCTGCTGGCGGACTTGGGCTGTCGTCAGGCCGCGTATGAGCTGCAGGATCGCGTCCACGCTCATCGGGTCCTTTGCTGGTAATGGTTCTAGTTTCATGGAGGAGGTGCATGCTTAAGCCTGGGACGTAAGGTCCATCGCCCAGGCGGTAGATAAGGCCACTAGTAGTCGGCCCACTTGTTCCGGTAATAGGGCAGGAGCTCGTCGGAGTTCAGGCGGTGGGTCTCGACCGGCAGTGGCCTTGTGAAGATGTTGGGTGTCGGTCAGGATGCTCGCCGGGGCCATGAACCGGCTGGCGAAGGGCCGGTGGAAATCCACGACATCGAAAACGTGATATTCGACCTCGTCGGAATCGACGGCGATGGCCCGCTCGATCTCTTCGAGGGGCCACCCGTGAACGTAGAGGACACCATCGAGGATGGTACGCGGCGTCGAAAATGCCGCTCAGGGGCTCGCGTGAGGTGCCGCAGCTTGCCGGCCGCCTGCGACTGGAAATGGCCGAGCTGGTAGAGGGCCTGGATGCCGGCCAGGCGGGGCTGGACGAAGCAGGGGTAGGTGGCCCCACTGCGCGCGGCAGGGGCAGGGAACGCATCGGTTTCATAGTTGGCAAGCATCGAGAGGAGCCAGTAGACGAGCAGGCCAATCAGAAGAGCCGTAGATGAAATATTGAGTCATGGCAGGTTGCAGATTACCAGAATGCACTGAGGATCAGAAGGGCGGAAAACGAGGACGAGAACGGGAGTTTTATGGCCGAACTCCATGTTCAGAAGCGCGACTAACCAGCGAAGTTTCCAATCAGCCTGAAGCGAAGATGGTGAGGAACAATCTCATCTGCGGTTGCTCATCAGGATGCGAATATTTTGGTCTTCGCGTTTTCTGAGGGTGGAGGCAGTAGGCGGCGAGGTCGCAGAGCTGGGACCAGCTGAGGGTGTTGAGCCAAAGGATGAATTTGCGGATTTCATCGTCGGTCATGGGCGGAAGGTTACGCCCACTTTGCTCCAAGAGCCCGCTGAACCGCCTGGAGCGGGGTGACCCGGCGGCCGATTCGCTAGAGGCATCGATTGACCCGGAGAATCACCGCTTGGTAGTAGTGGCCGATCAACCAGCTCGTCGGCGGTGGCGTTCTGCCGCAGGCAGGTTGATCAGTTCGAATTCGTCGTTGGCGCCTCTTCGGATCAGCCGGCCGACATAGCGGTTGGTGACTTGTTGGGGCAGGATGGAGTTCATGGCAGTGTGGGTGATAGCTCTTCATGGAGAAGTCACGTCGGCTTCGGATTTCTTCCTGAGTTTGTTGAGGAGGTCGATGGTTTGGGTGGTCGAGCCATCGTCGCTGAGAGCTTGACTGGCCGAATCGTCGAGTTACGTCTATATTGTCCCACAGGAAGTCGTGGAGGTTGATGGCCGCTTGTTCGAGCGCGAGTTGGGGTTACCAGGTGTGGTCATCGGTGGGGTCCACGGCGGGCAGGATGATGTAGAGTGCGTCGGCGGCGACGCAGAAGGCGGCTAAAGAATGCGCATGAAGAGAGTTTTCACGCCTTTCAGATGTGGATTGCGTGCACTCGCCCCAGCTGAGGGCCGTAGGCGCCATCGAAGGGAATTTTCACTTCGCAGTCCGGCGATCGTTAGGGTGTTGTCGAAGTAGGAGGCGGACCTTGGCACGAGCCCAGTCCCGGTGGCTTTGGGGCCATTGGCCACACAAGGCGTCGTGCACTTGGTGCAGCGGCTCGATGATTAGGGAATCCATCCGGACGCCGATTCTCCGGATCATTCCACAGTTTGAGCATCGCCAAGTTGGTGGCCCAGGTGGTGTTGGACTGGGGCTCGTGCGCAAGAAACTCTTTGACCGTCTCGTGCATCGCCGGGCCAAAGCGCCGGCCGAAGAAAAGGCGGCACTGGCCTGGAGGCCGAGGCGAGCTTGGCGTCAGCGACCAGCTTCGATTCAGCCCAGCGGTGCCAGTCGAGGATGCCTGGAGTAGCGGGTGAACATCAGGTTCTGGAGGTTGCGGGCGACCGATTGCTCCATGTAGATGGGAGTGCCGGACTCTTGAAACTGTCGCGGAGGATGTTCGCGCACATGGTCGGGATCCCCATCATGTAGGAGCTGCCGTGCTGGACACGTTTGCAGCCTAGGTAGAGCCATTTGCCGGCGAGCTGGATGACGATCGGGAAAACGTGATCGTGGAGCCACTTGAGTTCCTCGCGGTCGAAATCGTTGACGGCGGGCCCGAGCCAGTACATGAGGGCGATCAGCTTGGCGGGCTTCATGCCGGCCAGGTAGTCCAGCCACATGTTGGGGTCGCCTAGTCGGTGACAGTGAGCAGCAACGGTCCACCCATCGGCTCCTTCAAGATCGCATTGAAAGAAATCGTAACCTTCATCGGCACAATAGTTGATCCGGAGGTCCTTTTGGATGGTTTGCAGATTTGCACCCGAACCTGTGGGCGACGTATAGCACTTAACTCGGCCCGTCTCTGCTTCAAGAGAGTAGCCGCAACGGACTCGGCCGTCGTTATCAGCAGCGATTTGCAGAGTTTCTCGTACACCTTCGAGGTGGCGGTGCTTGAGGATGTCGGAGAGGAATTCATCATTGGGACGGTTGCGTTTGAGGGTCAGGATGGCGTCGATGCCGGAGGTCAGCTTGTCGGACTTCCGGTTGCTTCCCGGCTCCCTGGCATATTGGGGGCGTAGCCTTTGTCGGTGTAAAGTGCCTTCATCAAGCCGGAGGGCGAGAGGCTGCCCTTCTCCCCGCGCAGTTCTTTGCCCGCAGAGGCCGCCAGGCGGTCACCCACAGGCTTAATTTGCTCGACGGTGTCGGCGAAGCATCGCTTTGGCCCTGCTCCCGGTCGTAGCGGATCCCCCGCAGCTCCATGTAGAGGAATGGGGTCTGCAGCTCGATCATCCTGCGGTAGTGGACGAGCGGGGACCGTGCAAGGCAGCGTCCTGAGCCGAGCAGATTTCGAGGGTCGACGGCGGAGTCCATGGCGCAGCCTCGATAGAGGCCCTCGCCGACTTCGCCATACATCGAGTCGTCTTTCCAGTGGGGCTGGCGGGTCCACACGCTGGCCTGCGTCGCGAGCGGAGCGCCCGAGTTCGGCGTAGATGCTCCAACCCTTGATCAGGGTGTCCTCGGCCACGCTGCGGATCGGGATGCCCAGGCCGTAGCTAAGGACAAAGTTGTCGTAAAGCTGGTTCTGGAGAACTTTGGGAACGTTGGCCCGGAACATGAGGCGGCTGAAGCTTTGCAGGACTCCGGGCATGCTCGGTTTCGGTGAAGCGGGACCAGACGATGCAAATCGAGCGGGTGGGATCGCCGCAGATGCTCACGCAGGGCCATCCGTTGTGCAGGGTGCCTTCGATGTCCACTGAGCAGCGGCGACCGCTGGGCCAGTTGTCGAGGAGCCAGCAAAGCTCCGATGGGTCGAGGTCGGTCTGCAAGTCACGGTGGGGGAGTTGCAAGGCCGGGGTGGTGCCTTCTTCCCGCGCCCGCTTGAGATCAAATCGTAGCAAAGGGTAGCCGGAGAATTCTCGGAGGACGTAGGCAGGGTGAAGCGAGGGCAGGCATTTGCGGCCGTAGAAGGGCGCAGGAGGCCGTTCGAAAGTCCGAGACGAAGAGGGAGCCCCGCCAGTCGCTAATCTTGGCAGTGAGCGCCCACTGCGGCCCGAAGCGGGGTGTTCCCGAGGAGGACGCAAAGATGCGGATCGAAGCGTGCGATGTCGTGGGCGAGCTCAGCCGAGGCCAGTCTTGGATCTCAGGGCCATCCCAATCGAAAAAGCCGATTTCGTTCGAGCGGTGGCCGATGCTGGCAAACGTTGCCGATCAAGACAGGCTTGGCGGTTGATGCCCGCCTCGTTGCGCATGATGTTGGTCAGGAATTGACCGGAGGCCCCGACGAAGGGCCGGCGATAGTTTTCTTCGTCCTCGCCCGGAGCCTCGCCGATGATGGCGATGCCGGTAATCGACGGCCATCGACGATGATCGGGGTGCTCGTTGGGAACGAGCCGAGTGAGGTTGGCGATCATTCCTGCAGGCGGCTCTCAGGCGGCTCATAGCAGACCGTCGGGTCAAACGAAAGATACGGATCCGGGGTCATTTCATCTCCCACTTGGCAATGCCGTCCTCCCTATCACAGGCGGCCATCCATAGACTCCGTCGTCGCACAACGCCCACATGAAAGGGTGCTTGAAATTTCGACTCGCTGGGTATCACCGCAATCTGGATTATTTTTCTCACGGGAAAGGGGGAGATTGCCTCTCCCCTGATTGCTGCGGAGGGTTAGGGCAGCGGCGGCGAGGTCGCCGAGGTAGGTCATCGGTAGGCGATGTCGTTGCCGACGTAGTCGGACTTTTCGATTTCTGTCACGGTGATCTTGGCCATGGCCTCGGCGCCGATCATCTGGCTCACGATGTCGGCGTTGAATTGTGGCCGGCGTCGGTTTGCCTTTCTTGTTGTTGGCGTCCCCGGTGCCCAGGAAGCGCATCGACGAAGCGGGCCATCTTCTGCATCAGGAACTCGTGGCTGGTGTCGAAGGTGGTGAAGAGCGGGAACCCGGCGCGGACCTGATCGCCCTCGGTAGTGGAGCGCCGGCTCGACCAGGGCGAATTCCCACTTGATCACGGGATTCCCATCGCGTTCGGTCTGGCTGATGTTACGGAGGCGCACTTGGGCCATCGTGCCGTCAGCGATCAGAGGGACGGTGGTGCTGATATCAGTGAGGTTCATGGCTAATGCTTAGTGGTTGATTATCACTCATTTGGATTTGTTTGGTGTTTGGTTGTTGGTTGTTTAGAAAAGAGGCGGCGGAGCCTCGGGCGCGGGCGAGCTTGGTCGAGGCTCGAGGCGAGGGCGGGCCCACGGCGTCACCGAGACGACCTCGAAGTTGCTCATTAGGTCGTCTTCGATGTCCATGGCGGTGTCGGCGATGCTCGCCGGATCCATGCGCATCGGGCAGCGACGATGGTGATCAGGTAGGTGACGTTCATCTCGCCTTACACACGACTGAAGTTGTCCTTGAAGTAAGTGGCGGCGACTAGCCATTGGTCATCATGGTTCTTTGGATTGCGGGCAACTCATGTCGCCTTCCTTCGGTGAGCCTGCTCTTCTGGTCAACCTTGCGTAATCGAGACGTCCGTCAGCGATTCTCCCGGTTCTCATAGGGACGCATCTCAGTCGATCTGCTTGCGGTGGTATTGGGGTGAATGAAGAAGGGCTCAGCTTTTTTCGTTGCGAGGCGGTCCTCGACGAGTTTCCAGTCGAATTTGAAGATGGGTGGAAGGCTCAGCTAGTTCTTGGGGAATAGCGGTAGTCGTGGGCATAGATGAACTTGAAGGTGTGCTGGGCTGGCACCGGCGGTCACGGCGACTTCGCAGCGCCAGACGTCGGTGAAGAGCGAACCGATGATGTATTTCATCTGGCCGGCCACTTGAACGAAGTAGCGCAGACTTTGGTCGATGTCGTCCTTCTCCACGCTTTCGTGGCAGGTGAGCACCAGGTAGTTTGCGCTGGGCCGCCAGCTGAAGCGATGAGCTTCTTCCACATCGCGAGGTAGAAACCCCAGAGCTGGAGGGTCATCTCTGTGACTTGCCCTGGACCGCGCACACCTCGTAGCGATGATGTAGTCACTAGGCTTGGTGGCGCTGCCGATCGACAATGGTCTCGACTCGAGGGCCCTTGGAGAGCCTTGCTGAGACAGCAGCATTAGGCGGCCAAAACAGTTCTGGCGGTGGAATTTCCTTTCCGTCGTCCGAGCGTGCCGATGACGTCGTAGCCTGACGGGAAGTGGGCTCATTGTTTTCGCGGAGCCACCCGAGAGGGCCCCCAGGTTGATGTCGAGGTCGGCGATATGGCGCTGGCGAAGGCGCAGGTGAGCGGTTTTGCCTGAGCTGGGGAGGGCCTTGGAGGAGAAGGCGGATATGAGCTTGGCGGCGTTAGGTTTATGGATGCACGGCGTGCGTGGTTTTTTTTTTCGTTTGATGGCGATTTCGAAACTGAAGGGGTCCCAGAGATAGCTGGCGGAGATGACCGGCGGGCGTATCTCATGGGCGACTTTGATGGCGATTCGATCGGACTGGGGTATTGCTCGGGTACGCTAAGCCTTCGGTGGAAGAAGAGGCCGCTTTGCGAGAATCCGGTACTGGTAGGTCATTGGCCGTTTGAGGAGTGCTCCAAGTAGTGAAAAGCCCGTTTAGCTCGCTTAACGTCTCCGGCGAAACCATCCGGTGCCGTCGCAGGATTCAGCGCCGGCGTCGTGGGTCCTCCCAAAGCAGCTCTCAGTGTTCACCGTCCGATGTGGACTGGGAAAAGTGTTTGGTCCAAGTGCGCAGGTTCTTCCACTTCCATCCGGTGGTCCCCCAATGAAAACGACATCGGCATTATTTGCATGTTGTCATCGGGAGCCATCTCGTTCCTGACCACACAAAGGCGAGGTGCGGAATGAACAGGATCACGGAGGCGACGCCGGCGCTGAGGAATCGAGTGCGGTGGGGTTGCTTCCCTGGGGTCAAAGGGGACGACAGTCCGGCACTCGCAATCCAGGCAAAGGGGTCTCGTGGATGGTGTCGTGCGGGTCATGGCGCAAAGCCGGTGGTGAAGCGGCATCTTCGTCCCAGGTGCCTCCTCGGCGCCAGATGAGGGATAAGCCCCGCCGTCGATAGCGTAGGGCAACCATGGGGGGCAGAGTGCGCCATCCATCAGGACCATGATAGAGCCGATGCGCCCCGGCCAACGACCAGCGGAGGTAGCCGACGGTCATTCCTGTGTTATTCGCTGGCATGACCATCATACTCTGACCTCAACAAACCGGCCTCTCTTTTTGGGCGGTTCTTCCCCATCGCCGCCTTTGGTGCGCCGGTGGCAGGCACGCAACCGCAGCCCCGGCACGGTTCGCAGCATTCCCGGTGTAGCACGACCAAGGACTCACTGGAAAGGAACATTGAGTTTGCGCCTCGATTTACCGCATCTCGCTGCTTGCTGCGCTGAATGTAAGGGGCATGGACTCCCATGCGGCGGTTGCTGTCGCAAAGCCTTAGGGCCCCGTTGATAGCCTTGAAGAAACCGTAGCGGCAACTCGGGGCAGACTTCTGCGTCATCGGCGTTGGCGGCCCAGGTCACTACCGTCCCGCCATAGGACAAGGCGGCTTGCCGCCATGGCGATCATGCACATGATTCCGGTTGGGGACGATGGTGTCCCGCTCCGATAAGTTCCCCCCCTGCTTTGCTGGGTCAGCGCGTGGACTCGATGAAAGAGTTTAGGGGCGAGCGCCAGTCGCTCATAGGGCAACATCGAGGTGGTTGCGGCATGTTCTCGGCGCAGTCCAGTTCCCTTGAGGTGCTCTCTGCCCGTAGTTAAACAAGAGACAAACGACATGGCGCCTCCCGATGCAGTAAATCGTAGAGTAGGACGGTGCCAAGCCGGAGGCCACCGCTGGGCAGATGGATAAACTTCATAGTTTTAAAAATGACGTTCGACGCTCTCGGTTCTCCGAATCTGGATCCTCGGAGCAGAAGCGGCAAGGTCGGCTTTAGGCGCCGGAGAGCCAAATCTGGACAAGTTCTCGGCGGTAGTGGACACACGGCAGGATGTCGTTCAGATTCCTGCAGATCTTAGTTCCTCGAACACCGATCCCCATGCCAGGAAGCGATATATCTGCGCAATCAATTAGCCACGCCCCCTCCAAGTCACCCGTGCAGAATAGTGTCACCCCCATAGGTATGCCCGTGAAGTCTTTTACACTTATGCCCCTCGGGCAGGTGCGTGGCAGCGAGTGCGCACAATTCATGTGAGAACCGTTTGGAAATTGTTATCTTCATTGTCCGGTGGGGCTCCAGGTGACGTCGCGATACATGTCGGTAGTCGAGCATCCGCTGACGGACGGCTGGGTCATCCAAGGTGCAGATGTCGTGATATTGGCAGCGTCCGTAACTTATTGAAGCAGCTGGTTGGTGTAGACGGGGAAATAGCCGCGGACGAGGCAATGCACGAAATCCTCGGCCAGGGTCAGGGCATTGCGTTCCCACTGGTCTAAGCCGCTCAGGGCTATACTCGAAATAGGCGCGGAAGAAATCGAGGGTGGGCATGCCGCCTCGGGGCCCCTGGCCATGCAGGTTGGTGGTGCCGGGCAGCGGTCGACGAAGGTAGATGGCGTTGAGGCAAAAGCCGGTGATGTCGAGGCTGAGGCCAAATTTGCTGGGCGGCCCAGACGTAGCCGATGGTCTGATGGCTTAGCATATAGCTGGAATGTAAGTGTCGCCCGCGATGCTGGTCGTTTTGTGATCGACCACCCGGTTGCGATTGTTGGTGTTGGCGATCGAGGTCGATCCGGCCCGCCCAGGCGACATGAATGGCTTCGACCAGGCGGGGCTCGGGCCACTCGGGAATCTGAATCCGGGTATTGACTTCTAGCACGCCTAGAGGCAATTCGAAGGGCCGCTCGATGATCGGTCTCGGAATCGGAGAGGACCGTCCAGGCGTAGTCGGGCAGCGATTGCCGGAAGCGGTAGTGCCGCATCGACTTGCAAGCGCAAGGCTGGGGTGCGGTATTCGTCCGGAGGTGCCGGGTTCTCGGCGAAGTATTGGAGGATGGCGTGATCCTGGTCGGAATCGGGAAGGCCCCGCAGGAGCCACTGGAGGCCCTCGTGCAGGGCTCCGCCGAAGGTCAGGGCAGCGTTCCGGGCATGGGCCTCCCGGCGGTTTACGAGCCGGTAGCGGCCCGCCGTCGGGCATCGGGTGAACATCTCCATCGAGCTATTGTCGAGCACGAGGAGGTAATGACCGTCCTGCGGCAAGGGGTCAGGAGCGGCCGGAGGGCAGCGCCCTTAGGCTCCGGCGGGTGAGCCGCCGGAAGGTCGATACTTAGCTCAATCACGAGACGAAGGTGATCTTGGGTGCCGGTTCGTCGATGTCCTCTTCCTCCCTCGATCAGGAAGCTTAGTTCCTCATCGAGGATCAGGTGGATGCTGACGGTCACTTCACCGGCGAGGTGTTCTTTGGCCACGTCTTCGACGGATTCGAAGAGGTGCCTTCCTCGTCGCAGAAGGACGAGGTAGGCGTCGTCGAAGCCGGTGGTCTTGGCGTAGGCGAGGACTTGCTGGGCGACGGCGACTTTCTTGGCGTTTTTCAGTTTCATAGAGTGTCGAGCAGGGCGTTGTAGGCGGCGGCCTTGGCGGTAGCGCTTTGGTTGGTCTTGGGTGGCTTGATGGTTTTGGTTGATGGGGCCTTGCCGTGGCGAAGCTTTTGGACCAGGGCAGTGAGCTGCTCCGCGGTCATCTCACGCGACAAGGGGTTGTGCTTGATGCTCGGGAGCTGGATCAACGGCGCATCGTGATCGGTCGGGCTGACTATCATCATGGTTGCGACGGTGAAGGTGAGTTGAGCGGCAACCTCGTGGACGAGCTGGCTGTTCTCGGCGCTCCAGGTGGGCGGGATATTGCGGCGCTGACATTCGGCGTAGAGGGCCTGGTAGAAGAGGGTCGTGAGGTCCTGCTTCGCCTTGTGTTCGCCGGCCAGCGGCCCACGGAAAAATACGTGTGTATTTCCACGGGCAGCCGGGCCCATACACGGGTGCTCCTGGTCATTACATCCCCAGCTTGGTCAGGATGAAGCGATTGAGGAGGTGGGCGAAACTTTGCGGCTCGGGTCGGCCATCGATTCGGTCGAGCTTGAAGCCTGGGACTTCCCGGAGCATCAGCTGGACCTTGTCTTCAACTGCGGAGGGATCGCGGGCCAGGATCTCCTGGGCCTTGGCGAGATCGGCGCGACTCGGTGGTGGAAGCTTTTCATCAGGCGCTGGCGCAGGGGTGACCACCATCTGATCGGCGGTTTCCTGGCCCACTGCTGGAGAATGGCCTTCTTGTCGTTGCCGTTGCCCCGGTGCTCGATGACCCGCTTGTTGGAAAGCCTTGACCCGCTCGGGAACTTCTTTGCGGGTGGCTGTGGCCTCGCTTTCGATCTGGCGGGCGATGCCGGTGCGCTCCTGGAGGAGGGCGGCGAACTTTCTCCTGCCACTCGGGCAAGGTGCGGGTGTGGATAGTGTGCAGGCAGGCGTGTTCGAGGGCGGTGCCCGGTTTACCGACCTTGGCGTCGTAGTCTTCGACGGTGTCGGGGCCGGGAAACGAGAGGCGGTATCCGCAGGAGTGGGTTTCGTATGCTTTCATTGATGGGTGTGGTGTTTGGTTATTTTTTAAAAGTGAGTTGTAGTGTTCTTCCCAATTACACGTCCTGCCTGAGGACCTGGAGGTCGTGGTGCTCGGCTTGGCGGGACTTGATTTCCTCGCGGAGGCCCCGCAGCGCGGCGGCGTAGAGCATCTTGGAGGTAGGTTTCTCTTCTTCGTTGAACAGCCGGCGGGCGATGTCAGTGAAGCGGTCAAGGGTTTGCAGGCTCAGGTGTTCGATTTGGAAGTTCATTCTTTCGGGTTGCATGAGGGCGCGGACGCGGTGGTAGGCGATCGAGTAGTTGGTGCCGGGGACGTTGGTCAGGATGACGTCTTCGGGCTTCGGGAACATTGGGCGGGATCGTGCCGATGAGCTTGATGTCCTTTTCGAAAACGTGGATGACGATGTCGGCGTAGACGCGAGCGAGGTCCTCGGCGCTGATGTTGACGTATTCAGCTTGGTTCGGGGAATCGTCGGGCGAGAGGGCTTTGTAGGAGGCGCGTTGCGTGCGTCGGCGACGCTTGGCCCGCTGGACGCAGTTGATCGAGCAGTAGATCGCGGCTGGGTGGGCGTCAAAGGCCCGGAGGCAGGACGGGCAGATTTTCTGGACGGAAGTCATAGAGAGTGGAGAGGGCGGCGATAACTACGGGGAATCTTGGGCGATTCGTGGCCACGCTCCCGAACAGTGAGCTTCTCGATGGCCTGCCGGACTCCTCAGGGTTGTAGCGGACCAGCCGTCCGAGCCGGACGTAGGGAATTAATCGTTGGTCACGGAGACTCAACACGTGTCGCCAGCTGCATCCCAGCATCGAGGCCAGTTCCTTAACCGTGACTAAGTGAGGGGTCATCGCTTCAGTCCGAGCTTTTGCGCTGATCGATCTCCCAGCGCAGTTTAAGGCTCCGCACGCGGGAGATCTCTTTTTGACCGCGACAAGGGCGAACTGGGCCCCGGTCCGGTGCTGCCACTGGGCGAGTTCGCGCATTTCGTCGATCGTGTTTTGCGGAAGCTGAACGCGGCCTTTGCTGTTTTCGTCTACGTCTGCTGATTTGGGCATGATTTTCGAGGTTTTTGTCGGGTCCTAAAACGCAGGAACCTATCGAGTAAATGGCCAGTCAAAGGCAAGGGTAAAGTCGTGACGAATGGTTCTGGTGGCGCTTGTGAAGGTACTAGTTAATGACAAACGGTGTCCACTGAGTGGCTATTTTCCAACGATTATTCCCAAGTTATTCCCAAGCGCGAAATCGAGGATGAGCGTCCCCGTGCAAATTTTGCACGCAAAGTATAACGCACTAGTTCTCCAACCGATTTTTGCCGATTAGGGACGGCACCTTGTCCATACCAAAGGTGGGACGAATGGTTATGGATTTGCGGCAATTCAGGCCAAAAGCGTGGTAAAGCGGATTGCCACTCAAAACCATTTGGTGGATTTAAAAAGTTTGGCTTGTGTGCATCTGGGGGCGCTTGCGGATCGTTTGACCTTTCGGATGGTGGATATATCCAGACGATGAAAAGAACGGTCAGTGAACGGGCCCGTGCCCAACTCAGGAAGATCAGGAAAGAACTCAAGAAAGAGGAGTCGTCAGCAAGCTTACAGACGCCACCATCTCCCGTGCACTCTCTGGGAAGGTCCGGCCCTCGGCCAAAACACTCCGCCGGATCGTGGAACTCCTCGATGTGGAGTTGGGCTGCCAGCTCGTGGCGACTTATCTAGCGGAGGACATTCCGCCGAAGCTGCGCGGGCATATATGCATCGGCGTGCGTTCGGATAAGAAACAACAGGAGGAAATCTGCCAGTGCTGGGACCCGTTCGTCCGAAAGCTGCTTTCTCTTCCCGGAAACCCGGATCGCGCTGGATGCGGTCGCCGATGCCATCCTTAACGCCCTGCCCGGTGACAAGGGCAAGGAGAGGCTCACGTACCTTTTCAAGCTACTGTCGCCAAAGAAAAGTAACTGCGATGGCGTCTTTTTATCAACTAGAATTTATTTACTAGATTTCTATTTTATTCACTAGAATTTGTCCACCAATTTACCCACTGGAATTTTTCATCCGTTGATAGAGAGCACTTTATGAAAATCGATTCCGCCCTTTCAAGGCGGGAACGCGGGTTCGAATCCCGCTAGGGTCGCTTCTTACGTAAGTGATTGAACAATAGTTAAATCTACTGCAGATAAGCAACTTAAGAAGACTTTGCATGCCTAAATAGTAATTGCAAGGAGTGCCTTGGAGTGTCATTGAATGCCCTACTCTGCCCCCAATTTGTCCAGTCATTTATCACAGTGAACGGCGCCGGCGGTAACGTTAGGGACCAGACGTTATGACTCAGGAAAACGCCCGACGATACACTTCTTTGCTGCAAGTCGGGCAAATTTTGGCGAAAAAGCAAGGTTATGAAGAATGACTGGCCTGTGGTCAAAAAGTCACCAGAAAATGCTAAGGAGCAGTATCACGTCAATGCCCGCTACATGGTGGAGGGGAAATGGCAAGGCGAACGAAAATGGTTTGACTCCAAAACAGAGGCCAATGGTTACGCCCTCCTCATGCGGACTAGACGCATGAACTTGGAGGCGGGGGCCTCAACGGATTATCTGAGCCAATTGGCCGCGCATGGGGAAAGTGCGATGGACGCGATTCGTGCGCGTCTGCAAGTGCTAGAGCAGACCAGCCAGAGCAAGCCTGTAAGCGAAGCTGTGGAAGCGTTGCTCCTCCATAAGAGAGAGGTCGAACGGCAAAGCGCGAGACGGCTCTCTGGACATTCGATATCGCCTTGGACGATTTGTGGAGAGGATTGGCCCGGAGCGGTTGCTTTGCACCATCACTAACCAAGAGATCCAGGAATTTTTAAAGGGATTTTCCAACCCGGCGACGCACAATGACTATCACAAGGAAATCGTGATGCTTTGGAGATTTGCGGCCGAGGGTGCGAGAGACTGGGTCGCCAAGCCTTTAAGTTCCCGTGAAGTCCTTTCGCTCAAAGACCCAAAAAGAGAACCAGTAATTCTCTCGCCCGATGAGGCAGCTCGGCTGATGACTGCCTCGATTGATCCGCGAGTTCGGACGGTCAACGCGCTCGTGCTCTTGGCGGGATTCGGGTGGAGGAGGTGGAAAAAATGGATTGGTCGCGGATCAACTTTGCCACGGGGCAAATTCATGTGCCCAGTGAGATTGCCAAAACCCGTGAGTCGCGCTACGCGATGATTTCGGACAATCTCCGGAGTGGCTTCTGCCCATCGCCAAAAAGCAAGGAGAGATCGTCTATGCCAATCATCATAGACGGACCACACAGGAAAAGCGCAAGATCCTCATGCACGAGTATCGAAGGACGTGGAAGCGTGCCGGCCTTTATCCCTGGCCACAAGACGCGCACCGGCACAGTTTTATCTCTTACCATTGCAAGCTTTATGGGTTGGAGAAAACGGCCGATGCAGGCGGCACCTCGGAGAAGATTATCCGGTCGAAGTACCGGGCGGCGGTGATGGAAAAGGATGCCCGGGCTTTCTTCGCCATCAAGCCAGAATCCGGCGGCGACAAGATCGTGCCGTTCGCCGCTTGACAGTGAATGGCTTTCGATTGGATATGGAATGACCATGACAATGACAATCACCTCGCACGTATCGGATAAGTGGACTCGCCCTGCAGGCATTGTAATGCCCGGCGACCTGCTCATCTGGGTCGAAGAGCAGGCCAGTCAAGAGCACATTACCAAATCTCGCTTCGTCACGCAGGTCCTCGAAACGGAACGCAAAAAGCCGGAGCAGCATACATATTGTAGAATAATGCATGAGCGGTCGTGCTCGCTCACAGCTTCAAAAACTCGGGCGCAGAGGGGACAAGCCGACCCGGACCCGCAGGGCATCGGATTGCCCGGCGACCTCCTCAACTGGATCGAAGCAGGAGGCGCGTCAAAGAGGGAATCCCCAAATCCCGATTTGTCGCCCAAGTTCTCGAAGCGCGGAGCGCAAACGCCGGAAATCTCGTTCAAAAGCGCGCGGCCTTGTTCCCCGCCTTCGTCTCTACTGGCGCGCTCAGGTTTTATGGGTGGCAACGACGCGCAGAAACCCGCGTAGTGGATCACAAATACCTCAGCTGATCGCCCGCAGAGGCGCCGCTAGCCTGCCAACTGACGAACAAAATGAAACGAAGAACCACTGCCAGGCACAAAAACGATCCTTGAAGACTCCGCCGGCTCGGCTACGAGCGCACGAGCGAGCTCGGTTTTCATCTTCGGATCCGGAGAGCACCTACGCCGCGTCCATATGTCCCGTGCCGGTAAAATGGAAGAGACGGGCCCGCGGGCTGGCAATGGGAGCTGGGTGCAGGTGCCGGTCGTTTCGCTGCCAGCCGACGAGGCGGAGCAGGTGCTCCCCGCACTATCTGCGCCATCACCCGGCCGGGCGACGAGCTGCCGCACTACCTTCAGACGTGAAGCCGCTGAGTGCTTTCCTCGTGCTTGCGCCGGTTGATGCGCTCATGCGCCGTGGCCGCCCCGATCATCGAATTTTTCCGGGGGTCAGGATAGCGGGCGACCAATCAAAAGGTCGCCACGGCCTCGCCAGCGCGGAAGTTTCAGGGGCCGTCGTGCACGCCCTTGAGCCACACGGTGGGCGGGCGGGGATCGCGACCTGAGATCACGAACTTGTCGTCCCTCGAAGAAGAGCAGGAGTTGCTGGGCGTAGGGTGCCCCGGTCGTCGCGGGACCGATGGCACGCCATGCCCGCCTGTTGAGGTGACCCAGCAGCTTGCCGGTGTGCATCGGCGTGCTCAGGGGTCATGACAAGGCGACTCGGGGTTGTCTTCAACGAGCACGCTGCGCACATCGCGGAAGGCGATGTAAGAAGCGGCGGGAGCCCTCGAAGACGACGAAGTGGCCGGTGTCAAGGTGAAGTAGATCCACTGGGCCGGCCTGGTCGCGGACTCAGGTGCCCCGCTGGCCTGTCAATCAGGAAAGCGCCGGAAGGGGCGATAGGCCATCTTCGCTTGTGGATCTGCTCGATCATGCCGTGGTTGGGGGATTGGGCTTCGATGACATTGATCGAGGTGAAGTTGCCACCCAACGGTAGCGGCGCCCATTGCTCCACACCTGGAAAAATCGTGGAGCGGTCCCGGTCGTCGAGGCTGGCGCCATTTTCTCCATCGACCAGCGGGGCAGAACGATGTGGTCATGACTCTGCATCTTTCACACGAGCGCTGGAAGCCGTGACCAGCGTGAAGCGGGGTGATTAGCGGCGATCTCCTCCCCGGAGCTGCTCTTCGTTGGGTTTCTGCGTGAACGATTGAATTGTCTCATCCGGAATACGGCAAGCGCAATCACGATGGTAGGGTGCCCGTGTTCGACGCGCGACCGGGGGAAGGCCAGGGTTATTTGCGCTTGAAGCCGCCGCTCTTGGCCTTTCGTAGCTTCGTACCAGTAGCAGATTACTGCGGGTAGGGAGAATGGGTGCGAGGGCGAGGGCCCTGCTTGATTCCGTGGGTAGATGATGTAGTTCATAACGATGGTTTTTCCTCCTCGTCGGAGTTTGCCGCAGCAGCCTGTGCAGTCCAGGGGATTCCGGATGGCTTGCGAACGCGCAAAGCACCCGTTGGTTGATCCAAGCTTGGTGCTCGTAGTCGTCAGGCGATGGATTTTATTTGGGTAGGCGTGACGGCGAATGGCCGGACGATGAGGTTGTTTCATCTGGCTGTGGCTAGGCGCCCGCCGGAGCAAAGTCGCGCTGGGAGGCGGTGGCGGCAAGTTTTCTTCGAAGAGTCGTCTCGATAATTTCATCGACTGTTCGGCCTTGCTCGTGAGCGATTGCTTGCTTGATGGCTGAGATGGCGTCCATTTTAGGTTTCATTGAGGTGGGATTGATACATATATATACCGATATGTAGTGATGTTTGCAAATAAAATTGTGAGTGATTGGGTGTTGCGGGTGTATAAGTAGGGAGACGAAAATGCGCAAAAACCAGCCGACACAGCTCAAGCCGGAGGTGCCAGATCTTTCTGGCCCCTGACCAGCTGGCGTTTCTAGGTCAAAGAGTGGTAAGCGGCGGGGAGGTCACCCAAAGCGTATCTCAGTGCGCCAGGCTATCAGGCCTACGCGGCGTCGCTGGGGTATCAAGCTGGCCCCGGAACCGGAGGGACTCAAAGTGCGCGTGCTCCTGACGCGTGCTGGGGGAATGACTAATGCAAGAAGAACGCAAGAAAAATTATTTTGTGAGCGAGCCAGTGCCAAAGGTCATCGGCGAAGCGAGCCAGTAGCAGGGACTCTTCGAAGAGGAGATCTTAAAGCGATCTTTATATGGACCTTTTCTGACCGGGCCAAAGGGACTGTATGTGCAAGCCGAGTTTGACTATAAAAACCACAAGAGTCAGACACTCAAGGCGCTGGTCGATGGGATGATTGAATTTTGCGATAACGGCGATGAGGACTGCAGCGGCGAGCTATGGCGCGCGGCTGCAGAACTTGCGGGGTTGGCCAAGGTGTGCGCGGGCCGCCGAGCGGCATGCAGCCGAGGGGCCGCGAGTTCACGCGGGTCATTGGCCGTTGAAGTAATTGCGCAGCGTCTGCAGACGCGTGCTGGGGGATTAGTCGCAACCTGGCTCGGCGGGGCTGATCGCGTGAGCCACGCGCAGGATGGCGGTCAGCACAGCGCGGATCCGGGTGTCAAGGACGAGGGGCATTGCGACCGACCAGCCGCGTTCACCACAGGGCAGGTGGTCGGAGGCCCAATGGTGGCCAGTGGGTGTCAGGGGCCGCAGCGAGTACAGTCGCGGCCGCTGGAGGCGATCCGGGAAGTCAAAGGAGAGTGGAGAGTCATTTTGCGGCCTTCGTTTCCATGAAAGCAGAAGCGCGTGTCCTGCACACGACGGCAGCGAGAGAAGGCAAGAACGCCGGCGGAAGTATAGCGCGAGGAGTGTTTGGAGACAGCTAATATCCTCGCAAATGCCAAGCTGTCATTGTGGTGCTGCAGCGGATCCTGCCAGTAGATGCGGGTCACGCGCCAAGCTGAGTTCCAGTGAAGGTGCAGGCTGCTGAAATGGCGGTCCTTTTATTGGCGTCGATGAACGGATGTCCTTTGGCGATATGGGAAGACGTAGTGAGCAGCAAGGTCGAAGATGTCGGCTTGAGGTAAAAGTGACGGTTGCGCACCGCGTGCAAGGTCGCCTCCCCAGCATCCGGGAACAGGCTGTGCCTGCGCCCGTGACTGTTCGATGTGGCTGGCTTGGAGAATGACGGTTTCTTCCACGCTCAAAAAGCGTGGTTTCGCCCACATGCGGGCGAGCAGCCTGAAAAGCCTACGATAACGAGTGAAGATCTTGTCTCGAATGCGCAGGAATTCGGGTCTACATTTCCCCGGACGACTTGAGGACGCACTGGAGGCTCCTTTGCGGGGAGTGGGTGCATTCTTCATATGAGGAATATCGATGCGGGGGTTGGCATTGGCAGTCATGATTTGCTGCGCCTTGTGGCAGGGTGTGGAGGCTTAGCGCTTCGACGTGCTGGCTGGGGGACGACTTACGTACAAGCATGTGCGCACAGGAATTCGACCATCACGGAAGATATTGTTTGAGATCCAGCCACCCAGTTCGCGATAGCTAGCCACACTGTGCGCTCAATTCGATTAATTCGCAAGCTTCCAGTCGGTTGAAAACGGGCATCAAATTTATTTTCGAGCTTGTCCACCCATTCTGGAAACTTGTCCAGGGTGTTTTGGTAGTCGGTCGTAGTCCCCAGATCAGAGAGTTTCATGCGCCACCTGTTGTCGCGAGTTCAGCGAGTGCTTTTTTGAGGCCGCACGCACCAGGGTGCGCAGCGACTCGCGAAACTCTTCGTCGGACAAGGTTTCCTTGGCGATTTCCCGGCGATCTTTTCGATGGCTAGTATTGAAGCTTCCATGCAGCTTACGAATGGTGAATATTTTATTTCTAACAATTTGGATTTAGTTGATTAATTCACGGATTGCTGGGTGCTACTTGATGCCGGCAGGTGCGCGCACGGCAGTGTGCGTCGGGGCGTTACAGCTAGTTGGGTGCTACTTACGCACAGGATGTGCGCACTTGCTTTCTTCTTAGTGGAGCCACGTGCTTCAACTTCCAGCTTTGCCCGCGTGGTCGAAGTAGTAGCGCGGCCAACAGTCTGCGTCATCGATTGAGCGAGCGAGTTCACCGGTAGGCTGGGAAAGAGTTGGGCGATCCAGTTTCCGCGGTCGCAAGAGTAGCCTCGTGGTTCAAGTGTGATAAGGCATTCCCTGCCGGTGATTTCTCCCAATGGTCTTGTTTAACCCAATTCATTTGGTCTTGCAATATTGGGCGGCGCGGCAGCGGGCCCAGCGGTCTGATGGTGTTGGGCCATCTCTGAGGTGATGCGGCGGAAGCGCAGGACCGGTCACGGCGCCACCTTGCGGCCGTGGAGGGCAGCGGCGGCGCGGATAATGGCTTGTTCGGCTTCGGTGTATTCTGGTTTCATTTGGGTGATTTGATTTGAGGTTTACGGGCGGTAGGCGGTGCTCACCTGCGGGGTTGATTTATTTTCATCGCCACCAATGATTGATGAAAGTGCCGAGTCCGGACAGTGCCGACCGCCAGACAACTTCAGGCGTCCCGGCACCGAGCTACGCGTCGTCGAGGTATTCGCGGGTGACGTAGGACCTCGGTTATCGTTCAAACCTTCGCTAGGGCCTGGCTTGGGTTTCGGATGACGGCGCCTGGGAGGCGCCTGGTTTCAGGGTATCGATCATTGATGTGTAGGGTGCGCACAGGCGCTAGCCTGCGCGTGCTGGGACGTCAGTCGGCGAGTCGATACTTTTCGTTTGCCCGCCTTTTTCGCTTTGGAGGTTCGCTTCCCCACGCACGCACGGTCCAGAGCGAAGGGAATATCTCCGAACCTGTTCTGAAGGGGATGCGCCAGGACCAGATCACTGGCAAGCTGATTTTGCTTTCCTGGCCAGCCTGATGCGGTAAATCAATTCCCGGTCGCCCCAAAGAGGGAGCTGTTCTTTAGTTGCGGAGAAACATGTTAGGCATGGGTGGTAAAAGGTGCTTTATTCGGCGTTCTTCGGCGATCGGTTGGAGCAGGCTGGCGATGCCGCTTGTCTGGTTGGGCCGCCGATGCTGGGGCATCAAAATCGGGTGTCATCGTCGATCGCCGACCAGTCGAAATCGCGGAGTGGGATGGTGGAGGGTGGACGTAGGAGGTGTGGATTTTCATGGTGATTTAGTGCGTGTTGTGGTGGGTAGGTTCTGAATGTTAATCGATATGTCCCTCGTGGCGATCACTGTGGCCTTCCATTTCGAATACAGTGCCGGGGTTTAAACCACATTTCCCGGTTTGGATCCGGAAGTCGCTCGGGGAGTTTAAATATTTTGCATTTGCGTTAATGCGTCGGCGACTTGCTCTCTAGTTATTGGTTTGTCGATATCTTTGGGTTTTCTTTGATGTATTGAACGAATGTTTGTTTCCATTTGCCAGGGTTGCTGGCGGGTAACGCGTTTTTGATAGCTTCTCTTGCTCATTTTATCCAGGAACTTAATTTCTCTGCATCATCGAAAACGACCTGGTTGCTGTTCTGATGTATTCATTGCGGGGCATTCTCTGAGTTGCAGGTTGAATTTCTCCCCATATTTGCTGGAAAGGGTGTTCATTTGTTCACTGTAATATACGGCAAACTGGTGGCTGTTTGCAAATGTTTTTTAAATGTTTTTTGGGAAGGCAAACCCTTGATGGAAACCTGCGGAAGGGGGAGGTGGGTAAGGTGTGGTCGAGGGGGTCCTATGTTTAGTTTGGGGCCCTATTTGTTTTTTTTCTCGCGCGCGCGCGAAGAGATTTTTTTATAAATACATATACAGCACTTGACGCGGAACAGGGCCGCATGTATGTATGCGTGGAGTATACAAGGGGCCCCGACCGCCTATCGACCTCCTCACACCCACCCTTAGAAAAATCTAGGGGAAAATTTCATAAATGCCTGAGAGGTTAAAGCAGGTTGCAAACGTCCTTTGGATCGGTTAAATAACTGAAAATTAATAGCTTACAGATTGGCAAGTAGGGAGTGGTCAGCATATGTCGAAATATCCCGCAAATTTCGATGTGACCTGAAAAGTATACAGTAGTGCTCACTTACAGGACTGAAATAAACAATTCAGCCTGGGGAGCTGGAAACCTGCATATATGGCAAGCAGAAGTGGCAAACAATAATTAGTCGCTGTTGGAATAATCACTATAACAGGCTAAGTGACAACGAGCTGCGCAGAGTGCTAGGGAATGATCGTGTAATAACTATACATCATCATCCTGCGCCCAGGCTGGGAGTGGAAACATTATTTACGTGAGATTGTGACATCATTGGTGGCGATAGGGGTGGCTTAGCGCCATGCTGGCATCGCCACTTGCCAGACGTGCAATGTATACATGTATTGTGGCATCTCATACATCGGGATGGTATGGCGCTAAGTGGCTGGGCATCAGGCTGCGGCAACGTGAGGCTGTAGTGAAGCCTAGGCTACAGAGGTCCCCTTGCCCCGGGGCAACATAGTGTCGGGAGCAAATACGCAACTGAACGAAGTACAG
>ERZ1370068.8899-contig-7717_pt1 | contig 25723 bp, 39 predicted proteins | sample MGYA00561227_ERZ1370068 | MGnify/ENA primary metagenome ERZ1370068 (study PRJEB38410, sample SAMEA6850437) | metagenome | study: Metagenomic assessment of the ecological functions of the soil: analysis of the soil microbiota associated with the...
TGAATTTCGCCAAGGGCGCGAACCGCGAACGCGGCTGACCGGCGCCGTCCACGAGGCGTACCGAAGCGGAGTCCGAACGCTGCTACGGAATCCTGCGCGCCTACGTCGCACCACATGAAAAGCGTAGCGGACGTGCGCTTCGCGACCGCGCGCGAGATGTTGCAGCTATACGGCAGTCCGGTGCCCGCGTCCCAGAACCGCGCCCAGATCGCGGAGCATCTGGCCACGAAACAGACGTTCCTGCTCAGCGGGCAGGACTCGCTTTCGGCTGCCGATATGGTGCTGGCGCTGCTCGGGATGGATCCGCAGGTTGTGGATGGACCGGCGACGCGGGTTGCCAGTACGTCTCCGCGGTGACGCGATTCCCCGCCGCTGTTGAGCGCGCCAAGGCGGACACAGTGTCGTTCATCCGGACGAATCAGCGGCTACCGTCGGAGGTGTGGATCGGATCGGAGAAGCTGTCGATCGGCGACTTTGCAGCCACGCTGGCCGCCTACGACGGCACTTCCGCCAATGCCGGCATACGTCGGGCCAACCTCGAATTCGAGAGCTACTTCTCTACCGATCCGAAAGGCTCCTTCAATTGGGCCGATCCACCCGAGGGCTCCAGCGCGCCCGAACTTGCTCGATCTCGGCCGGCTGCAGTGGGCTGGCGACGACTCGCCGGCGCGACTACGTGTAAGGGCATGGTAAAGAATTTTGCCGCTGCGCTGCTGTTCACGCTGACTGCGACCGCAGCGCAGGCTGCAGAATACCTGGAAAAGACCGTATTGTTCGAGCGCGCGATTCCGGCGGGTACATGCTGTATCGCATTCCTGGAATCGTTGTCACCAGGACGGGCACGATTCTAGCGTACGCCGAGGCGCGGAAGAGCGATCAGCAGCGACTGGCACGCGTCGGATATCATTCTGCGCCGTAGCACCGATGCGGGACGGACATGGTCCGCGCCGGCGGTGATCGGCGCGATGCCGGAAGTATTTCCAAGAACCCGCGCGGCTGTTGCTAAGAAGTTGGGGCTGGGGGCCGGGGGCGGGGTGTGACTTACAACAACCCGGTGGCGATCGCCGGATCCGAAACGGTGACGGTGCATTTTCTGTTCTGCGTCGAATATATGCGCGCGTTCTACATGCGCAGCGACGACGACGGGCAGACTTTCAGCAAGCCGGTGGAGATCACGCCGGCGTTCTGCGGTTTTCGGCGGTACTGGGCGTGGGTGGTGCCTGGCGACCGGGCCGGGGCACGGAATCCAGTTGAAAAACGGCAGGCTGCTGGTGCCGGTCTGGCTCTCGCTGGGAAGCGGCGGCGGCGCGCACGGGGACTCGGTGACGTCCGTGATCTACAGCGACAATCATGGCGCCACGTGGAAGGCTGGGGAGATCGCGGTGCCGAATACGGAGGAGACCGCGTCGCCGAACGAGACGGCCGCGCGGTGCAACTGGCCGATGGAAGCGCGTGATGCTCGAATGTCCGTTCGCCTCCAAGGCGCAGCGGCGGATTGTGGTCTACAGCAAGGATGGCGCCCGGCATTGAGCGCGTCCGGTGTTCCACCAACAGTTACCGGAACCGGTGTGTTTCGCGAGCTTGGTGACGGTTGGGGGCGGGGAGACTGCTTTACGTGAGCCCCGACTCGCTGGGGCGCGAACGGAAGAATCTGACCGTGCGGCTCAGCTACGACGAAGGTACAACGTTGGAATGTGAAACGCGTGTTGGAAACGGGGCCCTCGGCGTACGCTGATCTGGCGGTGCTGCCGGACGGGCGGGATTCTGTGCTTGTATGAGGCGGGCAGGAGCGTCCTTATGAGACGCTCACGTTGGGGCGGTTTGATTCTGAGTGGCTGACACGAATCAGGAGCTGGCAGAGCGACCAAGCGCCTCGCCCCACGGCCCTGATTGGGTTATTGCACCATGACGATGGGGCGCGCCAGAAGGCGAATTTCTGGGCTTGCGGATCCAGCACGCTTACCTGGCAGGTGTAGCGACCCGACTGTAGCTTTGCCGAGCGGGACGCTGAAGCGTATTGGCAGCGCCTTGGTCTTGGCGTCCAGGCCTTCGGTGATCTGGAGGGGAGCGGTTTCGAACGCCTTCACCTTTGCCGCGATAGAAGCTCACGCTGGCCACCAGCGGTTGCGTGGTCAGGGCGTCGGGCTGGTAGGCTTGCAGGATAGACGAACATGTCCTGGTCCTTCTTGAACACGCGCGGTCACGCTGGGCACGAGCTTCTGGTTGTCCTGCACCAACGGATTCGCGGCGAGCAGCCGCTTATCCCGTCTCGGCGGTGGCCAGCGCGGCGTTCATATCCTGGCGCTGATTGCTTAGCACGACGCTGGAAATCGGCAGGTACTTCACCTGGGTGGTCGAGGTCCGGGACCACGAACTTGGTTTCGAACGTCCCCATCTTGCCGGTTTCGTTTTCGCGCGTGAGGAATTTGAGGGTGTAGGTGCCGGGCGGCAGGGTGAAGCCCGTGTCGTAGGCCAGGGTGCGCTTGACAGGGTGCCGGCACGCTCTCGCCCTTCAGTTTGATCTCCTGGTAATCGCGGACGTTGCCCCTGCACCGACCCCTTGGAATCGCGCACTTCGCCGATGAAATCGAGCTTGGTGCTTTCGACGCCGCCTTGCCGTGCGCCAGTTCCAACTCCGCACCCGGGATCTTTACCGTGACGGGCACGAAGTAGCGGTCGCGCGCCATGCGGAAGTAATCCACTTCGAGCGCGACGGAAAGGTCCGTCATCGGGTCGCCCAGCATGAGCGCTTCCTGCAACTGGCGTTCCTTATCGGAGGAGTTGAACTTACCGAACTCCTTGCCGGCGAAGTAGCCCTGGCGGTAATCGATCTTGCCGATCTTAGCGTGCAGGTCGGCACGCTGGCTGTAACTTGATCCGGCGGTAGCGGCCGTCCAGCTTGTCGTTGGAGGTGTAGTAGCCCAGGATGTAGTAACTGGAAATGTCCTTCTGCGCCTGCACGATCCCCAAGCCGAGATCGTTGTTATCCAGCAGGGCCTTGCCGCCAGTGTCCGCGGCCAGCGTGATAGAGCGTTTCCTGCTGATCCCTGGAAGCTGGATCTGCTGCGTGCGCGCCGAACTGCCGGAGTACATGCCGCTGCCGCCCGGAGAGCCCTTGGTGGCGTCGCCCAGAGGGCGCGGTGGCGACCAGGCCGCGGGCATCGATGGGGAAGAAGGCGACGTTATTGCGGATGGCGGCGTTGATGGTGGCCGCGCAATTGAGCTTCGTTGTCCACGCCGGTCTTGCTGACGCCGCTGGCGAAATACACCAGCGCTTTCTTTCCGGAAGCGCGCCCAGCATGCGCGCGCGCCGATTCCGAGCGCCGCCAGCTTGCGGTCGGTATTGAAGATATTGAACTCGGTGTCGTCGGCGGTGAAAGCCGCGCCGGTATCTTCTTCGTTATCGGCGCCGGTGGAGCCGTCTACCGGCGAAATCGGTGCCTTCGCCGATGGTCAGGCCCTTGATGGTCTTCGGCCAGGGCGTCGCGGTCGTCGGTGAAATCCTGCAGGACTTTCAGGTCGCTGGTGAAAGTCATGATCGGCCATCAGGTCGGAGGGCGTCATCTGCGTCTTGAGGAATTTCTGGGCGGCGGTCTGGGCGCGAATCTGGTCCTGGATCGGCATGCTCGTCATGTCGAAGAACATCACCAGCAGGCGGCGGTCCTGTACTTGACTTCGCCGGGCTTGGAGGGCGCAATCTGATTGGCGGTGACCGATTTCACCACGGGCGCTGCCGGGAGTTGGCGGCGCATCCGGGGCCTTTGGCGCGGGCGCGGCGGCTTGGGCGGGCACGGGGTTCCGGATTGACGGTCTCTTCCAATTCCTGGAAGGTGAAGATTTTGATGTCTTGTTTCTTGCCGTCTTCGGTGATGTTGAAGTCGGCCGGCTTGAGCCCTTTGTATGGGATTTCCGCTCTTGTCCTTCACCGTGACATCGACCACCACCAACTGGGTCGTGGCGCCGAACTTGACGACGCCTTTGGGAGCCGCGGGACGCGGTCTGACGCGCTGCCTGCTGCGTCTGCGGAGGCTGCGCGGAAACTACCAGCAGCCCGCTCATTAGTGTGCGCGATCATCGCGCGCATAATTCTGAAATCTTCCTCTCAGTCGCACTCTAGAACCGGAAACGCAGCGTGACCAGCAGGCTGCGCATGTTGCTTGGATTGGAAAGCAGCCCCAGATTGTTGCTGCCGATGGTGGTGTTGAAGCTGCGGAACGCCACGTGGTTGAGCGCGTTGGTGGCGTCGAAGCGCAGGTCGATGTTCTTGCGCTCGGTCAGGCGGAAGTTTCGGCCGAGCGACGCGTTCAGCGCGAACTGCATGGGTCCGGTGATGGTGTCGCGCCCGGCGGTGCCCCACTGTCCGGCTGCCGGAACGGCGAAGGCGAGCGTAGTTGAACGGCTGGCCGGACGCGCGCGTCGTCCACCGGCAATCCGGTGGCGTTGGCGCGCAGGCTGCCCGTGATACCGGTACCGGTGGTGGTGGACCGCACGCCGCCCACGATGGGAGTAAGCGGCATGCCACTGGATACGGTCATGCTGTTGGTAAATGTCCAGTCCTTGAAGAACGCGCCCTTCCAACCGTTGACCAGACGTGCCGCCGCCGCGGCCTACGGCCGTGCTGTACTGCCAGTTGAAGTTGAGCACGTGAGTACGGCTGCCGGCAGAAACTGCGCGCTCGGCCGAAGTATCGAGGTAGTTCTGCGCCTGCACGGCGTTGTCGATCGCTTTCGAGAAGATGTAGTTCAGCGTTGGCCGGAGACGCCACTGCGGAAACGCCGCATCAACTGGAACGAGACGCCGTGGTAAATCGAATTTCCGTTCGCCTGCTCGTAGATATAGCCCGCGGGCAGGCCATTGGCTTTGGACCCCGACGGCGCCGAGTTCGGCAGGATGGTCTGATCCAGGCCCGTGCCCCTTGGTGCCGTTAGTAAGTAATGGTGCCCACCAGCGAATGCCCAGATCCTGCTGCACGGAAGATCTGCCAGATCTGCGCATAGCCGATGCGGTAGTTTGGGTCGATGGCGTAGGTATTGGTGAACTGCGTACCTGGCGGAATGATGAACCCGTTCTGCAAGGTCAGCGGATTGAACGGCGAACTGGCGATGCTCAGGCGTCTGCGCGAACGGGGGCTGTTGCGCCATGTTGTTGGCGATCGTGTTGTATACCGGAAGTGTTGTAGTAAGTGCCGTAGCCGCCGCGCACCACCATGGACTTCTTGGGAATCGGGCCGCCAGGCGAAACCGATGCGCGGAGAGATATTGTTCTTATCCGGCTTGACCAGCGAAGAGGGCAGACGCGCCGGAGTACGGTCCGGATTGTCCGGGCAGAACCTGCGCGATAGCGGCGTAGCCGGGCGCCACGTCGAGATCCACCAGCCGGTTGTACAACTCGGTGATCGGGGTTGCGTAGTCCCAGCGGACGCCGAAGTTGAGGAGAACTTCGGACTGAGGCGCCAATCGTCGGTCACTATATACGTCGTAGGCGGCGGTGCGGAAATAGAGGTTGCCGTTGCCGTAGCGCAAGGCGCTGGTGATCGGGCAGGCCGAGCAGGAAGCTGGCGAAATCGAAGCCCGTGCCGGTGGCTGCCACGCCATTCACCAGGTTGGCGGTGCTGGCGCCGGTGAAGGTGAACTGGCCGCGCGCGTTGGGGTCGCTGGCCCGGTTGATCTGCTGGCCGGCGGTAGTCGGCGCCGAAGGTCATGTTGTGGACGCCGTGGACCCAGATGAGGCTCTCGCCCACGCCGCTGGTCTGGTTGCGCGGTCAGCGAACTGGCTGCGTCGCTAAGTCCGGCGTAGTTAGTGAACGAGAGGCTGGGGGCCCCCAGTTCTGCGGGGCTTGCGAGGTGCCGGTGATGCCCAATTCCGCCGCCACATTTTCGCGATTTGCGAAGAACGGCGAGAGGAGGTTGCGCGAGCGGCTGAAGTTATAGCGGAGGTTGCTGATCACGCGCGTGCTGAAGTTGTGGCCCCACGAGACGTTGGCGGTGATGTTGCGCGCCGTACCGGTGTCGATGAAATTGAAGATGTTGGGCGTGGTATTGTTGCTGCCCATGTACTCCGAGTCCGCCGCTCAAGCGGTCTTTGCGGCTAGATGGTCTGATTGAGGCGCGAATTGATGTTGTCGCTGTTGTTGATGGTGGTGATGGGCGCCTGATAGTTCTGCTTTGTAGCCGGGTGCGTTCGGGGTTCGGATAGTACTTGAGCAACCCGAGCGAGCGCGGAGTTGATCCGGTTGGAGGGAATCAGTTACCGGAAACGGACTTCCCGTCAGCGGATCGTAATATCGTCACCGGCCCCTGCGCGCCGATGGACTGCGAAAAGTCTCCGGTGCGTTCCAGCAGGGTCGGCATGGTCTGGGTGTTGGGTGAGGCCGTTGCGCATGCGCGACAGCTGATAGTTGATGGTGAACGTGCCCCTCTGTCCGGATGAGCAGGTTTGGGAATTTTTAAAGGCCCGCCCAGCATGAAACTGCCGCGGCCCTTGGCATACAGCCGGCTTGGCCGTATCCTGTCCGTTGATGGAGTAACTGCGCGCGTCGAGTGCGGAGTTATCCAGGGTGAAGGAAGCATTGCCGTTGTACTGCATGCGCCGGTCCCTACGGCCGTTGCCGAATGACGCCACGCCGGCGCGACCCATGGGGCCGCCGCGTCCAGCGCCTGGTCCGCCTGCGCGACCGCCGCGTCCGCCACCACCGGACCGCCACCGCCGCGCCCGCCAAACCGCCCGCAAAGCCACCGCCGGGGATTCCGCCACCGGGGCCGCACCTCGACCGCCAGGACCGCCTGGCCCCCGCGACCGCCGCCAGGGATACCGCGTCCGCCCATCTGGGCGCCGCCAGCGCCGTCACCGCCCAGGCCGTTCATGCCCGTCAACCCGCCATTCATGCCCGATTCATGCCGTCGGGGCCGCCGCCCATGCCATCCATGCGGCCGCCTGGACCGCCGAACCAATCGTTCTGCTGGGGCATGTCAAGTCGCGGCTGACGCTGCCGCTCACCAAGCAGCGACGGGTCGGCGCTGTTACTCAAGTCGGCCATCTCGCTGGCGGCCAATCCCAGTGTCCGGTGCCGCCGCGGCTCCATCGTCCCGAGGTATTCACATCCACTCGCTGGAAACCGCCGGCCTGCAGCAGAGGGCCGCCCGTTGGCGCCGTTCTGGCCGCGTCCGACCCTGTGTGCCGCGTGCGCCGTTCGCCTGCTGGCCACGAGACGTGCCGCCATTGGCCGGTGGTTTCGGCGCCGCTGCCGGGTCGTGGATTTCGCCGTCTCTACTGTTTCCGAAGGTTTGGAGGTTGCAGTCGCAGGGGAAGTCGCCGGCGCCGGAGTTGGCGCTGCGGGCGCGGGAGCCGCGGCAGCCGCCGTGATGGCGCTCATCGACAGGAACTTGAGATTCCATTCCGGTGAGGGCGCATCGAAGGCGATGCCGACCTCATTCGAAAGCTTGGCGAAGCCCAGCATCTCGACCTCGATGGTCCACGAACCGTCGGCCAGGTCGGCGAGCAGAATACCGCCCATTCTCATCGCTTGTCGTGTAGAGTTTTTTGTCGCCTTTGGTCGCGGTAACCGATGCGCCGGGGACGGGGAGTCCGCCGGATTTGATCACGCCGTGGTGCTCGGCGGCCATCAGGCCGGCGACGGCAACCCAGACTGCCAGAAGCCGCCCGAGATGAGTGTGGATTCGATTCAGTGCCATGAAGATACACCCGGTAGGCGAAGTCCACGCCTGGAATGTTACCCCGGCGGTGCGGCATTTCGTACACAAAATAAATTGGAACTTCTTAATAATAAAGGGAGAATGTGATGCCGGCTAGGGCGGTCGATCGGTTACCTTTGAAGGACCTATGCAATGGCATCCGCGAAATCACGCGCCTGCAGTGGCGGACGCTGATCGCCAGCCCAACTCGGCTGGATGCTGGATGCGATGGATGTGATGCTCTACTCCTTCGCGTTGACCACGATTCGCGCCGAGTTCCATCTGGAGTTCCGCTGCCGCCGGCGCTCTCGGCGCCGCTCCGCTGGTGACGTCCGCGCTCGGCGGTATGCTCTTCGGCTGGCTTTCGGATCGCTATGGCCGCGCCCGTGCACTGATGTGGTCCATCCTCGCGTTCTCCGGCCTTCACCGCCTTCACCGCTACCTCACGCACGGTGGGCGAGCTGGTTTTCTGGCGCGCAATCGTGGGAATCGGGCTGGGCGGCGAATGGGCGGCAGGGTCAGTGCTGGTGGCCGAGACGTGGCCGGCGCAGCATCGCGGACAAAGCGATCGGATTGATGCAATCGGCGTGGGCCGTGGGCTACCTGCTGGCGGCGCTGCTGGCCGCTCTCGTGCTGCCGTTGTGGGGATGGCGTCCATTGTTCCTGGCGGGATTGCTGCCGGCGCTGGCGACGCTGTGGATCCGCCGCAATATCCCGGAGCCACCGAAATGGACTCGACCCGCGCACAGCCTGTCCGGGGCACTGAGCGCGCTGCTGCATCGCGCCGTTGCTGCGCCACGTGATCCTGTTCACCGCGATGTGCTCCTGCGTGCTTTTCGGCTATTGGGGCATGTTCATTCGTGGCTGCCGGCCTATCTGTCCTCGCCGGTGGAACGCGGCGGCGCCGGGCTGAGCGTGATCCGCTCCTCGGCGTGGATCGTGCCGTTGCAGATCGGCGCGTTCTTCGGTTACTTTTCATTCGGTTTCTTTGCGGACCGGGTGGGACGGCGTCCGGCCTTCCTCACCTTTGTCCTGATGACCGCGCTGCTGGTCCCGATCTACGGACTGCTCGGGCGGAACGCCGCGCTGCTGCTGGCCATGGGTCCGCTGGTGGGATTCTTCGGCCATGGATACTTCAGCGCGCTCGGCGCCATGGCCGCGGAACTCTTTCCGCCGCGGTGCGCACCACGGCGCAAGGCTTCTGCTACAACTTCGGCCGCGCGCTGGCCGGCTTCGCTCCGGTGACTGTGGGGGCGCTCGCCGATCGCCACGGGATCGGCGCGGCACTGGCGTTCCACGTCGGTCTTTTTCGTGGCGGGCGGTCTGCTGATGCTCTTGCTGCCGGAAACGCGCGGGCAGGAATTGCAATAAGCGACATTGCTAACAGGTATTCACCCCAATTTCTGTTACGAAACCGTTGCCGTGACGCCCCGGCTAGCATATACTCGATCTACGTTTTGAAATTTCAGGAGTCCCAAGTATGGAGAAACGAAGGTGGGCCTTGTGCGCCACTACGCTTGATTCTGATGCTGCCTGCGCTGCTGTTTGGGCAGTCTGAGCGCGGCACCATCTCCGGTTTGGTAAAGGACCCGTCTGGCGCAGTCGTCGCCAACGCCAAAGTAACGGTCACCAACACCGCAACCAATAGCGTCGTCGTAGTCACAACCAGCCAGACCGGCGATTACAGCGCCCTCAGCCTCCAGGCGGGCAACTATACAGTCCGCGTCGAAGCCAGTGGCTTCAAGGCGATGGTCATCGCGAACATCAGTTTGAACGCTTCCACCGACGTTCGCGCCGACGCCAACCTGGAAGTGGGCTCCACCACCACGGCCGTCGAAGTGCAAGCATCGGCCCTGCAGCTCTCGACGGAAAACTCCAAGGCCAGCGTCGCCATCACCAACAAGACTGGTAGACGAACTTCCCTGGTGGTCAGCGGCACGCTGCGCAGCCCGTTCGATCTGGCCTCGCTCACCCCGGAAGCCAAGAACCTGGGCGGCGATAACGGCTTCATGCTCGGCGGCGGCCAGGCGGCCAGCTACGGCACCAACCTGGACGGGGTCTCGGCCAACACCACGCGTGCGCTTTCCAAGAGCTGGGTCGCCACCAACTCGCCGTCGGTCGAAGCGATCACCGAGTTCACTGTGGACACCAACGGCTTTAAGGCCGAGTTCAGCCATGCCGGCGGCGGCGTGATGAACTTCGTTTCCAAGTCAGGGCACCAACGCGTTTCACGGCTCGGTTTACGAGTTTCTCCGCAACAACGCGCTGGACGCCAACAACTTCTTCAACAACCGCGCCGGCATCGCCATCCCTGTCTATAAGCAGCATGACTTCGGCGCCTCGGTAGGCGGCCCGGTCTGGATTCCGAAAATTTACAAAGGGAAAAACAAAACCTTCTTCTTCTTCTCGTACGAAGCCTTCCGCAATCGCGCGGGCGCCAACGGCTTCTCGCAGACCATTCCAACGCCCGAAATGTACACCGGCGATTTCAGCAACTGGGTGGACCGCAGCAACAAGCAGATACCGATTTTCGATCCCACTTCGCAGGTGCGGAATGCGGACGGAAGCTACACCGCACGCAGTTTGCCGAGCAACAAGATTCCAACCAGCATGTTCGATCCGCTCTCGGTCGAAGGCGTTGGCCGCTTACACCGCCAATGGAGTCGCTGAAACCGAACACGGGCGCCGCGCCTGGAACCGTCGGCTACGTCCAGAACAACTACTTCGTGTCGAGCGGATCCAACGTCAGCTCCCAACACCAAGATCAGCGTCAAGGGCGACCACATCTTCAATGAGAAGCACCGCATCTCCGGTTACTACGGCTATAACCGTGAAGGTGGAGCCCGGTTCAGGTGCGACCTCCCACCCTGCCCGGGTCTTTACTCCACTTACAACGATACTCGCCAGGCCAGCGACGTGTTCCGCTTCAGCTGGGACTGGACGTTGAGTCCCACCAAGCTCAACCACTTCTTCGCGGGCGGCAACAACTGGCGCCAGAACCACGATCCGCCCCAGGCCACCGTCGTCAGCGGCATCGACTGGAAGAGCAAAGTGTGCCTGGGCAACGTTCCGGATTGCAGCCAGAATCTGCTCAATCTCAGCTTCAGCGGCGACGGCCTTTCAGTTGGGGCGGTCCGGCCAACAACGGCTCGGAGAACACGATCTACTCCTACAACGACGACTTCACGCTGGTGAAGGGCGCTCACACGTTTAAAGCGGGCGGCGCGCTCCAGGTGAGCCACTACAACGGCTTCGGGCGCCAGTGCATCTCCGGTTGCGCGACTTTCAGCTACATCAACACGGGCGTTCCGGGCGGCAATAACCCGCAGCTTCGGGCGGATCCTCTTTCGCGTCCCTGCTGTTGGGCTACGCCAACGGAGGCTCCATCGACACGATCCGATTCATCGGCCAGCAGTGGTCCGCCTTTTCCGGCTACATTCAGGACGACTGGCATGTCAGCCGCAAGCTGAATCTCAACCTCGGACTCCGTTGGGAAACGCAGATGCCACCCACGGGTCTCGAAGATCGCTGGAGCGACTTCTCGCCCACTACGCCTAACCCGCGCGCCGGCGGTATCCCCGGCGCGTTGATCTACGCTGGTTCCGGCACTGGCCGCGCAGGGCGCCAGGACGCTGGCCGACAGCTGGTTCAAAGGCTTTGGCCCCCGCCTCGGGTTTGCCTATCAGTTGGATGAAAAGACGGTGATCCGCGGCGGTTACGGCCGTTCCTTTGGCGCAGTCACCACGGTGACCGGCTCCACTCACCAGCGCGGCTTCACCCAGACCTTCGGCGTGCCGGACCAGGGCACCAATGGGATCCTCCCCAACGATCCTCAGCCAGGGTTCCCGGACTATCCTATCCCGCCGTTTATCGACCCGTCGTTCGCCAACAAGGACAACATCCCGTGGTGGCAGGGCAAAGAGGCGACACGCCTGCCTGAGCAGAACTTCTGGAACTTGTCGATACAGCGCCAGTTCTCGGGCAGTACCGTTCTGGAAGTCTCCTACAACGCCCTGGTCGGCTCGCATCTCCAAACGCAGTTGTTGAACGTCGATCAGGTGGATCCCAAATACCTCACGCAATATGGCAACACCCTGCTGAACAGCTCTGGTGAACTCTCCGGCCGCGATTGCAGCCGGGTTCAGAGTCCCTACCCGACCTTCACGGTGGGCACCTGCCCCGCGCTCGACGCCTGCTGGGGAAGCGGCGCCACGGTGGCGCGTGCTTTGCGTCCTTCCTGCAGTTCTCCGGGGTGGACACCTACGGAGGTGGCGGCGACCATAGCGGGCACTCCAGCTATCACGCCGGCATCATCCGCCTGGAACGCCGGCAGGGCAAAGGGCTGACCATGCAGACTTCGTACGTGTTCTCGAAGATTCTGACCGACTCCGACTCCTACTGGGGCAGCGGCAGCGCGATGGATCACTACAATCGCGGGCTCGAGAAGTCCATCGGCCAGTTCGACATCACCCACAACTTCAAAGTGGCGGCCATTTACGAACTCCCGATAGGCAAGGGAAAGCCTACCTGAACCATGGTGTGGCCTCCAACCTGCTCGGCAACTGGCGCTTAACCTACGCCGCCTACTACGCCAGCGGCCAGCCGCTCGGTCTTGGGACTTCGGTAGGAACGCCTTCGGTGCTGTTCGCCGGCGGCAACCGCCCGCTGATCTCCAGCTATGACAACTGGCGCGGCGCCACCGCGGACGGCAGTTTCGATCCGTCGGTGGATAGCTTTGCCCAGCCGGCGTCGTTCTTCCCGGCCCAGGTGGGCGCGCAGTTCGCCGGTACCACCCAGTATTTTGGCAACCAGACCCGCTACAATCCCAAGTTCCGCCAGTTCTGGAACAAGAATGAGATCGTCTCCATCAACAAGGGCTTCCAATTTGGCGAGAAGGCGAAATTGGATCTCCGCGCGGAAGCGTTCAACGTGTTCAACCGCGTGCGCTTCGGTACCGGAAACCTGCAGCTTCAAAGTTCGACGTTTGGCCGTTTGACGTCGAGCGGCGATCTGCTGAACAGTCCCCGTCAATTGCAGTTGGCTTTGAAGTTGACCTTCTGAGCGGCAGTTCGAACACATCAAGGGCGGCTGGGAGCGAGTTCCAGCCGCCCTTTCTGCGTTCAGTTGGCGGACGTGGCGGATGGGGAGAAGGTGAGCCACAGAGTGGAAAGCAGGTAGCCGAAGGCGCCGATCAGCATGGCCTGACGGATTCCGATGGTTTGCGCGATCGCGCCGCCGGCCAGCGCTCCCAGCGTGATTCGCGCCGTGGAAAAGCAGGTGGCCGGCTGAGACTCACGCGGCCCAACAGATGACTTGGGGTGATCGCCTGGCGCAGGCTGGTTTCGATTGATGCTGTAGACCGGCCACGCCATGTCGCCCAGTTGCGAGGCGATCAGAAACGCACTGCAAAGCGCCACGGAACCGTGGGCCAACGGCACCAACAGCATGGACACGACGCGTCATCCCGCGGCGCCGATCAGGGTGCGGCCAGGGCCCCAGCGACGGAGCAGGGGCTTGTGCCAGCAGGGCGCCCAACAGGCTGCTGACACCGCCCACCGAAACGATGATGCCCAGCAGTACGACGGTGATGTGGAGTTCGCGCGCGAATAGGAAGTACAGTCCGCCGATGAAACCAGAAAGAACGGGCCGGTGGCTGCGCGTTGGAGCAGCGCGCGGAGCACGGGACTGCTCCACGATGCGGTCAGACCTTCGGCGATTTCGCGGCCGATGTGTGGTGAGAGGCTGGGCTTGGGCAGGGGCTCCGGTTTGCGAATCAGCCAGACGGAAACCGCCGAACAGATAAAGGACAGGGCGTCCAGCAGGATCGCCACGGGCGCGGTGATGAGGTTGCACCAGAAGGCCGGTGAGGCCGGGACCGGCGATGTCGGCGATGGACTCGGTGAGAGCCAGCTTGCTGTTGGCTTCACGATATCGTCCACGTTGACGAGAGATGGTAAGTAGGCCTGGTAGCTGACATCGAAGATCACGGTGAGGATACCGGTGAGCGTGCCGACGGTATAGAGGTGCGGCATGTTCAGGCGATGCAGGGCGGCGGCCAGTGGAATGGTTCCCAGTAGAGCGGCGCGGGCCAGGTCGGCGCCGATCAGGATGGGGCGGCGGCGCAGACGGTCTGCCCAGGCTCCGGCGAAAAGGCCGAAGACGAGGACACCGGCGCCGCTCGATGCGGCGAGGATTCCCATCTGAAGAGGCGATGCTCAAGTACAAAAGAGGCGGTGAGAGGAATGCCGACGCTGGTGATGGTGGATCAATTTTGGAAATCGCCTGGCCGCCCCAGAGTTTGAGGAAATCACCGTCGCGGCTGAGGCTGCCGAGGAACACCTCTAACAGGGTAAGCCCTACGTCGCGAGAATGTAATGTCCCCGCGATAGCCGCATAGTAGAATCCGAGTGTATGCGCCAGACGCTAGCTCTCCTGCTGATCGCGACCTGCTTACCGGTGTGGGCCGCGCAACCGGTGCGCGCGCGTCACGGCATGGTGGTTTCGCGCGAACGCCACGCCACCGCAGCCGGGTCTGCAGGTGCTGAAGAACGGGCGGCAACGCGATCGACGCGGCGGCAGCGCGTGGGACTGGCGCTGGCGGTGACGCATCCGAGCGCGGGCAATATCGGCGGCGGTGGCTTCATGCTGATCCGCCTGGCTGACGGGCGCACCACGTTTATCGATTTCCGCGAGCGGCGCTCCGCTGGCGGCGTCGCGCAGACATGTACCTGGACGCGTCGGGCAAGGCCACGCAGGATTCGATTACCGGCTATCGCGCCTCCGGCGTGCCGGGCACGGTGCGCGGCCTGGAGTACGCGAAGCAGAAGTACGGCAAGAAGCCGTGGGCGGAACTGGTGCATCCGCGCGGTGGAACTGGCGGCGAAAGGCTTTCCGGTGTCGTACGCGCTGGCGCAGTCGCTGCGCGCGCACGCGGGTCTGAGCAGGCTTCGCGGAATCAAGCCGCATCTTTCTGAAGGACGGCAACGTTCTACGAAGCCGGCGAGCTGCTGGTGCAGCCCGAACCTGGCGCGCACCCTGGAGCGCATCGAGAAGCTCGGCTCGAAGGGTTTCTACGAAGGCGAGACCGGCGCGCCTGCTGGCCAAAGACATGGCGGCACACGGCGGCCTGATCACCGAAGCGGATATGAAGAAGTACGCCGTGCATGAGCGCCAGCCGCTCACCGGCAGCGTACCGCGGCTACACGATTGTCACCGCGCCGCCGCCGAGTTCGGGCGGGGTGGGCGTGCTGCAGATGCTCGGCATGCTGGAAGGCACCGGGCTATGAGAAGGGCGGCGCCGGTTCGGCCGCCGACGGTGCATTACATGACGGAGGCGATGCGCCGCTTCTTCGCCGACCGCTCCGAGCACCTGGGCGATCCCGATTTCGTCAAGTTGCCGATGACTCCGCTGCTCGCCCAAGTACATCGCGCGGCAGCGGGCATCGATCGACCCCGAGCGCGCCACGCCCAGCAGCCAGATCAAGGCCGACGGTGTTCAACGGGCACGAGAGCCGTGGAGACGACGCACTATACGGTGGCCGATGACGAGGGCAACGTGGCGGCGGTGACCTACACGCTGAACGGCGGGTTCGGCAGCAAGGTGACGGCCACCGGTCTGGGCTTCCTGCTGAACAACGAGATGGACGATTTCGCGTCCAAGCCCGGCGAAGCCAACATGTACGGGCCTGATTCAGGGCGAGGCCAACGCGATCGCAGCCGGGCAAGACGCCGCTCTCGGCGATGACCCCCACGATCGTGCTGAAGGATGGCAAGCCGGTGCTGGCGCTCGGGTCGCCGGGCGGTCCCACCATCATCAACACGGTGCTCGAAGTGATCGTCAACGTGCTGGATTTCGGAATGAACGTGCAGGACGCGGTGAACTGGCCGCGCTTCCACCATCAGTGGATGCCGGACGAACTCCGCATGGAGCCGGGCATACTCGCCGGACACCGTGGCGCTGCTGGAAAAGCGCGGCTACATCGTGAAGCGCGTCAACGCGCAGGGCGAAGCGGCGGCCATCCGGTGGAACAATGGATGGCTCGAAGGCGCGCCCGATCCCACGAACCGAAGGCACGGCGGAAGGACACTGACAGACTCGATGAACCACGCACTCTCCACGCATCTGCTTCGTCAACCACCGCCTGACCATCGGCGCTGCTCGAGCAGGATTCAGCACGCGGGAATCCCGGCGGTGGAGATCTTCTGCGCGCGGCAGCATCTGGATTATCGCGACAAGGCGCAGATCGCCGGAACTGGGGCACTGGTTCCGCGATTCCGACTTGAAGCTGCACTCGCTGCACTCGCCGATGTACAACGACGAGATCTGGGGACGCTCCGGTCCGCACGCCGTGATCACGATCACCGAGCCGGTGAAGGGCACGCGGCTGCGAATGGTGGATGAGATCAAGCGCGCGCTCGAAGATCGCCGAGACGGTTCCGTTCCGGTACCTGATCCAACACATGGGCGTGGCGGGCGAAGAGTTCGACATGCGCAAGATTCGACGCGGCGTTCGCGCGCGCTGGAGGAGCTCAACCTCTTCGCCCGCGCGGCGTGGAAGATGCTGCTGGAGAACATCCCCGAACGAGCTTTCGAGCGCCGAGCAGCCTGCTGCAGTTCGAAGAGCTGACGCACGTCGGCACTGAACTACGTCTTCGATACCGGCCACGCCAACATGGGCGCGGGCGTGGAGCACGAGTTCAATCTGATGAAGGACCGCATACGCTCCACCCACGTTCACGACAACAACGGCAAGGACGACATCCACTCTTCCCGCTGGTGACCGAAGGCGGCACCATCGATTGGAAGAAGACCATGGAGCTGCTGCGCAGCCGCGAAGAGCCAAGTATCCGCTGCTGCTGGAACTGAAGGAGCGCGCCGAGAATCCGCAATCCGCTGGACACCGCTTGCGCAGGTTTTCGACCGGCTGGAAGAACAGTATGATCCAGGAAGATCCGATGATTCAACCGACAGCTACGTACGGAGCCTGCTGAAGCGCACTCCCGGAGAAACCGTCACCGCGCGGGGCTGGGTGAAGACGCGCCGCGACAGCAAGAACGTCCATTTCATCCAGCTCAACGACGGGTCTTCGCCGGTCGACCTGCAGGTCGTGCTGGACGCCGGCGTGGTGTGCGGCCAGACGTGGTCGCGCAATATCACCACCGGGCGCGTGCATCAGCGCGAAGCGGCGAACTGGTGGCGTCGACCGGGCAAGGGCAGGCGGTGGAGCTGAAGGCGCGCGCGCTCACCAGTCCACGGCACGGCGGACCCGGAGCATTATCCGCTGCAGAAGAAGAAGCATACGCTGGAGACGCTGCGCGAGCTGGGCCATCTGCGCACGCGGTCCAACACTTTCGGCGCGGTGTTCCGGGTGCGCAACGCGCTGGCCGTGCGCGATCCACAAATTCTTCCAGGATCGCGGCTTCCTGTACGTGCACACGCCCGATGATCTCGGCGTCGGACGCCGAAGGCGCGGGCAGCATGTTCCAGGTGACCACGCTCGATCTGGATGGCTGGGCACAAGCCGGCGCCGGATTTCACGCAGGATTTCTTCGGCAAGCGCACGTATCTGACGGTCAGCGGGCAGCTGGAAGCGGAGATCTTCGCGCATGCGCCTTCGCCAATGTCTACACCTTCGGCCCCACCTTCCGCGCCGAGAATTCCAACACGCCGCGGCATCTGGCCGAGTTCTACATGATCGAGCCGGAGATGGCCTTCTGCGATCTCAACGACAATCAGGATCTGGCCGAGGCATTTCTCAAGAGCCAGGTGGAGCAGGTGGTGACGCGCCTGCGGCCCGGACCTGGAGTTTCTGAGCAAGTGGTACGACCCGGAGCTGCTCAAGACGCTGGACGGGCTGGTCGACATGCCAGCTTCGAGCGCATCACGTATACCGAGGCCATCGCGCTGCTGCAAAAGTCCGGCAAGAACTTCGAGTTCTCCGCCGACTGGGGCGTCGATATGCAGAGCGAGCACGAGCGCTATCTGACCGAGGAAGCTATTCAGGAAGCCCGGTGATTGTGACCGGCTATCCGAAGCGAGATCAAGGCGTTCTACATGCGCGGCAACGACGACGGCAAAGACGGTGGCCGCCATGGACGTGCTGGCGCCGCGCATCGGCGAAATCATCGGCGGCAGCCAGCGCGAAGAGCGCCACGATGTGCTGCTGCAGCGCATTCGCGACATGGCGGCTCACGGTCTGAAGGAAGAGGCCTACTGGTGGTACCTGGATCTGCGCCGGTTCGGCGGCGTGCACCACGCCGGGTTCGGCATGGGGTTTCGAGCGCATGATGATGTACCTGACCGGGCATGAAGAACATACGCGACGTCATCCTTCCCGAGAACGCCGGGCAACGCGGACTTCTAGCAGGGTAGCGGGTTCTAGCGTGCTCGACAGATCGGATCACGATACGCCCGGGCGTGAAGCTGGCGACCATGATGCGATCTGGAGCATCCTGGAGCCTACCATCCATGGCGGGAAACCCACACGCTGCCGCGCGGACTCTCGCGCGAGCAGGCGCTCGACTATTGGTTCGCCCGCGGTCACGGAGGTGTTCGTCGCCGACGAGGGTGGCGACACTTGTCGGTACCTCACTTCCTGCGCGCCAATCAGCAGGGTGGCGGCGCGCATGTCGCCAACTGCGGATATGCGATCGCGCGGCGCGCCTCTGGCCGGGGACTCGCTCGCAGCCATGTGCGCGACATTCGCTGGAGACTGGTTTCGCGCACGCGGCTTCCGCGCGATGCGAAGTTCAACTTCGTCGTGAGCACCAACCACCGCGCGGTAAGGATCTGGGCAGAGTTTCGGTTTCGAAATCGTCGGACGGCTGCCCGGTGCGTTTCAGCACCCCACGGAGGGCTGCGTCGACGCGCTCGTGATGTTTCGTGCTCTCTGAGGCCGACCAGATCGGCCTGTGAAGGCCCGTACCCCACGGTACCTGGAATTGGTACTTCTACCTACCAGCCACGCCTCATGGGGGATTGAGCGCCGTCAGATTCCACGCCATATTTCCCTAACATGGCGCAGAGGAACTCAAATACGCTCAAGAGGAAAGCGCATTTTGCTGTCCCGTGTGCCCGGTTCTAATCGGCACACTGGCTACCCTGCACTCCGCGCCCTGGCTACCAGTCCGATCCGCTCCGGCTATGGTCGCGCTGGACAGGCTGCGCTCTCGAACCGCGCTACCTTCGCCCCGATAGGCGGCGCTCTCTGTCTGGTGAGCCTGCGGCTGCGCTGCGGCGCAAGAAGTGAGCTGGGCGGCACCCGATTTTCCGCGTGCCTTCCGAGGCCGGAGCTTCATCTGTCCCTAAACCGTTCTCTTTGTTACGTGTACACGCGATTTTCCGCTCAATCCCAAAATTGCTCCGTTCAACCCCCGCCACGTGCCATACAACCAATAATTTCAACGTTTTAATAACAAAGCGGTAGTCCACCTTCCCAACCCTTCCCTATACTCTGTTAAAGCGCACTAATATCTACATTTTGGCTGTTCGAGAACGCGAGTCACTCAGGAGGAGTCCGAACAACATGCACAAGCCGATCAAATACGCTGAGAAAGCTCACTCATACGCCGCCGGTGCGGCCTGGTTCGTCTTCGATAAATTCAATCAGATCGGCCAGAACCCGGATTCGTCCTGAAGTGGTAGCGACAAGCCGCTTCTGAAGAGCTGGGAAAAGACCAAGCCGCCACCTCGGCTGGCCGCGCGAGACCGATTCGCTGTGCCCGCGCTGCGTGCCGGAAATCCGCCAGCAGATTCTGGACGGCAAGACGCCGCTCGAAGTCCTCTACACCGACAAGCCCGGCGAGATCAAGGCGCAGGTGATCGAGCGCGACGGCAAGATCCTGATGGTGAAGGATTGCCCGATCCACGGCCACTTCGAAGACGTGATGGCGATCGACCCGGCGTTCTTCAAGCACCTCGAAGATGTCTTCCCCGGCCGCGACATCCGCGCGCACAACGACGCGAAGCTGCACAACCACGGCAGCAGCACCATCACGCACGGCCGCGGCTCGGTGCTCACGGTCGATCTGACCAACCGCTGCAACATGATGTGCGACCCGTGCTTCATGGACGCCAACCAGGTCGGCTTCGTCCACGAGCTGACGCTGGGAAGACATCAAGACGCTGCTCGACAACGCCATCACGATCAAGCCGAAGCGCCAGATGTCGGTGCAGTTCTCCGGCGGCGAGCCGACGCATCTCGCCGTACTTCCTGCGACGCGGTGCGTATGCGCGCGAAGGTCGGCTACAACCAGCGTGCAGGCGGCCACCAACGGCATCGAGTTCGCCAAAGAGCCCGGAGTTCTGCCGACAGGCCGCCGAAGCCGGCCTGCGCTACGCCTACCTGCAGTTCGACGGCATCGGCAACGCCGCCAACGAGCATCGCAAGGTGGGCAACCTGTTCGACGTCAAACTGCGCGCCATCGAGAACCTGTACGCCAGCGGCGTCGACATCATCCCGGTGATCACCATCATCAACGGCATCAACAACGAGCAGGTGGGCCGCATCATACAGTTCGCGCTCGACAATCCGAAGCAAGATTCCGTTCCTCTCGTTCCAGCCGGTGTCCTTCACCGGCCGCGACGAAGCGGTCACCGACGACCGTCGCGCCGCGCAGCGCTACACGCTGTCGCACCTGGCGCACGACGTGAAGAACCAGACCGGACTGGGCGAGCCGGCGCGCGACTGGTTCCCGATTTCGTTCATGTCCACGTTCAGCGACTGGAGCGACCTGGTGCACGGCCCGCAGGCGGATTGGGGCCAGTTGAGCTGCGGATGCCACCCGAACTGCGGCATCGGCATGGCCGTGATGGTGGACAAGGAAACCAAGGAAGCGGTTCCGGTGACCGCGTTCCTCAACGCCGACCAGCTGGCCAAGGACGTGGCGCGCAGGTCAACGACGCGGCGCGCGGCAAGTGGCTGTCCGTCGTCGGCATGGCGCTGGCGCTGGCGCCGCAATTACGATCCGTTCCAGGCGCCCACGCACTTCAAGCTCACGCGACATGCTGAAGAAGTTCGACAAGACCTTCGGCGCCACCGGCAAGAACTACGGCAAGGTCGGCAACGACCGCACGATGGACGACATCGAGAAGCGCCGGCGCGATCGCTGGAACTTCCTGTTCATCGCGGGCATGTGGTTCCAGGATCTGTTCAACTACGATTTCCGCCGCACCGAGCAGTGCATCATCCCGTATGCGACGCAGGAAGGCGAGATCTCGCTTCTGCGCCTACAACACCGGCGTCGGCTGGCGCAACATCATCGAGAAGATGCACATGACGGCCACGCTCACCAAGTGGTACGAAGAGCACGGCAAGCACGAGATCTTCGCCGGCGGCAAGAGCGTGCCGCTCAAGAACCGTGACCACTCGCTGGTGCTGCGCGAAGAGATCGTGACCAACGAGATTCAGCACGATCTGGACAAGTCTGGGGATCGCCAAGACCGCGCGCGAGGAGAAGATCCGGGCGCGCGACGCGAAGATGAAGCAGGATCGCGGAGAATGCGCGGATGGCCAAGCTGTACCGCGAACATGTGCTGCCAGGAGAAGCCGGCTCCCGGACTCGTGAGCATCGAGTCGCTCGCGCCGGCGCCAGAAGCCTGCGGCGAAGAAAGTGGAAGTGCAGGAAGAAGTGGGCAGCTTCGGCGACTAAGCGCAGTTTAGTGGATGATTCAGATTGCCGCCGGTCCGGAATTTCCGGGCACGGTTCGTGTTTTGATATCCTTGCGTTACCTGATCACCGGTACCAGGGCCGAGTCGATGATGCGCTGGTCGGCGGTCAGCAGGCGCAGGCGATGGACGCGGGCAGTGGCCACAATTACGCGGTCACCAGGGTCTCACAGATGCGTCGCCAGAGCGCGTGACGACTTCGTGAGCGACCTCGGTCGTGAGGGGAATGATGCGAAATGCGGGGTTGGTGTCCAATGCACGGAACACTTCCTCCAGTCTGAAGTTGAGCCGCTGCTTTCCTTCGTTAGCGAAATGCGAGCTCCAGCAGAGCTCATTGCACTCACGGCGACACCCCATGCCTGTCAATGCGTCATCAAGAACGCGACATTGCTCGCGCGAAAGCTCTCTTGGATTCGCATAACCAGCGTGGACTACTATGTGGGTGTCGAGGCAGAAATCAGGGGATGCAACTATTCCGCTTCCTCGTCGCGCCGCAGCGCCTCACAAATGTGCAGTGGTGAACGCTGACGATATCTCCGGACGATCTTACTCCCTGGCCTGCACAAGAGATTCTTAGGAGATCTCCATTCAGGCTTTTTCTTTGCGGCGGAAACCGTCGCCACCGGACGCCCACGCTTGGTCACTGTGATCGTGCCGCCGTGCTCGTCGATCTCGTCGAGCAGCGCGAGGCACTTTGCCTTGAACTCCTGGTCGCGCCGATGAACGACGGGACTGCATACATTCAGCATACATCCGAATGTGGTCATCTGACCAGTAGGCCCGCCCTGCCCCATGCGCTGAGCGGCGTCGTCGCCCGGATCCAGCGCGTGAACCTGGGAACGTGACTTCCCTGCGCCTTACTTCTACGCCCGTCCAGCCGAAGAACCAACCATCCTCATACTTGCCGCTGAGCCTCAGATGCCCACCCGCACTGGGAAGTGAGACATACGTGACGCCGTCGAGGTCTGCGTGATCAACTGGATGCACGTGCCCCGCCACTACGCAGCACACGCCGTAGCGCTTGGCGATGACGTGCAGCGGACCGTTCGTGTTGCCCAGCGCCGCACGGAGCAGCAGCCACGACGGCTTATGGCGTGACACCACAAACTTCACCTGTGCTGCCGGGCGCTCGCGCAAATCGGCTTCGCCGAGCCGTTAGTTCCTGGACGGCCAATCTTCGTCCGAGCGGCTGTTGTCCAGCACCGTGAATGCGTGCACCGCCGGAATCGGTTAGTGCAGCGCTTCGCTCCAGCGTACTTGCGGAACAACCGCCCGATGTATCCGACCATATATCGTGATTGCCGGGCGCCAGATACAGCGGAATCCGCCGCAGAGGGCCTGATTGCGCGGCGCAACTTCCCGCCACTCGGCTTCAGCCAGGGCGTTGTTCGAACCTTGTATCGTGTCGCCACTCGATAACACAGCGTTTACTGCGTCAGCGGCCAGTTCCCGCCAGATGCGTTCGTAGACAATCTCCTTTCTGGCGTCGCCGATGCGGTCGCCGAGCAGCATGAAATGGAAGCCGCTTACGGGAGCGGGGCATAGACAGTCAACCATGCCGCCACCGCTGTATCAGCCAGTATGGCCGGAAGCCGCCGCATCATCACTCCTCACCGCTGGCGTGGCGATGTGCGCTGATACCCCCAGCACCGCGCACGGTCAGCAGATGCCGCGGCTTGGTCGGGTCTTTCGATATAGTGCCGCAAGCGCAATGATGAAATTACCGATGGCGCGGGGTGTCGGTGTTCTTCGGCGTAGCCCCCACACTTCTTCCAGCATGGATTGTGCAACGGCTTGCTTCCCGCTGAATCAGAAAGCGAGGTTCGCCCATCAAAGGCGGCGGGAAAGACCTTTGATCGCGGCAATGCAAAGTAATCAGCAGATCGAAATGCACGGATTTATCGCCGAAGGTAAACGTGTCTCCCGGCTTCCGGCACGCGGAACCATACAGCCGGGATCGCCGATGCCAGCCACCGCGGCGGCGCAACAGTCCGCAATGCGCGCGATCAGATGGCGAGTTCGAACTTCATCAAGTAATCGTCGGCGCCGCTCAGAAACCCCTGCAGGATGTCCTCGGCATGGCCGCTGACGCGGTTAGCATCGCAGCGTGGAATCGAACTGCCCGGCGTGGCGCAGCTCGCGCATCACGCGGTAAACCGTCGGTGCCAGGGCAGCATCCGTCCAGGACTTCGACGTCGGGCCGCGCGCGGGCCCGGCAGCAGCCGTTCGGAGCGCGGCCTCTCCGCCGTATTCCAACGAGACCTCCACCTGGGCAGATAGCCTCTCGGCTTCCGGATTGAACCGCAGGCCTTCGGCAGAGGTGCAGTTCGTCTTCCACCACGAGGAGTCGGCTCATCTGACTGGCTCAGTTCCTGGCCTATTTGGCGATGGGGAGTTGCCCGGTGCGAAGGTGCTGCCCGTGCCCCGGTCCCCTTCGCTTTCCGCCCAGGCGCGTCCTCCGTGCCGTTTGGCGACGGAACGCAACGGTGATGTACAGACCTCAGGCGCGGCGTACCCTTGATGCGCGATGCGAGCCGGCACCCGGGCACACGGTAGAACCGCCGGAGGACACGATTCAGTTCCGTAACTTGGCGATGCCGGGGCCCTGGGTCCTTCACGCGCAAGACCACGAAGCGCTGCGTCCAGCCGGGCGGTTTCCACGGCGACATCGGCCTCGGCGGCCAGAGTATTTTCACGCGCGTTATCAATCAGGTTCGTGATGGCTGCGCGGTCTCCTCGAGATCGCCGAACACGGTCGCGGGACCGCACGGCTGAGCAGCGCAGGGCTTGACCGCTGAACACGCGTGGAGCGTGCGCACGAGTTCCACGCTGGAGCGAACGACCTCGGTTCATAGCCGATCCTGGTAGGAGTTTGAGACGGTGGTGCGGTGCGCTGCCCACGCGGCCCGTGCGCAGCACCCGCTCGATGGTGGAGGAGAGTAAGCGATTATCTGTCCGCTCCTCCAGCAACGACCTGGTAGAACTCCTTGCGTTTGGCCTCATCGACTGGGCGCGTCAGCAGGGTTTCAGGTACAGACGGATCGACGCCACGGGAGTTTTCAGCTCGTGGGTGACGGCATTGATGAAGGCATCGTGCTGTTCGTTACGGCGAACTCGCGGACCACAAAATCGGTGTTGAGTAGAATGCCCGCAACCGATCATCAGCACCAGCAGAATTCCCAAGAACCAGCAGAATGCCGTGCCGCCAGTTCAGCAGAAGAGTAGCCGATGTAGAGAACCAACAGGATGGAGATCAGCCCGACGCCGAGTGCGATGATGTCCGGCGATCGATCTGGCGGCGCCCTGTGAACTCCATATCTCCAGGGTAGCGCGCCTGCCACCTGGAGAAACTATGCCGCTTCCCGGTCCGGAGAAAGCAGTTGGCTGTCGATCGAGGCTACCTTGATCGACCTGGCCACGCCCAAAGCCTTCAAGACCTTGATCGAGCAGCCAGCTCGGGTCAAACCTCGTACCCAGGCCAGGCCATGGCGCGCCGCAGTCGGATGCGCGTGGTGATTATGCCAGCCCTCGCCGAAGCTGGATGATGGCGATCCACCAGGTATTGCGCGAATCGTCGCGCAGGTTAGCGACGTTTCATTACGTGGGTTGCGGGAGTTTACGGCCCAGGTAGCGTGCAGACCGAACACAATCCGCAGGCAGATGCCCACAGGAACATTTGAGCCCGCCCCAGGCCACCAAACCTGCACCAGAATCCGCCAGGGGCACCTGGTGCGATAATTGTTCAACCAGACGTAGTAACGGTGTTTATGGTGTCCAGCGTACCTACAGAGCATTTTGGTATTGCGATGATTGCTATATCGCCCCAGAGGATCCAGCCCATGTGAGACCAGAGCGCCATCCCGCGGGAATGGGGTCGCCGCATCAAGTTGGTGATGCGCGGTGCGTTGCTACCCAGAAGATCGGGCCGCCTTCCAGCGTCATCGTGCCGAAGGTGGCGAAGACGTATTCCATCCAGAGCGGAACCTTATACGAGCGGTGCGTGCGCAGCCTATGATATCCCATACCGATCCCCAGCCCGATCGTGATGTAATAGAGCACGGCTGGCTACGGCGAGGGCCTTCCAGCTGAACATGAACAGGGCGGCAACGGCCCTGATACGGTGGAACACCAAGAAATATGCAGTGAACTATTAAGCCCTGGCGTCAATAGTTCAGCGGTGTTTAAAGTCTTCACGATTTCCCTCGCGAAATAAGGATCCCTTTACCAAACTAATAAGGTGGCCTGCCGTTGTGTAAGACTTCGTAACTCCAACAGGATAGAGTTCACTTCTTGGTTGGCGCGGCATCGTTGGCTTACCACTATCGGGTTCCCAGGTAGAGCAATACGTAACTGAACGAAGCATAC
>ERZ1370068.10210-contig-8928_pt1 | contig 25717 bp, 38 predicted proteins | sample MGYA00561227_ERZ1370068 | MGnify/ENA primary metagenome ERZ1370068 (study PRJEB38410, sample SAMEA6850437) | metagenome | study: Metagenomic assessment of the ecological functions of the soil: analysis of the soil microbiota associated with the...
TTCAGCTGCACAGTTCGTCGTACTGTCCGGAGAGGGTTGGCGCGTGATCGTCCCGCACCTCCGCGGCTTCGATGGGGACCGGCGCACGGTCGGCGACGTCCATGGACGACTCGCCGGCGACGTCATCGACCTCCTCGACTCGCTTCCACGTCGAGCAAGCGGCCATCGCCGGGCTGTCGATGGGCGGCTACGTGACATTCGCGCTGCTTCAGAAACGCTTCGTCATACTTTCAGGGACTGGTCCTCAGCCGACACACGACCGCAAGCCGATACGCCCGAGGGAAGGCTGGGTCGCCAGCGCATGCTGGACCTCGTTCACGCGAAGGGACCGTCGGCCGTTGCCGACGACATGCTGCCGAAGCTGCTTGGCGAGTCAACTCGACGGAACCACCCTGGATCGGTAGCGGAGGTCGGGCGATCATTCTTCCAACGGTCCCGAGACCATTGCCGACGCGATTACGGCGATGATGACCCGGCCCGATTCGACCTCGATGCTATCGGGGATCAAGCTGCCGACCTTGGTCATCGTCGGGGAGGAAGACACGCTGACGCCGCCGCCGCTCAGTGTCGAGATGCACACAGCGATTACCGCCTCGGAACTGGTGCGGATACCTGGCGGCTGGCCATATGTCGAATCTCGAGCAGCCAGCAGCGTTCAACAACGCCCTCAGCGACTTCCTCAATCGTCGCGTATAGTCGCGAGCCACGATTCACCGTCCTTACATTCATGGACCTGCAACTCGCTGACAAAGTCGCTGTCATCACCGGTTCGAGTCAGGGGCCTCGGCGCGGCAACTGCGATCGCGCTCGTCCAGGAAGGCTGCCGCGTGGTCGTCTGCGCACGTGGAGAGGCTCAGCTGGCCGGCGCGGCCGCGGCGCTCCGCCAGCTGGCTGGCTCACCTGACCGCGTCCTGCCGATCGTCGCCGACGTCGGCCACCGACTTCGGGCGTGGAACAAGTGATCGGCGAGGCCGTCGACCACGTTTGGCGGCCTGGATATCCTCGTCAACAACGTCGGCCTGGGCCGGGGCTCGACGATCGTTGACACGACAGACGCGGAATGGCACGAGGCGCATCGATCAGACGCTGTTTCCGGCCATCCGCGCGTCGCGGCTGGCCGTGCCGCACATGCGGCGCCGCGGCGGCGGGTCGATCGTGATGATTGCGTCGATCTGGGGCCGGGAGTCCGGCGGCCGGATGACGTACAACGCGGTGAAGGCCGCCGAAATCAGCCTGGCGAAGTCGCTGGCGCAGCAGCTGGCGCGCGACAACATCCGCGTCAACAGCGTGGCGCCTGGGTCGATTCTGTTTCCCGGCGGATCGTGGCATCGCCGTCAGCAGGACGATCCGGCCGGGATCGCCGATTTCGTGCATGCAGGAGCTGCCGTTCGGGCGCTTCGGCCGCCCCGAAGAGGTCGGGGCGGTCGTCGCGTTCCTCGTGTCGCCGCGCGCGAGCTGGATCAGCGGGGCAAGTGTGCCCGTTGACGGCTGCCAGTCACGCTCCCAGATCTGATCCTGAGGGCGTGAGTCTTCAGCACTCGATGCGGTTCGGGAACGGCTCGCCAGCAGCGCTGGCAACCTGACGAGGAACGGCGGGGCGGCTGATACGAACGCGAACGGTAAAGCCTTCCGGGTTTTCGTGCTCTCCTGTGTCGGGCTCACCAGTGGTGTCCGAGTGCAGGAAAAAACCTCTGCGCCGCACGCGCGGCTCACTTGCATCCATCTTCACTCCTCCTTCTGAAAATATCGGACGCAAAGAAACAGGGTAACAGGTCACATCACGCCTCGTAAAGAGCAAATCGTCGCGTCACGCCAATTTACACCCACCGCGGCTACTCGCACGCGATCGTCGATGCGTGTAGAAGAGATCGAGAGGACGAATTCTCGGTGCGTGGTCCTTCGTGCTTCGTGTGTGATGTTTCGTTCGTGGTGCTCGTGCCAGGTACTCAGTGGCTTTCGTTCTCAGTGCGATCCCGACCTGACGACGAACGCGTTCTCGCCGTGTGATTTCAGATCGTCTGATGCGTCTTTGCGAGGCCCAGTCTGCTCCAACGCTGCTCGTGATGACGTCGTGTCGACCGACTTCGTCAGGAATTCCGTCAACTGAACTCCAGCACCCAGCACCGAGCACCGGCACCGAGCACCGAGCATGACGACCTAGAACCACAGGTTTTCGAACTGTTTTCGCCTCTTGATCGCCTCTCGAACCACTGGGTGCTTATCGCCAACCTATGAGCGACGCGACACCGACGGGAAGCGCCCTGGCGCCACGAGTGGGACGCGACGGCGCCCTTGACGCGGCGCTCGAGCGACTCGTTCCTGGTCGCGTCCCCGGATCGTCCCGACACTCGGACCTGCATGTCACGGCGGTTCGTCGTCTCGCTGCCGTCTCTGCTCGAGCACGTGCCGTTTCCGGAAGCGCTCGACCGCCGGCTGCGGTCGGCGCTCGGAGACACGTGGCGTCGATCAGCTCTACACTCATCAGGGCGAAGCGATCGCACACGCACTCGCCGGTCAGAACGTCGTCGTCACGACGCCAACGGCATCAGGCAAGACGCTCTGCTACAACGCGCCGGTCCTGCATTCGATCCTGCAGGATCCATGCCAGCCGGGCGCTGTGCTGTTTCCGACCAAGGCGCTCGCGCAGGATCAGCTCGCGGAGCTGCAGGCGATGTGCGAGACGCTGGACGCGGCCACGGGCGAGAAGATCGGCGTGTTCACCTACGACGGCGACACGCCGCAGGACGCTCGTCGCACGATTCGCGCCCGCGCGCATCTGGTGCTCAGCAATCCCGACATGGTGCACTCCGGCATCCTGCCGCACCATCCGCGGTGGGCGAAGCTCTTCGAGAATCTGCGCTACGTCGTCATCGACGAGCTGCACGCCTATCGCGGCGTCTTCGGCAGCCATCTGTGCAATGTGCTCAGGCGGCTTCGCCGTATCTGCCGGCACTACGGATCGAACCCGATGTTTCTGTGTTCGTCGGCGACGATTGCCAACCCGACGCGAGCTCGCCGAACGGCTCACCGAACAGCCGTTCGAGCTCGTCGAGCGAAGCGGCGCGCCTCGCGGCGAGAAGTTCTTCGTGTTCGTGAATCCGCCGGTCGTCAATCATCAGCTGGGCATTCGACGCTCCTATCTGAGCGAAACGCGGCGCATTGCCTCGGAATTCCTCAAACGCCACCTGCAGCTGATCGTGTTCGCGCAGAGCCGCCTGTCCACCGAGATCCTGACGACGTATCTGAAGGACGATTTCGAAGATACGCCTGGGGCGCCAGAGCGTATTCGCGGCTACCGGGGCGGCTACCTTCCGCTGCAGCAGGCGTGAAATCGAGAAAGGGCTGCGCGAAGGCTCGGTGCGCGCCGTCGTCTCCACGAACGCGCTGGAGCTTGGCATCGACATCGGGGCGCTCGACGTGGCGGTGATGGCCGGCTATCCGGGCACGATCGCGTCAACCTGGCAGCGAGCCGGACGAGCCGGCCGGCGGACGAGCCGGTCCGGCGGCGGTCATGGTCGCGAGCAGCGCGCCGCTCGATCAGTTCATCGTCCGCAACCCGTCGTATTTCTTCGACGCGTCACCCGAGCGCGCGCTCATCGATCCCGACAACCTCCACATCCTCGTCGACCATGTGAAGTGCGCGGCATTCGAGCTGCCGTTCAAAGGCGACGAGCAGTTTGGCGCGCCACGATCTTCAGGCCGTTCTTGGAATTCTGGCCGAGCAGGGGCTCGTCCACCGCAGCCCGCGCATCGACGACGCCGACAGGGCCGGCATCGGACGCCCACTGGACCTGGACGAACGAGATCGTATCCAGCCGACGCGGTCAGCCTGCGGTCGGTGTCGTCGGACAACTTCGTCGTCGTCGATACGACGACGCGAGCCACGCGTCATCGGCGAAACCGATTTCACCAGCGGTCCGTCGACGCTCCATCCCAAAGCGATCTATCATCGTCGAAGGACAGTTGTTTCAGGTTGAACGACTGGATTTTGAGGGACGCAAAGCCTTTGTTCGCGCCACCAATTCCGACTACTACACGACGGCGGTCACCTATGCGCGCGTCACGGTCATCGACACATTCGCCGAGTCGCCGTGCTTTTGCATCTCATGGCGAGGTTCATGTCGTGTCGCGGGTCGTCGGATTCAAGAAGATCAAGTTCTATACGAACGAGAACGTCGGGTCGGGCGAGCTCGATCTGCCCGAGCAGCAGATGCACACGACGTCATGCTGGATGACGATTCCGGCCGCGGTCATGGCTCGGCTGCCGTATGCGCCAGACGACCGCCGCGACGGCATCGTCGGCGCTGTCATTCGCGATGAAGCAGGTGGCCCGGCTGCTGCTTGATGTGCGACGGTCACGACATCGGCATTTCGCTCGACATGGAAGCCGAAAGTCCCCGGGTGTTCGTCTACGACAATTACCCGGGCGGTATTGGTTCAGCGAGCCGCTGTTCCGGATGCACCACGAGCTTCTCGAGGCCACCCGTCGGCTGATTGCAGAGTGCGAGTGCGAGAACGGCTGTCCGGGGTGCGTCGGCCCGATCGGCAACACGGGACCGCTGGCCAAGCCGGCAGCGCTTCGCATCCTCGATCTGCTGCTCGCGTGAACCAGCTGGCGGCCTGACATGGACATTTCCACGCTCAAGGACCGTCTTCGGGGCATCGTCAAGCCAACGGCAGCGCCGGACACAACGGTCCGGCTGAAGCCGGACCCCCACAGCAGATCTGTGCCCCCTGGATGTGGCGTCGGGCTTTCCGCCTCCGCCAAAGGCTCCGGCGAGATCTCGCCGAAGCGCCCTCCGGACGCGAAGGCGGTAGCCGGACTGTGGAGACGCTTGGCGGCTCCTGGCGCGAGACCTCAGTCGGCCGTTCATTCGTCGTCACCACATCGTTTCGGACCCGCCGATTTGCATGGCCGCCATCACGTCAGCGAATTTTGCCGAGACGCTGCAGGATGCCTCACCAGCCGCAACACTCGTCGGCCGATCGGCGGCGACCATGCCGTTCGTGTTCTTCGACCTCGAAACAACGGGTTTGAATGGCGGCGCGGGCACGCACGCGTTCCTGGTCGGGTGCGGATGGTTCGACGAAGAGGGTGGATTCATCACCGAGCAGCACCTGATGACCGATTTGCCGGAGAGCGTCCGATGCTGGGCGTCGTCGCCGATGATCTCCGCCGGGCGGGGACGCTGATGTCGTTCAACGGCAAGTCGTTCGATGCGCCGATGCTCGAAACGCGCTATCTGTTTCACCGTCTCGAATCGCCATGCACGAATCGTCCGCACGTCGACCTTATCCATCCGGCGCGCCGGTTCTGGGGAGGTCTCGGCGAAGGAGGGTGTTCTCTCGGTGCGCTCGAACAACAGCTGTTCTCGGTCGAGCGAACAGGGGACGTGGCCGGGTTTGAAATTCCCGCACGGTACTATTCCGGTTCGTCCGAACAGGCGACGCCAAACCACTCGTCGGGTGCATCGCATCACAACCGGCTGGATCTGCTTTCTCTGGCAGGACTCACCGGCGCGGATTTTTCGTCTGGTGCAGAGCGGGCTCAACGCGGCGACCCACGCTCGCGAAGCGCTTGCGCTTGGTCGAGTCTATCGCGACGCCGGTCTCGATGAGCGGGCGGAGCACGGGTTCGAGCGCGCCCTCGTCCTGATTGAAGCCGAGGCAGCCAGGAACGCTTCGAACGACTTCTGGTTTGCCACACGGCGCCGAGAGCGCATGGCCCTGGGTGCTCGACGCTCTTCGGGCGCTCGCGCTGATCGCGCGACGTCAGCGGCGACGATACGAGGCAGCCGCGGCATCGGTGGCGACAGCTGATCGAACTGCTCGAGTGCCCGGCTCACATTTCACGGAAGCGATCGAGGCGCTGGCGATTTATCACGAGCACCGCGCACGCGACCTGACGACGGCGAAACTGTTTGCCTTGAGGGGAGTGGAACTGGGAGGGGCCCCGCGCGGGGCGACGCCGCGGGCCGTCGCCTGGCGCGGATCGAACGAAAGCTGGTTACCGAGCGGACGTTGTTTCCTTCTTCGACTTTGCCGCTTTCTTCCGGCTCTCCGATGTCTGTGCCCCGAGCTTCTTCGTGAAGCGCTCGACGCGGCCTTCCGTGTCGATGAGCTTCTGCCGGCCAGTGAAGAACGGATGGCAGTTCGAGCAGATTTCGAGGTGGAGCTCGTGCTTGGTCGAGCGCGTTTTCCAGGTCGCCCCACAGGCGCAACCGAGCTTCGACCTCGTGATACTTCGGGTGGATGCCTTCTTTCACAACTGACTCCTTGAACAAACCTTAAGTATATCAACCTAATCTGGTAATTGGGTAACTCGCGTAATCGGGTAATTGCAAAGCGCGCGCTTACCCGCCAACATGCTCAATCCAATTACTAAATTACTCGATTACCAGATTCACAGCGTCAGACGGTACTCAGGAACCCTGTCCCAGCGGTGAGCCCGAAGGGCATCTCGCAGGCGCGGTGGCAGCGGCTCTCCGTCGCTCACGCGCAGATTCCGCTCAACATGACGTACTCGGCGCATGCCCGGAATCACAGTGCTTACTGCCGGATGTTCCAGAATGAAAACGCAACGCCAGCTCGGGCAGGTCCATCCCGTCGGGAAGAAGCGGCTTGATCCGTTCGACCCGATCCAACGTGTCTTTGAGACGCTCCGGCGTGAAGTAAAGATTCCTCCATCGCCCTCAGGCCAGCGCGATTCCAACGTCAACGTGTCGGTCAGACTGCCCTCATCGAACGGCACGGCGCAATGATGGCGATTCCGTGGGCCTGGCAATAGGGAAACAGCTCGTCTTCAGCCGCCTGATCGAAGATGTTGTAAACCACCTGGACGCTGTCGACGACGCCCGAACGTAGCGCGGCCATGACATTGGTGGGTTCCCAACGATTGACGCTGATCCCGAATGCTCGAATTAGCCCGCTGTCTTTCAAATCCTGAACGGCTCGCTGCCAGTTCTCGTCGGGCTGACCACGCGTCGCTCCACACATGAAACTGCTGCAGATCAATCGTCTCGACATCCAGATTCTCGAGACTCTTTTCGGTAGCTCGCGGATGTGATCGGCGGGGTCACGTTTCTTCGGCCGCGTATTCAGGGCGCGCCGGCCAGCGCATGTTCTTTCGGCGGAATCTTCGTGGCGATGAACATCGGGGCGTGTGGGTAGAGGCGACGCGCTTCGCCAAGCAGCCGCTCGCTTCGTCCGGGTGCCGTAGACCCACGGCCGTATCGAAGAAATTGCACCCGCGTTGAATCGCTGAACCAAGCGCGTGCAGCGATTCCTCGTCGTCAGAGCCGCTCCAACCGCCCATGCCCCACATGCCGTAACCGACCTCTGAAACCTTCCAGCCGATCCGGCCGAATGTTCGATAGCGCATAAGGTGAGCTTAGCAAGGGCACCAACGCCAGCCGGCTTTAGACTTTGGGCTCTAGGCTTTTGGCAATGCCCAAGGTCCAAAGCCGAAAGCCTATAATCTCATTGGCTGCAACGATGGTGCAGCGTGATCGCGACGAGACGACGGGTCGTCGAGCGTTGCTCGCGTTTGATCTCGACGATAACAGGTAGTCGTCACGCCAGGCCGCTGACGTCTGGCGACTGCGATTCACTGCGAATCACGATCACGATGGGGACGACGGCGCGACTCAACCGGCCCATCACGGCGTGACCGCCGGCCGAATCGCCGACATAGACGAGGCGGCGTTCAGACGTGGCAGCAGCGCGACTTGGTCGAGCCACCAGGAGATCCGTGACGACAAAGCCGTTTGGCGCCACCTCGTTGCTGACGAAGTCCACGACCCGTCCGCACGTCGATTTCGCGCCGCGCAGATCGCGATACGCGCTTCGCTGAATCCAGAGCGACCCGATTTCAGCAGAATGGCGAGAGCCGCGACGGTCGTGGGTCGTCGAGGCAAAGCGCTTCCACAACATCGGCTCCGGAGCACGACCAGCGGCACGCACGCAAACAACAGCACCGCGGCGCCCATTGACCGCCCCCCGTCGTTGGGGGCCGTCAACAGAACGAGCACAATCGTCAATCCCGCCACGACGGCCAGGGGAAGAGGCGTCCGCGTCGCGACACCTCTGCGCGCGTGGGGACGGGCGGCGAGGAAGAATCAGCGGAGCGGCTGTCCAGAAGGTTTCAGGACGGCCGGGGCCCCCGACAAACTCCAACTGGCAGTGGAGGAGCCACCCTCGTGGCCAGATGGAGGCGTTCGTCCGAGCCAATGGCCCCTGAATGAGTCCCGGGGCCCGCCCGGCAGGTGCGAGTGTAAGGCATGATCCGGCTTGAAGCGGCCCACTGTGTAGATTTCAGGAAGCGGCACAAGGCCTGCAGCGCTGCGCCCGCCAGGTGAGCCCGGACGAGTAGAGTGCGTGGTTTGCGCGTTCGTAGGCAATGTCTGGTTTCCGCCTCCGCCGGAGGCTCCGGCGAAACTCGCCGAAGCGTCCTTTCGGACGCGAAGGCGGTGGCCGGCCCCCTCTACCGCTCGATCGGGCGCCGCTCGAGCCAACCAGAAACTGCGACGAGTGCCCAGGCCATTTCGGGGCGAAGGAGGAAAAAGCAAATCCCGAACGCCAGTCCGGGTCCAAAGCGCGAACGCGGCCGTAGCCGTGCGCGTCCGGAAGGCGGAGACGAACATCGCTGTCCCGAACGTCGCGAGCGCCACGGCTGGGGCATGCTCCCAGAACTCGAGGCCGTAAAACAGAAATGGAGCCGCGAGAGCGGCCAGCAGGACGACGAGGGCTGGGATTTCGCCGTGGGTCAAGGCAACCAGCGTAGCCAGGCGCAGCCAGCAAGGATTCCCAGAAAGCCGATTCGCGGGCAGAATGTAGGCGCCGCGCAGGCCAAACCAGCGAATGAACCGCGCGCCGATCAGCGGAAAGAGCTCGCCTGTTACCGCGTGCGCATGATCGCCGTGAACTGGTCGCCGAACGGTTCGACATGGGGAAGACTTTTCATTTCGGCCGATGACCGGCAGCGGAGTCATCGAGGGGGCGATCGGGTCTGGCAATCGCGTTCTTCGCCGCGATCAGTTTGATCCCCAGAGCTCGCCAACGAAAAAAGGTGTCTGGCCTGAAGGCCCGATGCGAGCGCGACGAGAATCGCGGCGAATGCGACGATGAGCAGGGCCGACGAGAGAATCTGGTAATTGGACAATCTGGAAATCTGGTAAGCGTTTCGATCGGCGGAAATCACCAGAGTCGTCGATTACTCGATTATTAAGTTTTCTCGATTACCCAATTCCACTCCGCCGACTATCCCTGGCTCGCCCGACATGGAGGCCAGGAAATCCTGGTTCGTCTTCGTCTTCGCCATTTTCGACAGCAGCAGCTCCATCGCCTCGACCGGCGACAGCGGCGTCAGCACCTTGCGCAGCACCCACACGCGATTGAGGTCTTCCTTCGGCAGCAGCAGCTCTTCCTTCCGCGTGCCGCTCTTCTGGATGTCGATCGACGGGAAGACGCGGCGATCGGTCAGCTTGCGATCGAGGTGGATTTCGAGGTTGCCGGTGCCCTTGAACTCCTCGAAGATCACTTCGTCCATGCGCGAGCCGGTGTCGACCAGCGCCGTGGCGATGATCGTCAGCGATCCGCCCTCCTCGATGTTGCGCGCCGCGCCGAAGAAGCGCTTCGGCCGCTGCAGCGCGTTGCTGTCCACGCCGCCCGACGAGCACCTTTGCCCGACGGCGGCACGATCGTGTTGTAGGCGCGCGCCAGCCGCGTGATCGAGTCGAGCAGGATGACGACGTCCTTCTTGTGCTCGACGAGGCGCTTGGCCTTCTCGATCACCATCTCGGCGACCTGCACGTGGCGCTGCGCCGGCTCGTCGAACGTCGACGAGATGACCTCGCCGCTGCACCGAGCGCTGCATGTCGGTGACTTCTTCCGGCCGCTCGTCGATGAGCAGCACGATCAGATACACCTCGGGATGATTCTGCGTGATGCTGTTCGCGATGCTCTGCAGCAGCATCGTCTTGCCGGTGCGCGGCGGCGCAACGATCAGGCCGCGCTGGCCCTTGCCGATCGGGCACCATCAGGTCGAGGACGCGGGCCGACAGGTTTTCGGCGTCGGTCTCGAGCGCGATGCGTTCGCTGCGGGTAGAGCGGCGTGAGGTTCTCGAAGAAGCACCTTCTCGCGCGCCCGCTCGGGCGGCTCGAAGTTGACCGCTTCGACCTTGATCAGCGCGAAGTAGCGTTCGCCGTCCTTGGGCGGCCGAATCTGGCCGGAGACGGTGTCGCCGGTGTGGAGGTCGAACTTGCGGATCTGAGACGGGGAAACGTAGATGTCGTCGGGGCCCGGCAGGTAGTTGTAGTCAGGAGCGCGCAGGAACCCGAAGCCGTCGGGCAGCACCTCGAGCACGCCTTCCGAGAAGATCAGCCCGCTCTTCTCGGCGCGTGCCTTGAGGATCTCGAAGATCAGCTCCTGCTTGCGCATGCCGGTGGCGCCCGGGACGTCCAGCCGCTTGGCGATCTTGGTCAGCGCGCCGACGCTCATGTCCTTGAGTGTCGCAAGGTCGATGCGCTCTATTTTTTTCGCGGGGCGCAGCGCCGTTGCCCTTGGGAGGCTGCTGGGCCTGCTGCGCGGGTTGATGGGGTTGCGGTTGCTCACTAGGCTGTCGATCAGTTTCCCACAGTTCGTCCAGTCCTTCGCCCGTGACCGCCGAAACTGGCAGCACGGAATCTTCAAACACTGATTCGAGCTCTCTCAGCGCGCGGATCCGCTGGACCGCGCGCGAGCTTGTCGATCTTCGCGTTCCGACCAGCGCCGTCCTCTCGGTCATGCGCTGAAGCCACTGCCACGCCGCTCGATCGCCTCCGGGCCCGGATGCCTCGCGTCAACCAGGAGCAGCGCGGCGATGTCACTCAGTGGTGTCCGGCTTTCCGGCCTCCGCCGACGGCTCCGGCGCGAGACTCCGGGTCCCACGAGCAGCTGACGCGCGCGTCAGCTCCTCGAACTCCCGCGCTGCAAGGGCCCCGCCACGTGCGTAACCGTAGCCCGGCAACTCGACCAGGTAGAACGGCGACGATGATCCGCGCGCCAACCCGGGCACATTATCTGCCAGTCGCGTCTTGCGCCTGGCGCCGCGCTCGTTCGCGCGACTCGCCGCCGCAGCAGCGCGTTAATCAGGCCCGATTTGCCGACATTCGAGCGCCCGACCATGGCCACTTCCGGCAGATCGTCAGTCGGAAAGCTCACGCGCCGGCAGCGCTCGTGATGAATTCGGCGGAGATTTTCAAAGGCTGGAGGGGCTGGCAGGGGCCGGACCGGCAGGAAAGATCAACATCTCGTGACCATCCTGCCTATCCCGCCTTTCCAGCCTCGTCCCGCCCATTAATGAGTAATGGTGCCGTCTCAATGAGTAATGGTGTCGTCGACGATGGCGCTGTCGACCGGTTCGGCCTGAGCGCCCGGGCTCAAACGGCCCGCCAGTGATCTCGGTCAGCGCGATTTTCAAGACCTCGTCCATCGTCTCGACCATGTAGACGTTCGAGCGCGTCCAGCACGTTCTTCGGAATGTCCGCCAGGTCCTTCTCGTTGTCGCGCGGTAACGATGATCGTCTTCGATGCCCGGCAGCGGTGCGCGGCCAGGATCTTCTCTTTGACGCCGCCGATCGGCAGGACCTTTGCCGCGGAGCGTGATCTCGCCGGTCATCGCGACGTCCTTGCGGATCGGCACGCGGCGAGCGCGACACCAGCGCCGTCGCGAGCGTGATGCCGGCCGACGGCCCGTCCTTCGGGATGGCGCCCTCCGGGACGTGGACGTGCGACGTCGGTCTTGCGGTTGAAGTCCTTCGGCGATGCCGAACTCTTCGGCCTTCGAGCGGACGTAGCTCATCGCCGCCTGCGCCGACTCCTGCATGACGTCGCCGAGCTTGCCGGTCAGCGTCAGCGTGCCCTTGCCGGGCATCAGCGTCGCTTCCGATGATCGAGGATCTCGCCGCCGACCTCGGTCCACGCCAGGCCGGTCGCGACGCCGATCTCGTTCGGTCTCCTCGGCCATCGTGTTGGCGGAAGCGCGGCACGCCGAGATACTGCGGTGACCTTGTCGGCGGTGATCTCTTCGCTGAACGTCTTGCCCTCGACGACGACCTTGCGCGCGACCTTGCGGCAGATCGACGAGATCTCGCGCTCGAGGTTGCGGACGCCCGCTTCGCGCGTGTAGCGCTGGATGATCGGTCTGGAACGCCTCGTCGGTGAAGGTGATGTTGTCCTTCGTGAGGCCGGCGCCTTCGATCGCCTTTCGGCGCGAGGAACTTCTTGGCGATCTCGACCTTCTCGAGCTCGGTGTAGCCGGCGAGCTGCAGCACTTCCATGCGGTCGCGCAGCGCCTGCGGGATCGTGTGCAGCACGTTCGCCGTGCAGATGAACATCACGTTCGACAGGTCGTACTCGACGTCGAGGTAGTGATCGAGGAACGCGTTGTTCTGCTCCGGGTCGAGCACCTCGAGCAGCGCCGCCGACGGGTCGCCGCGGAAGTCCATCGACATCTTGTCGACTTCGTCGAGCAGGAACACCGGGTTCATCGTCGCCGGCCTTCTTCATCATCTGGATGATCTGGCCGGGGAACGCGCCGATGTAGGTGCGGCGGTGGCCGCGGATTTCGGCTTCGTCGCGCACGCCGCCGAGCGACAGCCGGACGAACTTGCGGTTCATCGCGCGCGCGATCGACTTGGCGAGCGAGGTCTTGCCGACGCCCGGAGGTCCGGAGAACGTCAGGATCGTCGCCTTCGGCTTCTTGACCAGGGCGCGGACGGCGAGGAACTCGAGGATGCGGTCCTTGATCTTCTCGAGGCCGTAGTGATCCTCGTTGCAGGATCTCTTCGGCGCGCTTGAGGTCGCGGCTCTCGCTGCGTCTTCTTGTGCCAGGGCACGGCGATCAGCCAGTCGAGATAGTTGCGCGAGACGGTCGCCTCCGCGGACATCGGCGGCATCGACTTCCAGGCGCTTCAGCTCCTGGATCGCCTTCTCCTCGACGTCCTTCAGGCATCTTCGCCTGTTCGATCTTCTTCTTCAGCTCGTCGACTTCGTTGCCCTTCTCGTCCTTGCGGCCCAGTTCCTTCTGGATCGCCTTCATCTTCTCGTTGAGGTAGTACTCCTTCTGCGCCTTCTCCATCTGCTTCTTGACGCGCGACTGGATGCTTGCGATCCACCTGGAGCTTGTCGACCTCCGACTTCGAGAATGCCGGCGATGCGGTTGAGCCGTTCGATCGGCGAGATGATTTCGAGCAGGTTCTGCTTCTCGTCGACGCCGACGACGCAGGTGCGCCGAGATCGTGTCGGCGAGCTTGCCCGGATCGTCGACGCGCGACGGCGGCAATCATCGCGTCGTAGTGCAGGTTGTTCGACAGCTTGACGTACTGCTCGAACAGCGACACCACGCTGGTCATCGTCGCTTCCGCGTCGACGCCGGCTTCCCTTCGGCTTCGGCACGACCTTGACGACGACGCGGTAGAAGCCCTTGTCTTCCTTCCACTCGACGGCGCGGCGCGCGCTCGATGCCCTCGACCAGCACCTTGATGTTGCCGTCGGGCAGCTTCAGGCTCTGGACGATGTTGGCGACGCAGCCCATCGTGTAGATGTCGTTCGGGCTGCGGCTCGTCGATCGACGCGTCGTGCTGCGCGGCGAGGAAGATGCGCTTGTCCTTGCCGCAGCGCGTGCTCGAGCGCGCGGCGTCGAGGACGGCCGTCCGATCACGAACGGCATCATCATGTGCGGGAAGACGACGACGTCCCGGAGCGGGACGATCGGCAGAGTCTCGTAGAGTTCCATGTTAATGCTAATGCGATGCTAATGCTGAATCGCCTTCGCATCGGCGTTGACTGGCGTCGCCTTCTCGATCAGCGAGATCGGCTTTTCCTTGTTCGTCACGACCTCGCGGGTGATGACGCACTCCGGACCTTCTTCTGGCCGGGCAGCGTGTACATCAGGTCGAGCATCAGGTCCTCGATGATCATCCGCAGGCCGCGCGCGCCGATCTTGCGCGCCAGGGCCAGCTCCGCGATCGCCTCGAGCGAGTCGTCCGTGAACTTGCAGCTTCACGTTCTCGTACTCGAACAGCTTCTGGTACTGACGCGTGATCGCGTTGCGCGGTTGCGTGAGAATCTGGACCAGCGCCGCCTTGTCGAGCTCGTGCAGCGTGCCGACGACCGGGAGGCGGCCGACGAATTCGGGAATCAGGCCGTAGCGGATCAGGTCTTCCGGCTCGACCTGCTCGAGCGTCGTGCCGATCTCGCGGCTGCGCCAGCGACTTCACGTCGGCGCTTGAAGCCGAGCGTCTTCTTGCCGGTGCGGCGCTCGATCTGCTTTGTCGAGGCCGACGAACGCGCCGCCGCAGATGAAGAGGATGTTGGTCGTGTCGACCTGGAAGAACTCCTGGTGCGGGTGCTTGCGGCCGCCCTGCGGCGGGACGTTGGCGACCGTGCCTTCGAGGATCTTCAGCAGCGCCTGCTGCACGCCTTCACCCGAGACGTCGCGGGTGATCGACGGGTTCTCGTCCTTGCGGCAGATCTTGTCGACTTCGTCGATGTAGATGATGCCCCTGCTGGCACTTCTCGATGTCGCCGCCGGCCGCCTGCAGCAGCTTGAGGATGATGTTCTCGACGTCCTCGCCGACGTAGCCGGCTTCGGTCAGCGTCGTCGCGTCGACGATCGTGAAGGGGACCGAGAGCAGCTTGGCGAGCGTCTGCGCGAGCAGCGTCTTGCCGGTGCCGGTCGGGCCGATCAGCAGGATGTTCGACTTGGTGAGCTCGATGTCGTTGCGGCTGCGCGGACTGCTTCTGGATCTCGATCCGCTTGTAGTGGTTGTAGACCGCGACCGCGAGCTTCTTCTTGGTCTGTTCCTGGCCGATGACGTACTCGTCGAGGAACTTCTTGATCTCCTGGGGCACCGGGCAGGAGGTGCGGGCGCCGCCGCGGGACTCGAACCGGTTGTCGTCCGCGATGATGTCGTTGCAGACCTCGACGCACTCGTCGCAGATGAACACGGTGGGCCCGCGATCAGCTTGCGGACGTCGTTCTGATCCTTGTTGCAGAACGAGCAGCGGAGAATCTCGCCTTCGCCGGTCTTTTTGACCATGACTGTCCACCTAGGCCGCTTTACGCCCTTTCCGGATGACGTCATCAATAATACCGTATTCCTTGCCCTGCGTCGGCGCCCATGATGTAGTCCCGTTCGGTGTCATCCTGGATACGCTTCAGGGGCTGGCCGGTGTGGTCCGCCAGGATCTGGTTCAGCCGCTCGCGCGTCCGCGAGCAGTTCCCGCGCGTGAATATCGATATCGGTCGTCTGCCCGCCAGGCCCTGCACCCACGGCTGGTGGATGAGGATCCGCGAATTGGGCAGCGAGAACCGCTTTCCCTTCGCCCCCGCCGCCAGCAGCACCGCCGCCACCGAGGCCGCCTGGCCGATGCAGTAGGTCTGCACGTCCGGCTTGATGAACTGCATCGTGTCGTAAATCGCCATGCCCGGCCGTCACCACGCCGCCCGGGCTGTTGATGTAGAGCAGGATGTCCCGGTCCGGGATCCTCGGCCTCGAGAAACAGCATCTGCGCGATGATCAGGTTCGCGATGCCGTCGTCAATCGGCGTGCCGAGGAAGACGATGCTGTCCTTGAGCAGGCGCGAAAAGATGTCGTACGCGCGTTCCCCGCGGTTGGTCTGTTCGACCACCATCGGGAATCAGTTGCGAGTGTGCAGAAGAATGAGCCATGCGAAATGCGTCCGCCGGAAACAGAAACGACTAGCTGGTGTGGGAAGCTGGGGAGGTGTCGCGTCTACGTTTATCCGATTGTAGCACGCGAGAGCAGGAAATCAATGGCCCGCTCCCGGCGCAACCCCTGAGATACAACGCCCGATGCCCCCTCCTTCTCCAGCCGCGCGCGGACGGCCGCCGGTGTCCGGCCCGTCCGCTCGGCATACTCTGCGATCTCCGCCTCGATCTTCGTCGCCGGAGACGGCCACCGACTCCCGCCGCGCCACCTCGTCCAGGACCAGCGCGCCGCGCACCGCTTCCGCCGCCGCCTCGCGCTGCCGCTCGCGGAACTCCTCCCAGTTGATGTTCGTCTTCATCGGGTCGATCTGCTGATCGATCAGCCGCCGCACGAACTCCTCGACGCGCCGGTCGATCTCCCGTTCCAGCAGCGCCTGCGGCACCTCGAAGGTGACGCGCGGTCGCCAGCTGCTTCATCAGGTCGGCGCGCAGCTCGCGGTCCGACTTCGTGCCGCGCCTCGTGCTCCAGGTCCTCGCGCACCCGCGCCTTCAGCGCGTCGAGCGAGCGCGAAGTCGCCGAGGTCCTTCGCGAACTCGTCGTCCAGCTCCGGCACGATCCGCTTCCGGATCGCCTTGATCGTGACGTCGTAGCTCACCGTCGTCCCGGCCAGCTCCTTGATCGCGTAGTCGTCCGGGTAGCGCACGTCGAACGTCTTCTGCGCGCCGGCGGTCAGCCCCGTCAGCTCCTGCGTCGAATCCCGGCGGGTTCGCGCTCGCGCCGATGTCCACCGTCACGTTCTGGTGGTTGTCGGATTTCGGCTCGTCGCTCGTCCGCCACGCGTGCGCGTCCGGCGTCGGTCAGCACGATGCTCCGCGTCTCGCGCGCGTCGTCCGCACCAGATCCATCAGCACCGAGTCGCCCATCTGCGACGCCGCGGTTCTCGACCGGCTCGTAGCGCGCGCCGCGCTCCCGCAAGCCCCGCGAGCGCCTGATCCACCGCCGCGTCGTCCACCGTCACGCCGGCGCGGCGCAGCTGGATCGCGCGCGTAGTCCCCCGGGTCGATCGGCGGCACCGTGTCGAAGGTCGCCGTGAACTTCAGCGGCTGGCCCTCTTCGACGACGACGTCCTTGATGTCGGGCGTGTCGACCGGCTCGACGCCCCGCTCGCGCAGCGCCTCGTCGACGGCCCGCGGGATCAGCCCGTGTGCCACGTCGTGCAGGATCTGGTCCCGAAACCGCTGGCGCACGACCTTCGACGGCACCTTGCCGGGCCGGAAGCCCGGAATCCTGGCGGCCTTGCCATAGTCGCGCGCGATCTTGTCGATCTCGGCATCGACGGTCGTGCTGTCGATTTCGACCACCAGGTTCTTGCGTGTTTCGTTGACGTCGACGAATTCGGTCTTCATTCAGAGGTATCGGACTTTCGGAGCTGGGCTGGATGCCCGATTTTTCACGGAATGTCGTCAGAAAAAGGGTGTCTATAGGGTAACACGGCGTTCCAGCCACGCCCGCTCGGCCGTGCGCTGCGACTGCATGCCTTCTCACGCGCGAGCGCGAGGAAGGCGTGCGAAAGGAGGACTCGAACCCCCATAGCCTTGCGGCTACCGGCTCCTAAGGCCGGCGCGTCTGCCAGTTCCGCCACTTTCGCCCTTCGACTCGCCGCCTTCGTCTCACGGGCAGGACGCCCTTCTTACCGCCTGCACGCCCGTCAGGGTTCAAGCCGCCTCGACCGGCGTTCCGCCATACGTCAGCGTCGACGCTGATCGGCAGCCGCTCGCAGGCCATTGGCGTGGTTCCGCAAATTCTGCGCGCGATCAGTTCCTCGCGGGCTACCCGGCAGCCCACAGGAGGTACTCTCGCCGGCGCTGGGCTGGCGCCGTCTGACACAGCTCTGACACCGCGAGCTCGCAGACCGCGAATCGAAAGGAGCACATGGCTCGCTCCAATCTGGAAGGGTTCAATCGCGTTCGGCCTGGTGAACATCCCCGTCGAGCTGTACAGCGCGACGCGTGATCACCGGCCGAAGTTCCGGCTGCTGCACGCGAAGGACGAGGAGCCGGTCCGCTACGAGCGCGTCTGCCAGAAGGAAGGAAAGCCCGTCGGCTGGGACGAGCTCGTCAAGGGCTACGAGTACGTCGAAGGGGCAGTTCGTCGTCCTGACGAAGGACGACTTCAAGACCGCGGCGCTCGAGAAGACGAAGACGATCGACATCATCGACTTCGTCGATCCGAAGGAGATCGACGAGCGGTATTTCGAGACGCCGTACTACCTGCAGGCCGGGAAAGGGGGCCGACCGATCGTACGCGCTGCTGCGCGAGGCGATTCGCGACTCGGATCGGATCGGCATCGCGAAGGTCATCCTGCGCGGAGGCGCAGCATCTCGCCGCCGTCGAAGCGATCGGCGACGCGCTGGTGCTCACCGATGATGCGGTTCGCCGACGAGCTCGCCGACCTCGGCGACTTCACGTTCCCGCGGCAAGGCCGACATCCGTCCCGCCGAGCTGAAGATGGCCAGGCAGCTGATCGAGCAACCTCGCCGCCGACGTGGGATCCGGAGAAGTACACCGACGAATACAAGGACAACCTGATGCGGGTCATCAGCGCCAAGGTGAAGGGCAAGCGGCCCAAGCTCATCGACGACGACCACACGCCGAAACAGGCGGAAGTCGTTGATTTGATGGCCCGTCTGCGGGCGTCCCTGGAAGGGAAGAAGTCCGCGGGATCCACGCGTAGGAGCCGGCGGCATCTAAAGCGAAGGAAAGCCGCGCGCCGCCCCGCCGCGTGGCGTAGACTCGCGGTTCGCAGGGCTCGCGGTTCAGGAGGTTCGTAGACTGCCGACCGCTGTCGCGATCGATACGAGCCGCCGCGATCGATTGGGCATCGCCGCAACCGGGCGCGCTCGGAGGCGATCTTCGACCTGATCGATCCGGCGGCGTACTACAGCCGTCCGATCGCGCTGCGCAACCCGATCGTGTTTTACGAGGGGCACCTGCCGGCGTTCAGCGTGATCGCGTTCCTGCGCCGCGGGCTCGGCCGGCCGCCGGTCGACGCGCGGCTGGAGGCGCTGTTCGAGCGCGGGATCGATCCCGAGACCGAGGCGTCCGCCGTCCCGCGGAGCGGCGCGTCGACGGTGTGGCCGTCGCGCGACGAGGTCGCGCGTTCGCGCGCGCGTGCGACGAGGCCGTCATCGCCGCGATGTCGCGTCGTCCCCCGGTCCGCGCTGCGCTCGAAGGGCCTGTACACGGCGCTCGAGCACGAGGCGATGCACCAGGAAACGCTCCTCTATATGTGGCATCGGCTGCCGTATGAGCAGAAGCGAGTCCGTACCGATGTCGCGATCGGCGGATCCGATGGATCGGTCTCGGGGCAACGCCGCCGTCCGTTGCCGACAATGCCGGCGTCAGTGGTCATTCCGGCAGGGATCGCGATGCTCGGTGCAGACCGAGGCGCACGTCGCCTTCGGCTGGGACAACGAGTTCGATGCGCACGACGTCCACGTTCCGCGCATTCGACATCGACACCCTGCCGGTCACCAACGCGCAGTTCCTCGAGTTCATGAACGCCGGTGGCTACAGCAACCGCGAGTTGTGGAGTGATGAAGGGTGGGAGTGGATCCAGGCGGAGCGAGTTCAACACCCGGCCTTCTGGTTGCCCGCGATCCCCGATCGCCGATCCGCACGATCCCCGATCCCCGACTGGCAATGGCGGGGAATGTTCGAGCCATTGCCGCTCGCTCCGACTGGCCTGTCTACGTCAGCCAGGCGGAGGCGTCCGCGTACGCGCGCTGGAAGGGGCGCCGTCTGATGACCGAGCCGGAGTTCCACCGCGCCGCCGGAGGACTCGACGACCGGGCACGTCGATTTCGCCGGCTTCGATCCGATCCCGGTGGGATCGCATCCGCCGAGCGCGGCGGGCGTGCTACGATCTGATCGGCAACGGCTGGGAGTGGACGTCGACCGTGTTCGCGCCGTTCGACGGCTTCGTCCCGATGCGCTCGTATCCGGAATACTCGGCCGACTTCTTCGACGGCCGCCACTACGTGCATGAAGGGGGCGTCGCCGGCGACCGCCGCACGAGCTCGTGCGCCCGAGCTTCCGCAACTGGTTCCGCGGGAACTATCCGTACGTCTACGCCAAGTTCCGAACCGCAGCTCCGCGGACCGATGACGAGGCATCGATGACCCTCGCGCACTCACGCCGTCGTGCAGCGCCGTCGAGTCCCGCCTCGCGCCTCGACATCGCGGACTTCGCCGCCGACGTGCGGCGCGACCTGGCGCTCGCGCCGAAGCAGCTCCAGTCGAAGTATCTCTACGACGCGCTCGGCTCGAGCCTGTTCGAGGCGATCTGCCGGCTGCCGTGGTACCGCATCACGCGCGCGGAGCGCGGCTCCTCGATCGCCACGCGCCCGCGATCGTCGCGCGGCTCGTGCGCTCGACGATGGAGGCAGCGCTGCTTGATCGTGGAGCTCGGCTGCGGCTCCGGCGAGAAGATCGTGATCCTCGCCGAGGCGCTCCAGTCCGGCGGGCGGGCACGCGCGCGCGTGCACCTGATCGACATCTCGTCGCAGGCGCTCGAGCAGTCCGAGCGCACCCTCGGCCGCCTGCGACCACATCTCGGTCGTCGGCCACCGCGGAGACCTACGAAGTCGGCCTGCGCCGGCCGCGGCGACGCGCGCCATGGCGGCGATCCGATGCTCGTGCTGCTGCTCGGCTCGAACATCGGCAACTTCGACATGCCGGCCGCGCACGAGTTTCTCTGCGCGATCCGCGGCGCGCTGCGCGCCGGGCGACGCGCTGCTGCTCGGCGCCGATCTCGTGAAGCCGGAGCGCGACCTGCAGCTCGCCTACGACGATCCGCTCGGCGTCACCGCGGCGTTCAACCGCAACCTGCTCGTCCGGATCAACCGCGAGCTCGGCGGCACGTTCGACCTCGACGCCTTCGCGCACGTCGCGGTCTGGAACCCGCGCACACACCGCGTCGAGATGCACCTCGAGAGCCGCGCCGATCAGCGCGTGACGATCGCCACGGGCAGGGACTGTCAGTGCGACGTTCGCGCGCGGTGAGCGGATCTGGACCGAGAGCTCGTGCACAGCTACGAGCCGTCACAGATCGACGAGATGGGATTGAACGCCGGGATTCGTCGACGACCGAGCAGTGGATCGACGACGAGCGCGCGCTTCGCGCTGACCGCTGCTCTACCGCCTGCAGGCCGTAGCGAAGCTCGCGCCCGATACGCGCGCGTAGGGCCGTTCCAGCCCTGTCGTGCAGCATCGTTCGAGCTCGACCGAGCGCCGATTCAGCGCGCCGATCCTCGAACACCTCGGTCCGCTCGCTGCCGTCGGGCATCGTCACGACCAGCGCGAATTGTCGCCTTCGATCAGCTGCGGATCTCGCACCGCAGGTGCTCGCCCTTGCGCTCGTAGAACCAGATCACGTCATGCAAATCTAGACCAGCGGTTGCCGATCCCGGAATTGATCGCCTGCGCGGATATGTTCCAATCCGGGACATGAAGCAACCTTTCGTATCCGTTCATACGCAACAGCTAGAGATCTGCAAACCCTCGTAGACTGACTCCGTCTAAGACTTTGGTTCGATGCTAAAAAACTCACTTCGTCTGGCTGCTCGGCGCTATCCGGCGACTGCTTCGACCGCCGGCGCTGCCAGCATGCCGGCGACGCCGCTGCCGGCAGGCGACGGCGATCAAGCTCGATGGCGCGTTCACCGAGGCGATCTGGGAGCAGGTGCCCGCGTCAGCGACTTCCGGCAGCGCGATCCGAAGGACGGCGCCGCGCCGACGCTTCGCGACCGACGTGAAGGTCGGCGTACGACGCGTCGAATCTCTACGTCGCGGTCCGCGCGCACGACCCTGAGCCGGATCGGCTCGTCGGCCTGCGCACGCCGCCGCGACACCGAGTCGCTCGTCCGACTGGCTGAAGGTGATCGTCGACTCGTTCCACGATCGCCGCACCGCGTTCGAGTTCGGCGTCAACCCGGCGGGCGTGAAGGAGGATCGCGCCTGGTCGAACGACGGGAACGACGACAGCGGCTGGGACGCGGTGTGGGACGTCGCCGTCTCGCGCGACGAGGACGGCTGGCGCGCGGAGTTCCGGATTCCGTTCTCGCAGCTGCGCTTCCATCCGTCCGACGATGCGCACGTTCGGCTTCGCCGTGATCCGCCAGATCGGCGCGGCTCAACGAGACCGACACCTGGCCGCTCATCTCGCAAGAGCGCGACCGGCTTCGTGTCGAACGTTCGGCGATCTGCACGCAGCCTGAAGGTGAGCCAGACGCCGAAGCGGCTCGAGCTCGTGCCCTACGCCGTCGGGCAGGTGAACACGCAGCCGGCCGAGCCGGGCAACCCGCTCGTCTCGCCGCACGACGCGAAGGCGCACCGTCGGGCGCGGACCTGAAGTACGCGCTGCGCCCGGGCATCACGCTGACGGCGACGGTGAATCCCGACTTCGGGCAGGTCGAAGCCGATCCCGCGGTCGTGAACCTGAGCGGCTTCGAGACGTTCTTCTCCGAGCGCCGGCCGTTCTTCGTCGAAGGCGCCGGCATGTTCGCCTTCGATCTGGACTGCAACGACGGCAGCTGCAGCGGCCTCTTCTATCCGCGGCGCATCGGCCGCGCGCCGCGCGGCTCTCCGGCGCTCTCGGACGGCATGTGCGCGCGTGCCGCAGCAGACGAAGATCCTCGGCGCCGCCAAGCTCACGGGCCGCGCCGGCAAGTTCTCGTTCGGCGCCATGAACGCGACGACGGCCGACGAGGAGGCGGTCGTCGCCAACGGCACGCTGCGCACGCGCGAGTCGGTCGAGCCGCTCGTCGAACTTCTCCGTCGTCCGCGCCCGCCGCGAGTTCGCCAACCAGTCCACCATCGGCTTCATGGCGACCGGCACGGCGCGCCACCTGAACTCGTTCACCGAGTTCCTGCCGGGCAAGGCCTTCACGGGCGGCCTCGACTGGGATCTCCGGATGAAGAAGCGCTACGCGCTCACCAGGGCTACGTCGTGGGCAGCGACGTGCGCGGCAACGCGCACGGCGATCCAGCTCCTGCAGGAGAGCACCGTCCACAGCTTCCAGCGTCCCGACGCGGATCACGTCGAGGAAGACCCGCCGCGCACGTCGCTCAGCGGGCAGCGGCGGCTCGATCGCGTTCCAGCAAGATCGCCGGATCGAAGGTGCGCTTCAACTTCAACGCCGGCTTCAAGAGCCCCGGACTCGACATCAACGACGCCGGGTTCATGCGCCGCGCCGACATGCGGAACGATGAGCAACTGGATCCAGTTCCGGCACGACACGCCGTCGAAGTTCACTGCGCAGCTTCCGCTGGAACCTGAATCAGTGGGGGACCTGGAACTACGGCGGCGATCGGCTGGATCTGGGCGGCAACGTCAACGCGCACTGGGTGTTCGCGAACAACTGGAGCACGGGGACGGGCTTCACGCAGAACGCGCGCCCGTTCGACGATCGCGCGACGCGCGGCGAGGGTCCCGGCGCCTTCGGCAACCCGAACTGGACCTACTGGGGCTACGTGAACTCCGACGATCGCAAGCCCGTCGACGCTTCTCGAACTTCTTCAACGTCGGCGGCGACGGCCACGGCAGCCGCGTGGGCCGGCGTCAGCCCGGGCGTCACCGTCCGCCCGACGTCGTTCCTGTCGATCAGCACCGGCGTCGACTGGAGCCACAACGTGCAGGACGCGCAGTGGGTCGAGAACACCGCCGACGGCCGCTACGTCTTCGGCCGCCTCGATCAGACGACGGTGTCGCTGACGCTGCGCGTGAACTACACGATCACGCCGCAGCTGACGGTGCAGGTCTACGCCGCGCCGTTCGTCTCGGCCGGCGACTACGATCGGCTTCAAGCAGCTCGTCAACGGCCGCGCCGCGCAGTACGAGGACCGCTACGCGCCGATCGGCGTACGAGGCCAACCCCGACTTCAACTACCGCTCGTTCCGCACCACCAACGTCCTGCGCTGGGAATACAAGCCCGGCTCGGCGCTGTTCGTCGTCTGGCAGCAGGGACGCGAAGACGTGCTCGACGCCGGCCGCTTCCGGTTCGGTCCGCGACTTCGGCGGCGTCTTCGGCGCGCCCGGCGCGCAACGCGTTCCTCGTCAAGTGGAGCTACTGGATCAAACCAGTAGCTGCTTCGATCACTGCACGCGCCGACGGCTGACCACGAAGATCACGAAGGTCACAAAGGTCACGAAGCCAAAGCCTTTCGTGATCTTCGTGACCTTTGCGATCCTGTAGCCGCTGCCGTCGGCCGTCTCGGCGTCTACTCGACCGCGTAGCGCGCGCTCGCGCGATCGACTTCGTCCTTGATCTGCGCCGCGAGCGCGCGCGGGCTTCAGCACGCGGGCGAGCGGGCCGAACGCTCAGGATCCAGCTCCGCAGCGCCCAGTCGTTGCAGACGTCGAGCGACAGCACGACGCCGCCGTCCTTGCGGTCCGCGTGCCGTCTGCGACGCATGCCACTGCCGCTCGCGGACGTACGGCGCGATGCGCGGCTCGAAGGCGATCTCGATGTGCTCGGGCGGCCCCTCGTTGACGCCGATCGAATGGGCGAACGCCGCGTCGAGGCACTCGGCCGGCGTGAAGCGCTCCTCGTGCAGCGACAGGCCGCGGATGCGATCGACCGAAGAACGTGCGCACCTCGCCGTACTCGGGCACGAAGCCCTGCAGGTACATGCCGCCCGGCGAGTAGATCAGCCGGTACGGCTCGATCACGTACTCCTTCTCGCGGCTGCTCGACATCGAGAAGTATTTCATCGTCGCGCGCCGGTGGTTGAGCGTCGCGTCGAGCAGCTTCGCGATGTGCTCGCGCTCGGCCTTGATCGCTCGCCGGCGTCCGGCCGCGGCGACGCGCCCTTCGCCTGGATCACGAGCGGCAGCCGATCGAGGAACTGGCGCATGCCGGGCGTGCAGCGCGGCCGACGAGCTTGTCGAACGCCGACGCGACGTCCTGCTGGAACGGCGTCGCGGCGAGGCACTTCGACGAGCGTGCGGCTGAAATACGAGCGCGCTCAGCTCCGCGAGCGTGAAGCCGGTGTCGTCGAGCCGCCTGAACGCCTTGGCTTCGAGCGTCCAGTAGCGCTTGCCGTCGATCAGCTCGTCGAACAGCGGGAACCCGGACGTCTGCAGCGCTTCGAGGTCGCGGCGGATCGTCCGCGTCGTGACGCCGGTCCGCGCCGGCCAGATCGTCGATCGTCAGCCGGCGCGACGCTTCGAGGTCGCGCAGGATCGACCACTGCCGGATGACTTCGGCGTTGCGGGGCTACCAATCGACGGGCCTACCGACTGCGTTCGGTCTCGCCGGGCCGCCGCAGCGCCTGCCTACCTGGCGGCACGGCGACGGTCGTCGGTCCGCGATTCGCGACAGGGGCCGCCGACGCGTCGCGGCAGGACGACCGTGATCGTATGAGATCACGTGACCGCTCCCGGCGTTGGATCGTTCGGCCCGCGGTTGCAGGTGATGCGCATCGATCTTGCGCGCCAGTCAAACTCGTGTTGCCGTCGTCGCTGCCCGTTGACCGAGTTCGTTGCTCCAGAGAATAGCCACGGCGGGCGAGGCACGACGGCGCGCCCGCCAGGTCCGGTCGGCTGGCTGACCGGCACGACGACGTCGATCATCTTGTGATTTTACCGGCCTCCAGCAGCGCCGGGTGTGTCGCCGTCGGGTTCAGAGATGACCGGCGCCACGAGTCGTAGCTCGACAAACGAGCATGTTGCGGCGTTCCACTTGCCCCTGACGCGGCGCTTTGAAGTTCAGGTCACCGTCGGGCGAAGCGTGTGGCTGATCGGGTGAGGCCGAGGCTCGACGCGGCGAGGACGCGGTGGCGACGCTCGCGGAGAAATTGGCCGCCGGACCCGGTGGCCGCCGGTGGCGCTGCTGCCACGCCAATCGTGAAGCGACGACGCTGCCAGACGGCACCAGGCCGCCCACGCCAGCGTCCCGCCGACCGTCGCCCGACTCGATGGTGGCCGACGTCAGGTTGCTGA
>ERZ1370068.10512-contig-9204_pt1 | contig 25709 bp, 26 predicted proteins | sample MGYA00561227_ERZ1370068 | MGnify/ENA primary metagenome ERZ1370068 (study PRJEB38410, sample SAMEA6850437) | metagenome | study: Metagenomic assessment of the ecological functions of the soil: analysis of the soil microbiota associated with the...
ATTGTACTTCGTTCAGTTACGTATTGCTAGCGTGGTTCCCGTTCGCACGGACTACGCTCCGTGGGCTCGGCGAGTCGCGGCGCTGCTGCTGGACGACATTCCCGCGCTGCGTGGCCGCTGCATTTTTCGCCGTCGGCTACAGGCTCTTCATTTCCGCGCTGGTCAATCGAACTCCGGAAGCCTGCCGACGGCGGGCGTCGTGCCCCATGGCGATCGGCGGCATCCTCTACCTCGGGCGCTCGGCTGGACCATCTACAACCGATGGATCCAGCAGCCGGCCGGACGGGCCAGTCGTGGGAAAGCGGCTGACGAAGATCACGCTCGTGAGCGAGGTCGACCGGCCAGCCGATCGGAGCGCTCAACGCCTTTCTGCGCGATCTCGTGCACATCCTCGACGGCTTCGCCTACGTGGGCTACCTCTGGCCACTGCTGGGACGAGAAGAAGCAGACCTTCGCGGACAAGCTGATGAAGACGATCGTCATCGACGCGCCGGGAACAAGGTAGTCGACGAGCGCGCGGCCGCTGCTCAGCGGCCAACCAGCTGGCTCTGCCCGGAAGGCGCATAGCCAGAACCAGTGACGCGCAGTGCTGTCAGCCCGATCACCACCATGCGCGGTCACCATGATCATCAGGCCGACGACCATGACCGCAGCGATGCCACGGTCCGTCAATCGCATCGACGCCGCGCTCTGATTCGCTTCCGCAACGCAGGCCTGCGGGGTGCGGCGGGCCGTTGGGGCGAGCGACGGCGGCGGAACCGCGCGAACCGGCCGGTAGTGTTGGGCCGCAGCCCGCGACCGGCCGCCCGGCCCAGCGGGAGCACTCGGCGAGATCGCCGGCCGGGCCCGATTCGCGGCGATCTCGTCGAAACCGATGGTCAGCGTGCTCATGGCGGTCCTCCTGGCGGCGGTGTCGAACTGATGTTCGATAGAACGTATGTTAGTTTGTATCGCACGCCAGCCGCCACGCCAAGCTCATTCGAAGAAATGTTCGAGCGTGTCGCGGTCATGCAGACAACCAACCAGGCACCACTGACACTCGTGTTCGTCTCGGCTCGCGCATCGCGCTCTCAGCCCGCCTACTTCGTTGTCGCTCGCCGAGGGTTATGGACGCTCTCAGCTCGCGCGTCGCGCTCTCCGCAGCACGCCGGCGCGCGATCACCGACGCTCGCCGGTACGCGCGACACACCTCGAACAGATGTTTGATTTGGTCGGCAGAGTTGTCTAACGTCTGTTCCATGGCAGAGAAGGAACACAGCAGCAAAGCCAGCACGGCAAGAACCAGTTCGGCAAGAGTCGTGCTGCTCCACCGCCCGGACGCAAGCTCGGTCGGCCGAGCGCGGCCGAAATCGCGGCTCAGCTCGGCGAGGCCACGGTGAGTCGCTCTCGGACGGGCCGCCCGACGCCGACGGCCTGACTCGGCGGCAACGGCGGATTCTCGAGGTGATCAAGGCGGCCGTCGAGTCGCGCGGTTACCCGCCAAGCATCCGGGAGATGGGTGAGGCTGTCGGCCTGGCCAGCTCATCGAGCGTTGCCCATCAGCTGCGGGCCTTGGAGCAGAAAGGATTCCTGCCGCCGAGGCCCGAGATCGGCCGCGGGCACTGGAAGTGCTGCTGCCGGGCGATTGCCGCCGCGGGCGCGCACAGTCGGCTGCCCATGCCCCGCTGTCCTTCGGCCACCAGGACGAGACGGGTATCGGCGACGCCTACCCCGCGCCGGTGCACGTGCCCGTGGTGGGCGCGGATCGCCGCCGGTGGGCCGATCCTGGCCGGAGGAGCGGATCGAGGACGTCTTCGCGCTCCCCCGCCAACTTGTCGGCGAGGGCACCATGTTTCTGCTCGGAGGTCCGCGGCGACTCGATGATCGACGCCGCGATCTGCGACGGGGACTGGGTGGTGGTGCGTCAGCAGCCCTCCGCGGACAACGGCGACATCGTTGCCGCGCTGCTGGACGATGAGGCCACCGTCAAGACCTTCAAGCGGACGGGCGGCCATGTCTGGCTGCTGCCCCACTAACCCGGCGTACGACGCCGATCGACGGAAACCCACGCCTCCATCCTGCGGCAAGGTGGTGGCCGTTGCTCCGGCGGATCTGGGCAGGACCTGGCGCTAGACCCCGGCGCTCAGAGCCGGCTGGGCTCCGACGGTGGCCATCTGGGTAGTCAGCCGAGCCACGCACGCAGCTTGTTCGGTGACGTCGAGCGCGGCGACCTTGTACGCCTCCGACAGCGTCGGGTAGTTGAGCACCGTGTCGACGAGGTAGTCGACGGTGCCGCCGCAGCCCATGATCGCCTGGCCGATGTGGACCAGCTCGGTCGCGTTGGTGCCGAAGATGTGCACGCCGAGCATCTCGCGGTGTCGGCGTGCACGAGCAGCTTGAGCATCCCGTAGGAGTCGCCGATGATCTGGCCGCGGGCGAGCTCGCGGTAGCGCGAGATGCCGACCTCGAACGGGCACCGCCTCGCGGTCAGCTCGCTCCTCGGTCTTCCCGCAGTAGGAGATCTCCGGGATGGTGTAGATGCCGATCGGCTGCAGCGCCTGCAGCTCGTTCGCCGGCTCGCCGAAGGCGTGGTACGGCGGCCAGCCGGCCCTGGTCCATCGACGTCGCGGCCAGCGCCGGAAAGCCGATCACGTCGCCGACGGCGTAGATGTGCGGCACCTCGGTCTGGTAGTGTCGGTTGACCGACGAGCCGGCCCCGGTTGTCGGCGCTCCAGACCGGCCAGCTCGAGGTCGAGCTCGTCGGTGTCGCCCTGCCGGCCCGCGGAGTGCATGACGACCTCGGCCGCGATCTTCTTGCCCGATGCGCAGGGTCGTGATGGTGCCGCGACCGGAGCTCTCCACCTGCGCGACCCTCCTCGCCGAGCCGGAAGGACATCGGCGTGGTCGCGCAGGTGGAACTTCAGCGACTCGACGATCTCGGGTCGCAGAAGTCCAGCATCTGCTCGCGCTTCTCCACCAGCGTCACCCGAGTGCCCAGCGCGGCGAAGATCGACGCGTATTCGACGCCGATCACGCCGGCGCCCACCACGACCATCGAGTCCGGCACGGTCTCCAAGGTCAGGATCTGGTCGGAGTCGAGCACGCGCGCGCCGTCGAACTCGACGTTTCGCGGACGCGCTGGGACGGTGCCGGTCGCGATCACGATCTTGTCGGCGGTGCAGCGTCCGGTGCGCCGACGAGCCCTCGATGTCGACCGACAGCGTGTGCGGGTCGACGAAGCTGGCCATGCCGGCGATCAGCTCGATGTGGTTGCGCAGCAGCTGCGAGCGGATCACCTCGGTCTCGCGACCGATCACGTGCTGCAGCCGGGCCAGCAGGTCGGAGATCGTGATGTCTTCCTTGACCCGGTAGCTCGCGCCGTACAGGTCGCGCAGCTGCATGCCGGTCAGGTAGAGCACGGCCTCGCGCAGAGTCTTCGACGGGATCGTGCCGGTGTTGACGCAGACACCGCCGACCATGGCCTTGCTGTCGATGACGACAGACCTTGTGTCCGAGCTTCGCCGCCATGATCGCGGCCTTCTGGCCGCCAGGCCCGGAACCGATCACGGCGAGGTCGAAATCGTACGTGTGCTCCATCCTGCAAGGGTGCCAGACCTTCTGCGAGCCGCGCTAGCGTCCGCTCGCGGCCGCGGCCAACGGTGCCGGCTGGACCTGCTCGCAAGCCTGGCGGAGCGCGCCGATCGCGACCTCACGATCCGGTCGGTCTGCCATGTCCGGCATCGAGGTACTGCAGGTACGGTTCCGTACGCGGGCGGTCACCAGTCGCGGGTCCAGCACCGCAACGACGCCGCGGTCGCTGAGCCGGCGGATCAGCCGGCCCGACTCCCTGGAGCCAGCAGCAGCGCGGCGTGGGTGGCCGCGACCGCCATGAAGCCGTTGCCGCCGGCCTCGGCGACCGGCGCGCTGCCGGGCCATCGTCAAGCGGCTCGTCCGGACGCGGGAACGGGATCCGGTCGATGATCACCAACTGACAGGTGGCGCCCGGCACGTCGACCCCTGCCACAGCGACAGCGTGCCGAACAGACTGGCCTGCTTCGTCCTCGATGAACCGGCGGGTCAGCTCGGACAGCTGGGCGTCGCCCTGGCAAAGGATCGGTCAGCTTCGGGAGCTGCTTTGCGGACCTGCACTGCGGCCGCCTCCGCAGCCACGGCGCGAGGAGAAGAGCCCGAGCGTACGACCGCCCGACTGCCCAGACCAGCTCGGCTATTTCGGCCAGCGCGGCCGTCGGACAGACCGTCCCTGCCGGGCGGTGGCAGCGACCGCGCCGACGTAGAGGATGCCTTGACGTCGGTAGTCGAATGGCGAACCGACATCAAGGCCGCGCCAGCCGGTCAGTCGTCCGTGCTCCGGCCTGCTCCGGTGTCCTCGGTCGCTGGACCGTCCTGCCGCTCGTCAGCGTGCAGGCCGGACGGACCGCCGGCGATGGCGCGCGAACTCGCCGCCGAGCTTGAGCGTCCGCCGAGGTCAGGATGGTCGTCCGCTCGCTCGAAGACGCTGGTCCCGCATCAGACCAGCGACCGACAGCGGCGACACTCGAGCCTCGCGGCCCGATCCGCTCGCGGTCGGCCGACCCAGACCACGTCGCCCTGCTGCAGAGCGGCCATCCGCTCGGCGATGTCGAAGACCTCCTTGACCGCCGCGCTGGCCTGCCGCTTGTCCGGGTCGGCTTGTCGCTCGCCGGTCATGGCGCTGACGGCCGCACGGGCGGCATTGCGGACCCGCTGCGCAGGCTGCGACGAAGCCTGAGTCGGATCCTCGACCCGCTCCAGGGCCGCCGCGTCGAAGGCGGTCGCGAGCCCGTCGGCCGACTCGAGCAGCTCGAGCGCCGCCTCGTCCTCGACGTAGCTCAGGCACGCGGCGGCCGACCCGTTCCACCATGCTGCGGGGTGAGCTCGGCACGACGCCGCTCCAGTCACCCGCGAGACCAGCTCGTGCGCCTCGTCGATGATCACCGCCTGGTGGTCCGGCAGCGCCGTGCCGCCGTGCATGGCGTTGATCGCCAGCAGGGCGTGATTGGTCACGACCAGGTCAGCGGCCCGAGCTGTATCGCGCGACTTCTCGACGAAGCAGCCGTCCCCGTACGGGCAGCGCTGCACGCCCAGGCACTCCCGGACTGGGATGGATACCTGCCTGCCAGCCCCGTTCGGTGTGCGACGGGGCGTCGTCGCGGTCGGCGAGCCCGCCGGTCGTCGCCTGCTCCTCGGCCCATTCCCGCAAGCGCCAGGACCTCGGCGCCGAGCGCGGACTCCGGGCTGGCCAGCGGCGTGGCCTTGATCGTCTCCAGCCAGATCGCTCGCCGAGATGAACGTGCGCTTGGTCATCGCCGTCGCGTCCCTGATCCGCAGCAGGCAGGCGTAGTTGGTCCGGCCCTTCAGGATCGCGTGCCGCGGCCGCTTCGCCGGTGACGCGCTCGACGGCGTCGATCGCGACCGGGATGTCGTTGTTCGCCAGCTGGCGCTGCAAGGCGAGGGTCGCGGTCGCGATCACGATCCGTTCGCCGGGATGCGCGATCAGCCAGGCGAGCGAGGGAGCCAGATAGCCCAGGACTTGCCCGTCCCGGTGCCGGCCTGGACCAGCAGATGACGCGCCGGTGTCCAGCGACGTCGGCGACCGCGTCGGCCATCTGCGACCTGACCGGGGCGCTCCGTCCCGCCAATCGCGGCCACGGCGGCGGCCAGCGCATCCCGACGCAGCCGGGCCGGGTCGAGCGTCCGAGTCCACCCGGACCCGCTCCGGTCTGCGGTCACGCGGACCACTCTAACCCGCGGCACCGCTCACGAGATCCGACGCCGACCGCCGGCTGGTCGCACCGGGCGCAATGCGTATGCGCGCGAGCCGCGGCCACCTCGTACGCGCGCGAGCTCCCCGGCCAGGGCGGCGTTGACCCGGACCGGCACGCAGCGTGCCGTCGGCGGTGTGCTCGCTCGTGACGAACTCGCCGGCTCTGATGGATCCGGTCTGATCAGGTCACCTCGCTCGTACGGGACCAGCGCCCTGACCTCCAGCTCCAGCTTCGGCAGCCGGGTCTCGATTGCTCGCGCGGTTCTCGATGCCAGCACCGGTCCGGGCCGACACGACGACCGCGTCCGGATGCAGGCTCTGCAGCACGGCGCGAGCTGGCTCGGCGGACGCGATGTCAGCTTTGTTCAACACGATCAGCTCTGCGCACGTCACCGGCCCCGATCTCCGCGAGCACGGTACGGACCGCGCTGATCTGGCCGACCGGGTCCGGATCAGACGCGTCCACGACGTGCAGCAGCAGGTCGGACTGCGCCGATTCCTCCAGGGTCGAGGCGAAGCGCCTCGATCAGGTCGTGCGGCAGGTGCCGGACGAAGCCGACGCGTGTCGGTCAAGGTGTAGACCCGCCCGTCCGACGCCTGCCGTCCGCCTGGTGGTCGGGTCGAGGGTGGCGAACAGCGCGTCCTCGACCAGCACACCGGCTCCGGTGAGCCGGTTGAGCAGGCTCGACTTGCCGGCGTTGGTGTAGCCGACGATGGCCACCGACGGGCACCTCGTGCCGCGCGCCGCTCGGCCCGCTTGGTCTCCCGGCGTGGAGTCCATCTCGCGCAAGCTGCGCCGGAGTTTGGCGATCCGGCTGTTGATCCGCCGCCGGTCGATCTCCAGCTTCGTCTCGCCCGGGCCACGGCCACCGATCCCAGCGCCGCCGCTGGCCCGGCCACCGACCTGCCGGGACAGGTTGCCGCCCCAGCCGCGCAGCCGCTGCTTCAGATACTGCAGCTGGGCGAGCTCGACCTGGGCCTTGCCCTCGGCGCTCTTGGCGTGCTGGGCGAAGATGTCCAGGATCAGCGCGGTGCGGTCGATCACCTTGACCTTCACCCGGTCCTCGAGATTTCGCAGCTGCGCCGGGTGTCAGCTCGCCGTCGCAGATGACCGTGTCGGCGCCGGTCGCCGCGACGATGTCGCGCAGCTCGCTCGACCTTGCCGCGGCCGATGTAGGTGGCCGGATCCGGCCGGTTCCGGCGCTGGATGAGGCCTTCGAGGACCTGCGGAGCCTGCTGTCTCCGCGAGCAGCTTCAGCTCTCGTCAGCGAGTGCTCCAGCATTGACCAGCGCTGCCGGTGGTCCAGACGCTGATCCAGCACTACTCGCTCGAGCAGCAGCTGCCGGTACTCCACCTCGGAGATGTCAGCGAGCTCGGTGGACATGCCCGGCCACCCGGCGCAGCGACTGCCGATCTGGCCAGGTCCTGCTGTCCCGCCGTCCCAGTCAGCGGCTCGACCTATCCGGGTTGCGGACGGTCAGGTCTTCGACCAGCAGTTCGTCGTGCGGTGGTCGATCGTCGAGGCCGTGGTCATCAGGTTGTGCGAAAGTCATCGTCCTCCAAGGCTCTCACGCGACCCAAGACCGCGCGAAGCGATTTGTGACACGACCGGCGAGCGTCGGCAAAGGACGGCGGCCCATCCCGCCGCGGCCCAGCGTGTGTCCACGGAATCAGAACACCGTGTAGCCCGCCATCGACGACCAGCACGCTGCCGGTCATGAACGACGACGCGTCGGACGCCAGGAACACGATGCTCGGCCCGAGCTCCTCAGGCGTGCCGTAGCGACGCATCGGTGCGTCCTCGATCCAGTGCTGGCGGAACTCGGGTCGGTCCACCGGAGCCATCTCGGTCTTGATGTAGCCGGGCGCGAGCGCGTTGACCCGCACTCCGAACGGCGCCCACTCCGCAGCCAGCGAGCGGGTCAGCTGGTGCACCGCCGCCTTGGAAGCGTTGTAGGCAGGCTGCCACTGCGGCCGGTTGACGATCTGGGCCGATATCGAGCCGATGTTGATGATCACACCGCGCCGCTGGGCAACCATGTGCCGGCCGAAGGCCTGGGCGCAGTGCCAGACACCGTCGACATTGACGTCCATCACATGGCGCCACTCGTCGTCGGTGACCTCGAGCGCAGGCCGGTGGATGCAGGCACCAGCGTTGTTCACCAGGACGTCGAACTGGCCTGACCTTGGCCAGGATCTGGTCCACTGCCCGCTCGACCTGGTCGCGGTTCGGTGACGTCCGCGGCGCGACCGCGACGGCCCCGACGCCCAGTCCCTGCAGCCGTTCGACGAGCTCTGCGGTGCTCTCCAAGTCACGGACCAGCAGGACCACATCACTGCCGGCCTCCGCCAGCGCGGTGACCACCGCACGGCCGATGCCGCGGTTGGCGCCGGTGACCACAGACACCTTGCCCGCCATCGAGAACGAATCCAGAACCGACATTCACCCCTCCTCAGGTATCGCGACCTCGCCGATAGGCGACGAGCACGGCAGGTCCGATCAGAAACGCCTGCGTGGTTGGTGAGCTCCACCTCAACCCTGCCGCCTGGGACATCCACCAAGGTAGCTCACAGGCAGCGGAGACTCATCACCGGCATGCAGCCGAGCCGGCCGCTGCCGCGGCGACCGTCCCGGTGCCGCAAGAGCGAGTCTCGCCGACACCGCGCTCGAAGACTCGCATCGCGATATGGCGTGAACCGAGGATCCTGACGAACTCGATGTTCGCGCCGTGCGGGGTAGGCATCCAGCGGCGCCCAGCTTCGGGGCAGCGTGGAGCTGGAGCTGGTGCAGGTCGTCGGTGAAGGTCACCGCGTGCGGATTGCCGACATGCTGCGGTGAGCGCACCGAACTGCTTCCCGTCGGCGGTCTGTACGCAAACGTGGCGATCCTCGACACTAACCGGACCCATCTCCACCCTGATTCGACCGTCGGGCAGGAGCCGTCGCCTCCCGGAGCCCGGCCCGAGTCGCGACCGGGAACCATTGGGCCCGACGGCCAGGTCTTGCTGCAACAAGTAGCGGACGAAGACCCGCAACCCATTGCCGCATCGTTTCGGCGATCGAGCCGTCGGCATTGCGATAGTCCATGAACCACAGGTCGCCGTCGCCACGCCATTCCGGCACCTGCTTGGCCAGCACGGCTCGCGGCAGGCCGTCAGCGCCGATCCCAGCGTGCCGGTCGCACAGGAAGCGGACCTCCGCCTCGCTGACCTCGAGCATGCCCTCGCGGTCGAGCAATAGCACGAAGTCGTTCTCGGTGCCGTGGCCCTTCGCGTACGACCAGTGCCGCATGCCGCTCAGTCTTCCATGTGCGGCAGATCGCGCTGGCCAGCCTGCGAGTCGCCTATCGCGCTGTGTCCAGTCGAGCCGGGCCTAGCCTCGTTCCCAGCGGCCAGCAGGTACGCCGACTCCAACAACTGGGATCGTCGTAGCGCAGCCATCGGATCCGCGGGTCCTTGCGGAACCAGGAGTCCTGCCTGCGGGCGAAGCGTCGGGTGGCCGCAATCGTCTGCTCCTTGGCCTCCGCTTCGCTTCGATCGTGCCGGCGAGCAGGTCGAGCACCTGCCGGTATCCCAACGCACGGGAGGCCGTACGGCCTGAACGCAGCCCAGCGGCCTCCAGTGCCCGAACCTCGGCGACCACCCCTGCGACCCACATAGCCTCGACCCTGGCCGCAACCCGCCGGTCAAGGGTAGGCCCGATCGATGTCGAGGCCGATCTGGATCACGTCTGGCAGCACGTAGCGATGCGGCGGCAGGCTGGCCCGGAACGGACGCCCGGTAAGAGCCAGCACTTCGAGTGCCCGTACGAGCCGGCGCCCGTTGCCGGGCCTCGATCTTGGCGGCGGCTTGTGGATCCCGCTCGGCCAGCCGCGCATACGCAACTGATGCGGACCGAGCCGGGCGAGCTTCGTGCTTCCAGCTGCGCTCGCAGTCCAGGGTCGGTGCCGGGAAAGGCGAAGTCGTCGATGATCGCGCGTATGTATAGGGCCGAGCCGCCCACCACGATCGGAACAACGCCCCGGCTTCGACAACCAGCGATGGCCGTCCGACGGGCCAGTAGCTGGAACTCTGCGACCGTCGCCGGCTCGTGGATGTCCACGATGTCGATCAGGTGGTGAGGAACATGACGACGCTCTGCTGGCGGTCGGTTTCGCCAGGTTCCGATGTCCATCCCGCGATAGATCAGCATCGAGTCGGCGTTGATCACCTCTGCTGGCTGCCTCGTCCTCGCCGAACCGCTCGGCCAACGCCACCGCGAGCGCTGACTTACCCACTGCCGTCGGACCGACCAGCACCACCGTCACAGTCATGAGTCTGTCCGACGGCACGTTCGGTGCTCGACCCAGTCGCCCGGCCGCGACCGCGTCCGTTGGTGGCACCCGGCTGCCAGGGAGGTAGACATGTCACAGGCACGGCGATCGTCGCAGCCGTCCAGCAAGCCACGCTGGCCGAATCACCACCAGGGAGGCAAGTACATGGGAATTTTCGACAAGGCCAAGGATGCCCTTGGTGACAACATCGAGCATGTCGACGCCGGCATTGACAAGGCCGCCGACTTCGTCACCGACAAGACGGGCAACAAGCACACGGCGAGCAGGTCAACCAAGGCGCCGAGTCCGTCAAGGACAAGCTCGAGGAATTCGCGGGCGGCGCGACGCTGCCCACGCCAGCGACATCCCTGCTACTCCAGCCGAGGGATCAGCCTGAGTCTAGCCGAGCAGGCCACTCAGGTCGGCTGACTCAGCCGGCCGCCCCACAGTCGGCATGCCCAGCACGACCGTCGGGCCGCACGCCGCCGACCCTGCCGGGCCTCCCACGCGTCGCCACCACGGGTTCGCCGGAGCCGCCTGGAGTCCTGCGTCGGCCATCAGGTGGTGCGGTGCGGCGTAGGTGACGACGGCATCCGAGATGTCACCGGACGCGGGCGCAGAGCCGGGTCGGCGCGGCACGGTGGCGTGCACCAGCCGGTTGTCGCGGGCCCGCCCCGACATCCGATGGGTGGCTTCATCCTTCGCGGCCTTCGCCGTCGGCGAACATCACCTCGACGGTGCGACCGACCTGGGCGAGGTTCTCCTGAGCGTGATCTGGTTCACCAAGCTGCGACCGAGGCGCTCGTGGCGCTCCTGGACGACCGGTTTCGGCACCTGGTCTGGCATGGTGCGCCGCCGGAGTGCCGGGCCGGATCGAGTACTGGAAGGTGAAGGCGGCGGCAGAACCTGGCCGCAGCAACCACGTCGAGCGTCGCCTGAAGTCCTGCTCCGTCTCGCCGGGGAAGCCGACGATGATGTCGGTGGTGATCGCCGCATCCGGCATGGCGGCCCGTACGTCCGTCGAGGATCCCCAGGTAGCGCGCGCCGCGGTACGAGCGGCGCATGGCTCGGAGCACGGCGTCGGATCCGGACTGCAGCGGCATGTGCAGCTGCGGCATGACGTTCGGCGTCTCGGCCATCGCCGCGATCACGTCGGCGGTGAAGTCCTTCGGATGCGGGCAGGTGAAGCGGACCCGCTGCAGCCCCTCGATCTCGCCACAGGACCGCAGCAACTTGGCGAAGGCGCCGCGATCGCCGAAATCCGACGCCGTACGCGTTCACGTTCTGCCCGAGCAGCGTGACCTCCTGAACGCCCTCGGCGACCAGCGCCTCGATCTCGGCCAGGATGTCGCCGGGACGCCGGTCGATCTCGCTTGCCGCGCAGCGCCGGGCACGATGCAGAACGTGCAGGTGTTGTTGCAGCCCACCGCTGATCGAGACCCAGGCAGCGTACGCGGACTCGCGCCGGGTCGGCAGGTTGGACGGGAAGGCCTCCAGCGCCTCGACGATCTCGACCTGGGCTTCGCGCTCGATCCGTGCCCGCTCCAGCAGCACCGGCAGCGATCCGATGTTGTGCGTGCCGAAGACAACGTCGACCCAGGGAGCCCGCCGGACGATCTCGCCGCGGATCCTTCTGGGCCAGGCAGCCGCCGACGGCGATCTGCATGCCGGGCATCGCCTTCTTGGTGGGCAGCAGGTGGCCGAGGCTGCCGTAGAGCCTGTTGTCCGCGTTCTCTCGGACGGCGCAGGTGTTGAAGACAACGACGTCGGCCGACGTCCCATCGGCAGCTCGCGCGTACCCGGCCTCCTCGAGCAGGCCGGACAGTCGCTCGGAGTCGTGCACGTTCATCTGGCAGCCATGGGTGCGGATCTGGTAGGTACGCACGGGATCTCGGGTGGTCGTCGACATCGCGGAGCCAGCCTAATCCGCGCTGCATGGCGCGCCGATAGAGTGCCTAAGCGTGATCTATCCAACTGGTGAGCAATACGAGATCTCTGCCGGCGGCTGCACTGCCGTGGTCACCGAGGTGGGCGCGACGCTGCGCAGTCTGACGATGGGCGGCCATGACATCCTGCACGGATTCGCGGTCGAGACCTTCACCGACCGGCGGGCGGGGCCAGCAACTGCTGCCATGGCCGGAACCGGGTCCGCGATGGTCGCTACTGTCTTCGGTGGCGCGACACAGCAGCTCCCGCTCAGCGAACCCGCCAGGCATAACGCGTCGCACGGCCTCGGGCGGAAACGTTCCTTGGGTGCTCTTCGATCGGCACCCAGATCGGGTCACCCCGAGGCTCAGGATCTATACCCAGCCCGGCTGGCCGGGAATTCTCGAGGCTCGCATCACCTACGCCGTCGGTGCAGACGGACTCACCGTCGATGTCACCGCGACCAATCTCGATCCAGCCCGCTCCCGTACGGCTACGGTGCGCATCCGTATTTGACAGTCGGTGAGAAGGTCGTCGACGACGTCACCCCTGACGATACCCGCGGCCAGCTATCTCGCGGTTGACGACCGGCTCCTACCCACCGAGCTGTTGCCCGTCGAGAAAACCTCGTTCGACTGGCGCACCGGTCGACGCATGGCCGATGCCTCGTTGGATACGGCCTCTCACCGACCTGAGCCGCGACGCCGGTGGCCGTTGGGAAGTGAGTGTCGCCCTCGCGGATCGCTGCACCTATCTCTGGGGCGATGGTGGGACCAACTGGGTACAGGTATTCAGCGCGCGGGGCCTATCGGGATTGGTCCGTCGCGGTCGAGCCCATGACCTGCGGGCCAAATGCCTTCAACGAAGGCCCCACCCACGCCGACCTGATCGTGCTCCAGCCCGGTGCGACGACCAGCTGCAGCTGGGGATCGAGTGAGCGGCCGGCCTGATGCCGCCGATCGCCAGCCTCAGCGTGCCGTTTCCGTGGCGCGGGACTCCCGTACGACCGTGACCTTGATCTGGCCGGGGTAGGTCAGCTCCTCCTCGATCTGCTTGGCGATGTCGCGGGCCAACACCTGTGCCTCGATGTCGTCGACGACATCTGGGACAACCATGACGCGAATCTCGCGGCCCGCTTGCATGGCGAAGACCTTGTCCACACCCTCACGAGCGCGGGCGATCTCCTCCAAGCGCTCCAGCCGCTGCACGTAGGCCTCGATGCTCTCCCGCCGCGCACCCGGACGGCCGCCGCTGATCGCATCAGCGGCCTGGGTGAGCACGGCTTCGACCGGTGCGCACCTCGACCTCGTTGTGATGCGCCTCGATCGCATGCACCACATCGGGATGCTCACCGTACTTGCGGGCCAGGTCCGCCCCGATCAGCGCATGTGAGCCCTCGACCTCGTGGGTCAGGGCCTTGCCGATGTCGTGCAGGAACGCCGACCTCTTGCACTGGGCGATGTCGAGACCGAGCTCGGCGGCCATCAGGCCGGCAATATGGGCACTCTCGACGAGATGCTTGAGCACGTTCTGCCCGTACGAGGTGCGGTAGCGCAGGGTGCCGACGATGGGCACGAGCGCCGGGTGCAGATCGGAGATTCCAACCTCCGCCATGGCATCCTCGGCCGCGCGCAGGCACTGCTCCTGGATCTGGTTCTTGCTCCGCTCGTGCACCTCCTCGATCCGTGCCGGATGGATCCGGCCGTCCTTCACGAGTTCGACCAACGTCATCCGCGCGGTCTCTCGCCGCGACCGGGTCGAAGCAGGAGAGCAACACTCGACTCCGGCGTGTCGTCGATCATCACGTTGACTCCGGTGACCTGTTCGAACGCTCGGATGTTGCGCCCCTCCCGGCCGATGATCCGACCCTTCATGTCGTCGCCCGGCAGGTGCACCGCAGAGACGACCGATTCAGAGGTCTGCTCGGAGGCAGTCCGTTGAATGGCGCCAACCACGATCGTCCGCGCCCGGGATTCCGCATCCCGTACGGCCTGCCGCTCGATGTCCCGGGCCACCAGCACGGCCTGTCGCTTGGCGTCGTGCTCGACGGCCGCGACCAGCTCGGCCTTCGCCTGCTCCGCCGTGAGCCCGGCAACGCGCTCAAGCGCGGCTTGATGCTCCGCCGCAGCTTCGGCGAGGCTCCTGCGCTGCCCATCCAGATCCGACTTGAGTTCGTCGAGCTGGCGGAATCTCTCGTCCAGAGCCCGGCGCGTCGGAGTCCAACCGTTCCTCGCGATCGCTGAGCCGGTGCTCCCGGCGCTCCAGGTCGGCGCGCTGCTCCCTCATCTCCAGGCGCCGAGCACGGACCTCCGTGTCGGCGTCGGCTCGGGCCTGCTCGGCCGCGGCAAGCATCGCGTCTGCTGTCGCCCGGACATCCCTCAGCCCTTCCTCGGCTGCCGACTGCTCGAATTGAATTGCCGACGGCATGCCAGGAAGAGCGGAAATCATTATCTCTTTTCGGTGGAAACATTAACAATCGGCAAATGCGATGCAACCTCGCTGACCGCAGCATTAACCCGCGGACGTCTGGCAATAACGAAAGCTGCGACGCCAATTGCAACAATGAGTAGGCCCAGGCCAAGCAGTATCAAAGCCTCGAAAGCGTTCAATTTGATCCTCGCTGTCACTCTGCACGCTCACGCGTGGCACCAAGAGGATGCAGCAGCGGCGCGATATGCGCAGTATGCCGACGCTCGGGCACCGAGCTCGGCATACAGGTGAGCATCAATCCCAAGAAAGAGAATTCTTGGGCACTACTTTCGGTCATTTCCTGATCGTCGGGCGACGGCCAGGCTCAATTCATATCGTACGGGCGTTGCTGAACTCCTCGTGCTTGCAGAGTATGTCCGGAAATCGCCCCGGTCAAGCACTTACCCGCGGGCGGCCCGTCAGGTCAAGGCAGTGCATGCCGGCTAGTCCAGAGCCGCCGAGTACGTCGGCAAGCACGCGGCTGATCACATCTGAACTGAACCCCGCCGGGCCAGCGCGCCGGCCACCCGCCGCCGCTTCACCGATCGTGGCCAAGTCCAGCCATCGCGTCCAGCTTCTTTCCGGCGAGCGCGCGGGCCGCACGGAGCTCGTCGTCGCGGCTCACCTGCTCGAGCGCTGCTTCGATGTCGTCTCGATCCACGCCCTTGGCCTGAGAGCTCGCGTCGAAGGGCCGATCTTGACAGGTGGCGTCTCGCCTGGCGTGACTCCACCCAGTCACGGGCGAGCCTTTCGTCATCCACCAGCCCAACCGCCTCAGAGGCGGTCGAGGACCTGCTGGGCCGCCTCTGGGGGCACCCGCCGATCCCGCAGAGCCTTGTCGAGCTCGTTCCGGGAGCGCGCCTGGGCAGACAGCCTGGCCAGGGCGATCTGGTGCGCGATCGCCTCCGGGTCGCCCTCGGTCTCGGCGTCCGGGGTGGTCAGAACTCCACCTCACCGGTGATCGGGTCGATGCCCGCCGGCGCATCCATCCGCGGCCCGATTCCCATCCGCTCCTTGATCCGCTTCTCGAGCTCGTTGGCCAGGTCCGGGTTGTTGCGCAGATAGCTGCGTGCATTCTCGCGGCCCTGACCCAGCTGGTCGGCGTCATAGGTGAACCAGGCGCCTGCCTTGCGAATGATGCCGGTATCGACGCCGAGATCGATCAGGCTGCCTTCACGGCTGATGCCATGGCCGTAGAGGATGTCGAACTCGGCCTGCTTGAACGGTGGCGCAACCTTGTTCTTCACCACCTTGACCCGGGTCCGGTTGCCGACCATCTCCTGGCCGTCCTTCAAGGTCTCGATCCGCCGCACGTCCAGCCGTATCGACGCATAGAACTTCAGCGCCCGACCGCCGGTGGTGGTCTCCGGTGAGCCGAACATCACTCCGATCTTCTCCCGCAGCTGGTTGATGAAGATGGCCGTGGTGTTGGCCCCGCTCAACGCGCCGGTCATCTTGCGCAGCGCCTGGCTCATCAGCCGGGCCTGCAGCCCGACATGGCTGTCCCCCATCTCGCCTTCGATCTCGGCCCTGGGCGTCAGCGCAGCCACCGAGTCGATCACGATCAGCGACAGAGCGCCGGAACGGACCAGCATGTCGGCGATCTCCAGCGCCTGCTCGCCGTTGTCCGGCTGGCTGACCAGCAGCGAATCGGTGTCGACGCCAAGACGGCGCGGCGTACTCGGGGTCGAGCGCATGCTCGGCGTCGATGAAGGCGCAAATGCCGCCGCCGGCCTGGGCGTTCGCGATCGCATGCAGCGCGACCGTCGTCTTGCCGCTGGACTCGGGGCCATAGATCTCGACCACCCTGCCCCGCGGCAGCCCGCCGATGCCGAGCGCGACATCGAAGCGCGATCGAACCGGTCGGGATGACCTCGATCGGTGCCCTGACCTCATCACCCAGGCGCATCACTGAACCCTTCCCGAATTGCTTGTCGATCTGAGCCAGCGCGGTTTCGAGCGCCTTCTCGTGGTCTGCCGTGGCCATCGATGGTCCTTCCCTTGCCCGCTCGGGCGTATGTGTGAACTCTGCCTTCGACTGTAAGGGACGGCTACCGACAACCGACCGCGGCTGTCGACATCTGTGGACAGCCGATCCCGGCGCAACCAGCCTGGGGACAAACCTACCGAACACGTGTTCGAACTTCGACAGACACGCCGGAATCCTGCTGCCGCCGGCGCAAACCGGCCACGAGTCGGGCCAGACCAGGTCCGGTCAGCGGTCCCGGTCAGGCAGTTCCAGCGCCCGCCACACCGCGCGCCAGATGGTCTTGGAGGTCTCGCCGTCGCGCAATGCCTGGACGACCGTACGATTCGCCAGCTCAGCCAAGCTGTGCTCCGCCGCCCAGACCTGGTAGTAGCCGGCGCCCAGGTGCTGGCGCAGCCGCTGCCAGAGCTCGGTCTCCTTCACGGGCGTACGCGGGTGGGCTGGCGAACCCTTCTCAGACGGACTCCCTGGGCGACGGCGACACCCAGCAGGACGACCAGCGGCACCGATCGGCTGGTACCAGGCAATCCGCTCCCCGAGTACCAGCGCGCTCGATCAGGGTGGCGAAGACCGGAATGATGTAGGTGACCATGGAGGCGGCGCTGGCGCCGATCAGCCGGATGTTGCGCATATGGATGACGAAGGGCGATGCCGGTGCCGACGACCCCGAGGGTGAGGACCGACGCACGACCTGCCACGACAGTTGCGTTGGATGGCGGGACGCCCGCCGCTCACCAGCGGTGCGACCAGGGCAAGCACGACCGAGGCGACGATGAGCTGGGCCGCAGACATACGCGAGTCCGGATTCCGGCCGCGGCGAGAGGAACCTCCGCGTGTAGGGAATCGACACCTCGCAGCACGCTGCCGCGGCGAGGCACATCAGCTGGCCGCTGAGCGAGGCGCCACCAGGGCTCCGCCAGATGCCGGGATGATCAGTGCGCCGGCAAGGCCGAGCAGCAGGCCGATCAGGCGCCGCACAGTCAACTTCTCGGTTCGAAACGCGCAGCACCGCCAGCGGCAGCACGACCAGTGGTGTGATCGAATTCCAGATCCCGGCAAGGGATGGACGGGATGCGCTGTTCTCCGTAGCCGAAGAGGCTGAACGGGGCAGCCACGCCGACCACGCCGACCACCGCGTTGTGTCACCCAGCCGCGGAGATCGCGCGGGAGGCGGTCGCGCGTGATCAGCAACGATGACGAGCAGCGCGAGCGCGCCGCTGGCCACCCTGCGCCCAGGCGACGTAGAACGGGTGCAGCTCTGACACGCCGATCTTGATGAACAAGAAGCTGGAGCCCCAGATCATCCCGAGGATGACCATGCCCGGCAGCCAGCGGGCGAGCGGAACAGCCGAGGCTTGACTGCGGGTGTCGGTTCCGGCCTGCCCCGGCGTCGTAGCCTCGACCGCGGTCCTCCTTGCGCAGTCGAGGTCACGAGGGACACCGTACCCGCGGCAGCGGACGGATCCGCCCGGATTTCGTCGCGCAGCCGCCTGGTTCGCCGCCACGGTCCGCGTGCAGGCCGCTCGCTCGTGGAGCGAGACCTGTCAGTGCGGCGGGGCAAGATGGTCGTGTGCCAACTGACCCGTTGTCGAACTTCTCGTCCGCCACCGCGGCGTGGTTCCGAGATGTGTTCGCGACGCCGACTGCGGCCCAGCTCGGTGCCTGGGAGGCGATCTGCCGCCGGCGACAACGCGCTGGTCATCGCGCCGACCGGTTCGGGCAAGACGTTGGCTGCCTTCCTCTGGGCGCTCGACAGCCTCACCCGGGATCCGATCCCGGCTGCCGGCCAGCGCTGCCGCGTGCTCTACGTGTCGCCGCTGAAAGCCCTGGCAGTCGACGTCGAGCGGAATCTGCGTGCGCCGCTGGCCGGCATCACCCAGACCGCCCTCGCGGCTCGGCCAGGCGCCACCAAGTGTGCAGCGTCGCGGTCCGCTCCGGCGACACTCCGGCGGCGGATCGTCGCGCCATCGCGAGCAGGCCGCCGGACATCTTGATCACCACTCCCGAGTCACTGTTCCTGATGCTGACCTCGAGCGCGCGGGATGCTTGCGCTACGTGCACACCGTCATCGTCGACGAGGTGCACGCCGCTCGCCGGCACCAAGCGTGGCGCCCACCTGGCGCTGTCGCTGGAGCGGCTGGACCAGCTGGTCGCGGACTCCGGCGGCGACGGCGCCCGAGTCAGCGCATCGGACTCCGGCGACCGTCAGGCCGCCGGAGCGGGTGGCGCAGTTCCTCGGCGGACCGCATCCGGTCCGAATCGTCGCACCGCCCGCCGAGAAGTCCTGGGACCTGTCCATCGTGGTTCCCGGTGGAGGACATGAGCGATCTGGGCGCGACGGCAGCGCCGTGCCGGCGGACATCTCCGACGACACAGCGCCGAAACGGCCGCCATCCATCTGGCCGCACGTTGAGAACCGGATCCTGGAGCAGATCCAGCAGCACCGCTCGACGATCGTGTTCGCCAACTCCCGGAGGCTGGCCGAGCGGCTGACAGCCCACCTCAACGAGCTGCATGCGGAGCAGCTCGGGCGAGCCAGCACGCGGACTTCGCGCCGCCGGCACAGGTGATGGCCCAGTCCGGGGCTTCGGCCGGGCGCGACGGCTCGTTCGTGCCAGCGATCGCCCGGGCTCATCACGGTTCGGTGAGCAAGGAGCAGCGGGCGCAGATCGAGTCGGACCTCAAGTCCGGCCTGCTGCCGTGCGTCGTAGCCACCTCCTCGCTGGAGCTCGGCATCGACATGGGCGCGGTCGACGTTGTCGTCCAGGTCGAGGCGCCGCCCTCGGTGGCCAGCGGGCTGCAGCGAGTGGGCCGGGCTGGGCATCACGTCGGAGCGACGTCGCGCGGGGTGTTCTTTCCCAACCATCGCGGCGACCTGATCGAGTCGGCCGTCGTCGTCGAGCGGATGCGGCAGGGCGCGATCGAGGAGGTGCCAGTCCTGCGCAACCCGCTGGACGTGCTCGCCCAGCAGATCGTGGCCATGGTGGCGGCCGAGGAGCTGAAGGCGGACGACGTCACACGCCCTGGTTCGGCGGGCGGACAGCTTCCGCGAGCTGCCGTACGCGGCGCTTCGAGGCTGTGCTCGACATGCTCAGCGGCCGCTACCCGTCGGAGGACTTCGCCGAGCTGCGGCCACGGCTGGTCTGGCAGCGCGATACCGGCCTGCTCACCGCCCGGCCCGAGCGCCCTGCGGCTGGCCGTCACCTCCGGCGGCACCATTCCCGATCGCGGCCTGTTCGGCGTCTTCCTGGTCGGGGACGGCAACGCATCCGGACGGCATGCGCCCGGCCGCCGGGTCGGCGAGCTCGACGAGGAGATGGTCTACGAGACCCGGGTCGGCGATGTCTTCACCCTGGGCACGACCAGCTGGCGGGTGGAGCAGATCACCCACGACCAGGTGCTGGTCTCCCCGCGCCAGGCACGCCGGGCCGGCTGCCGTTCTGGAAGGGCGACTCGCCGGCCGACCGCCAGAACTGGGCCGGGCGTTCGGCGCTTTCGTCCGCGAGGTCGGCAGCCTGCCCGCGGAGCGTGCAGCCGTACGGCTTCGCGAGGCCGGCCTGGACGAGTACGCCGCCGAACAACCTGATCGGCTATCTGCGCGAGCAGACGGCCGCCACCGGTGCGCTGCCCACCGACCGGACCATCGTCTTCGAGCGGTTCCGCGACGAGCTGGGCGACTGGCGGGTGTGCGTTCACTGCGCACCCGGCTCGAGCGTGCTCGCGCCCTGGGCGCTGGCGATCGAGCACTCGGCCCGTGAGCGGTACGGGATGGAGGTCCAAGCCACAGCCACCAATGACGGGATCGTGCTGCGGATCCCCGACACCGAGTCCGACCCGCCGAACGCCGAGCTGATCATCTGCGACACCGAGCTGCATCGACGTCGCGTGGTGACCGACGAGGTGGCCGGTTCCGCGCTCTTCGCTGCCCGCTTCCGGGAGGCGCCGCCCGCGCCCTGCTGCTGCCGCGGCGGGATCCGAAGTCCAGGTCACCTCTGTGGCAGCAGCGGATGCGCTCGGCCCAGCTGCTCACCGTCGCCGCCAAGTATCCGGAGTTCCCAATCGTGCTGGAGACCATGCGGGAGTGCCTGACCGACGTGTTCGATCTGGAGGCCCTGCACGGCGCTCCAGCGCCAGATCGCGTCTCGCTCGATCCAGATCGTCGAGGTCGAGACCACCGAGCCGTCGCCGTTCGCGAAGTCGCTGCTCTTCGGCTACGTCGGCGCGTTCGTCTACGAGGGCGACGTGCCGCTTGCCGAGCGGAAGGCGGCGGCGCTGTCTCTCGACGCCTCGCTGCTGGCCGAACTGCTCGGCAAGGAAGGGCTGAAACAGCTGCTCGACGCCTCCGTGATCGCGAGCACGGAGGCCGACCTGCAGGGTCTCAGCCCCGAGCGCCGCGCCGCCGGACCGGAACAGCTGTTCGACCTGTTGCGCACCGCGGGCCCGTTCACGCAGGCCGAACGCTGGCCGCCCGCAGCGCCGAGGGACTCGACCTGGAAGGCCGCCGTGGAGGCCCTCATCCGTCGGCTCGGCGTGTGGTGGAGGTCCGGATCGCCGGTCAGCCGATGCGTCGCAGTTAGCCGAGGACTATACCGCGGCTGCGTGACGGACTGCGGGATCCCCGTGCCGCCGGGTATCGCCGCGACGTTCACCGAGCAGGCCGCCCATCCGATCGAGGGATCTGGTGCTGCGCTGGGCTCGGACGCACTGGCCCGTTCGTCGCCTCGGCGATCGCCGACCGCTACGGCCTTGGGACGTGCCGTGGTCGAGGCGGCCTGCGCAGCGCTCGCCGGAGCCGGCACGCTGGTGGCCGGCTCGTTCGTCGTCCTGCCACTGCCAGGGTGGAAGTCGACGGGGCGACGAGCGGCAGTCTCGCCGCGCCAGCAGCAGTACTGCCACAGCCAGGTTCTGTCGCTCGATCAAGCGCCGCACCCTCGCGTTGCTGCGCAAAGTCGAGCCGGTCGAGCAGCAGGCGTACGCACGGTTCCTTCCGGGTGGCAGGGTCGGCACCGGGAGCCGTGGCTCCGATGCCGTGCTGGGTGTGATCGAGCAGCTTCCGGCTATGCCCTGCCGGCCAGCGCGTTCGAGACCATCGTGCTGCCGCTCCAGAGTGGCGGACTACGCGCCGGCGATGCTCGACGAGCTGACCTCCAGCGGTGAGGTCTACTGGGTGGGCGACGGCTCGATCGGCGATTCGGACGGTTGGGTCCGGTGGTACCTCGCCGATCAGGAACCGTGCCCGCCCATCCAGATCCAGCCAACTACCGCAGCCAGGAGCTGCTGGCCGCACTTGCCGGTGGCGGCGCCTACTTCTTCGACGCCTTGTTGCCGTCCGGGCTCACCGCGGCTGATCGCAGTGCGGCTACGTCGCTGCGTTGTGGGATCTTGTCTGGGCCGGTCTGGTCGCCGGCGACGTTCACTCCCGTACGGACACTGGGCAGCGGGGCTCACCGGCGGCCGACCCGAGGAACTCCCGGAACCCGCCAGCGGGCCCGGCTCGCCGGCGCGGGACTGAGTCGCGCGGTCAGGCCCCGGGTTTCTTCCCCCACCACAGCAGGCCGCTGGTCACTGGTCAATCGCGGCCGTCCGTCGCCAGCCGAGCGGCTGGCCGCGACGTGTTCTCCCAACTGGACCGATGACGGCGTGGTCACCCGAGGGAGCGTGCTCACCGGGACGCCGAGGGCAGTTTCGGCCCGACCTACCGGGCGCTCAGCAGCCTCGAGGAGGCCGGCCAGTGTCGTCGGGGGTACTTCGTGGAGGGCCTCGGTGCGGCGCAGTTCGCACTGACCGGCGCCGTCGACCGGCTGCGATCACACCAGCGGGAGCCGGGATGGGCCGCGGACGCTCGTGCTGGCCGCGTGTGATCCGGCCAACCCGTACGGCGCCGCTCTGCCGTGGCCGCTGGAGGCGGCGAGGGTCACCGGCCCGGTCGCAAGGCCGGTGCGTTGGTGGTGCTGGTCGGCGGCGCACCTCGGCTTCTATGTCGAGCGCGGCGGCAAGGGCAATGCTGTCGTTCACCGAGGATCCGGCGCGGCTGGGTCCGGCGGCCGCGGCGCCTGGCTCGAAGCGGTGAAGCAGCGTCTTCTCGGCAAACTGACGGTCGAGCGCGCCGACGGCGCCGTCTTCAGCTCAGCCGAGTAAGTGAGGCACTACAGACAGCTGGATTCGGATGACACCCCAGGGACTGCGACTCCGAAGCCGGCGTTTGAGGTCGGCCTTGCCATGCCGCACCGAAGCGTCACTCACATCCGCACCGACGTGCGCGAGGCTGAGACGAGCGATCAGGCGGCAGCCTGTGCAGCGAAGCGCCCTAACGACGAGCAGCGCGGTCACCTGCTCGTGCATGGCCATCTTTTCGCTGACCAGATTCAGCACTGTGGACAGGGAAGGTTTGGGGCGGCACAGATCGCGGCGAGTAACTCGCTCGAAGCCTCTTTCTGGCCCCGCTCGACCTCCGACAGATAGCCCAAGCTGACCTTGGCCGCCTTAGACACCTCGCGCAGGGTCCGGCCCTGCGCGACCCGCTTCCCCTCGCGGAGGATTCTCCAATAATGAGTTGGCGCACCAACACCGGCCTCACCTGGCTCTCCCCTCCAGCGGCGAAGGGCTCTGCTGTCGCATACGCAAACTGTACTTTCCCGACGACGAGACTTGGCTGACCACGCTCAACCAGCACAAACCATGCAACCCTCGTGGTCGCCGTCTCATTCAAGGCGTCGGCAAGCAGGTGAAGCCTTGATCAGGATCTGTTGACGGATGGCGGCACGGTCTCCGGCAAGCTCGTGCCGCTCCTCGATGATCTTTTCGCCGGCTGGCCGGACCAGCGCGACATACAGCTCACCCGGCGGGTGCCCGTCTGGGTCGGACCCGCGACGCCGGTGACTGCGAGCCCCCAGTCCGCCTCGCAGCGAGCGGCGATGCCGGCCACCATAGCGCGCGCTGTGCTCGCCGCCACCGGCCCGTCGGTCGTCAGCATCGCGTCGGTACCCCGGCCAGAGTTGCCTTCAGCCGAGTCGCGTACGCGATCACCCCGCGAATGGCTCGTCGAGGCTCCTGGTACGTCGGTCAGCAGCTTGCCGATCAGCCCGCCGGTCAGCGATTCCGCGGTGACCAGCGATCTCGCCACGCAACGTCAACCGGGCCAGCACCGTCCGAGCAAGCAACTCCGTGGCGGCCGAGCTCATCCGACAGGGGCAGGCTCATCGTCCGGACATGCGCCGATTGGCGCAACCGGACGCGTCGGACATAGTGAGGCCGGTGAGCACAGTCATAACAAGCGCGGCAGCATCACCGACAGCGATCGTGTGTGCCCAGCCTGGCAACGGCAGCAGGTAGCGAGGGGGTGATAGCCACCGGTTGCAGCACGGTCTTGACCTTGCCGCCGCGCCGGCCGCCATGACGCCGTAGCGGAGCACAACGAACCTCATGATCGTGATGCCCCACTCGCGCACCGGGATCGTGACGGTCACCCACCGCCACAGCTCACCGATGATCGACAGGCCGATCAGGGCCATGCCGGTCAACGCCTTGTCCGCCCGATGGGGGTCGGCGAGCTTGCCGAACCGGGTCACGATGTTGTGCTTGCGCGCCAGGTGACCGTCCAGACGAGTCGGTGAGAGTCGCGCCGACGAAGACCGCCGTCGTCCCGGCCCAGCCGCCAGAGCGGTCTGCTGCGGGTGACTGAGGCAGCATCCAGGCGAGGACCGGGACCAGCGGGATTCGTTACGGCGGTCAGCGCATTAGGGATGTTCCGAGGGGACTCGTCTCAGGCTCCGGCCAGCGGACCGGTCAGGATGGGTCTCCGACGGGGCAACCGCGTCCGGGTCAGCTCCCCGCGTCGGATCGAGTGGCTCAGGCACGACTGGGTCCCCCGCCTTCCGCCAGACCGGACCCGTCCGCCAGCAGGCTCTGGCCACCAAGATCGACGCCACTCCGCCGCGACCACCGTGGCGGGCACGGGGTCGCCGAGCTCGGCTCAGCGGGACTGCTTCCACCGGAAGCAAGCCGTACGGATCCGTCGACCTCCGGTCCCTGGTGGGTCGGCACGCGGCCGGTCAGCCGAGCGCTCGGCGTCCTCGACCGGGACCTCGACTCGCTGCCCGACCCGCCACTCCGGCTCTGTCGGCGACCAGCTGCTCGGCCAGATCGCTCCAGCCGGGTGCGCCAGCGACTCGATCTCGCTCGACGAGCTGGCCGTCGAGGCTTGGCGGCTTCAGTGCGCGTAAGCACTTGGCGTCCTCGTCCGAGTAGCCGAAGACGCCGATGGCATCCAGTTGCAGCGGCGACGAGGAACTGCTCCAGCACGGCGAAGGATCGGCCTCGGTCTCGCCAGGAAACCCGCCAGATGACGTTGCTCCTGACTCCCTGCCTGTGGCATATTTGAGCCCGAGGTCTGACCGCCAGGAGGGTCAGGAAGCTGTCGGCACGTCGCCGAACCGCCGCATCCGGCGCAGCACCGGCGCGGATTGCGTGCTGGAACACGAGAGGTCGAAGTAGCGGCAACGACGCCTGGTGTGCTCGCCATGACGCTCGACGAGGCTGGGCCGCATCTCGGCCGGCTGCAGGTACGCGACACCCGGACCCAGTCGAGGCCGTCGACTGGCAGCCAGATCGGCCCCGGCAGGCTCTCCAGCAGCCGGATGTCGCCGAGATCCGCTTGCCGTAGGACGAGGAGTTCTCGCTGACGAGCAGGACCTCGCGGACGCCCTGCTCGACCAGCCAGCGTTGCCTCGGCGACGATCTCAGCCGGCGGCCGCGACACGTAGGCGCCGCGGAAGCGCGGGGATCGCGCCGAAGCTGCAGCGCCGATCGCAGCCCCGAGGCGATCGCCGAGCGCGGCGCGGACGGTCCGCCGCCGGTCCGGCGACAGGACCGGTCGTGGGCCGCTTGCCGGTCCGAGTCCGACCGGCAGCTCGTCCAGCGCGGCGTGGCCCGGGATCGCAGACCCGCCGGGCGGCGGCGGGCCGTTCCGCCGGCGTGATCGGCAGCAGGGCTCGGCGGTCGCGGGGCGTGTGTGGGCGAGTGCCGTTCGCCGCGCAGGATCCGTTCCAGGCTGGCGGCGACGCGTCGGCATAGTCGTCGAAATCCAGAGTACGGCGTCGGCTTCCCGGCGATCGCGGTTGCCAGCTCCGCGCCGTGGCTAGCGCTCGGCCGGGCAGCCGACCGCCACGACGGCCCGGGTCCCACACGCCCTTCAGCTCAGCGGCCGCCAGCAGGGTGTCGAGCAATACGTAAT
>ERZ1370068.6257-contig-5251_pt1 | contig 25705 bp, 45 predicted proteins | sample MGYA00561227_ERZ1370068 | MGnify/ENA primary metagenome ERZ1370068 (study PRJEB38410, sample SAMEA6850437) | metagenome | study: Metagenomic assessment of the ecological functions of the soil: analysis of the soil microbiota associated with the...
CTTCTTCAGATAATATAGCATCCTTATGTATCCAGGTATATGAATCAAGAGGCATTTCTCTTCTTTTACCAAATCAATGGTTTGTTCCATTCTGCGATATTGAAAGCGGGGACGCTTATCGATGTATTCATCAAAATTCAATTCTTTTTTCCATCAATTACATGATTGTTCAGCCACCAGGCTACAGGTTGTAATATTGTTATACCAGGGATAGCGGGTATTGTTGCTATGACAATCCATGCAGGCTTTGTCAAGAATTATTTTTACATCTGCAGATACTGTGAAATTTTTAGAAATAGCATTTGGTTGGTCACCTTCGTGTATGTTTTTTTGGGATGAAAAAATTGAATTGCTACTAAAACGATCAACAACAGCCAGCCGATTGTTTTAAAAACTTTTTTCATGCAGTTTTTTTATGGCTGCTAAATTAATATTTCTCCTGTCATTTCCTTAGGGATTGGTAATTGCATCATAGTAAGTATTGTTGGGGCAATGTCACCTAGTTTTCCCGGTTTCAATTTTTCCTTTCCATTCTTTATCAATTATAAAAAATGGTACAAGGTTCATTGTATGAGCTGTATTTGGAGATCCGTCTTCATTGATCATATAATCTGAATTACCATGATCGGCAGTAAGAAAAAGTAGTATAACCGTTTTCTAATCCTGTAGTGACCACTTGTGATACGCATTTATCAACTGTTTCTACGGCTTTGATTGCCGCTTCCCATACGCCGGTATGACCAACCATGTCGGCATTTGCATAGTTCAGAGCAAATAAAATCTGCGGTCATTATTTTTATTTCAGGTAATAATGCATCGGTTACTTCATAAGCACTCATCTCTGGTTTCAGATCATAAGTGGCAACTTTTGGCGATGCGATCATAATTCTTTTTCACCATCAAAGGTTTTTCTCTTCCGCCACTAAAGAAAAAACTTACATGCGGATACTTTTCAGTTTCTGCTATGCGAATTTGTTTCAATCCATGCTGCTCCAAAATTTCACCAAGCGTGTTATTCAAATTATCTGTTTCGAAAATCACATTGACATCTTTGTAAGTTTTATCATACTCCGTCATTGTAGTATAGTTCAGCGAAAGCTTTTTCATATCATGATCGGGCAGATCCATTTGCGTAAGCACCTGTGTTATTTCGCGACAGCGGTCAGTACGGAAATTAAAACAGATGACCACATCGCCATCTTTTATTTTCGCAAGCGGTTGCTGATCTTCTGCAACAATTACAGTTGGTTTTATAAATTCATCAGTTACATTTTTACTATAAGAATTTTCAACTGCTTCAATTGCATCAGTTGCTTTTTCACCAACACCATTGACCAAAGCATCATAAGCAAGCTTGATCCTTTCCCATCTTTTATCCCTGTCCATTGCATAATAACGACCGCTGACCGAAGCAATTTTTCCAACAGAACCATTTAAATGTTCCTGCAATTCTTTAATAAAACCTAAGCCACTTTTCGGATCACAATCACGGCCATCTGTAAATGCATGTATAAAAACCTCGCTTAACTTTTCATTTTTGCAAACATCAGTTATTGCTTTCAAATGATCAATATGTGAATGCACGCCACCATTGCTTACTAATCCTAAAAGATGAAGTGGTTTATTATTCTTTTGCAAAGCGAATAGCGTTTAGTAATATTTCATTTTTCGCAAAAGACCCGTCGCGGACAGCTACATTTATGCGCTGCAACTCCTGGTAAACAATGCGACCGGCTCCAAGGTTCAAATGACCAACTTCTGAATTACCCATTTGACCGTCTGGCAGGCCTACAGCTTCTCCGCAGGTTATTAATGTTGTATTTGGATACTTTGAATAAAGTGACGAAACAAATGGCGTTTTGGCATTTTGAATTGCATCTGCAGATGCCACCTTTCCGAGCCCCCATCCGTCCATTATTATCAGAATTATCTTTTTTGCTGCCATTATAGAAATTTAACAATGAGAAATGCGTTCATTTTCAAGGTAAAAATGGCAACAAAGCTAAGTGTTTTAACGTAACTGCTCTGTAATCCCATTGGCATGTAGTAACTTAGCTTTTGAAAATGATGTGATGGACTGTGGCATGTTTTTCGATTAACTACTATGAAAACTATAATAATATGAAAGAACGCTACTCTTATTACCTGTTTTTTATCGCTATTTCTTCCTTCGCACAGGCAGGAATAGATGATGTGATTTCTGCTATGAAAAGCGGGAATGCTTCAGGTGTTACAAAGTATTTTGATAGCTACGTTGACATTACGATGCCTGATAAAAGCAGTAACTATAGCAAGAGCCAGGGCGAACTTATTATTAAAGATTTTTACCAATAGCGGAGTAAAAAACTTTGATGTAAAACATAAAGGCAATAATGATAACGGCGATTATTGCATCGGTACGCTTCAAACTAAAATGGAAGTTACCGGACTACAGTATATATGCGGTTGAAAGGGAACAAACAGGTAATACAGGATATTCGAATCCAACAATTATAAAACCTTGGATAAAATTTTGAAAGCCCTGCCCATTTGTGGCGGGGCTTTTTAGTTTTGGACGATGGAATTCAATAAACAATTTTATCACTTGATCGATGAAGCGCTTACAGAAGATGTTGGTGAAGGAGATCATTCAACTTTAAGTTGTATACCTGAGAATGCCAGAGGGAAGGCTATTCTAAAAATAAAACAGGATGGAATACTTGCGGGAGTTGAAGTGGCGGAAAAGATTTTTCGATACAAAGAATCCGAGTGCAATCTTCTACAACATTAAAAAGATGGAGAAATGATGAAAGCCGGGAGAAATGGCTTTTGAAGTGGAAGCATCTGTTCATACCATATTGCAATGTGAAAGACTTGTGTTGAATTGCATGCAACGAATGAGTGGGATCGCAACACTTGACCCGCCAGTATGTTGACCGGTTATATGGTCATAAAACAAAATTGCTTGATACAAGAAAAACAACTCCAAACTTTCGACTGTTAGAAAAGGAAGCTGTGAAAATAGGAGGCGGGATAAATCATCGTTTCGGATTGTATGATATGATCATGCTGAAGGACAATCATATTGCTTATTGCGGAGGAATTGAAAATGCAATTAATGAAGCCTGGAAATATTTGCAGAAAAAAAACCTGGATCTTAAAATTGAAATAGAAACAAAGAGTCTTGAAGATGTTCAAAATGTGATTGCGGTAGGAAAAGGGAAAAGTGTTCGCGGATCATGCTGGATAATTTTACACCAGCAACAAATTACAGAAGCATTGAAATTGATTGGTGAAGATTCTTGAAACGGAAGCAAGCGGTAGGTATTAACCTTGATAATATTGAAGACTATGCTGAAACAGGAGTTGATTATGTAAGTGTGGGGGCATTGATACACATCAGGCAAGAAGTCTGGATCTTAGTTTAAAAGCAGTAATAGTTTAAACAATGAGCAAAAAAAATAAACCCGATAGCCGTGGATTTGTATTTAGCACAGACCCCAATTTTAAATTTGAAGAAGAACATCATTCCGATGAAACATTGTTACCTGCCCAACAAAAACTTAAAAGTAAGATTAGATACAAAACACAGGGCAGGTAAAGCCGTGACATTGGTGGAAGGCTTTATTGGCAAAGAAGAAAGATCTTGAGGACTTAGGGAAAAAAATTAAAATCATTTTGCGGTACTGGCGGTTCTGCAAAAGATGGTGGAAAATAATTATACAGGGAGATCAAAGAGAAAAAGTGATGCAATGGTTTTGGAAAGAATGGATATAAGAATGTAAAGAAAGATTTGAAAATCTTTATTCTGTTGTTGGTTCATCATCATTCATAAAATAACTCAACGCCCCACTAGGGCATCTTTTTACTTGTGCAATTATTTTTTCTGTTGTTGATCCTTCCGGTGTTATCCATGGTTTTTCTTTTGGTTTAAAAACTTCAGGCAAACCGCGGACACATCTCCCGGAATGAATACAAAGCTCCGGCTTGCCATACGATAGTGACTTCGCCATTAGAATATTTAAATTTTTTGGCGCCATAATTAAAATTAATATTTTCTTTCTTCGATGGAATCAAGAATAGTGCAATAGCTGATATAACGATCAACATTTATCTTTTCTTCTTCTACAGCTTTTTTATAGCACAATTCGGTTCGTTTATATGCTGGCAGTTGTTGAACTGGCAATCATTAAGCCGGCTTCTCATCTCTGGAAAATAATGCGATAGTTCTTGTTTTAAAATATCAACTAAACCAAATTCCCTCATGCCCGGTGTGTCAATTATTTTTCCGCCAAAAGGAAGATCAAACATTTCTGCAAAAGTTGTTGTGTGCAAACCTTTACCACTCCATCCGCTTACATCCTGCGTTTTAAGCTCCAATTGCGGACAAATAATATTTATGAATGAAGACTTACCAACGCCACTATGTCCGCTCAATAACGATATTTTATTTTTAAAAGATCTTGTACAGTTTCAATTCCCATTCCTTTTTCAACGCTTACCAGAAAGGTTTTATAAACCTATTTCTTCATACATCTGTTTCCACTCAAAAAAATTTTTCATCTTCCTTTTTCTTGTGCAGGTCAGCTTTATTAAAAACAATTGCTGCCGGCACATGATACATTTCACAGGCAACTAAGAAACCGATCAATAAATCCCTGCGAAGTTCTTGGTTCTTTAAGGTGGCAAATAAAACAGACTGATCAAGGTTGGCAGCAATAATATGATGCTGGTATTTATGTCTTGGTGATTGCCTGTTCACATAATTCCTGCGGGGAAGGATCTCATTAATGATGGCGGTGTTCTCCATTTCGCTTTCTAGTTCAATATCCACTTCATCGCCAACGGCTACCGGGTTGGTAGAGGTGATCCCATCGATTTTAAAGATCCCTTTCATACGGGCATTATATGTTCTTCCGGCCTGATCTTTGACCGTGTACCAGCTTCCTGTGGATTTGTAAACAAGTGCCTTCATAAAACAGAACCAGGATTAATGGGGTTTAAAGCCTGCTAAGGAGAGGCAGGATTCGGGAAAGATAGCAACAAATTGATTGTTTGCATAAAATTTATGAGGCTTGAAAGCGTTATTTACAGGTCACTATTTACAAGGCTTTTAAAGCCCAAAAACTTTGACTACTTTTAAAACTAAATTCAGCACTATGAATAAACTTATCCTCGCTACAGTACTTTGTTTTACAACATTGTTTTTACTAATTGCAGATAAAAACGATAACCCGCCACCCGCCACCACCTACAAACAGAACTCATTACAAAATCATCATGGAAATTCAGCAGCGCCAAGGCAGGCGGTACAGATGTTACATGCACAACAGTTCCAGCATGTTTTAAGGACAACACAATAACATTTTGTTGCAAACTGGCACAGGAACAATAAATGAAGGGACATATTGCATATGCTTCACCGGCTTCACCTGCGACGCTTTACATGGGTATTTCAAAAGTAGTGGAACATGAGATAAATCTTAACTACTCCAATTGCTAGCGGCGGCTCAGGTGTGTTTACTATTGTTAAGTTTAAATGATACGTGAACCTAGTGGTTTCTCAAACTACATGACCATTGCGCCGGTTCCACCAACTACTGTGGAGCTACATCTTATACATTAAAGATTCAGGAAAGATATTTACCAACAACCAGGTAAGTCGTCTCCCAACACCAAATGCTTTGCAACTGATGCGGATGGATCGGGCAAAACTGTTTTCGTTTATATTCATTGGTATTAACCAATTTCAAAATTCTGTCCACAAGGATCGAATCATATCCTTTTGCTTTTATCTCTTTCGGGCCGTTGCGTAATTCAATGTATTCATATAAAACTCTGTCAAGCGTATCATATTCAGGAAGGCTGTCGCTGTCTTTTTGATTTGGTCTTAATTCTGCTGATGGAGCTTTGTTAATAATATTTGCAGGAATAATTTCTTTTTCATGATTGATATATTTTGCCAAAGCATATACCTGCATTTTATAAACATCACCCAATACACTAAGGCCACCGGCCATATCTCCATACAAGGTACCATAACCGGTTGCCAATTCGCTTTTATTAGATGTATTCAATAAAATATATCCAAACTTATTGGCAACGGCCATCAACAAGTTTCCTCTTGTTCTTGCTCTGGATATTTTCTTCAGCCAAGTCTAAAGGGCAGATCTTTATAGACAGGTTTTAATTCTGTAAGGAAACTTTCATAAATATTTTTGATCGGTATGATATTATGCTGGCTACCGAGATTTTTACTTAGCTGTTCTGCATCTGTCACAGAATGTGATGATGAAAATTGTGAAGGCATTAAAGAACACTTACATTTTCTTTACCTAATGCATGAACTGCCAACACTTGTGTTACAGCACTGTCAATTCCACCACTGGCACCAAGTATAGCTTTGCTAAAACCCATTTTTTGAAATAATCTCTTATTCCAAGAATTAGTGCATGATAGATCTCATCAATATTTTTATCATTGGTTAAATAAGCGAGAATATCCTCGCCTGTACCTACTTCTTTGGCGGAATAAAAATATTTTTCTCCAGGAAGGATGTTTTGATAGAATCATCTTTCTTCAATAGCTGATCCAATTCAAACAGTTGAAAATCCTCTTCAAAATATTTCATCTCTTTTACCTTGCTTGCCATTAATATCATATACAAGACTGCCGCCATCGAAAATAAGTTCAGTATGAGAACCTATGGCATTGCAATAAAGCATCGGCAGTTTATATTTTAATGTATGTGCTTTAATAATACTGTTGCGAACAATATCCTGCGCATAATTATAAGGAGAAGCGGAAAGATTGATCATCACATCAGGATTGTAAGGCATCAATTTTTCCATCGGCGTGATACGATACAAGGGGTTATCACCCATATTCCAGATATCTTCGCAAATTGTTACTGCTAATTTTTTTCCCTTTGAACTCAAGAACTTTCCAATCATAAGCCGGTTCAAAATAGCGGTATTCATCAAACACATCATAATTTGGTAAAAGTGTTTTATGGATCTCGCCTTTTATTTCTTTTTCATGGAGAAGAAAAACGGCATTGAAAAGATCTTTGCCTTCTTTTTGCGGATTACGTGCAGGTGAACCGATCAATACACCAATCGTATCGGCATGTTGTTTTATCATGTCGATCGCTTCATAACATTTATTGATGAAATCAGCGAATTCGAGAAAATCCCGGGAGCATAGCCGCAAACACATAGCTCTGAAAACACAACAAGGTCAGCTCCTTGCTGTCTTTGGCCCTTGTTGATTCCTTCAATGATCTTGCGGGTGTTATCTTCAAAATTGCCAATATGATAGTTCTGTTGCGCTAAGGCGATCTTCATGAGGCAAATTTACGACGCCTGTCACTAAAGAGGTTAAAATTTTTCTTTCCATTATCTTCGTACACAACATACAATAACCAGTGTCGTTAATCATTTCTATGAAAATAATCACTCTTATTTTTTTGATCTTTATTTCTTTTTATTGGCTGCACTGAACAGCAAAGGTCCCGGATGTATCAAACATAAAAGTTGACATTCCAATTGAAAGATTTGATAAGAGACTTTTTAGCATTGATACAAACAATACTGCTGCTGGCTTGAATGAACTAATGAAGGAGCACCCTGATTTTTATACAGATTTCATGCAACAGATCCTTGGAGTCTCCGGTTCGGATACAAATAAAGTCACTCTGGATGTTTCTAAATTTTTTATTCGTGGATATTCATCAATGTATCAAAGTTTAAGCAAGCAGTACGGCGATGTTAACTGGTTACAAAAAGATATTCAAAAAGCTTTTCAATATGTGAAATATTATTTTCCTGATTATAAAACATCGAAAATAATTTTATTTCTTGGGCCACTTGATGCGCCAGGAGTAGCATTAACGAGGATCAGGTATTGCAGTTGGCTTGCATCAATTTGGCGGAAAGGATTTTCCTGCATACCAAAGCATGGAAGCGCAGCAACTTTTCCTGCCTATATCTCACGAAGATTCGAATCGCAATACATAGTTGTTAATTGTATGAAAGCTGTAATCGAGGATATTTATCCAGATAGAAGCGGAGCCAAAGGATTAGTAGAACAAATGATCGAAAAAGGAAAGCAATGGTGGCTGCTGGATAAATTTTTACCAGCAACGCCTGATTCACTTAAAACAGGTTTTACAAAACAGCAATTGAGATTGGTGTGAAGCAAATGAAGGATTGATTTGGAATGATATTATTACTACTCAAAAAGATCTTTATACAAAAGACCCGATGGCGATACAAAATTATATTGGTGAAGCTCCCTTTACTCAATCATTAGGTCCATCTTCTCCCGGAAATATCGGTCAATGGATAGGCTGGCAGATCGTAAAAAAGTTTGCCGATAAAAATTCATCAATGAGTGTTAGCTGATGTTTTGAAAACAGATGCAAGAAAAATTTTGGAAGAGGCAAAGTACAAGCCTAAGTAGGCCCCTCTAAATCTCCCCGAAGAGAGACTTTGCAAGCACACAGACCCACATATTCAGAAATATCAAAGAAAGTCGGCACCTTAAAGTAATGTTGAATAGCGATAAGAACGATGAAGTGTGCGACGCAACGAAAGCTGATAGTAGTACTAAAGCTGATTACATATAAATAAAAATCACAATTGTCAATCCGTGAACAATAAATGAAGGAATGAATGATCTAAGTTCCCCCTTCGGGGGACAGGGGAGCTAATTATTCTTAAAAGGAACAAACATCTCAAAAGCTGGGATATTCACGTCAAAAAATTGTTTGCTATTGAGATTTTCCATTTGATAAGTGCCATGCATTCTTCCCATTTCTGTTCGTAGATTGCAACCACTTACATATTGATATTTTTCACCGGGAGATAGAACCGGTTGTACGCCTACGACACCTTCACCTTCCACTTCCCGGGTGGAGCCGGTGCTGTCAAATATATACCAATGCCTGCGATGAAGTTTTACCGGGAAAGAGTTATGATTTTCGATAGCGATGCGGTAAGCAAACATATATTCAGACTGCATCGGGTTGCTGTAGTCCTGCTGGTAGAATGTTTCTACACTCACTTCCACACCCTCTGAGATCAAGCTTACCATCAGGTTCATTTTTGGTAAAAGTAAATAAAATAATCTTCCCGCTATCTATGATTTAATTCACAGTGGATATAGTAGTTATCTAATTTTGCGCCACAAATGTGACCTTTAAAAAATATTGATAGAATATGAAAATAGCTGTAGCAAAGGCGATGGGATCGGACCCGAAATAATGGAAGCAGTGCTGAAGATCTTTAATGCAAATAAAGTCCCGCTTGAATACGAATATGTGGATATGGGCAAATGGGTTTTTGATAAAGGTTTTCAAACGGTATGACACCTGAGGCTAAACTAACAATAGAAACATTTCGGCATCTTATTTAAAGGCCCCATGGAAACTCCAAAAGGAAAGGAGTAAAAAGTGTAAATGTGACTGCACGCAAAACATGGAACACATACGCTAATAAACAGAGTTTTTCAAACACTGCATGGAGTTGATACAGTTTTTAGCAAAGCAGGAATACCGATTGACATTACTGTTGTAAGAGAAAATATTGAAGATACTTATGGCGGGGTGGAGCATATGCTTACACATGATGTAGCGTTAAGTCGCCGCTTTATCACAAGACCAGGAAGTTTGCAGGTTATTCGCTATGCTTTTGAAATGGCAAAAAGAAAAATGCAAGACGAATAACATGCAGCCACAAGGCCAACATCATGAAAATTACTGATGGCCTTTTTCTTGAATGTTTTTATGAAGTAGCCAAAGAATATCCACAGTTAAAAGCTGACGATGTGATAGTGGATGATCTCTGTATGAAATTGGTAACAAGACCTGATACATTTGATGTAGTTGTGCTCACGAATCTGCAAGGGGATATCGTTTCAGATCTTTGCGCCGGTCTTGTTGGGTGGATTAGGTTTTGCACCTTCGGCTAATATTGGAGATCATATATGCATTTTCGAAGCAGTGCATGGTACAGCGCCGGATATTGCAGGAAAAAATATTGCTAATCCAACTGCACTTTTACTCAGCGGTATTACAATGCTTCGTCATCTTGGTATGATGGAGAATGCAGCTGTCATTGAAAATGCATTGTTGTATACTTTAGAAAATGGAGTACACACCGGTGATTTTGGTGATAAATCAATTCCATCTGTAAATACCACTCAATTTGCCGATGCTATCATTAAAAATTTTGGAAAAGAACCTACAGTAGGAGCAAAGCCAATGTTACCAAATATGCCTGCTACGCCTACGCATTTAAACTGGAAAAAAACCCGATGCTTGTTTCAGAAGAAATGAGCAAAGAGAAAAATTATCGGTGTTGATATGTTTATAGAAAGCGAAGAGCAACCATTGGTGATCGCAAAAAAATGTGAACGTCATGCAGGTGTAAAATTCAAATTGGTTAGTATCAGTAATCGCGGTACACAAGTATGGCCTACCGGGTTCAGTGTTTACCAATCTTGTCAATCAATATAATGCCCGTTTTGAATCACTGGATGGAGAACCGCTTTTCAACAGGATATTATCGGGCTCTATGTTAGTCTTAGCGGGAATTTTAAAAATATGTTCTTTCGAACTCCTGAATATGTGGGGTGATAAAAAAGCTTACTCGCTGGCACAAGGTCAGTAGATTATTCAAATTGTTGGATAGTGATTCTCAGGCAGTCTGTCTCTTCAGATCAATATTGATCAGTTTCCTTCTATTACATTAGCAAGCTCTACAACAGCTTTATTCTCGTTTTTCCTTGCATTCTTTGTATGTGTTGGATAAAGAGAAACGCCAGTGTAAATGTTGTAATGCAGCGTAAGAGAGTTGCCATGAAAATTGAAAGCCCAGTCGATGCTGTCGAAGTCATCTTCCTTCTGACGAAAATCAATATGAAAATCTTTGCTGAGAATATCGGCAACCTGGTAGAATCGTTTCAGACCGCCGTCATCATCAAGAATGGCTTCCGTGCAGCCAAGGGCAATGCGTAGGGTAAGGCTCATAGTTTGTACGTTTTAGGTTTAGAAAAGGATATTGGTGACAGGTTTAAAATCTATATTATACTAAGACTTAAACTTCTTTGCTTTTCTTGCTGCTTTTTCTGACTCAGGATCGCCACTTGCTAATTTCTCTGCACCCACATTTCGTCCATCGGTTTTACAGCCATACTTTGGTTTGAATATATTTCCCCAGACTTTACAAGATGAAAGCATCAGCATCAGACCGACACATAAAAGGAGAGTTCTTACGGCTTTCATAGATTGTTTTTCTTCAACGAATTTACGAAGCAAAAATTGCATTTGCCAGAGTAAATGTACGAGCAATAAGGGTTTCAGCGGTTTCTTTCTGCAATAAATCATCAATTTTTGGGAGTTTTTCCACCCGAAACCAGTCAGCATATCGTACATAATTATTAGCGATCCTGTCGATCTCTCCACTGATCATTTCCTGCGGAATATCTTTCACTTTTTGGCTGGCACACCAGCATAAATACTGCCCGCCTCACAAATTGTTCCTTCAAGAACAACGGCTCCGGCTGCAATAATTGTATTGCTGTTTACTACTGGCACCATCCATTACAATTAGCACCCATGCCTATTAATACATTATCATGAACAGTGCATCCATGTACGATTGCATTATGCCCGATAGAAACATTATTACCGATCGTCGTTCCAAATTTTTATAAGTACAGTGAATACATGCGCCATCCTGTACATTCACTTTATTTCCCATTCTTATAAAATTTACATCACCCCCTCACCACTGTATTGAACCAGATACTGCAATCATCACCCATTTCTACATCACCAACAATAGTTGAGTTAGGCGCCAAAAAACAATTGTTACCAAACTGCGGGAATTTATTTTCTACAGGAAGTATTACAGGCATTGATCAGTTTTAGTTTATGGTTTATTAGTTTTTGGTTACCAGCTTTAGTAATTCTTATCATCGTCTCCGTTGCGTCGCACTCTTGTACCTGCAACAATTCTGATTGCAATACATTATCTCCGTGTCTCCGTGGCTAACCATTGCAAATTATATAAATTCTTTTGCGTCTTTGCGCGGCCTTTGCGTTCTTTGCGTGAAATAATTCTTTCTGTGAACGAAAGAGAACTTTTCTCAAACACATTGCACAAACTTCACCTTCTCCATTAGCATTTGAAATTAAGAAAGCGGAAGGTTGTTTGCTCTATGATACAAACGGGAAAGAATATATTGATCTGATCGGCGGCATTAGTGTAGCTAATATCGGGCATCGTCATCCCAAAGTAGTTGAAGCTATCAAAAAGCAATTAGATGCTTACATGCATAGTAATGGTGTATGGAGAATTCATTGAATCACCCCAGGTACAATATGCCAAACTGCTCACGGATAATTTACCTCCTTCATTAAACTCAGTTTATTTTACCAACTCCGGCGCCGAGGCAATAGAAGGATCAATGAAACTTGCAAAAAGAATAACGAATCGAACACAGATCATTGCTTTCAAGAATTCCTATCATGGTTCAACACAAGGCGCATTAAGCATAATAGGTGATGAGTATTGGCGAAATGCTTTTCGTCCATTACTGCCTGATGTTTTGCATCTTGAATATAACTCGTTCAAATCGTTGGATGAGATCTCTGAAAAAACAGCTTGTGTGATCGCTAGAAACTATACAAGCGGAAGCAGGAATTATTGTTCCATCAAAAGAATGGCTGCAGGCACTGAGAAAAAAATGTACTGAATCCGGAACGCTTTTAATTCTTGATGAGATACAGGCTGGCTTTGGAAGAACTGGAAAACTCTGGGGTTTTGAAAATTTTGAGATCAGTTCCTGATGTTTTGATCCTTGGAAAAGCATTGGGTGGTGGTATGCCGCTTGGAGCTTTTATTGCCGATAAAAAATGATGGATGCTTTTACAGAAAACCCGGTTCTTGGTCATATCACAACTTTTGGTGGTCATCCTGTTTGTTGTGCAGCAGGAATGGCTGCAATGAAAGTTTTATTGGAAGAAAAAATAATTAACGGGGTAAAAGAAAAGAAGAATTATTTAGATCATTATTAGTTCATCCAAAAATAAAAGCGATCCGTTCATTTGGTTTGTGGATGGCAGTAGAATTTGATTCTTTTGAAACAAATAAAAGATCATTGATACACTGTATTGCTATCGGGTGTAATGACGGATTGGTTTCTATTTGCACCAAATTGTTTGCGTATTTCTCCTCCATTAATTGTTTCAGAAAACAAATTACAGAAGCCTGTAATAAGATCCTGAATGCAATATCATGATCATTATCGTGTTTTGATCCTTAAATAAATATTTTTTTACCCTCCATATTTTTTTAAATTACTATTATTAATTAACCATAAACCACAGATTATGAAAAAAGCATTTATTCTTTTTCTGCTCATTGCAGTTGTTTCTGCAACCTATTCTTCAACAAACTCAATTCCTGTTTCATCAACAAATCCTTCTATAAAAGCAACTGAGGTTTATGTGCCCATTGGAAAAACTGGGCAGTTGATTTCATTGATGGATCTTTCCGAGATCAGTGTAAAAGATTTTGAAAGTTTGTCTGGTAAAAAAATGAAAATTGATGGAGAAGGTGAATTTCAAAATGAAGCAGAGGGAGCTGAAAAAAACATAAACTATGACGGATCTTTTAGTAAAAAAGAGTTGAGAAATATTTCAATAAAGCGGCTTTGGCCGGTGGTGCTTTTAGTCTGAGTGGTTTGGCTCTGGGTTTGTTCTTATCCTTAATAGGAGTTCTGATCGCCTATCTGATCACAACTGGTGACAAGAAAGGAAGGATTACCTGGGCTTGGATCGGCTGCAGCAATTTCATTGATCCTCTGGGGTGCACTTTTTATTTAAAACGACACTAGAAATTATATTTTGAAGAGCCAATCTGTTTTGGATTGGCTTTTTTATTCTACTTCAACAATCAACTTCTACCTCTACTGCAATATTCGATGGCAGTGCATACATTCCTACTGCCGATCTTGCATGTTTTCCTTTATCACCAAAAATTTCTACCATCAGATCAGAATAACCATTGATGACTTTTGGCTGATCTTTAAAATCCTCAGTACAGTTTACCATGCCCAGCACTTTTACAATTCGTTTTACTTTATTCAAACTGCCAAGCTCGGCTTTTAAAACAGCAAGGTGATTTATTGCAGTTAATCGTGCAGCTTCATAACCTTGTTCTATAGTTAAGTCTTTTCCTACTTTACCAGTAATGTTAGCTGCCATCAGGTTTTGTTGGGCCCTTGCCTGCAAGAAATAAAAGATTGCCAACCCTAACTACGTTTACATAATTAGCTACAGGTTTTTGCGCTTCGGGTAACACAATTCCTTTTTCTTTAAGTCTTGTTTCTGCATCCTGTGCTATAATTGCTGTGTTTAAAAAAGAAACAGCTGTGATGATAAAAAATATCTTATTCATGTTATATAAGTTTAAAAAGATAAGCGGCAAGCAATCCGCCAATGATCGGCCCAACAACCGGTATCCACGAATAACCCCAATCACTGTCTCTTTTATTTTTATTGGTAAAATAAAATGGGCAATACGAGGACCCAGGTCTCTTGCAGGATTAATAGCATAGCCTGTAGGTCCGCCGAGTGATAAACCAATTCCCAATATTAGTAAACCAACAGGCAATGCATCCAATGTTCCAAGAGTTGATGCTGGCTTTGACATCGCCAATGCACCAAATACTAAAACAAATGTGCCGATGATCTCAGTGATAAGATTATATCCATATCCTCTTATAGCCGGTGCATTACAAAAGACCGCAAGTTTTCCATCTTTATCATCAGTACTGTCAAAATGTTGTTTATAGGCTAAGCCAAACAATAATTGCTCCTGTGATGGCGCCGGCAAATTGTGCAAGGATATAAGTAGGTAAAAGCGTCGCATCAAAATTGTTGAATGCAACCATTGCAATTGTTACTGCAGGATTTAAATGACCACTACCGCCGAGGCTTGTGGATACATACACACCAAGAAATACGGCCATGGCCCAGCCGAAAGTGATAACGATCCATCCGCTATTATTGCCTTTCGTTTTATTTAAAACAACATTTGCCACTACACCGTCACCCATAATGATGAGCAGCATGGTACCGATAAATTCGCCAATAAAAGGAGACATAAGCAATCAGTTTGAGGTTTGAAGTTTGAGGTTTGAAGTTGGAAGATAATTCTTCGCAACAGAAATAAAGCTATCAATTTGTTCTTTTATCCAATATTCATTTTTACCCATTTCTTTGGCCATCATATTTGCCACTAAGCGGAGCTGATTCAATGGCGGCTTTTGCATCAAGCAACAATGCTCTTGTTCTTCTTGACAATAGCATCTTCTACTGTCATGCACATTTCATTTTGTAAAGCCCAAATAATTTCTGCTTTTATATATGGTAATGACGGATGGATCAATTCAGCAAGTGAACTATCTTTTTAATCAGGTCTTCGATTCCATCTTTTATCCGTTCCATAATAATATAATGCAGCTGTATAATCAGTTGTTTTCTTTATAACCATGTATGTGTAAGATTTTTAGTTACACATTCTTTTTCACTCATCCCTGCTTTATGTATGGCAATTTCCATTACATCTTCCGCCATCTTTCTGTATGTTGTCCATTTACCACCTGTTATAGAAATTAATTCTGAATCAGAAACAGAAATATGATGATCTCTTGAAATGGCTGAGGTGATCTTAGAATTACTTTTCACTAATGGTCTCAAACCGGCAAACACACTGCGTATATCATTATAGGAGGGATCTTTTTCAGGTAACGATGAATATGCTGCATCACAAAATCAATTTCTTCTTTCAGTGGCAACAGGTTCTTCACTTGCTGATGGTACAGGTGTATCCGTTGTGCCAATAATTATTTTATTATGCCAGGGCACAGCAAACAATACACGGCCATCATCTGTTCTTGGGATCATGATCGCCAGTATCAGATAAAGAAATTCTTTATCAAAAACAAGATGAATTCCTGGCTATGAGAGATCAATGGTTCTGCATCTTTATCATCCATTTTTGGCAATGCTGTCGGAAAAATTCCTGTCGCATTGATAACTGCTTTGGCTTTTATCTCGTATGCTGAGCTTTGCGAATCATCTTAAACATATCTTTTGCAATTACCCCGCATACTTTTTCATTTTCTTTCATTAATCCTTCCACACTCACTATAATTAATGACAACTGCTCCATGATCTGCTGCTGTCATTGCAAGATGAATAGCGAGTCGTGCATCATCAAACTGTCCATCATGATACAGAACGCCACCACGCAAACCATCTTCATCAAGGTTTGGGGCCAACGCACAGTGTTTCTTCTTTATTTAATAATTGTGAAGGACCTAATCCTAAACTTCCGGCCATCCAATCGTATACTTTCAGGCCCACTCCATAGAATGAATTCTCCCACCATTTATAATTGGGAATAACGAAGGATTGATTTTTTACCAAATGCGGTGCATTCTTTTTCAACAAACCTCTTTCTTTCAATGCCTCCATCACCAGCTTTATATTTCCCTGTTGTAAATAGCGAACGCCGCCATGTACCAATTTTGTGCTGCGTGATGAAGTTCCTTTTGCAAAATCATATTTCTCCAGCAAAATTGTTTTACATCCTCTTGATGCTGCATCAACAGCAATACCCAAACCTGTAGCACCGCCACCAATGATGCAGATATCAAATTCTTTAATTGAATTCAGTTTGTCTATTTGTTCTTGCCTGTTCATTATTTCTGATCTGCCCATGCAATAGCGGCCTTTACTGCTCTTTGCCATCCATTTACCAACTCATTTCTTTTATTCGTCATTCATTGATGGAGAAAATTCTTTATCAACCTGCCATTGCTTTTGTATCTCTTCAACATTTTCCAATAACCAACAGCAAGCCCGGCTAGATAGGCGGCACCAAGTGCAGTTGTCTCCGTTATTTTTGGACGGATCACTTTTGTATTCAGAATATCACTTTGAAATTGCATCAATGAATTATTGATAGTAGCGCCACCATCCACTCTTAATTCAGCAATTGAAATACCTGCGTCTGCTTCCATTGCTTTCAATACATCATAGGTTTGATAAGCGATGCTATCAATAGCTGCCCTGGCAATATGCGCATTACTGCTTCCTCTTGTCAATCCGAAAATACTTCCACGGGCATGTTGGTTCCAATGTGGTGTGCCAAGCCTGCAAATGCAGGAACGATATAAACACCTTCGCTATCCTTTACAGTGGCAGCAAGTGCTTCCACTTCTGCAGATTTGCGAATGATCTTTAAACCATCTCTTAACCATTGCACAACTGCGCCGGCAATAAATACACTTCCTTCCAATGCATATTCCGTTTTGCCATCGATCTGCCAGGCGATCGTTGTCAATAAATTATTTTTTGATGCAATTGCTTTTGTTCCTGTATTCATCAACATAAAACAACCGGTGCCATATGTATTCTTCACCATTCCGGGAGCTGTGCACATTTGACCAAACAATGCAGCCTGTTGATCACCGGCAATACCTGCTATAGGAATTTTTATTTCAGGAACTGCACTTGCCAGTTGTTCCATAAATTTTACTTGATGCTTTTACTTCTGGTAAAACTGATCTCAGGATATTAAAAAGTTTCAGCAGATCATCATCCCATTGACAGGTATGAATATTCAACAACATTGTTCTTGATGCATTGGAAACATCGGTGACATGAATATTACCACCACTTAGTTTCCACACCAGCCAGCTATCAATTGTTCCAAATGCCAGTTCACCTTTTTCTGCTTTTGTTCTTGCGCCGCTTACATTATCTAATATCCATTTTAGTTTTGTTGCGGAGAAATAGGCATCGATCACCAATCCTGTTTTTCCTGGATCATATTTGCATGACCGGCTGTTTTCAATTCATCACAATAAGCAGCGGTTCTTCTGTCTTGCCAAACGATAGCATGATAAATTGGTTTGCCGGTGCTGCGTTCCCACACTACTGTTGTCTCACGTTGATTCGTGATGCCGATACCAGCCACTTGTTTCATTGTGATATTTGCTTTGGCTACCGCTTCAGCCATTGTGCCATATTGAGTGCTCCAGATCTCTTCAGCATCATGCTCTACCCAGCCGGGTTGCGGAAATATTTGTTTGAATTCTTTTTGTGCAACGCTGATGATGTTGCCTTGTTTATCAAAAATAATACTGCGGCTGCTGGTAGTGCCCTGGTCAAGTGCAAGAATATAATGACGCATTGAGAAAAAATTAAAAGTCAAAAGATAAAGTCAAAAAGGAAGGTAGTAAAAAAGCTCAATAGAATTGTTGTTGTACAAGAGTGCGACGCAACAGAAGATGAAAAGAATTCTTCAGCTGGCTAAACGATAATCATCTTCATTATAAAAACATTCTCATTAAAACGAAAGCCTGAAACTTCCAAAGACGCCAAATCTTTTATTTGCTTCTTTGGGTAAAGGAGTGGGAAGAAGCCTCCATATAAAATCAAGGCGGATAATTTTAAAGATATTATCAATACCCGTTCCTATTTCAAGATAAGTTTTGCCGTCGAGTGATTTAAAATCATACCCGGGTAGAAAGTTCAGCGTTTTGTTTGCATCACTCAGACCACCCCATAATGCTTTAATAGTATAAAATTGCCGGAATTTAAGTTGTGGTATAAGGCGGAAAATGCCATTGCCGATATTATGTTCGAAACTAAGAGCAACAAATTTGTCATGAATATATTCATACCTGTTCATCAAACTAAAAGTATGTTTATTATAATAGCTCAACTCATTGCCAGGAGCAATTTCAAAGAAAAGTATAAGGTGCAAGGTGCCAAAAGTTTTACCTGCAATAAAATTATATTCAAAGCTGCCAAACGGAGGGACCTTAATATAATCATGAATCACCTGCGAGAACCTTGGTATAATTGTATGCACTTTTTCCAATACCGGAAATTCCCTGTGTGATCTTTAATTCAGGAATAGGATATGGGCTTCCCAAACTGCTGCGAAAAAAATTTGACTCCAGGAATTTTTCAAGATAAGCAAAGCGAAGCCGCAGTGATATTTCAAAAGTTTGTAAAGGTTTGCCACTTGAAACCGGGAATGAATCTTTTGGAGGTATATTTTGCAGGGGATTGAATTGTTTGTACGCCGTTGCAAATAAACCTGAAAAGCCAGATTTGGTTTTCATGAAAATATTCAAATCGTGTTTCTTCAATTTTCATAACCTTAACGGGGACTCCGGATTTGCGGACAGCTAATGCAAAAATGTTATCGTTCGTTAATTCGCCAATATAGCTTTGCCCATAATCAATATCATGCGAGTAAGAACCATACAAATAAGTTCGTGGATGTTTAGCCGGTAAAAAAAGCAGTTCAGCTTTGCCCTTCAGTTTCTGATCTCTGAAACCATATGCTAAATAAGTATGCCACCACCATTTTCTGTCAAACTTGTAATTAGTACCAAGATCAAAGCGAAGCCTGAGACCCTCCCATGAGTTTTGTGTTATCCAATTATACCAGGGACCTAATTGAAAATTTCCGGTATTAAGATAGCCCGTGCCGATAAAACCCATTGTGGTGGTGAATTTTTAAAATTTGGATCATTGCTCAGGGTGTCCATCATTTTAATAATGCCTGTTTCATTATTTGACAGATCTTCATGCCGGGCATGCTTCCCAATATTCTTTGGCCTTTGCTTCAGCAGCGCGGGTAATACAATTACTTCTTCAAGCAGTTTGTTTTTATTTAGTTCATGAACCACTGAAGAGTCATTCACCACAATGTTTTTATAGGTGGTGTTTTTGCGACCAATGAATGCGAGCTTTTGTTTTCCAAGAGGAGTGTAGTCGGCAACAAATTTATCTCTTGCTAAAAACCAGGTAGTAGAGTCGTCGAGCAATTGATATTCCTGGATCAAGCTTAATGTTTCCAGGTAATTGACATTTGCATCTTTTCCCAGTCGAAGGTTCATTTTCTGAATTGCATAAGTGCCGGCATGCACCCAGCAGTCACCTTCAAAAGTATTTTCACCCCTATGTTTTGGAGTAAATACAAGATGATAAAAACGGTTTTGATTTACTGCCTGTGTATCTACAACCCGGTAATTATAATAATTATCGCCATTATCACTGGCAGGACTTACAAACTGCTTGTCCATAACCGGGATAAAGTTTCCATAAACACTTACATTCTGGTCCATGTTGCCAAGCAACGGACGTATACTTTCATTTTCCACACCGCCATATGTGTTTACGGCTTTTATTACTTCTCTTCTTTTAAGCGGTTTAGGTTGATAATAATAATCGGAGATCGCTTCAGTAAAATAAGTTGGTAAAAAGGCTTGTCCTTCATGTACTATCAATGTTTTCATTGATCATGATCACTGATCGACTCTCAACGGTTTAAATTTTGAAAGCTTTTTGAAAATTGATATTCTTTAGATCAAGTTCCAGTTTATTATAAACTTCATAGGAGAAATTTTTAAATCTGAATTTATCATTGCGGGCTTTATTCTGTACGATCTTTCGCCAGAGAAATAAACCTTTATTTACTTTGGTTTTAACTTTGGCGCCTTCATTAAAAGTTCCCCTTTCCATTAGTAATTTCAACTGTGATGGAATCACGAGTGCCAGGAATAAATAATTTGTAAGGTTTGATATCCAACGCAGGTGATCTCTAATGTATCTGATGGCCATTTAGCCAGGTTAAACTACAAATGTTCCGGATGAGTCCGATAAGTTTGCCGATCGTATGAATTAATAAATTGTATAGAAGCAAAGGGACTACGGTTCATCGCTATGCGCATCTTTTATAACATCCTGCAAGTATCTTTCGCTGAGAAAGAGCAAACATGCCCGGCAAAAAAGGAACAATACAAAGATGTACAGATCTGCTGAATTTTTCATCATCAGCTTACAAATTTAAGAAACGGCACGTTGAAGCCGGTATTTTGTGCTAGTTAAAGTCAGGCGTACTGACAAAAAAGATTTGGAATTATGGGATTCAGGATATTTACTTTGTATTTCAAAGTACTTTTTATGGTCGAACAAAACCAGCAAACTCTCGACACACTACAGGATATAAAGCGCATGATGGAACGTTCATCCCGTTTCATTTCATTAAGTGGATTGAGTGGGATCGCAGCGGGTATCTGCGCATTGGTAGGTGCATGGTTTGCCAAACAAGAGTTGGATGACTTATTATAAGAACTATAATAATGGGCGGATATACGGATAGATGGCTTTCATCAGTTAAAAATTGATCTGTTTACTAATTTCGATGTTGCGGTGCTTGGCTGCTGCATTGGTTTCTGCATTTTATTTTACATGGAGAAAAGCAAGACATAATAAACTGCCGATTTGGGATCTGACAGCAAAACGGCTTACGATCAATATGCTGATCCCGCTCGTTGCAGGCGGCTTGTTTATTCTTGCGATGTATCAATACAATGAATGGATATTTATAGCACCGGCCTGCCTTGATCTTTTATGGCCTGGCTTTGGTAAATGCAAGTAAGTATACACTTACAGATGTTAAATACCTTGGATTATTCACAGATACTGCTTAGGATTGATCAATACACAGTTTGTGGGTTACGGTCTTGTATTTTTGGGCGGCAGGATTTGGGGTGTTACATATCATTTATGGTTTTGTGATGTGGTGGAAATATGAAAAAAACGGCTAAGAGTTAACTTGATAAAAAATTAGAATTGAAGAATCCGATAACTGGCTTAAATAAAATTTTTGATAATCGCATTCGCCTTGGCATTATGAGTGTGCTGTTGGTGAATGAGGAAATAAATTTTAATGACTTGAAGCAAATGCTGGAAGTGACAGATGGAAATCTCGCCACTCATTTACAGAATCTTGAAGAAAATGGTTTTTAAAAATTAAAAAGGATTTGTGGGTAAAAAGACAAATACAACTTATTCAGTAACGAAAGCAGGAGAAAAAGCATTTGCTGATCATATTGCAGCATTGGAAAATATGATCAAAGGAGTTAAATAATTTTTTTGTAGTATACACTTTGAAATACAAAGCACTTTTTATGAATAAAGAAAAACAAATCATTCGCAACTGGCTAAAAGTTTTTATAGCCGCTCTATTCATCAGCGGGCTTACCGCGATACCTGTTGAACAGGAGCTTTCTTATATCGTTGATCATTTTCCTTTTGAAGGAAGTATAAAGAGGCTTTCTGGATGAAGTATTGATAGGCATACGGCACACATCAAAAGATTATCCTTTTCTTTTTACGGTTATGATTGGCTTGCCTTTGCACATTTTGTACTGGCCATTCTTTTATCGGTCCATTAAGAGATCCGGTAAAAATAAATGGGTGATCGAGTTTGGCGTGATCGCCTGCATTTTGATCATTCCATTTGCAATGATAGCAGGACATTTCAGGGGTATGCCATTTTGGTGGAGGTTGATTGATTGTTCTTTTGGAATTATAGGATTAGTTCCCATTGACGATTTGTTTAAAGAATATAAAACGTTTGGAAGCTGAAGAGAAAGAGAAATCTGAAAAAAAAGAGGCGTTCGATCTGCTTATTGCTTAATCATGAAAAATACGATCATGAAACAATAATATTGAAACTCAAAGCATTTCAAGATGAAGACAATATGTGTTTTAAGCCAATTAGGGATGGATATATATCCCTGTTCATCCAGCCGGTTTTATTGTAACGATCATGGCAATGAATTTTTATGGTGCCGGTTTGTATGGCTGTTGTGAGGAACTAGGACACTCTGTGTCTGATGACCTGTATTCAATTTTTGTATTTGCTACTTGCACTGCATTCTGGTGGAAATGGTGTAGCCGAAAAAACAATTGCTAACTCATGAAAACATTTTTTAATGCAGTGCTATTTGCACTGCAGGGAATAAAACAATTTATTTCCAGTGACAGGAATGGTAAAATTCAAATGGTGTTCGGTACAACTGCGATCATACTCGGGTTTACTGTTTCATCTATCATCTTTTCAATGGCTGCTCGTATTGTTCTGTATTGGATTAGTCATTTCACTGGAGATGATCAATTCTGCTATTGAAAGATACTGTGATCTTGTTACCACAGATTTTCATCCAGGTATCAAGATCATTAAAGATGTGGCAGCCGGTGCCGTTTTAGTGGCATCGATCACAAGCCTCATCATAGGCCTTATAATATTCATTCCTGCATTGGTTCAGTTTTTAAATTTTTTAAAATGAGTTTCAGTAAAAAGATCATTATCCCATTAGCCTTTACGCTTATCCTTATTGATCATAAGAATAATACTGAGCAATGAGCTTACCTATATTTTTCTTGCCTGGAATTTATTTCTTGCATGGATACCTTTTGCGCTGAGCCAAAAACTCAGCAACATAAATAATCGCTGGAAAATATTCTTTATAACTGGCCTTTGGCTTTTGTTTTTACCCAATGCTCCTTATATCATCACCGACTTTTTACATTTAAAACAAAGAGTTCCCTATTCCTTATTGGTATGATATTCTTCTCTTGTTCAGCGCCGCATTAAATGGTTTGTTGCTTGGACTCTCTGTCACTTTTAACAGTTGAAAAATTTTTACTCGATCGTTATGGAAGTAAGATTTCAGGCATCATCATGCTATGTTCTTTTTTTCTCTGCGCATTTGGAATTTATATAGGCCGGTACCTGCGCTGGAACAGTTGGGATATAATCGTTAACCCCGGTGACGTGGCTGGCGATATTTTAGACAGGGTATTTAACCCGTTCGATCATTTTGGAACATGGGCCGTTACTGTTTTATTCGGCAGCTTTTTTATGTAATGTATTATTCAATAAAAGAATTTAATTAATCACAAACCAAATCAATTTTAAATAAAATGGAAACAACTGAATCGAGAACTACAGTTTATACCTCTGCTTGATAAGGGCAAGCTCTTTTTTAAAGCAGTGATAATTTTTGTAATGGCATTTTTTCTCTGGATACCTACCAATATTATTCGCGATGTGATCAATAGAAAGAGCGGACAGGCAAAAAGAAGCGATAGAAGAAGTAAGCAGTAAATGGGCGGGAAAACAAACGATTACAGGCCCGATCTTAATGATCCCTTATACTGGAACAGCTAATGGCCTTGTTAATCAAAAAAAATATGCCTGGTTCATGGCCGATCAACTGGATATCAGTTCTTCGGTATCGCCACAAAAACGCCATCGTGGTATTTATGAGGTAGCGGTTTACCAGGGTGATATTTCTATTACTGCAAAATTCAACGACATCAAGTTTAGAGAATTGAATGTTGCTCGCTGCAAATCTTTTGTGGTCTGAAGCAAAACTTTTGTTGCAGATCTCCGACCTGAGTCGTGGTATCAATGAAGAAATACTATATGAAATGGAAGGACAGCAGTTTTCTTTGTCAGCCATGGGCTGAAACAAATGACAAACATTGGTGATGCATTATATGCTGCCGTTCCATTAAAAGCAGAAGATGCCGATACACAAAATGTATTCACGGTAAAATTTTCTTTGCATGGTTCGCAACAATTAATGTTTTCTCCGGCAGCAAGAGAAACAAAGATCGAGATGAAAGGAAACTGGCCTGATCCAAGTTTTACGGGTATCAAGATTCCTGAAACACCCAATCCATCCGGATAGCGGTATTGATGTAAAATGGAAATACCTGAATCGTACCAACCCAATGGTTTGGAACGATCAGTTCATCGATCTGCAAAACTTCGGCAATGGGAGCTAACCTTATTATCCCGGTTGATCAGTATGATAAAACAGAACGTTCAGTAAAATATGCACTGCTTTGCATCATTCTTACATTTGCCGCCTTCTTCCTTATCGAAACAATTCTATAAAGAAACCTGCATCTGATCCAATACGGGCTGGCAGGGCTTGCACTCGTGCTGTTTTATACATTATTATTATCTATTTCAGAATACACAGGGTTCAATCTTGCTTACCTGATCGCTGGTGTTGCGACGATCGGGCTTGTAACCTGGTTTGTCGGCAGTATTATGAAGTCATCAAAGCTGGCAATATTTATTGGCCTTGTGCTTGCTGTTGTATACGGATATATTTTCACGATCATACAATTACAAGACTATTCATTATTGATGGGAAGCATCGGTCTGTTCTTTGCACTTGCCATCATCATGTATTTCTCAAGGAAATTGAAATGGTAGTTATTAAAAATAATTTATGAAAAGAAGATTATTAAAGTTTAGAGAAACCATACTTGTGTTTTTAACTCATAAAATTGCTTTGCCAATGCTAAAATTGGTAAGAAGACCCAATGAATTTACATACAGTGAAGATGAATTGAAATCTTTTCCCGCCGGAACATTGGGTAATGATCTGTTGTCTTTTTGAGACAAAGAAACCTGCCATTACTCAAACATTATGCACGACATGATCTGAAGCATGTATTGCTTGGTTATGATACAACGGAAGAAGGCGAAGCCTGTTTGCAAAGTTTTATGTTTGGCAATGGCCGCATTTCATTCCCGGTATTGGCAACAGTAACTTATAGTTTTATTACAATGCCGGAATATTGGAGTAAAATGAAAAAAGCATTTCTCGAGGGAAAGAAAAGTAATCCAATTCATCATGGAAATGGAATGAGCTATTAAAAGAACCAACTGAAGAATTAAGAAGAAAGATATTGTAAATATAGAATAGCCATGAACCTTTTGTTGGAGTTGGTTTTAGTTCGAAAGCCTCACAT
>ERZ1370068.10500-contig-9194_pt1 | contig 25703 bp, 25 predicted proteins | sample MGYA00561227_ERZ1370068 | MGnify/ENA primary metagenome ERZ1370068 (study PRJEB38410, sample SAMEA6850437) | metagenome | study: Metagenomic assessment of the ecological functions of the soil: analysis of the soil microbiota associated with the...
CCAGTTACGTATTGCCTCGATCGAAACAGCGGAGGCGGCGCGCTCGGACTACGATCGCGATCCCTCGCGCGGCCGCATCGACGCCGAGATCACGTTGAACGTTCTCTCCTCGAAATTCAGCCCGACGACGGCTGGAAGCGCCAATGCGCTCTGACGTCTCAGGCGCAGCGCGCGCCTGAGCTCTTCCCTGGCGGCGGAAAAGCTCGCGAGTCTGGCCGGCTATGACGCGCCGGAAAGCCTCCAGTCCTGAATCGAGCGCTCGCCTGACCGCAATGGACGGAGAACGCGGAAAAGCGATCGGAGGGAACTGGTCGCGGCGATCGACGCCTTCGCCGGCGCCCTCAATCGTGCTGATTACGATTCCGTCGTCGGGATGATGACCACGACGCCCGCTTCGGCCCGTGGACTCCCGGAAATGGCCGGGAAGGCGCGGGCGCGCGAGGCGCACGCGGCCTGACGACACCGGATCCAGGCGAGTTTCGACGTCGACGAGAATCCTCGTCGGAGGCGGATCTGGTCGCCGTGCTTCGCCTCTCAGAATTCCCGCCTCAGGAACTCAGCGCGAGCGGGCGGAGCGCCCATCGAGAAACCGGGAAGCGCCGCGCAGCCTCCGTGTGGCAGCGAAGCGGGCGTCTGGAAGAGCGTGCCCGGGGCATGACGAACTGGGCGGCTCCGGGCAGGCGAAAAGGTGAAGAATTACTTGAGCTTCGGCTTCGCTCGCGCTGCGCCGGCAGCGCGCGCCGACGGGCCCCACGTCCAACCTGGGGAGGATTCCCCAGGCCCCCTCTGAAGGCTGAACCCCCTCTGATACCGAGGGTCCGCCAGGGTCATCCGGCCGAGGAAATGACGAGACGCGGCCAGGCGGGCTGGAAGACGCATCCGGCAGCGGTCTGCCGCATTCGGGCGAACGCGCGTGCTCGCGAACGTACGTCTCAGCCGACGGCAGGCCCGGAGTCAGCCTCCCTCGGACGAGCTTGAAAAATCGTAGAGGTGGATGCGCCTCGTGGACGAGGAAGAACTCGAGCCACGCGCGAGAGAGCCAGCGGGCCTCCGAGATTCGCGTGGACGCCGATGCGGGCGAGACTCCTCGTCCGACAGGGGCCCGCACCATCTCTTCGATCAGCGAGGCCCGCCTCCCCGCGGCCGTCCTGTGCCCAGCAGCCGGACCGGGAAGGGTCATCGCCACCGGCGCCGCGTGGGGATCCTTTTCCCGCGCGGTACGGCGGAAGTGGAGCGGAGAATCGCGCGCGAGGATGACGCGGACGCGCGCTGCGCAGACGCCAGGTGTGCATCCGGCGTGATGCGCGCGAGGTGCTCGCGCGCATTCCATTTTCTGCGCCGCCGGCGGCCGCTGCGCCAGGGCGGGCGCCGACGGGTCGCCGAGCACCGTCGTCCACGAGGAGAACTGCGCGTCCAGGCGCGCGCGAGATCCTCACCGCCAGCGGCGCTCATCGGCGCGCGTATTGCCGAAAGAAGGCTACCGGTTTCCAGCGGGGACGTCTGGTCCCGGTCGGCGATCGCGCGCGACGCCGAACATCAGATTTCGTAGGCGGCCGCGGCCTGGAGGTCCACCGGTTGATCGGGGTCGCTCGGAGGGAGCGGTAGCGGTCGAAGAGCCACTTTTCAGGACACCGGCCTGCGGACTCCCCGGAGGCGCGGCGACGTCCACCATCACCGACGGGATGCCTCGCGCACTGAAGTTGTACTGGTCGCCCGGATGAAGACGCGCCGCTCCGGCTCCGGGTCGCGCTGCACCGCAATGCCCAGAGGCCTCCGCGACGGCGCGGACGTCGTCTCCGAGATCGGATTCGTCGAGCCCGAGGACCGTGACGAGCCGGAGGAAAGAGCGGCAGGAACATGTCGATGTTCAGGTCGGCGACCATCGAATCGGAGGGGACCGTGGGATGGACCGCGAACCACCGGGAGCCGAGGAGGCCCTTCTCCTCCGCCGTGACGAACACCAGCAGCATGCTCCGGCGTGAGTGTGAACCCCCGACGCGCGTGCTGCCATTCCGCGAAATCCAGGAGCGCCGCGCAGCCCGAGGCGTTGTCCATCGCTCCAGCCGACAGATGGTATCGCCCGCTGACGGCCGGGCCGATCCCCAGGTGATCGAGGTGCCGGACAGGACCACGCTATTCCTTCTGGAGAGCGACGGGTCGGAGCCGCGGATGATGCACCCGCGACGTTGAACGATCGACGTCTCGCCATTTCTTCCCGGAGGTTTGCCCGCACCGACACCGGAAGCGCGAAACGCGCGCAGGGCTTCCCGCGCCTCGGCCGGGTCCACGATCTCCGGCGAACGTCATGCGCGCGCCCGGCAAGAATTTCTCCGCGCGCGCCGGGCTTGACGGCGAGTGCCAGTCGCTCGCCAGCGGTGAGCTCGTCCGAGGGCCCCGTCGGCGAAGGCTCATCGACGGGAGGGCCGCGGAGCGCGCCCACCGTTCCACGCGACTCTCGCATGTGGCGCGGGTTCGGGACCGAGATCTCGCCGATCGCGCCGGCCGCGCGGAGCGCTTTCCAGCGGACTGGCGGGGGACTGCGGCGTGCGCGGAAATCTCGGGGAAAGGCCGGGAGGACTGCCCGGAGAGGAACATCGCGACCTTTCGCGCGGGTCCATCCCCGCGGGATCGTCGTGACCCTGCCCGGGCGCCGAGACGCCGTACCCGATACAACACGACCGGGGCGTCGACCGCGACCGTCGCTTCGTTTCGCGCACGCGCGATGGACGTCGTCCCCGAACGCCAGCGGTTCGGGCTTGCCGTCCCCCACGGCGCGACACTCGATTATCGTCTTCGAGGATACCGGCGCGACCGGAGGCGAACCGGCTGCTCGTATCCGCTCGCGCCGCGCGGGTTCCGACGCCCGACCTCCGGAGCGTCGTTTCGACGTATTCCGGCCGCTCTTCGATAACCAGGGGCTGCTGATGGTGCACGCGTCCTTCGAATGCGTCAGGAGGCGGAAGAGCGCGGACGTGAGCCCACCAGCGGGAGCCTGAATCGAAGTCCGCCCGCGGCCGCCGCCGCCAGCGCGAAGGCCAGGCCGATCCGCTTCACGGGGGTGTTCCCTTCGAGTGTCTCCTGGGCCGAGACCGCCTTCCAGACGCTGCGTTCCTGTGCGCACGTGAACGTGCCGGTGAACCGCACCCGTACGGTGAAATCCGGATTCCATCCCCGTCACCGTATTGACTCCCGTCACGATCCCCACGGAACCGTGAGAGGCGAACGCCGAGATCGGAGAGGCGCTGCGCGGCTCGTGTCCGCCCTGGAGCGGGACGTCAGGCCGTCGAGCGCCTGGCGGCGGGTACGGCGTTCCCCCGGTAGGTGGTGTCGACGAAATCGTCCGCGAGGATCGCCCCCACCGCCACGGCGTCGCGGCGCTCGAGCGCCTCGACCCAACGCTGCTCGAGCTGGATCAACTCGTCGCGCGCCGCAGGGGGCCTTTCGGCATTCCGGCGGCTTCGGAAACCGCAGCGCCCGCGGCGGGGCGGTGGCGAGTAGAACCGGGACCACGAATTTCACACACTGATCTCCAGCCTCGCGCTTCCCCGGATAGGATGAGCGGGTGAGGATCGCAACGCCTGGAACGTCAACGGATTCGGGCCCGGGAGAGCCGGCTGCCTGAATGGATCCGGGAGAGACCGGCCCGACGTCGTGTGCCTGCAGGAAATCAAGGCGCCGCCCGACAAAATTCCTGCTCCTCTGCGAGCTGAGCTGACGGATTACTGGTGCTACTGGCACGGCGAGCGCGCGCACTATTCGGGCGTCGCTCTCCATCTCCTCAAGGAGACCTTCCGAGAGACCGGGCGTTCCCATCCAGACGTTCGACCACGAGACGCGCGCATCGTCGTCCGCGCGCCGGTGGCCTCTCGGTCGCTTCGATCTACGTGCCCAACGGCGGAAAGGATTTTCCGGCGAAGCTCAAGTTCCTCGAGGCGCTGGAGGACTCGTCGGGCGGGAGCAGGCGGGGAGCTCATCCCTGGTCCTCTGCGGCGACCTGAACGTCGCCGGACCGACCAGGACGTCCATCCGAAGGAGCGCACGTCAGGTCATCGGCCAGCTTGCCCGAGGAGCGTGGGCTCCTCGAGCGCATCCTCACGCGCGGAGTCGTCGATATCGGACGCGTCCTCGATCCCGACAACGCGGACCTCTTCTCTGGTGGGCACCGTGGCGCGAACATGCGCCAGCGCAACATCGGATGGCGCCTCGATTACGTGCTCGCGAGCGCGCCAGCTGGCGCTCCGGGCGCGGCGATCCGCGGTGCTCGCCGACGTGGGGACGAGCGACCACGCGCCCGTCGTCGTCGAGTTCGATTGAGCGCCGTTCTCTATCTCCACGGCTTTCGCGTCGTCGCCGAAGGGCCGGAAAGTCGAGGCGCTCGCCGGGATCTTCGCGCCCGAAGGAATCGCCTCGACGCCCCGGACTTGGAACGTGCCCCTCTTGGACGGCTCGACCTCGGGGGCGATGGTGGAACGCGCGCGGGAACGGCGCGCCGGCGTCCGCCGGGAGGCCGTCGCGGAAGCTCCTCGGCCGCTCGTCGCTCTGGGCCATTTCTGCCTGACCTGCCGGGCGTGCCTCTCGTCCTCATCGCGCCGGCACTCGGCTTCCCGGCCGGCGATGGGTCGAGAGCTCCCGCCCGGCGACCCCATCGCCTTCTTCCATTTCGGTGAGGGCCGGGAGGTCTCCGATCCACTGGAAGTTCTTCGCCGCCATGGCGGAGCTCTCCGTCTGAAGCCACCGCTCCTCCGGCTCCCGTCACCGTCGTGATGGGAGGTCAGGCACGAGAGCGTGCCCGATCGTCCGTCAGGGGTCTGGGAGAGGTGGAGCTTTCCGGAACTCTGCACCCGAGATCGCGCTTCTCGAGCTCCCGGCGTGGAGATCACGGCCTGACCTCCTCTGTCGTCGCCGACCTCGCCGGCGAGATCCGGCGGTCGCTCCTCTGCCGGATCGTTCCGGCGCGTCCCCGGACGCCGAATCGCGATCGCGGTGAGAACCCGGGAACTCCCGTGAAGTCCACGAATCTCGGCTGCCTCGCCGCCGCGGTGCTTTTCGGCGCTTGCGGGGGCGCCGACCGGAGCCACCCGCTCGACGCCGTGCGCGTTTCGATGCCGCATGGAAGTCTATCGAGCTCGATCCGCACGCGAAGAACCAGCTCGCTGCGTTCTCGGTCGTTTCCCAGATCTTCGAGCCTCTCGTGACGACCGACGCCAGCATGCAGATCCAGCCGTGCCTCGCGAGCCGCTGGGAAAACCCCGATCCCTCGACCTGGATCTTCATCTCCGCCCCGACGTCCGGTTCCACAGCGGGAAACGGCCTCGATTCCGGCGACTGTCGTCTACACGGATGGATCGCGCTGCTCCGACGCCCGATCTCGAGATGTCGGGCTATCTCCCGTACATCGATTCGACCGCGGCCATCGACCTCTCACCGTCCGCATCCGCACGACGAAGCCTCTCTCGCCGTTCTCCTCAACAAGCTGCGATTCATCTCTGATCGTGCCGAAGGGCGCTGACCCGCAAGCAGCTCGACGCCCACCCCGACGGGACCGGACCGTTCCGCCTGGCCGAGTGGGTGCCGGGAAAACGGCTGCGCATCCGCGCTGATGCGGCTACTGGGGCAGCAGCCCCGGCCATCTCCGGGAGGGTCACATTCCACCTCGACCGTTCTCCGTCCGAGGCTCCGCAGGACCTGAAGGAAGGGCAGTGCCCGAGCTTGCCCAGTGCAACGCGAAACACCTCGAAACCCTCCTCGCGGAAGATCGGCGGTTCCGGATCATGCGGCGCACCAGCATCTTCGTGAAGTACCTCGGTTACGACTTCGCTCACGACGCTCCGCCGGGAGTTTCCCCTCCCCAACCCGTTTCGAAGCTCCAGGTGCGCGGAGGCGATCAACGTCGCGATCGACCGGCGGCGCCCTGATCGCCGCGCTTCCTTACGACGCCGTCCCGGCAACCCCAGCTCGTGCCGCCCTTCATCTTCGGATTCGATCCCCGCATCGCGGAGGCGCCGCACGACCCCGCCCGCGCCTGGGCGCTCCCGGCCGAGGGCGACCTGCCGGCGGGCTTCTCGGCGCCGTTCACCCGCGCAGGCTCTTCGCGGAAGCGGCGCGGAACGTGGCCGAGCAGCTCCGGGAAGTCGGCATCCGATTCGACGTCTCCGTCGTCCCCGGATCCGGAGTTCTTCGATATCGCCAATACCGGGCGTTCGGCCGTCCATCCTCTCCGGTTCGGGTGCCTCACGGGGACATCAGCGACATTCTCGACAACGCCCTCCACTCGCTCGACCCGGCGCGGCACTTCCGGGATCCACAACTACGTCGGCTACAGGAATCCCGACGTGGACCAGGCGATCGAGGCGAGCGCGGAGATGCAGGGGTCAACGCGCGCGCCGCGACGCCCTTCAGAAAATCGAGAGAACGCTGATGGACGACCTCGTCTGGATCCCGCTGTACGTCGACGACGACGACTATGCCGTCGATCGCCAGGCTCGCCTGGCAGCCGCGCAACGACGGGCTCATCCTCGCGTCGGTACATCGGATTGAATTGAGCCTGGGCGGCCGGGTCATCCAACCCGGAGGCTTCCCAGGTCCCTTCCGGAGAATGGCTGCGCGAGCATCGGAACGCGCCGCGGCGCATAGGCCGACCTCGACCAGGATCTGCCCATTGCATTCCTCGCGAGAAACTCGCGAGCGGCGGCAGGATGCATTCCCAACCACGTGCCGCCGCGCGCCCGTCGGCGACTCGCCGCCGTCGGCCGCCTCGCTACTCCGCCGACTGCGCGAGGCGAAAATCCGAAGGCTCGCAGCCGCCGATCCGGGCGCGGCGTCCATATCAGCCCCTGCGGACCGCGTAGAGATCGAATCGCAGAGCGAGCGGGACGAACGGCATGTCCTGCCGGAGGAGCCCTGCGCTTTCGTCAGCGTTTCCAGCCGCGCGGCCGGATCGAGGATCCGGTCCGACTGTTCGATCGAGGCCGTCCATCTCGGGGCTCGCGTAACCGAAGTAATTGGGACCGTCCGAATCCGTTCTCGGGGAATGCACAGGCGTCGAAGAATCCGACGCGTCGCCGGTGTCCCTCGCTCCCACCCGAAGAGCACGAGCGGAGCATCGCCCCGCGCCCACCGTGCATTGAAGGATGCAAAGGGCAGTTCGACCGGCGTCACCCGGAGTCCGAGCGCTCCGGTCCGCCGGACGATCTCGTCGGCCGCTCCGTGCAGGGTAGTCGGGAAAGATCGATCTCCATCGGCCGGGCCGCGTCGCTCGCGGAGATCCGGAGGACCGCCGGGCTTCCGCCGGATCGTGGGAAGCGGGGGAAGGCGGCTCGAGTAGCCGAAGACCGTCGACGGGACGAGTTGATCGAGGGGCACCGCGAGTCCCTTGAGCCCTCTGGCCGCGATTTCCCTGCGGTCCAGCGCAGAGGCCATCGCCCGACGCAGCGCCGGGTCCGCGAAAGGGCTCCCGGGACGCTCGGAAAAACCGAGAAGGACTTCCGAGATCCTGCCGGGAGACGAATCGCACCGCCTTCTGGACCGACGCCCCTCTCCAGAATTCCTCGGGGAAACGGCCGACCGCGTCCACGCGACCTGCGGAGATCGCGGAGGCGCGGTCCTCCCGGCCCGGAAGCGGAACGATCGACACGCGCTCGAACTCCGGTGCCGCGCCCCAGAACGCCGGGAACCGGGCCCTCTCGATCCGCTGCCCGGGGCCGCCCGAGACGAACGTGTACGGTCCGGTTCCGATCGGGCGATCGATCGGCGACGCCGGGCGCTCCGCGGCACGATCGCGATGAACACGAGCTTGTTGAGGAGGACGGGGCTCGGGTCCCGGGTCAGGAGGACGATGGTCGCGTCGTCGACCACGCGCACTTCCCGGATGGACTGGACGTAGTAGCCGACCATCGACCCGGGAAGCTTCTGCGCGCAGGATCGTGGCGCGAACGTCCTCCGCGCCGAAGGGACGGCCGTCGTGGAACACCACGCCGCGGCGCAGATGAAAGCGCCATTCGGTATCGGACACGTTCTCCCAGCGAACCGCGAGTCCCGGAACGATCTGCATCTCCGGGCCGAAGGCCACGAGCTTGTCGTAGAAGTGATCGAGCGTCGAGGCAGCTCCGCTCGTCGTCCCTGCAGATGGGGGTCGAGCGTCGTCGCGGAGGTCAACAGTCCGATCGCGATTCGGGATCCCGCGTGGGGCCGCGCGCGCTGGCAGGCGGCGGCCGCGACGATGAGCGCGAACACCGCGAGCCGAGTCCTGAATGTCATCTATTCTCGGCCTTTGGGGGCGATTCTACACCGTCCGAAGGCCGGTCCGCGGGCTGGTATACTGCCCGCCACCAGAGCAGGCTGATGAATTTCCATTCCCGGAGGAGCCTTCGGATCGCCCTGGCGATCCTGCTGGCGTGTGCCATGGGCATGCGCGCGCCGCCGCGATTCGCCCCCGCCTCAGTCGTCCAGACCAACGACATCACCACCCTCGATCCGAACCGGGAGTTCGAGGTCGGCAACGACATCGTCGCGATGAACATCTTCGACCCGATGTCTCCGTTTCGACCGGCACATGACCCTGCAGCCGTCGCTCGCCGTCCGGTGGGAGAACCCCAACGACCGGACATGGCGTCTCCATCTCCGTTCCGGAGTCACCTTCCATGACGGCACGCCGCTCTCCGCCGACGACGTCGTCTTCACGATTCGCCGCGTTCTCGCGCACCCGGAATCCGAGCTCTACCCGTTCTTCGCCGGTGTGGTGCGACGCGTCGAATCGCGCGAGCCCGGCATCGTCGAGATCGAAACCGAGCAGCCGACGCCACTCTCGCGCGGCTGGCTTTCGTCTACATCCTCCCGCGGAAACTCCTCGAGACCCAGGGAGACGCCGCGTTCTTCCTCCATCCCGTCGGGACGGGCCCGTATCGATTCGTGGGCTGGCGCCCGGGCGACCGCGTCGACTCTCGCTCGCTTCGACGGCTACTGGGGCGGGCGGCCGGCGATGGCCTCGGTGGTCTTTCGCACCGTGGCCGAACCGGAAGCGCGGTGGACCCTCGTCGAGCGGGAGCGGCCGGTCATCTGCTCGAGGACCGCGCCGCGGGTGGGAGGAACACCACGGCAACCCGCGTTTGACCCTGATCGCCCGTCCGAGCCTCTCCGTTTCGTATCTCGGCATCAACGTCACGCCGGGTCCGGACAATCTCCTCGCGGACCTTCGCGTCCGGCAGGCGATCCGCCTTGCCATCGATCTGAAGAAACTCCTCCTCCGGGGACGGCCAACCACGCTTTTCCCGCCAGCCAGTACGTCCCCCTGACGTCATCGGATACAACCCGGCGCTGGGCCTTCCCTCGTACGATCCCGCCGCCGCCCGCCGTCTGATCGCCGACGCCGGACATCCCGGCGGAATCGACGTCGACCTCGACATGCAATCTCCGATCGAGCCCTCGTTCATCCGAAGAGCTCGTCGCCGAGCTCGCGGAAGCGTCGATCCGCGTGACTCCGCGCTACTGGCCCAAACAGGAGATTCCCTGCGCGCATCGACCGGCGGCTCTCGAACTTTCATCTGGCGGGTGGGTGTGCACCTCCGGCGAGTCCGCGGAGCTCTTCGAGTCGGCGCTCCACACGCGACCGCGCGCGCCGGCCTGGGACGCGTCAACGGCACGGGGTACTCGAACCCGGAGCTCGATCGCCTGATCGAGCAGCTCGTCGCGACGATCGATCCGGGAACGCGTGTCGAGCTCGAGAAACGGGCGATGGCGATCGCGCTCGCGGATCTCCCCTTCGTTCCCTCTACGTCCAGGAGGACCGCTACGGTGCTGACCTCGGACGTCGCGTGGGAGCCGCGCGCCGACGGCGAGATCTGGCTTTCCGAGGTGCGGCCGCGATGAGCGCGGCCCATCCCCGAAGCCGGCCGCTCAAGCGGCGTTTCGAGCTCGTCCTCGCGAGCGTGACGGGGATCCTCCTCATCCTCGTCGCGCTGACGATGGTCCTCGTCCGGTACCGCGACCAGAAGCAGCTCCTGGAGAACACCGCGCTGATGTTCGCCGAGACCACGAACGACCAGATCTGCCAGCAGTACCGCGTGTACTACCATTCCGGCTCGTACAAGTTCCGCGAGATCGTGCGCCGGACGATGGCATGGAATCCCGATGTCCACCGGATCCTCATCCTTTCGGTCGCCGGCCAGGTGCTCTACGACTCGTCGGAAAGCATGGACTACAACCTGCAGACCGACCATCCCGCCCGCCGGATCGCGGACCCGCGCATCGTCGAAGCGACGGCGGACTTGAACGCCCACGTCTTCCACGAAAGGACCCCCGCGCCGGCGATCTCCTCATGATCGTCGCGCCTTTCATCGAAGAGTGGGGCCGCCACCCCTATTCGGTGCTGTACGTCTTCACCTACGGATCGCTCGACCGCGCGATGCGCGCGACCGCGCTCCGATCGCGGCGCTCCTCTCCGGCTCCCTCGTCGTGATGGCGCTCGTGGCGCGCGGGCTCGGGACCCGGGTCGCGCGTCCGGATCGAAGAGCTCACCCGCGGCGTCCGGGCGTTCGAACGGGGCAAATACCACCGCGAGATCGTGCTGTCGGCGAGCTCGCTCGAGATCGAGGAGCTCTCCGGAGACGTTCGATCGCATGGCGACGCGCCTCGAGGAGCACGTCCAGAAGCTCGGGAGACCGCCAACGAGGAGTTGAAGACGCTCGACCGCCTGAAGACCGATCTCCTCGCGAACGTCAGCCACGAGCTGCGCACTCCCTGTCGGCGATCCGCGGCTACGTGGAATTCATGAGTCGACGGCAACCCGGGCCGGTGAGCGCCGAACAGGCCGCGCGCTCGGGATCTGTCTCCGGAACATCGACCGCCTGAACAAGAACATCAACATGCTCCTCGATTTCTCCCGGATGGAGCTCGGCCGGGTCGCGATCAACCCCGCGCCCTTCCGCTTCGACCTGCTGCTGCGGCAGACCCTGGCCTCGCTGGAGGCGGGGTCCGAAAAGAAGAAAGTCGTGATCGAGGCCACGATCGCCGATCCTCTGCCCGCGGTCGTCGGCGACCGGGAGCGCCTGGTGCAGGTCATCGAGAATCTCGTCGTCAACGCGGTGAAGTTCACGCCCGCGGGGACCATCTGGACTGCGGCGGAGCCGGACGCCTCGGGGCGCGAAGTGCTCGTCACCGTCGCCGACAGAGCGGCATCGGAATCGCGGCGTCGGATCGGGAAAGCGATCTTCGCGAAGTTCTACCAGGTCGATGCCGGAGCGGCGCGGCGGTTCGGCGGTGTCGGCCTGGGCCTCGCGATCGTGAAGTCGATCCCTCGATCGCCCACCACATCGACATCCGCGTCGACGAGCGTACCGGCGGAGGCACCGTCTTCCGCTTCGCGCTCCCCGCCGCGACCGGCCGCTCCCCTCACCCCGAGCCGTCGCCCCGGCGCCGGACCGCGACTCCCGGCCGGTGCGGATCCTCGCGATCGACGACGACGCCGACTTCCTCTCCATCTCGTCGCCGCCCTCGAGGGAGACGGCCGCGACGTGCTGACCGCGACGTCCGCCGATCAGGGGCTCGCCGTGGCGCGCCTCGGCCCGGCCCGACCTCATCCTCCTCGACGTTTCTCCCCGACCGCAGCGGCTTCGAGGTCCTGCAGGCCCTCGAGGACGATCCCGAAACTCGATCGATCCCGACCCTCGTCGTCACGGTCGTCAACGAAAAGGCGGAGGGCTTCCCGGCTGGGCGCCCACAACTATCTGTTGAAGCCGGTCGAGGGAGCCGTCCTCGTCGAGGCGGTGGAGCCGCGCGCTCGCGCCCCGCGACCTGTCCGCGGCTCGACGATCCTCGTCGCTCGACGACGAGGCGGACGTCACCTCCTATCTCACGGCCGTCCTGCACTCGGCGCGGGTACTCGACGATCGCGGCCAGCTCGGGCGCGGAAGCCCTCGTGCTTCGGCGCCGAGCGCCGGCCGGACCTGATCATCCTGGATGTTATGATGCCCGGCATGGACCGGCTGGGAGGTCTTGCGCCGACTGCGCGATTCCGACCTCGCCAACATTCCCGTCATCGTCTTGAGCGCCCGCGAGAGCCCCGAGGACGTGGCCGAGGGCCTGGCGTTCGGCGTTCGCAGCTATCTCGGAAAGACCGCGGGGCTCGACCGGCTCCTCGCCGAAGTGCGGGCCATTCTCGCGCCGCCGAGCGGTTCCAGTGGGGACGGCGTTGTGAGCGCCGGAAATCCCTGCATCCTCATCGTCGACGACGAGGATGACGTCCTCGACCTCCTTACGGTGGTCTTCGAGACGGAGGGGTTCCGAACCCTCGCCGCCTCCGACGGCCCGAACGCGCTCACGCTCGCCTACTGACGAAGTCCCCGACGTCATCCTGCTCGACGTGATGATGCCCGGAGATGGACGGCTGGCAGGTGCCCCGGGCGCTCAAGGTCGACGAGCGCACGGCCGGCATCCTGGCGGCGATGATCTCGGCGCGCACCGAAGGGCGGGACAAGATCATCGGCCTCCAGGAAGGCGCCGTCTCCTACGTCGAGAAGCCGTTCTCCCGGCCGAAGTCGTCGCCGAGGTCCGCTCGATCCTCGGAAGGCAGACGTGAACACGCCGGCCGACGAGCGCGACGAAACCGGGCGGCTGCGCGCCGAGTGGCTCCAGTACCGGTCGCGCCTGACCGATCCGGAGACGGGCTCCCGACGCTCGCCGGGGTCGTCGACGAGCTCCGGCGGCTGCTCGAGGACGGACACCCGCTGGGCGTCTTCACCCTTCGCTCTACGCCGAGCGGCAGCTCGAGGAATTGTGGGGATGGCAGGCGTATGACTCGACTCGTCCTCGAGTTCATCCGGGGACTCAAGATCGACCGCGGCAGCGGCGCCGTTCCCGACGGCATCCTCTGCGTTCCGCCGTCCGCGCGGACGAGATCTTTCTCTTCCTGGCACCTCGACAAGACCCGGATCGAGGAGAGCCCGCCCTCGGAATGGCTCACCGAGCGGGCGGGAGCGCCTCGACCGGTACGTCAAGAAGTTCCTCGCACAACGCCTCCTCCGCCGATCGCTTCCGCAACTACGTGGGCGCCGCGGCCGTCTTCTCCGATCCGAAGGTGCGGGTGGAGCGCCTGATCTACCGCGGCGTCCGCGAGGCGCGGAGCGAGGTGTACGACCGTACGGTCCGGGCGCCGAGCTGCGGGGACCGATCTGCTGAGGAAGATCATCGCCGAATCCCGGATCACGCCGGTCTTCCAGCCGATCTTCGAGCTCGCGACCGGCCGCGTCTTCGCCTTCGAAGCGCTCTCGTGGGGACCCCCGGGAGTGGATTCGAGACCGGGGAGACGCCTTCGCGTTCGCCGAGCGCGCCGATCTGCTCCTGCCGCTCGAGCGCGTGCCGGAGGCGAATCCTGGAAGAAGCTTTCGGCATCGGCGCCGGCCAGCAGCCTCTTCATCAATCTCTCTCCCGCGGCGGCGTCGGACGAAGAATTCCTCGAGGGACCTTCGAGAAGCTCGTGCGCACGAAGGGGTTCGAGCCCTCCCGGATCGTCGTCGAGATCACCGAGCGCACCTCACGCGCTCCACCATGATGTTCACCCGGGTGCTCCAGGAATTGCGCCGGGAAGGATTCCTGATCGCCGTCGACGACATGGGGACCGGGTACGCATCCTTCTCTCCCTCGCGGAGATCCAACCGGACTACCTGAAGTTCGACAGCGTCTTCGTGCACGAAATCCAGAATCACCGGATCAAGCGCGACCTGCTCGACGCGATGCTCACCTTCGCGCGCAAGACCAACACCCGGGTGATCGCGGAGGGAATCGAGACCGAAGAGGAGCTCGACACGCTGATCGAGCTCGGCGTCCCGCTCGGCCAGGTCTATCTCGCCCGGCCGACTCTGATCGAGGCCTTGAAGCACATCAAGACGGCCTGACCGACACGTCGGCCGCACGCCGCGCCCGCTGGAACCGCGCGGCCTCCCCACAACGCGATCCTCCTCCCTCGGTAGCTCGCGCCCTGCGGGCGCGGCGATTGACGCGCCCGGCGCTTGCGCGCCACGCCGCTTTCGCGGCGGATCCTTCTTTCGAAGGATCGCGCTGAATGCCTTCGGGGAGACTAATCGCGTTGTGCCTCCGGGGCTCGGGCAAGAGCCCTCGACCGCTTCGAAGCCCGGGGAAGGCCGGCGCGAGCCCCAGAACAGTCGCGCGCACGCACGCACGCAAGAAGTAACCCTGTCCTCACGTGCGTCGCGCGAAACGGGATACTGCCCGGTGACAGGCCCGACACCGGCCTCGCAAGTTCCCGGCCCGGCGGACCCTCGCCGGCGGCGCGAGCCACCCTTTTGACATTCGAGAAGAAAAATGAAACCTTTTCTCCTGTCGAACGTCTAGGAGAAGAGAACATGGCCAAGCCGAAGCCCGAAGCGAAGTCCGACCTTGCTGCAAGGAACGCTCGATCTGCTGATCCTGCGCACCTCTCCCTCGGCGAAATGCACGGGTGGGTATCTCCCAGAGAATCCAGCAGATCTCCCGGGACGTGCTCCAGGTCAACCAGGGCCTGCTCTATCCGGCGCTCGCCCGGCTCGAGGTCGCCGGATGGCTGGATGCCCGGTGGGGCGTCTCCGAGAACAACCGGCAGGCGAAGTTCTATTCACTGACGAAGACCGGACGGAAGCGACTCGAGGAGGAGACCGAGAACTGGGAGCGGCTTTCCGCCGCGGTCAGCCGGGTGCTCCGGGTCGCCGGGCAGGAGGGCGGATCATGAGACTCCTTCGAACGCTGCGCATGAAAGTTTCCGGGGCCATCTCGCCGGAGAAGGTCGATCGCGAAGTGTCCCGGAGATCGCCTTCCATCTCGAGATGCGGGCCGGCCAGCTCGTCGAGTCCGGAACGCCTCCCGAGGAGGCCCGCTGGATGCCGCCGCCGAATTCGGCGGCGTCACCCAGGTCCGGGAACAGTGCCGCGACTCGCGCGGCCTCGCCGGCGCTCGAGTCTTCTCGCCCAGGACGTGCGCTACGGGTGGCGCATGATCGCCCGCTCTCCCGGATCGGCCCTCGTCGCCGTCGTCACCCTTGGCCTCGGCATCGGGATCAACGCCGCGTTCTTCTCCGCCGTCAACGCGATCCTTCTGCGTCCGCTCCCCTTCGCCCGGGAGAACTGGTTCTCCTGCTCCGCCAGCCGGTCTCCCGGAGCGGGCGTCGAGAACGCGCAGTTCTCGCCGCCCGAGGTGCGCGATCTCGAGGCGCAGAGCCGGACGCCTCGACGCTGTGGCGGAGTACCACAACATGGAGTTCACGCCCTCGGACACGGCGATCCGATCCGGGTGCGCACGGGAGTCGTTTCGCGTCCTTCTTCGACCTGCTCGGCGTGCGGCCGGCGCTTGGCCGACCTTCCGGCGGGCGAGGACGGGCATCGGCGCCGCGCCCGTTCTCGTGATCTCGCACGATTTCTGGCAGAACACGCTCGGCGGAGACCCCGCGATCGTCGGGAAGACGTTCGAGATGAACGACCGCGTCCATACCGTCGTCGGCGTGCTCCCGGCTCTTCCGCAATACCCGGACGAGAACGACGTACATGCCGGTGTCGGCATGCCCGTTCCGGGCCCGGCCCCAGTGGGACCAGGCCCGGGGCGCCCACGGACTCACTGGTCTTCGCGCGGCTGCGGGCAGGACGACGATCGAGAAGTCGCGCCAGAGCTGTCGCTCATCGCGGCACGCCTGAAGAACCAGTATCCGGAAACGTACCCGGCCGGCGCCCGTTCGACCTTCGACGCGAGCTCGCTGCGCGACGAGCTCCACGCGCAACGCTCCGGCTGACGTTCGTCGCGCTCCTGGCGACCGCCGGGTTCGTCCTGCTCATCGCCTGCGCCAACGTCGCCAATCTCACGCTCGCTCGCCTCCCCGGCGCAAGCGCGAGCTTGCGGTCCGCGCCGCGATCGGCGCCGGGCGCGGCCGGATCCTCCGCCAGCTCGTGACGGAGAGCACGATGATCGCGCCGGCCGGCGGAATCCTCGGTCTCGGGATCGCCGCGGCGAGCCGCAGTTTCCTCGTCGGATTCGCCGCGCGCTTCACCCCTGCGCGCCGCCGGAGATCTCGATCGACGGCCGCGTCCTGCTCTTCACGCTGGCCGTCTCGGTCGTGACCGGGATGCGCGTTCGGCGCGATCCCCGCCTTCCGCGTGGACGGCCGACCTCGCGACCGCGCTCAAGGAATCCGACGAAGGGCGAACCGCGGCCGGCGGCCGCCGCGGCAACGGGCTCCTGGTCGTCCCGCAGGTGGCCGTCTCGCTTGTGCCCTCGTCGCCGCGGGACTTCTGGTCAGGAGCCTCGCCCGCCTTTCCTGGGTCGACCCCGGCTTCGGAGCCGGAGAACGTGCTCACGTCCCGCGTGTCGCTCGACTGGCCCCGCTACACGAAGCCGGAGCAATCGCGCGCCTTCTACGACCGGCTGTCGAGAAGATCGCCGCGTTTCCGGGCGTCCACGGCGCGGCCGTCGCATCCGCCTTTCCCTCTGGGCGGAACTCCTGGAACGCCGATCTCGGAGGTCGAGGGGCGGACGACGCCGACGGGCGCGGCCCCTCCGCAGGTCTACCCGCAGATCGTCGGTCCCGAGTTCTTCCGCGTGGTCGGCATTCCTCCGGAGCGGCCGGGGGGTTCACGGAGCACGGAGTGTCGGTCGATCGACGGCAACGCTCCGAACCCTCTCTCGTGGCGGTCGTCAACGGCGCGCCGCGCGGCGATATTTCGGGAGCGAGGCCGCCGCCCTCGGGCATCGAATCAGCGTCGGAGGCGCCCCGGCGCGTTGGCGCCAGATCGTGGGCGTCGTCGGCGACGTGAAGCAGTACGGACTCGACAAGCCCGCCTCCGACGAACGTGTATCTTCCGGTACGCGCAGGGAGGCGGGAACACGATGCGCGTCCTCGTGCGGGCGGTCTCCGATCCGGAACGGCTCGGCAAGCAGCTCGTCGGCGCGGTCCACGCGCTCGACCGGACGGCGCCGGTGAGCGACCTGCACACGCTCGCGCTCCCAAGAGGAGCCCTCGACTCGCCGCGCCTGACGACGACGCTCTTTCCGGGTTCCCTGCTCGCGCTGGCGATCGCGGCGGCGGGGATCGCCGTCACCGCGTTCTCGGTCGGCCAGAGAACGCGGGAAATCGGGATCCGGATGGCGCTCGGCGCCTCGAAGCGGACGTGCTCCGCAGATGGTGCTCCGCCAGGATGCGCCCGGTCTCGTCGGTCTCGCGATCGATACTCGCGGGGGCGTTCGCGTTGCGCGCGCGTTCTCTCGCGCTCCTCTATTCCGTCGCCCCGACCGACCCCGTCACGTTCGGGCTCGTCGTCTCGGCCGCCCCCGTCGTGACGCGGCGGCCGCGCTCGCCTGCTTCCTTCCGGGCGGCGAGCCGTGCGGTGACCCGATGGTGGCGCTGCGAAGCCAGCGCTCGCGGGCCCCCGTCGATCCTTGGCGTAATACACGATTTCAGTGTCCCCTGCGGAGGCGCGGCCAGACCCGCCGGCCGCGCTAATGGAAATCGTGGGAGGGCGCGCCTCGAAACTCCCTCAACGCCCAGAAGCGCTCCGCCTTCACCGACAGCGTCCCGTCCGTTTTCTGAGACTCCCCTCGACCACGAGCCCCGGCGAGCCGACGATGACCGCGCGCTGCTCCCGAAAGAGGTCCGGGCCGCACGATCGCCTGCGCACATGCCGGTCTCGTCCTCGAGCGTCAGGAAAACGAATCCCTTTCGCCGTTCCGGGCCGCTGCCGGACGATGACCGCCCCGCGGTCGCCACGCGTTCTCCGTCGGGCCGGCGCGCGAGCTCCGCGGCCGTGGAGAATCCGCCTGCGCGTTCAACTGCGCGCGCCAGTGCTCCATCAGGTGCGGCCCGTCGTCATCTGCGTCGCGCGGTAGTCGGCGGACGTCTCCTCTTCGCGGCTCATTTCCGGCAGGGGCGAGGGATCGTCGGCCGGGAGCTTCTCCAAGAGCGGCCCCGCCGGGCGGGCGACCTTGGCCACCTGCCACAGCGCCTCGCGCGCGCGTCTTTCCGAAGGCGGCGAGCGCCCCGGCCTGCGCCAGCAGCGTCAGCTCGCCGGGCCGGCAGCGCGACGCGCCGGGCGAGGTCTCCGGCGTCGGCAAAGGGGCGCGGCGCCCTGCTCTTGCTCGAGACGCTCCCCCGTCGCCGCGCGCAGCCCCTGCACGAAGCAGAGCCCCAGCCGCACGCCTCCCTTCTCCCAGCGGCACGCTCCATCCCGACCGGGCCACGTCGATCGGACAGCACCGCGGTGCCGTGGCGCTGCGCGTCCTTGACGAGCGTGGCCGGATGGTAGAAGCCCATCGGCCAGGCGTTCAGGAGCGACGCGTAGAAGGCCGCCGGGTGGTGCGCCTTGCAGATAGGCGCTCGCGTACGCGATCAGCGCGAAGCGTCGCCGCGTGCGACTCGGGGAAATCCGTACAGCGCGAAGCGACGTGATGGACTTGACGATCTGCGTCCTGCGCCTCGGCGCCGATCCCCGCTCCGTCATTCCCGCGCGCAGTCGCGCCTCGATCGCTCGCCATCCTCTCGACGGAGCGCTTGAAGCCCATCGCCCGCCGCAGCTCCTCCGCCTCGCCGCCCGTGAAGCCCGCCGCGACCATCGCGATGCGCAGGAGCTGCTCCTGGAAGAGCGGCACGCCGAGCGTGCGCGCGAGGATCGGCTCGAGGCACGGATGCGGATACTCGACGGGGCCCGCGCCCGGCGGCGGTCGAAGAAGGGGTCGCACCATCCCGCCCGACGATCGGGCCCGGCCGGATGATCGCGACCTGCACGACGATGTCGTAGAACTTCCGCGGGGCGTTGCGCGGCGAGCGACGCCATCTGCGCGCGGCTCTCGACCTGGAAGAGGCCGACCGTGTCGGCCTCGTTGCAGCATGCGGTAGATCTTCGGGATCGTCCGGCGGCAGGTGCGCGAGGTCCACGTCGACCCTTTCGTTCGTGCGGATCATCGGGATCGCCTCCTCGATCGCGGCGAGCATCCCGAGTCCCAGCAGGTCGACCTTGACGATGCCGAGGTCCGCGCAATCGTCCTTGTCCCACTGCACGACGACGCGCCCGGGCATCGCGGCGGGCTCGAGCGGCACGACCTCGTCCAGCCGCCCGGCCGCGACGACCATTCCGCCCGAGTGCTGGCCGAGGTGCCGCGGCAGGTTCTGGATCTGCAGGAAGAGCCGCAGGAAGTGCTGCGACCGGACGTCCTCGGGGTCGAAGCCCGCCGCCGGCGATCTCGGTTCCGGCAGTTGCGCGATCGGCTCGCCGGATCTCGCCGAAGCTCCAGCCCGCGAGCTGCTTGGAGAGGCTGTCCACCTGCTCGGGCGAATAGCCGAGCGCCTTGCCGACCTCGCGCGCCGCCGAGCGGTCGCGGTAGGTGATGACGTTGGCCGTCATCGCCGGCGCCGCGCGGCGCCGTACTTGCCGTAGACGTGCTGGATGACCTTTTCGCGCTGGTCGCCCGAGGGAGATCGAGATCGATGTCCGGCCACTCGCCGCGCTCCTCCGAGAGGAAGCGCTCGAAGAGGAGATCCATCTTCACCGGGTCCACCGCGGTGATCGAGAGCGCGTAGCAGACGGCGCTGTTGGCGGCCGAGCCGCGCCCCTGCACGAGGATCTTCTCGCTGCTGGCAGAACTGCACGATGTCCCAGACGATCAGGAAGTAGCCGGCGAGCTGGAGCTTCTCGATCATCGCCAGCTCTTTGGCGATCTGCGCCTGCGCCCGCGCGGTCAGCGGCCGGAAGCGCGTCCGCGCGCCGTTCCACGCCACGCTGCCGCAGGTACGGAGTCGAGCGTCTCGCCGGGCGGGAGCGGATAGTCGGGAAAGCGGTAGCCGAGATCCGCGAGCGTGAAGTCGAGCTGTCCGCGACAGCTCCCAGCGCGGCGTCGAGCGCCTGCCGGCGAGGTCGGCGAAGAGCTCCGACATCGCCGGCGGCGTCCTTGAGGTGCCGCTCGCGCTGCGCGGCGAGGAGCTCCCCGCGCGGTCGAGCCGTCGTGTGGTGACGGATGCACGTCAGAACGTCGTGCAACTCCTTGTCTTTGACTCGGGCATAGCGCACGCCGTTGGTACGCGACGAGCGGCAGGCGCATCCGCGCGGGCCAGCTCCGCCAGGGCCTGGTTGCGATGTTCCTCCGCGCGCCGCCGGTGCCGCTCGACCTCGACGTGAAGCCGCCCCGGGAAAGATCGCCGCGAGGCGGCGGGAGTCTCGCGCCCCGCGTCGAGCCCGCCACCCGCGAGCGCCGCGGCGACCGGCCCCGGGGCCACCGGTCAGGCAGCGGAGCCTCGGCGTGCCCGGCGACGAGCTCCCACGACGCGCGCGCATCTCCCTTCTCGCGCCCCGGCGTCGCCGCCGCTGTCAGGAGCCTGCAGAGGGGTTGCGGTACCCCGTGCGGGTTCTCGACGAGGGCGAGTGGATCGCCCGCCTGCCGGGTGCGATCCCGCACTACTCCCGACCCTCTCCAGGTGGCGAGAGGGGGAGAAAGAGGCGTACGGCCCTTCATTGCCGAATCTCTTCGGCCCTCCCCAATTGGGGAGGGTGGCCGGAGGCCGGGGCCTGCTGCGCGTGCACTCACTCCCCCATCCCCTCCCCAATTGGGGAGGGTGGCCGAGGCCGGGGGTAGGTGCCGCGAGAGCACTCCCGCCCCCACGATCGCCTGATCCCGGCCTGTTTCGCCGCCTTGTGGAACCGCGGAGCGCCGTAAACGCCGCTGGTGTCGAGGAGCGCGACCGCCGGGAGACCCAGTGCCGCGGCGCGGTCGACCAGGTCTCTCCGAAGCGAGGCGCCGTCGAGGAAACGAAAACGCGGACGCCGCGTGGAGCCTCGGCGTAAGGACGCGCGCAGGCGCGCGAGGCGGGGTTCCACGCGTTGCCGAGCTTCTCCTTGCGCGCCCTGTCGGAATGAATCGTCGCACGATCGCGCGGGTGCCTCGGCCGCACGGCTCGCGCTCGTGGCGCTCTGACCGCTGGCGGCCTTCGCGTATCCAGCGCGCGACTCATGTCGCAGCCGCGGCAGCGGCCGGCGCCGCGAGGCGCCGTGCGCGCCAATCGCCGCGTACGCCAGCAAGCGAGCTAATCGCGTGACCTCCGGAGTCCTGTCATCCCGAGGAGCTAACGCGACGAGGGATCTCGGTCGACTGAGGTCCCTCGCTTCGCTGGGAGAGCACTCCGCGCTCATGTCAATGAGCGCTCTGTGCTCACACTTTCCGCGATTTGCCCTTCGCGGCCCGGGCACAGAGCCCTCGACCGCCCCGGGCCCTGGCTCGAAGGCCGCGACCCTCGGGGCTCGGATCGCGAACGGTTCCGAACGATTGCGCCCGTGCAATCGTCAGTCATAATACCATCGGCAAACCACCGCCGCCCTTCTCCGTCCTGAAGATCCGATACAGCCCGCCGTCGGAGAGCTCTCGACGTCCCAGTAATCGCGGTCGATTCCCTCTTCCGACCACCACCGTTCCTCCAGGCGCCACGGGCCGGACGCCACCCGACTTCGCCCCTCGACGCGCTTTTCCCCGGGTTCTGTGTACTGGTTCATCCCCTCTCTACCTGGAGAGGGGTGGCCGTGAGGCCGGGGTGGAGGCTCTTCGACCCGATCCGCATCGGCCTCCCCTCCTCCGCATCCACGTCCAGCGGGAGGGCGGGGCGCAGGACGCGCACGCCGAGGAGCCCGCGGCCGCGCCGCGCGGGTTCCGGCAGCTCGGGCGGGGGCGGCGGCGCGTACCGGCACGAGGGCGAACCGCCCGGATCGACGGTGGCTGTCGACCGCCTCCGGCTGCCCCGCGCGCCCCGGCGCCCGTGATCGCGCCGGCGAGACGCGCGCGGATGGCACGCCGCGAGCCGCTCGGGCGAGATCGCCGGCGGGGTCCGAACAGCGAGAGCTGCGCCGAGCGCGAACGGTCGGGCTGCGCCAGTCGAACCGGAACCCGGCGACGGAGCTCGTGGATGGCGCGCCTCGAGATCCAGGCGCGCAGAGCGTCAGGAGCGTCTCTCACGTCGCGCCGGCGTCCGGAAGATCGACCGCGCGGCTGTCCACCCCGTCGGGATCGAGGGTCAGGGCGGAAAAACCTCGAGCCGCGCGCGCACGCGAGCGCGTGGGAAGCGAGGCGGGCGGTCAGCCGCCTCGCGACGGCACGCGCGCGCCACGAAGAGGAACGGCTCGACGGCGACGATCGGCCATTCGAGGTCCATCCCTCCGCTGAGAAGAGCGGCGGAAGAACCCGGAGGCTCAGCGTTCAGAGGATCGATTCCGCGCGCGATCTGGATGGAGAAGCCGCCCCGCCTGCCGAAACGTGCCACGACGTCTCCTTCGGAGAGCCGCGCGAGTCGCCGATCCGGGAAAGCCCCCAGCGTCCCAGCGCGTCGGCGATTTCGGGCGGGGCGAGGCGCCAGAGCGGCAGGGGCGCCAAGGAACTCACTGATCCCGAAGCGACGACGACGGGCGAGCTGAGATCTGGCTGCGACGCGCGCCGCGAGCTTGCTCGCCATGATGCTGCCGACCCGCGCCGCGAGACCGGCGCCCTCGACGGCGGCCGCGATGAATGCAGGCTGAGCCTTCCTCGGAAAAGCCGAAATGGACATCGAGGCCGTCGACGTCGGCAGATAGGCCTCCTCGCCAGGGGGCCGGCATCTTCGACGCGGGGAGATCGTCCCGGCGGTCTCGAGAGCGGCCTCGCGCGAGCGCCTGCACCTTCGGATCGGAAGCACGGGCGATGAAATTCCCGAAGGATCGCCTGAGCCTCCCGCAGTCAGTCCTCCGCGCACACCGGCGGCGGGCGTGAAAGCTCTTCGACGCCGCGACCACCCGGGCGGCCGACTGTTTCCGGCGAGGACGCGACCGCTTCCGGCGAGGTGTCGGGCTCGCCTCCGCAGCCGCGCCGCCAGCGGAAAGAGAGGAATGAGCAGGCAGGCCACGCGCGACGGCAAGGAGTTTCAGCAGGCGGAGACAGACCTGTTCGCCGTCTTGCTTCCGTGGCCTCGGCGGATAACGCCTTTGACGGAGGATTTGGCAGCTCACCGCCTGATCGCTTCCTTCGGCGAAGTGGTGGGTGTGGAAACGGACGGCGGCTGCACCTCCCGGCCGTCGCCGCGTTTCTTCTCGACGACGGCATCGCGCGGCCATGCCGGCCAGGGAGCCGCGGCCAGCGCGAACCTTCTCGCTCCATCCCCGCGACACCGCGTTCGAGCCTGAGCACGGCGTCCGCCGCGGCCCCCGATACTGGATAGGGACTGGCCACCAGGAGGGCGGCATCGTGTGCGCCCGTGCGGCGCGCGCGACGAAACCCATGCGGCAGACGGAACGCGAGCTTTCTCTCGCCGAGCGGCGGAAGGCCGAGATCGGCGAATGACGAGGGGAAATCCTGCGCTGATCACGACCTCTGGCGGCATTACGGCGTCCTGGACCGCCGTGCGGCCGGGACCCAGAAAGAGCCGCAGAGAGATCTACGCCGGCGGCCGCCGCAGCCTGGCGCCGGACTGAGCGCGTCATCGTCTGTAATGACGAGCGCCGAATTTGCCGCGGCCGGTCGCGGAGGCGACTGAGGAAAGCGACACGGCGAGTCGGCCGCCTGACCGTCGCCCCACGGGGACTGACCTCAGCTTCCGCGGGCGAGGCCGCCGGGAGAGTGAGACGATCGAGCCCCTCGATTCCCGTTGCGATGGAGCGCCCCGCGATCCCGGCGGAGATCGCCCGCACGAACCATTGACGCCGTGGCTGTTTCCGGCGGAAGGTTTCTCGCCGCGAAGAGCGGCATCTGGCGAGGAGAGCGGGAGAAACCAGTTGGATCAACTCCAGCCGACTATATAAGGCGGTAAAAAGGCGGTAAGTCAACCTTTTGTCGGGAAACTCCCCGCATTTCTTTGCAGCCCGTCCGCGCGAGATACCGCGCAAGGCCAGCTCGCCACGCTGATAGAGCGAGAGCTCTCCTCGTCCTTATAGGTCGGCGGTTCGATTTCCCGCCCGGTCCCACCAGCAAAACACGAGGCAGAAACGCTATTTTCCCAATATTGGCGGGGCCTGAAACATGGCTCCGCCTTTTTCTTTCTGCCGTGACAGGAGACAGAATGGCCCCTGAGACCCGAAAAGGAGTTTTAGTCACGAATCGGTCACAAGGACCAGGGTGCCCCCATCTCGCTGCCAGGAGCGAGTACGCGGCCAGGTTTGTCGCGCGGAAACGCCCGCGATTCCTTGCAGAACCTGCTCGTGGCGGGGCCGATCGATGGCGCCGCGTGAATCGATGATGCTTTCAGTCTTCGTCGCGCCGTGTCAAGATCGCCCGATTCAAAGACCCAGCCCAGTAGGGCAGTGCTCCAATCGCAGATCGGAGCTTTGATCAAACCGTAGAGAAGGCTCGGCCCCGACGGTGGCTTTCACCGCGCTCAGGCCGCCTCCTTTATCTGACAGAGTATGATTCTCGAAACGTCATGACTTCGGCCGGCACCCGCCTTGGCCCGTATGAGGTTCTCTCGCCGCCCGGTGCGGAGGGATGGGAGAGGTGTACCGGGCACGCGGGCCATCGCGCGGCTGGGCCGACGTGCGGTGAAAGTGCTTCCCGAGATGTTCGGGTGCGCGACGCCGACCGACTGACGCGTGCATCTGAACGGGAGGCCTCAGCGGCGTTTGGCCCTCGATCCGCGGTACATCGTCACGGTGGTACGACGTCGGCTTCGCGAAGGCGAGACCTATTTCTTCGTGAGTGAGTTTGTCGAAGTGGTCCGATCCGAGGACGCAGATCGAAAGAGTATGGACTGCCGATCCGAAGCGGACACCGGAGATCGCTTGGCGCAGGTGCTGGCAGGCCTGCCAGGCGCACAGTGCGGTGAACGGTCCATCGCGACCCTGGCCGGAAAAACGTTCTGATTGCTTGCGTGATCCGGAGATCAGCCAAGATCGCCGATTTCGGCCTCGCGAAGCGGATGAGGAAGATAGCGGACAGCGTGTCGCAGCTTCCTACTTCCGATTTCGCCGCCAGATGACTGCGTTGGCGTCGGAGGGGGGACGGTCGCGTCGCTCCGCCAGAAACAGCTGGCGGTGCGCGATCGATTACCGTCGACCAGTTCTGCTCCGGATCCATCCTGCACGAGATGGCGCCAATGGCGCGCGCGGTTCGCGCGCGACGACCGTCGACACGCTCTCCGGGCATCCTTCACGACGAGACGGAGCCGATCGGCTGCGTCAATCCCGCGGCGCCTGTACCCTTCAAGCGGATCGTGGAGCGCCGTTTGCCAAGGACCTGCAGGAGCGCTTACGCTCACTGCCGATCTGGCGAGGGATCTCGCGAGTATGCGCCAGTGGCATGCCTCGGAATTGAGCGGCGGGGAAGCGGTGCTGCCATCCGCAAGAGAGGGCGAACGAGGCGCGAGCGCCTGGCCTGGAGTGCGGCGGCGGCGCTTCTCTTCGGTCTGGCCGCAGGGCTTCTTGGCGCTGAGGGCGGCGGGCGGCGGCGCACCGGAGCCCGCGGCTCTCCGCGCGGCTGAACCTGACCTTTCCTCCCGCCGAATCTCCCACGGGAGCTGAGGGTCCCCTGCCTGGCGCTCTCGCCGGATGGGACGCGCCTCGTCTACGCCGGTCGCTCGGCCCGGAAGGGCGGCGCCTCTCTGTACGGCCCACGGATCAATTCGCCCGGAACGCCGATTCCGGCACCGAAGGGGGCCCCTTGAGCCTTTCTTCTCGCCCGACGGCCAGTGGGTCGGCTTCTGGGGCCGACCGAAGTTAGCAATACGTAACTGAACGAAGAGGCAA